>Ga0335075_10013040_pt1 | contig 12526 bp, 13 predicted proteins | sample Lox_Sample_24_FD_206723 | JGI IMG/M metagenome (GOLD analysis project Ga0335075, IMG submission 206723) | Soil microbial communities from Loxahatchee National Wildlife Refuge, Florida, United States - Lox_Sample_2.4 | ecosystem: Environmental > Terrestrial > Soil > Wetlands | place: USA... | reverse complement strand
CAACGCCGGCTACGCGGCCGACAGCGGCGTCCGGATCGGCGCCTCCACGGTGGCCCTCGGCCCGGTCCGCCGCACGTTCCAGGCGATCACGCTCCCGGAGATCCGCACCGTGCCCGAGACCGGTGGTGGCCGGGTCATGTTCACCCAGACGTGCGGCGGCAAGACCGGAGTGCCGGCGCCGCGGCGGGTCGCGCATCCGCCGTACGTGCAGTGGCAGGCGCCGACCGTGTGGTCGACGCTGACGCTCACCCTGCACGCCGACGGACACGCCGAGCTCGACGTGACCGGCGCGAGCCGGTTCCCCCGGCACTGGATCTACGACCACGACGGCAAGCTCGCCCGCAAGTCCGGGCTGACGGACTTCAACGAGTGGTACCGCAAGTCGTTCGGCAAGCACACGCCCTGGGGCGACGAGGACTCTCCCGCGCTGGTCGTGGCCGTCGGGACGGCGCTCGAGCGGCAGCTATCCGTACAGCTGATGCACGGCGCCGCCAAGCCGCGGATCCAGACCCTCCAGGCCGACACGACCCTGGTTCAGCAGGGGCAACCAGGGACCGACGTCTACCTGGTCCTGGACGGCATCGTCCGAGTCGAACGGAACGGCGAGCCGCTGGCGGAGTACGGGCCGGGCGCGATGCTCGGCGAGCGGGCCCACCTGGAGGACGGCACCCGAACCGCTAGCCTGGTCGCCGCGACCAAGTGCAAGGTCGCGTCCGTCGACGGCGCGCAGTTCGAGCGGTCCGCGCTGCAGGAACTGTCCGGCGGCCACCGCCGGGAAGAAACCGGCGCGCAGATTAGCGGCTCCACGGAAATCCGGGCCTGACCGGGGTGCTAGTCACCTTCTGCGGAGTCCGCGGATCCACGCCGGCCCCCGGCGCGCGGTTCGCCCGCTACGGCGGCAACACCTCCTGCGTGGCGGTGTCGCACTCGGCCGGGGCCCACGACGCACCGCCGGTGCTGCTCCTCGACGCCGGAACCGGCCTGGCCAATGTCACCGGGCTGCTCGGCGGCGAGCCGTTCGCCGGCACGCTGCTGCTCACCCACCTGCACTGGGACCACTCGCTCGGGCTGCCGTTCTTCCGGGCCGGTGACCGGGACGACGCCCGCGTCACCCTGCTGATGCCCGACCAGGAGGACGGCACGGGCGCGGAGGAATTGCTCTCCGGAGTCATGTCACCTCCGTTCTTCCCTATTACTCCCGCTGAGCTGCGCGGCGACTGGCGGTTCGGGATGATCTCGCCCGGCCAGTTCAAGGCCGAGGGGTTCACGGTGGAGGCGCGGGAGATACCGCACAAGGGCGGCCGGACGTTCGGCTACCGGGTGAGCGACGGGCGCAGCACCGTCGCCTACATCACCGATCATTGCCCGACCGCCTACGGCCCCGGCCCTGACGCCCTCGGCGAGTACCACCCTGACGCGCTCGCCCTCGCCGAGGGAGCGGACCTGCTCGTGCACGACGCCCAGCTGCTAGCTGAGGAACTGCCCGCCGAGGCCGCGTTCGGCCACGCGGCGGCCGAGTACGCGGTGCGGCTCGCGGTCCGCGCCGGCGCCAGGCGGCTGGCGCTGTTCCACCACAAGCCGTCCCGCACCGACGCCGAACTCGACGACGTGGCCCGCCGGTTCGCCGCCGCGGAAATTCCGGTGACCGTGGCGGCCGAAGGCACGACGATAGAGCTGTGACACATCCTCCCGCGAGCCAGCCGGGTGACGGCGCGGTGATCCGCCCGGCGACCGGCGACGACCTCGGCGCGGTCGCGGCGATCCTCGCCCACTACGTGACCAACAGCGTGGTGACGTTCGAGGTGACCCCGCCCACCGTGGAGCACTGGCGACACCGACTCGATGACCTCGCGAAACGCGGCCTGCCGTTCCTGGTCTGCGAATCAGGCGGACAGGTCGTCGGCTGGGCGTACGCGGCGCCGTGGCGGCCCAAGCCCGCCTACCAGCGCACCGTGGAAAACGCGATCTACCTGGCCCCTGGCCAGACCGGGCGCGGGCATGGCCGCCGGCTGCTGACCGCGCTCCAGCGCCAGTGCGCCCGGGCGGGCATGGAGCAGATGATCGCGGTGATCGCGGACAGCGGCGACCCCGCGTCCGCCGCGCTGCACCGCGCCTGCGGCTTCACCGAGGCGGGCCGGCTGCGCAACGTCGGCCACAAGCACGGCCGCGTCATCGACACGCTGCTGTTCCAGCACGACCTGACCGCGGCCAGCTAGCCGGCCGGGACGCCGAGGCCGGCCGCACCCTCCTCGATCGTTCTATAGTTGTGGATCATTCGACGATCACCGTCTGAGGACAGGAGTGTACAGATGGCCGAGGTCGTCCTGTTCCATCACGTACAAGGGCTGACGGACGGGGTGCTCGCCTTCGCCGAGGAGCTGCGCGCCGGCGGGCACACCGTGCACACACCGGACCTGTTCGATGGGGCGCGCCCCGCGACGATCGAGGGCGGCATCGCGTTCGCCCAGTCCATCCCGGACGAGGCGCTCACCGAGCGCGTCGACCGGGCCCTGGCCGGCCTGCCCCCGGACCTGGTGTACGCCGGCTTCTCCTTCGGGGCCGGCACAGCGCAGGGGCTCGCCCAGACCCGGCCCGGCGCCCGCGGCGCGCTGCTCTACGAGAGCTGCATCCCGATCACCGGCGAGTGGGCCTTCGGCCCCTGGCCCGACGGCGTCCCGGTGCAGATTCACGGCATGGACAAAGACCCGATCTTCGCGGAGGAGGGCGACCTGGACGCCGCCAAGGAGCTGGTGGCGACCATCGGGCCCGACTTGGGCCAGCTGTTCCTCTACCCAGGCGACCGGCACCTGTTCGCGGACAGCTCGCTGCCGTCGTACGATCCGGAAGCCGCGGCGCTGGTCATCGAGCGATCGCGGGAGCTCCTCGACCGGGTGAGCTAGGCGTCCGCGCTCGCCGTCTCGGCGGCCTGCGCCTCCGGGTCGGCGCTGTCCACCACCAGGCCATGCAGGCGCTCAGAAGGCAGCTCGGAGCGCAGGAACGCGCAGAACTCGCCGCCTTCCGGGTCCGCCATCACCGTCCAGTCGCGCTGCTGCTCAAGGACAGTGGCGCCAAGCGCTTCCAGGTCGGCCAGGCCCCTGGTGTAGATGTCCAGGTGTACCCGGTTCTTGACCGTGTGCGGCCCGGGAACCTCGTTGACCCAGATCCGGTGCCGCGGCGTCCGCCCGGTCAGCGCCTCATCCTTGGCATCCCAGTCGAGCCCGAGCACGGCTGCCCAGAACGCGCCGAGCCGGGCCGAGCCGGGCCGGGTCGACCGCGTCCAGGCACAGATCCTTGAATCGCGCGATCGCCATGACGAGAACCTAGCCGGCCGCCTGGGGCTAGGCGGACGCCACCGAGCGGGCGTTGGCCCCTTGTTCGGCGGACTCGATCCCGAACGCGACGATGCGCGTCGGCGTGATGCGGACGATCGTGTCCTCGAACGCGTCCCTGAGGGCCCTGCCCCCGGACGGGACCACCTCCGCGGTCCCCCGGATCTCGATCATCCGCGGCTGCCACGGCGGCAGGACGTCGTCGACGACGATCGTCGCCCGCCCGGTCCGGCGCACGTCGCGGACCTTCTTGGTCTGGCTCATCCGCAGCCCGCCCACGTCGATCGCGTCGTGCTCCGGGTTGTAGCGGAACGATGTGGGCACCACGTGCGGCTGCCCGTCCGCGCCGACGGTCGCGATCCGGCCAAGGCGCTGCTCAGCGAGGTACTCGATTTCCTTCTCCGTGAACACGCTCATGCCCGCGCAACCCCGTGCGCCGCGCGCGCATTCCGGCACCGTATGGTGAGGAACGTGGTGACCGCCGCGATCGAGACTGCCGGGCTCGTCGGCGCGGCCATGGACCGGGTGGACGGCCCGGCCAAGGTGACCGGGGCGGCGCGGTACCCGGCGGACTTCGGCTACGCGGACCTGGCACACGCGGTCATCGTGCAGAGCACCATCGCGGCCGGCCGGATCGCCGCGATCGGCACCGCCGCGGCCGAGGCCGCGCCCGGCGTGCTCGCGGTGATCACCCACCGCAACGCGCCGCGGCTCGTCCGGGCGCCGGGCGGCCTCGGGATCGGGCCGCCACCGCCGCTGCAAGACGACCGGATCGTCCACCACGGCCAGCACATCGCCGTGGTGGTGGCGCGCACCCCGCAGGAGGCGGCCGCCGCCGCACGGCTCATCGAGGTCGATTACGAGCCGGCCGAGCCCATGCTCGACCTCGACGATCCGCGCGCCGAACGGGTGGACAACGCCGCCCGCCGCGACGTCTCCCGCGGCGACGTCGCCGCGGGGCTGGCGGCGGCCGACGTCGTCGTGTCCCCCACCTACACCACGCCGACGCAGACCAACAACCCGCTGGGCCTGTTCGCGACCGTCGCGTACTGGGACGGCGACCTGCTCACCGTGCACGACACGACGCAGGGGCCGGCGTTCGACCGCCGGTCGCTCGCCGTGACATTCGGGCTGCCCGAGTCGTCGGTCCGGGTGCTCGCGCCGTTCGTCGGCGGCGCGTTCGGAGCCGGGCTGCGGACCTGGCCGCACGTCGTGCTGGCCGCCGTCGCGGCCCGCGTCACCAGCCGGCCGGTCAAGCTGGTGCTGACCCGCGCGCAGATGTTCACCTCGGTCGGCTACCGCCCGCCCACCGTCCAGCGCGTCACGCTGGGCGCCACCCGCGCCGGCGAGCTGGTCGCCATCGACCACGAGGGCATCGAGCCGGCCGCGCTCGAAGACGACTTCGCCGAGTCGCTGACCCGGGCGACGGCAGTCCTGTACGACTGCCCGAACATGTCCGGCCGCACCTCCCAGGTCCGGCTGAACGTGCCCTGCCCGACCTGGATGCGCGGCCCCGGCGAGGCGCCGGGCGTGCACGCGCTGGAGTGCGCGCTCGACGAGCTCGCCTACGAGCTGGGCATGGACCCGCTCGAGCTGCGGCTGCGGAACTACGCCGAGACCCATCCGCAGAGCGGCCGTCCCTGGTCGAGCAAGGCGCTGCGCGCGTGCTACGAGCTGGGCGCGGAGCGGTTCGGCTGGGCGCGCCGCACGCCGGAGCCGCGGTCGATGCGCCGCGGCCGGATGCTGGTCGGCTACGGCATGGCCACCGCCTTCTACGGCTACGTCCAAGCGCCCTGCCAGGCCAGGGCGACGCTCGGCCGGGACGGGACGGCGGTGGTGCGCAGCGCGGCGACCGACATCGGCCCCGGCACCTACACGGTCATCACCCAGGTCGCGGGCGACGCGCTGGGGCTGCCGCCGGACCGGGTCCGGTTCGAGCTGGGCGACTCCGACATGCCGCCGGCCGCGCTGCAAGGCGGCTCCGGGCTGACCGCCGCGCTCAGCAGCGCGGTGCACGACGCCTGCCAGGAGCTGCTGCGATCCTTCGCGGAGCTGGCGGACGGCGGCCCGGTGACGGCCGGGACCTACACCGCCATCCTCGACGACCACGGCCTCGCGGAACTGTCCGCGGACGGCGCCAGCGCCCGGCGCACCGACCTGGACGCGGAGCCAGGCATCTTCGCCGCCAAGTTCGCGGAGGTCGAGGTCGACCCGGACCTCGGCCTCGTCCGCGTCACCCGGGTCGTCGCCGCGGTCGACGGCGGCCGCGTCATCAACCCGAAGACCGCGGCGAGCCAGATCATCGGCGGGACCACCGGCGGGATCGGGATGGCGCTGCTCGAGCACACGCTGTCAGACCCGGGCACCGGGCGGATCGCCAACGCGACGTTCGGCGACTACCTGGTGGCCGTCAGCGCCGACGTGCCCGACATCGACGTGATCTTCGCCGGCGACCCGGACCCGATGAACCCGGTCGGCGTCAAGGGAATCGGCGAGGTCGCGATCGTCGGCGTCGCCCCCGCGATCGCCAACGCCGTTTACCACGCCACCGGCCGACGGATACGGTCGCTGCCCATCGCGCCAGAGCTGCTTCTCTAACGGGTTTCTCCGCGATCTTTTTTCCGAACGGATTCGTGGCGACTGACCATCTCCGGCTTCCCCGGGTCAGGCATGATCGGGGGGCGATGATGCTGACCATCCTGCGAACAGCGTTCCTTGCCTACGTGCGCGTGCTCCTGTGCTTGCAAGGCTTGTACCTGGGGTTCTGGGTGTGGGTCTTGTGGCCGGGCCTGGAGCCCCGCGCTCAGTCCTGGCCGCAGCTCGGCCTGGCGCTGCTCCTCAGCGTCCTTGGCCTGGCCGGGATCGTGGCCGCGCTGCTGCTCCGGCGGGGCCGGCGCTGGGCGGCGATCGTCGCGATCCTCATCGAGACCCTATGGACGCTGGTGGCCGCCGCGGTCGGGTACAAGACCCTCAAGGACTGGCCACTCGATGTGCAGCTCTTGTGCATTGTGACCGCGGGGGCCGCGCTGTTCCTGGTCGCGGTTGCCGGGCTGCTGCTGCGGCCAGTCCGCGCCTACGCCGGGCTCGTCCGCCGCTGACCGCCCGCGTTTCAGAAGCGGTGCGACGTGTGGGTGAAGTGTCCCTTGCCGAACGAGAGCACCGTGGCGGGCGCCACCGCGTACACCAGGGCCTCGCCGCCGACGTCCGGGTGGTGGAAGCGGCCGCCTTCGGCCCGGAAGTGCCACGAGTCGCCGTCCCACTTGGCGGACCAGGCCTCGGCGAGCCGCGTCAGCAGCGCGTCGTCGGTGACCAGCACGGCGTCGCCTTCGACGACGACGTCGAGGCCTTCGTTCCAGGTAGCGCAGCCGGTGGTGAGCACCACGTGCGGGTTGGCGCGGAGGTTGACGGCCTTCTGCTCGGTCTCGCCGGTGGAGAAGTAGAGGACGTCATCAAGCCACACGGCTACCAGCGGGGTCACGTGGGGCCTGCCGTCGGCCCGGACCGTGGTGATCCAGGACAGCTGGGCGGTCTCGAGCACCCGGCGGGTCTCGGCCCACGGCGTCGGCGCCGAGCCGGGCTGGCTGAATCGGATGTCGATCGTGGTGGCGGGCTCGCCCATGGCGAATTCCTCCTCGCGTTGTCGTCACAAGTCAGACGCCGCGAGCTGGCCGATTTTCATCGCGGCGGTGAAATCTCCGGTCGTGAACCGGTTGCGCATGATCGCCACCGCGACGCCGCTGTCGATGTCGGCGTAGGCCGCCGAGCCGTTGCTGCCGACCATCCCGAACGCCGAGCCGGGACGGTCGGGCAGGCCGGGACGGGCCGGGCTGTAGCCGAACGCCCAGCTCGACGGGAACCCCATGACCTCGTCCGGGCCGGAGAACGTGATCGCCGCCATGGCGGCGAGCCTCCGCCGTGACACCAGTGCGGGGCCGGCGTAGCCGAGCAGCGCCGTGTACAGCCGTGCGGCGCCAAGCGCGGTCATCGTGCCCTGCGCGGGGTTGTCGGCGGTGAGGACGTCGGCGCGGTTGGCGAAGCTGGCGCTGGGCGTGATCCCCGCCGGGATCGCTCGTGCGAGCGGTGTGCCCGGCTCGGGCGGCACCGGGCGCGCGCCCGCGGGAGCGACCTGGCGGGCGACCCGCGGCAGCAGTCCCGCCGGGACGCCGAAGTGGATGTCGTCTCCGACGCCGAGCGGGCCCGTGACGTGCTCGCGCAGCAGCGCCGAGATCGTGTGGCCGGTCGCGCGCCGCAGGGTCTCGCCGAGCAGGAAGCCGAAGGTCTGGGCGTGGTAGCCGAACCGGGTGCCAGCCTCCCACCACGGCTCGGCGGCGGCGAGCACCGCGCACATGTGGTCCCAGTCGCACAGGTCGGCCGCGGTCGTGTCGGACGGCAGGCCCGGCACGCCGGCGGTGAGGCAGAGCACGTGGCGCAGCGTCACCCGGTCTTTGCCGTGCGCGGCGAACTCCGGCCAGACCTCCGCGAGCCGCAGGTCGTAGTCGACCGCGCCCCGCTCGGCGAGGACGTGCACCACGGTGGAGGCGATTCCCTTGGCCGTGGACGCGGCGAAGAATAGCGTGCCGGAGGTGACGGGCCGCCCGGTCGCCGGGTCGGCGACCCCGGCGGCGACATCCGCGACCAGCTCGCCGCGGCGCATCACCGCGATTTGCAGGCCGGTCTCGGCGCCGGATTCCACCAGCGCCCGCGCCGCCTCCGCAACGGTTGAACGAGCCATCCCCTTACCCGGGTGAGACGAGGCGGAGCCAGCTCTCGTGCAGCGGCCAGGTGACGCGGAGCGTGCCGCCCGTCGGCAGGGCGGCCCACTCGCGGTACAGGCGGCGCACCCCGGCGGCGGCGACCCGGATCGTGTCGTCGTCGAGCCGTTCGGCCAGCGCCGCGGCGTCGGGGCCGTAGCCGCGCAGCCGCTGCCGGACCCCGGCGGGGGTGTCAGGACCGTCGCGCCACCGGTTCAAGACCGCGTTCACCGCGGCCTTCGCGACCATGTGCGCGGGCCAGTTGCTGGCCGCGAGGTCATCGAGCGGGGCGTCGGTGACGAGCCGGATATGCGAGTGCCGCCTGGTCAGCGCCCGGTTGGCGGGCTCGAAGCCGCCCGCCGCCAGCGTCCCCCACAGGCCGTCGGGCAAGCCGAACACCGACTCGACGACCAGGTGCGGCAGGTCGTGGACGACGTGCACTGCCGCGCGGTGCGCGGTCCCGTCCGGGAAGGTCAGCCAGGTCCGGTCCGCGGCCGGCGTCTCCCCCTTGACGATCGCGACGTCCGCCACAACGCTGAAAGCCGGCGCTTCCGTCACGAAACGACACGATAGCGTTACAGCCGCCGCCCCGCCGTTATTTCCGCGCGTGTCCTGCCGCGGTTCCACCACAGCGAGAGCGCCACCGCCGCGACGACGAGCAGGCCGCCGCCGGCCGCGAACCAGGACGCGAGGTCGCGCTGCTGCCGGACGATCGTGAACGCGGCGGGCAGCTTGCCCAGGGCGCTGTTGAGCTGGCCGGCGTCCTGCGCGCGGTAGAACGAGCCGCCGGTCGTCTTGGCGATCTGCATGAGCGCGGCGTAGTCGGCGTCGAAGGGGTTGTAGCCTCCGCCCGACCCGCTGTAGTTGGCGTTGCCGCCGCCGAAGCCGCCGGCGGGGACGGCGCCGTAGCCCCCGCCGCCGCCGAAGCCGCCGAACTGCCCGGGGCCGCACGCCATGGCCGCCGGAGTGTCCGTGCCGTAGCCGATCGTGAACACGCGCACGCCCCGGTCGGCGGCCACCTTCGCGGCGGTCTGCGGGTCGATGCCCCGGTTGTTCGAGCCGTCGGTGAGCACGACGATCACGTCGTCGGCGTAGCCCGCGCCCCGGCGGTGGGAGACGGTCGCGCCGGTCGGCGCGACCGACGGATCCACCTGCGCGATGGCGTCGAGCGAGGTCAGGATGCCCTCGCCGATCGCCGTTCCGTCCCCGGTGGTGAGGCCGCCGAGCGCGGTGAGCAGCTGCTGCGTGTCCCGGGTGGGCGGGACGAGGACGACGGCGGTGCTCGCGAAGACGACGAGTCCGATGCGCGGGACGCCCCCCTGGGACTTGACGAAGGCGCTCGCCGCGTCCTCGGCGGCGGTGATCCGGTTCGGCTTCACGTCCGTCGAGCACATGGACCCGGAGACGTCCAGCGTGAGCATGATCGTCGCGGACGACGACGCGACCGGCACGGTCGCCTGGGGGCGGGCGGCACCGACCGCGAGCACAGCGAGGCCCGCCGTCAGCAGCGCCGCGGGAATGCGCCGCCGCCAGCGCGAGCGGCCGGGCAGGGCGGCGGCGACCAGCGCGATCGAGGTCACCCGCACCGCGGCACGTCTGCGCCGGCGCCGGGTCAGCCACCAGGCGCCGAACACCAGCGGGATGACGAGGAGGGCGAGCAGCGCCCACGGCCACGAGAAGGACATTCAGACCACCCGGCCTGTCCGGGCCACGGTCAGCAGGGCGCCCGCGGCGAGCAGCGCGAGCGCCAGCCCGATGAACGCGCCGGCCAGCGGCAGCGGCTCGTTGGTGACGGTCAGCCTGAGGTTGATCGACGAGGCGATGCCATTGAGCTGGCTCGCGTCCGACGCCGGGTGGTACGCGCCGCCGGTGGCCTGCGAGATCGACTTCAGGGTGGCTTCGTCGAGCGCGGTGAACAGGTGGTAACCCTCGACCTCGACGGTGGTGCCCGCGGCGGTCCCCACCCCGACGGTGTCGATGTGCACGCCGGCCTTCTGCGCGACCGCGGCGGCCGCGGCGTCCCCGGTCGCGGACTCGTCCTGCCCGTCGGAGAAGATCACGATCGTGGCGGACGGCCAGTAGCCGATCGACGGGATGGCGCCGTTGGCTCCCAGGACGACGGTCTTGTGCGTGATCGCGGACAGCGATGCCAGGATGGCCTCGCCGAGCGACGTGCCGCCGCCGGCCTGCAGCCGCTGGATCGCCGCGGTGACGGTGGCGTGATCCGCGGTGGGCAGCGCGGCCTCCAGGCCGCCCTGCTGGAACGCGACGACGCCGATGTCGACGGTGGCCGGCTGGGCGTTGACGAACGACACCGCCGCCTGCTTCGCGGCGCCGAGACGGCTGGGCGCGACGTCGGTGGCGGCCATGCTGCCCGAGACGTCCATCGCGAGGATGACGGTGCCCGAGGCATGGGAGACCGGGACGGACGCCGCCGGGCCGGCGACGGCGACCGCGAGGACGGCGACGCCGGCGATCGTGCACCACACGCCGGCTATCCGGCCGCGGCCGCGCCACCAGCCGTCCGGCGCGACCCCGGCCAGGGCGAGCGCCGCGGTGCGGCGCCGCGTGACCACGATCGCCGCCCACCCGAGCGCCAGCGCCACGAGCAGCCCGACGGCGAGGAACGCGGGATCGGCGATGGTCATGCGTGCCTGCGCCTCGTGCTGGCGACAACCCCGATCAGCGCCCTGGCCAGGTCGGCGCTCGTGTCGATGCGGTGCAGCGGCACCGCGGCCCGGCGCATTCCGGCCGCGAGGCGGGCATCGCGTTCCCCGACACCCGCGCGCAGCCGGGCGCGCAGCAGCGGGTCCCCGGAGTCGACGATCAGCTGTTCCCCGGTCTCGGCGTCTTCGACGACGACAAGACCGGCGTCGGGCAGTTCGTCGTCGGCGGTGTCGATCACGCGGAGCGCGACGACCTCGTGCCGGGGGACCAGGCGCAGCAACGACCGCTCCCAGTCGCCGCCGCCGATGAAGTCGGAGATGACCACGATCAGGGCGCGCCGCTTGGCGAGCCTGGCGACCGCGTCGAACATCGCCGCGAGGTCGGTCGTGACGCCGGGGCGCCTGCCGTCGCCGCCACGGCCGCCGGGGGCGGTCCTGGCGAGCTCGGCGCCGATGCGCAGCGCGTGCCCGCGCCCCGTGCCCGGCGGCACGATGCGCAGCCCGCCGCCCGGCGCGTCGTACAACAGCGCGGCGACGCGGTTCCCGCCGCGGCCGAACAGCCGGGCGAGCACCAGGGCGAGCTCGCTGAGCACGTCGTGCTTGCCGCGGCCCGGCGCGCCGGCCGTCATGGAGGCCGAACGGTCGAGCACCAGCCACACGGTGAGCTCGCGATCTTCGTTGAAGACGCGAAGCTGCGGCTCGTTCAGCCGGGCGGTGACGTTCCAGTCGATGTGGCGCGCGTCGTCGCCCTCGGTGTACTCGCGCAGGCCGGCGAGATCGGTGCCGGTGCCCCGGTGCGCGGTGCGATAGCCGCCGGCCACGCGTCCGTCGAGCCGGCGGACGACCCGCCACTCCAGGCGGACCAGCAGCCGTTCCGTCGCGCGGGCGGGCGGCGGGGGCGGCGGGGGCGAGGTGGTCATGGGTCAGCGGCCGCTCAGGACGACTTCGGGGACGGTGACGGCGTCGAGCACTTTCGTGATGATCGTGTCGGCGGTGACGTCGTCGGCGAGCGCCTCATACGACAGCACGACGCGGTGCCTGAGCACGTCGAGGGCCAGCTCGCCGACGTCGGACGGCAGCGCGTAGTCGCGGCCGCGGGTGAACGCGAGCGCCCGGGCGCCGGTCACGAGGGCGATCGAGGCGCGCGGGCTGGCCCCGTAGCTGATGTACCGCTTGAGGTCGAGCCCGACGTTCAGCGGCAGCCGGGTCCCGGTGACCAGGCGGACGGCGTAGTCGACCACGGCCGGGTCGACGTAGATGTCGCGCACCCGCTCCTGCATCGCGATCAGGTCCGCCGGGCTGAGCATCGCACGGACCGGTTCGACCGGGCGCAGCGACCGGTCCACGATCGCGTGTTCCTCGGTGGCGCTCGGATACCCGACAACGACCTTCATCATGAACCGGTCGACCTGCGCCTCCGGCAGCGGGTACGTGCCTTCGGACTCGATCGGGTTCTGCGTCGCCATGACGAGGAACGGCTCGGGCACGGGGTAGGTCTCGCGGGCGATCGTGACCTGGTGCTCCTGCATCACCTCGAGCAGTGCGCTCTGCACCTTGGCGGGTGCGCGATTGATCTCGTCGGCGAGCAGCAGGTTCGTGAAGACCGGACCGAGCTGGACCTGGAACTCGCCGGTGTGCTGGTGGTAGACCCGCGTTCCGGTCAGGTCGGCGGGCACCAGGTCGGGCGTGAACTGGATGCGCTGGAACTCCCCGCCGACCGCCGCGGCGAGCGACTTGACCGACAGCGTCTTGGCCAGCCCGGGGACGCCTTCCACGAGCA
>Ga0335075_10013039_pt1 | contig 12527 bp, 11 predicted proteins | sample Lox_Sample_24_FD_206723 | JGI IMG/M metagenome (GOLD analysis project Ga0335075, IMG submission 206723) | Soil microbial communities from Loxahatchee National Wildlife Refuge, Florida, United States - Lox_Sample_2.4 | ecosystem: Environmental > Terrestrial > Soil > Wetlands | place: USA... | reverse complement strand
CACCGAGCAGGGCGCCCCACGACCGCGCCCGCGCGGTCTCGCCGTCGAGCAGCGCGTTCTGCTTGCTGACCAGGAAGCTTTCCGGCGCGGCGAGCAACCGGTAGCCGCGGCGCCTCAGCAGCGCGGAGATGCCCCGGCTGGCGCGGCCGGTGAGCGCCGGGATGCCGGAGAGCCGGGTGTCGAAGGCCGCGGCGAGCCCTTCTCCCGCGCCGATCCCGGCGAGCCAGCCGCGCACCCCCGGGCCGTCGGCGTCCGGGTCCATGGTCAGCCCGCTGCCTTGCTTGCTGGCCGTCTGGGCCGCCGACCGCCGGGAGGCCGCGCTGGACATCCCGTGCATGTGGGTCGGGCCGCCGACGACAAGCAGGTCGGCCGCTGCGACCAGCTCCGGGGCAGCCCGGGTCACCGGGACCAGCGTCACCTCGTGCGTGGCGCTGAGGCCGGCGGCGATGTCAATCGCGACCGCATGCGTGTTCCCGTACATCGATTCGTAGACCACCAGTGCTCGCATGACAACCACACCCCTTCAGTGGCTCATCCGCCGTCTTCGCCGCGCTGCTCCGGGACTAGCTGGCCGGCCTGCGCCCCGGTATCCTGAGGCGGCTGCGCGCCGAGGCGGTCGATCACGTCCACCACGCCGTCGACGTCCCACATCAGCTTGATCGCCACGGGGATCAGCTCGCCGTGCGGACCCGCCTTCGGGTCGAGCGTTCCCGTCAGCGTCACCACGCCTTCCCGCACGGTCACGTCGGCCTCCCCGGCCTCGGCGAGCAGGACCTCATCGAGCAGCGCGCGGACGTCCGCGGCGATGTCCTCGTCCGGGCGCAGGAACACGCTCAGCAGGTCGCGGCGGCTGACGATGCCGGCCAGCCTGCCTTTCTCGTCGACGACCGGCAGCCTCCGCAGGTGATGGGTGTTCATCAGCCGGGCGGCGGCCGGGATCGTGGCATGCGGGCCGATCGTGATGGCGGGTGCGCTCATCAGTTCCCCGGCGGTCAGCGCCGGATGCCGCGGCCGCCGCGACCACCAGGTCCGGCTGGCCGCCGCGTGCAGCTGCCGCTGCACCTTCTCCTCCGCGTCCAGCAGATCGGCCTCGGTGACGACGCCGGCAACCTCGCGGCCCATCCTCAGCACGGGGACCCCGCTGATCCGGTGTTCGGTCAGCAGCCGGGCGATTTCCTTGTACGGGGTGATCCGGTCCACGGTGACCACGGACGTGGTCATCACGTCGCTGACCCGCCGCGACCAGCCCCGTGGGCGTGATTGCCGAGCCCCGTCGTGGCTGGCGCGGTGTTCCCCGGCCGGATGCCGGTCACCGGCCGTCCTGGCGGGGTGCTGCTCGTTCAGATGCTCCTCGACGGTGTCCAGCGCCCGGACCACATCGGCCCGGGTAGCCCTGCCGTGCAGCGATTCGTAATAGGCCGCACCCAGGTGGCGCAGCATTCCGTCCAGGTGAACGTCGGTACGTGACATTACGCTCGCCCCCTCTTCCTGACACTTCTCAGCCTTCCGCCGCTGTGGCTCGCCGAGCATGTCTGGATGTCACCGCCTGGGAGGACCTCCGTCCCGGAACCTGGCCGGCTAAGCCGCGGCACCGGCGTAATACGCCTGGTGGTCCTCATCGGCATTCACGGTGAGGTCTTCGACGGTCGCCCCGGCCGCCAGCAACGCGCGAAGGGATGTGCGGTAATGGTGGCCGCACAGCCACAGGTCGACTGGATGCGTCCTGTCCGCGGTCGGTGGCATGATGACCCGCACCACCGGCCGGGCCGGGCAGCAGCAGGCCTGTGACGGTACCGCCGGGTCGGTGAACCTGGGCTCTTCGACTCGGGGAACCTCATCTTCTGGTGGGCATCTCTTGAACATGCACCTAGCGTCTCGCCACCTCATGCCCTATGGCAGGGGCTGAAGTCCCACGCGGTCATGTACCTTCGTCCGGGGCCGCGATCAAAGGGCGTCGCGATCCCGCTCGTCTGTGCGCACGCGCAGGGCGCTGTCGACTGGGGACACCCAGATCTTGCCGTCGCCGATCACCCCGGTGCGAGCGTGCTTGGCGATGGCATCGACCATGACCTCGGCGTCTTCGTCAAGCACAAGGATGTCCAGCCGGACCTTGGTCAGCAAGACGGCCCTTGGATGGGAGGGCAGGCCCCAGTCACCGGCCGTGTCCGCTTCAGCCCCCCTGGTGGCACGTTCGCCGAACTGCTGCCCGAAGCCGCGCACCGTGGTCACGGTGAGCCCCCGGCCCCCGTTGCTAATCACGGCGTCGATGATTTCGTCGAGCCTCTCGGACCTGACGATGGCGGTGACCAGCTTCATCTCGGCCTCCCTTATCACATGAGCGCCCTCATGCTGGCAGCCAGCTCAAGCGGGAACACAGAGGCGAAAGTCCGCATTAGGGTGGCCATCGCGTACGAACGGCGTACGGACGCGGGAGGTTCTGCTGATGGCCGTGCTGGTGCTGCTGCGCCATGGCGAGAGCGCCTGGAACGCGACGGACGTCTTCACCGGCTGGATCGACGTTGGGCTGAGCGAACGCGGCAAGCAGCAGGCGCAGGAGGCCGGGCAGCTTCTCGCCGCCCGTAGTTACCTCCCCGACGTGGTGCACACCTCGGTTCAGCGCCGGGCCATCCAGACCGCGGACCTGGCGCTCGCCGCGTGCGGGCGGTCATGGGCACAGGTGCGGCGGTCCTGGCGGCTGAACTCGAACCACTACGGGGCGCTGCAGGGACGCAGCAAGGCCGCGGTCCGGGCGGAAGCGGGAGACGAGCAGTTCATGCGCTGGCGGCGCGGGTACGACGTGCGGCCACCGCTAGGCGAGCCGGACAATGACTCGCGCTACGCGGACCTGCCGCCCGACGCGCGGCCACGCGGCGAGTCGCTGCATGACGTGACCCGGCGACTGCTGCCCTACTGGTATGACGCGATCGTCCCCGACCTGCGCCGGCATGGCTGCGTGCTGGTCGTATCGCACGGCAACACACTGCGCGCGCTGGTCAAGCACCTGGACTCGGTCAGCGACCAGGCGGTATCCGGGCTCGAAGTGCCGAACGCGGAGCCGCTGTGTTACGAGTTTCCGCCGGGCCAGCCAGGCCGGCCGGGCTAGCGGCCATCAGCGCTACGCGCGCGCCTGACGCTTGATTTCACGCTTGATCTGGCTCTCCGGAATCGGCTTGCGCAGGTAAGCGATGAGCCCGCCGACCACGCCGGTGGATACCACGGTGGTGATCCAGAAGCGGCGCTTGCGCTCGATCTGCTTGATCGCCTCCTGGCGGGCAAGCTCTTCCTCACGGGCCGCGGCGCCCGATTCAGCGCCCGCGCCCCGGTCATCGATGGTGTGCAGCATTTCCCGCCTCCCCTTCGCGTATCAAGACCTGACAGGGGAGCATGCGCCCCTCTAGGTTCAGGATTGGCCCGCGAGCTACGGCAAGGCAGAGGCAGAGGTCATCTACCGCCCAGCGAATGGCCTGCGCTCGGTGCCTGATGGTCTGCTGACGGCCGCGGGGAGCGTGATGATTACCGTCTGGCTGCCATCCGGGCTTGGCACGCAGCGGAGCGTGTCGCCCATGGCCTCTGTGAGGTCCAGTGCGAGCCGGAATCCCAGGTCTGCCGGCTCACAGTCCTGAGGCTCGCGGGCTGCGTGGATGGTGAGGCCGATCTCGACGCTGTCCTCGTGGCTGGCAGCGGCGATCTGCGGCGGGCTGTCGCCGGGACTGCGGTGCAGTGCCCAGGCTGTCAGGCTGGTAAGGATCCGGGTGAGCAGGCCGGCGTCGGCGATCACGTCCGGCAGGTCCTCCGGCAGGTTCAGCGCGATGTCCGGGGTGCCTGGCCCTAGTTCCTCCAGGACCGCCGCGAGCACCTCGTCAAGATCGACTTGCCGCAGGTAGGTCTCCAGCGCTCCGGCATGCAGCCGCCCCAGATCGCTGAGATCGGCGATGAGCCTGCTCACAGAGCAGACCGCGCGGAGCGCCTCCGCGGCCAGCGTGGCTCGTTTCTCTGCTGTGATGCCCGCATCAGCGAGTACGGCCAGGTCCATCTCAGCCTTCTCGAGCTGCTCGCGTGCCTGCTGGCCGGTGGCGGCAAGCAGGGCCGAGCGGGACCGCTGATCGGCTGCCTGCCGGGCGGCGTGCTCATCCCGCTCATCCTGGCGGCGCCGGAGCAGGCCCGCCACCATCGGAACCGCGCAGCGGCACAGCAGTCGCCGCTCTGGGCCGCTCAGCGGGCGCCCGCGGCCCGCCAGCCTGATGGTCTCGGTAATGGGGACCTCGATGTCGGCGCCAGGGCGGTCCGGTGGCCGGTCGCCCGCGCTGGCCGTGACGTACCAGCGCGGACCAGTGCCGTTATGCCGTAGCTCCAGGAGGCTGACGGCGGTCAGGCTGAACATCTCCCTGATCTCCTCCAGCAGGGCCGCCGGGTCGCCGTGCCCGCTCAGCACGCTAACCGCGAGCCGGCTAAGCGCGGTGGCCGCCGCGGTCTCCCGCTCCGCCCGCGCCCGGCGCGCGCGGAGCGCGGTCAGCGGCCGGGGCCCTGCCAGGATGCGGCTGCCAGCGCTTCCCCGGCTCACCAGGTGCACGTCAATGTGCTTCGCACAGCGGGCGAGCTTGGTCGGCGTGCTTTTCCCGGACAGCAAGGTGGCCAGGCGGCTGCGGCGGCTCGCGCCCAGGACCATCTGCGTAGCGTTCTGGGCGCGGGCGAAGCTGAGCAGCGCCTCGGCCGTGTCCTCACCAGGTACCTCCCAGAAGCTGCCGCCCAGCGATGTCACCAGCGCCTGCGATGCGTCCAGCGTCGTATCGTCGGCGCTGGTCAGGCCGTCATCCCGGGTAATGTGCACGGCGAGCAGGTCGCTGCCCGGCGTTCGGGCGGCGATCCTGGCCGCCCGCCGGATAAGCCTGTCATCGCCTGGTTCGCCCGCGATGCCGACGACGATCCGTTCTCTGGTCTCCCACGGCGCGCCGATGCCGTGCTCGGTGCGGTATCGCTGCAGGCCCTCTTCGACCCGGTCGGCGACCCAGAGCAGCGCGAGCTCGCGCAGCGCGGTGAGGTTACCCGGCCGGAAGTAATGGGTGAGCGCCGCCTCGATGCGGTCCGGCGGATACACGTTGCCGTGCATCATGCGCCGCCGGAGCGCCTCGGCCGTCATGTCGACCAGCTCGATCTGGTCGGCGCGGCGCGCGATCTCATCGGGCAGCGTCTCGTGCTGCACCACACCAGTGATCTGCCTGGCGACATCGTTCAGCGACTCGAGGTGCTGGATGTTCAAGGTGGTGATGACATCGATACCGGCATCCAGCAGTTCGTCGACGTCCTGCCAGCGCTTGGCGTTCCGGCACCCCGGCACGTTCGTGTGCGCGAGTTCGTCCACCAGCACGACCTGCGGGTGCCTGGCGAGCACAGCGTCCAGGTCCATCTCGGTGAAGGCAGCGCCGCCGTGGGTTATCGTGCGCCGCGGCACGGTCTCTAGGCCCTCGGCCATCAGCGTCGTGTGCCGCCTGCCGTGCGTTTCCACGAACGCCACCACCACGTCCGTGCCGCGTGCCCGGCGGCGCTGTGCCTCCGCGAGCATCGCGTACGTCTTGCCCACGCCAGGTGCCGCCCCCAGGTACACGCGGAGCTTTCCCCGCGGCGGGGTCCCATTCTGGCCGGGAACCGGCAGTTCAGTGTCCACTCATCCACACTCACGCCAGGAGCCCCGCGACGGCAGGGCCTTACAGCCCCGCGGCCACCAGGCCTTAAGTCCCTGCTTCGCGGCCATTCATCCCTACTGCTCCCGGGACGCGCGGCATGGACTAGGGGCAAGGACCTGAACTACGCGGCTATACAGGAGGTGGAACCGGTGAACACCTGGTTCGTAGTGGGATCAGCGGCAGTGGTCGCGGCCGTCGGCGTGGCGCTGCTGGCGGGCAAGGACGACATCCGCCGCTTCTGGAAGATCCACACCATGTGAGAGCAGTTGCTCATGCAACACGATGGCCGTACACCGGGGTGTGCGGCCATCAGCGCTGTGAGATCACATTTCGTAGACGGTGGGCCGGGTGGTGTAGACGCGCCCGGAGGGCGTGGTCCAGCGGAAGATGCCGGGTTCGGGCTGTTCGAGTGTCCAGCCGGGGGCTTGCTTGCACCGATGGTGCCTTCTGCAGGGCGGGCCGAAGTTGCATTCGCAGGTGCGTCCGGCGGGATAAGCGACCGTATGGTCAAGGTCGTTGTGATAGGCCTGGGCGCCGCAGCCGGGCGCCGGACAGGTGGCGGTGCGGGCGCGAGCCAAGTGCCCGAGCTTGCGGCTGGGGCGGTAGCGGTCTTCGGCGTTGCGGTGGTCGCAGGTTCCCTTGGCGATGGGTGTGAACGTGACGTTCAGTTTCCGCAGGAAGTCCGCGAGCGCGGCGGCCTGGCTGGCATTGGGTCCGTCGCGATTTCGTGCTCCGCCGGGTCCGGGTGTCCAGGGGTGGGCGCCGCGGGCGCAGCCGTGCGCGACGGCCGTGCCGTCGGGTCCGAGGAGGGTCACGCACCAGCGAGTGCGGGGATGCATCGACGCGGCCTGGATGAGGCGGCGGGTGTCTTCGTGGTCGCTGAGTCCCCAGCCACCGACGTCGCCAGGCGCGGTCGACCAGCCGAAAGCGGTGCCGGCCGGGATCGTGAGGTTGATCAGCGCCGGGAGCGGCGCTGGCGGGCCAGGCGGGACATCGGCGCCGTTCTCGCGGTCATCGTCATCGCCGGTGCCGCGGCGCTCGTGCTGCCACTCCGGCATGTCGGGGTAGCCGTCCCAGCTGGCATCGTCATCGCCGTCACTAGCGTCAGGGCTATCGCCGGCGTCAGTGCCGGGCTGGCCGCCTGTCGGCGGGCTGTCCTGGCGGGCCTCCTGCCCGGGCGCTCCGGCCGGGCGCGAGCCGGTGAGCCGGTCCAGCGGGTTGCGGCCCTGCGTCAGGTCGTTGAAGGCCAGCACCCGCAGCTGCCGCAGGCCGCCCGCCAGGCCGCCGCGGCGCAGCGCCACCGCCAGGGCGTCGATATGCGCCTTGGACGCGAGTGCGTCCTCGATGGCCAGCTCCCGGCCGGATAGCGACGCGTTGCCGGACTCCTCCCGGCGGACCTCCACCCGCTGCCGGTCCCGGCGTGCCTGGTCCTTGCCCCGGGTCATCGCGACGGGGTCCAGCTTCATCGCCAGCGCGGTGGCCTTGCGGTCCAGCCGGTCATACCGCAGCTCCGGTGCCAGGGCCGCGAGGACTTCATCGGCATGGGCAGCGTCGGCATCAGACAGGAAGTAGGTCCGCCGCCAGATGATCCGGGCCCTGTCGTGATCAATGACCCCGGCGGCTAGCGCGTCGCGGGTGGCCGGCAGCCGGGTCTCGAGGGCGACGGCCAAGTCCATGGTGTCGCGGGCCGCACGCGGGGAGGTGACCAGTTCCAAGCCGAGCTCGGCGTCGGGGAACTCCCCTTCCCGGCAGCCGGGCGGCACCCGCGCCGCCGTCGCCGCCGCCAGCTGCGCCTCGCGTCGGCGGGTGAACTCCGCGACCGCGCGCAGCCGCAGGTATTCCGCGCGGGCCGCCAGCCGGCCCGCCGCCGCCATCGCGCCCAGCACCTGCTCATCGGTCAGCTGGCCCAGGTCCCCGGCGGCGTGCTCGGTCAGCGCCGCCAGGATGGGGCCGGGCCGCAGCGCGCCCGCGGGCCGGTCCTGCGCGAAGATCTCCCCGCCCAGCCCGTCCGGCCCCAGCATCGCCGCCAGCTCGGCAGGGTCGACGTCGGCGGCGTCGCCGAGGCTGATCGTGACCGGTGGCCGGGACTCGACCTCCCACTCCTCCGGGATCCGCCGCCGGCCCGCGTCCAGGTCGGCGACGTAGGCCGCCATCTCCGCGTCGCCATCCCAATCATCGGCCGGCCCGGCCGGGGTCTCGTCCCGCGCCGGGTCGCCGGCCAGCGGCTGCTCGCCGTCTGGCCCGGGACCGGGGAACGAGAACTCAGACACTACGCGACTCCATTCGAATGGCTTTCCTATATGAACACCATATCGAGTGGGTCTGACAATCCAGCATTCTGAGCGCTGATGCGTTCCAAGATTTTTTACAAGCGAGTCGTCCAGCGTGGCCCGGTCGCGCGCCACTCCGCGTCCCAGGCGGCCATCCGGCGCTTGTCCAGCGCCCGCCGGGCCAGCATGCCGATGATGGTCAGCAGGGTCGCGAGCACGATGACGCCGAACGCCCCGGCGAAGTACGCGATGCCAGACACCTGGGAGTCCGGCATTGGCGCGTTGGCGAGCTGGCCGTCGCTGGTTACCCACTCCTGTACGGTCGCGCCCGCCGCCGTGTCGAGGGGAACGGGTATCTCGCCGGTGACCACCTTGCCGTCCGGCGCCGTCCACCGGGCCTGCGCCTGCGGGCCAACGTACGCGTCGCCTTGTGAGTCCACCTTCAGCACGCGGGCGGGAACCTGGTGCCAGGAAGCCTCCTCGGTGAGCTGGGCCTGGTGGGCCCGTGCGAACGCCCACGAGCCGGATGCCAGCCCGGCGAACGGTGCCCCCGCGAGGAACGCGATGACGAGCACCGCTAGCACGATGGTTTCCACCCGGTCCGTGGCGCGACGCAGCGGATTACGGTCGGGCCGCCGACCGCGGACGAACCTTCCCAGGCGGGTGACCCGGACATTGTGTCGCCTGGTGCCCATGGTCCTCACCTCATCTGGGCGCTCGGGGACGCTCCTTCCCAGCATCCGGTGCCGCGCCCCAGGCCGACAGGGCACTAGGTCCCGGCGGCCAGGGACCAACGCGGGTAGCCGCCAGACAGGCGCGGGCGCGAGCCTGGCGAATGGAGAGCGCCTACGGAGGAGGAAAAAGAACATGACTACGAGGGTGGGAATCAATGGCTTCGGCCGGATCGGCCGTGCCTTCACCCGGCTGGCGCTGGACCGGGCGGACCTGGAAGTGGTGGCGGTCAACGACATCACCGACGCCAGGACGATGGCGCACTTGCTGGAATTCGACTCCACCTACGGCCGCCTGGGCCGGCCGGTGAAATATGGCTCTGGCTCCCTGATCGTCGGCGACGACCTGATCACGGTGCTGTCGGAGCGGGACCCGGCCAAGATCGACTGGGCCCGGCTGGGCGTGGACATCGTCATCGAGTCCACCGGCAAGTTCCGCACGCGCGAGGCCGCGGCCGCCCACCTCAAGGGCGGAGCCCTGAAAGTGCTGATCTCCGCCCCCGGCAAGGGCGTCGACCTGACCGTCGTGCTCGGCGTCAACGAGCGTGATTATGACCCGGAGCGGCACGACGTGATCTCGAACGCGTCCTGCACCACGAACTGCGTGGCGCCGATGGTCAAGGTGCTGAACGACGCGTTCGGCGTGGAGCGCGGGTTCATGACCACCGTCCACGCCTACACCGGGGACCAGCTGCTGCTCGACGGGCCGCACAAGGACCTGCGGCGCGCCCGGTCGGCGGCGGCGAACATCGTGCCCACGACCACCGGCGCCGCCCGTGCCACCGGGGAAGTCATCCCGGCGGTGGCCGGGAAGCTGGACGGAGTGGCCGTCCGGGTCCCGGTGGAGGACGGCTCGCTGACCGACCTCGCAGTGGTCCTCCGCCGTGAAGTGACCGCCGAGGCCGTGAACGACGCGTTCGACATCGCGGCCTACGGACCCATGACGGGCATCCTGCGCTACAGCACCGACCCGATCGTCTCCCGCGACATCATCGGCGACCCCGCGTCCTGCGTGTTCGACGCTCTGCTCACGCAGGCGGCCGGATCGCTGGTCAAGGTGTTCGGCTGGTACGACAACGAGTGGGGCTACACGTCCCGCCTCGCCGACCTGGCCGAGCTCGTGGGAAGCCACCTGTAAGCACATCCACGGATCTGGTGAGGAGGGGACGTCATGGCAACGAGACCTGTCGTCGTCGGCGTGGACGGCTCCGAGGAGTCGCTGCGCGCAGTGGAGTGGGCCGCCCGCGAGGCGGACCGGCACGGGGCGCCGATGCGGATCGTGTCAGCGCCCGCGATGCCGCCCCGCATGTACGCATCCGACGCGGCCCCGGAGACGGTCGCCAAGGTGCTGGGCAGCGCACCGCGCCGCGCGCTCGGTGAAGCCATCACGAGAGCCAGGGAAGTCGCTCCCGAGCTGCTCATCGATGCTGACCTGCTGACCGGGCCGCCGGCGCTGGCGCTCACCGGCTGCGGTTCCGGCGCGCTCATGCTCGTCGTGGGGGCGCGCGGCGCGGGCGGATTCGCCGCGATGGTCCTCGGCTCGGTCAGCCGGTACGCGGCCATGCACGCCGCCTGCCCGGTCGTCGCGGTCAGGGAAGAGACCAGCGTCGTGCACCGTGAGGTCGTCGTCGGCATCCGCGACGCTCATGACACGACCGCCACCCTGGCGTTCGCGTTCGAAGAATCGGCGTTGCGCGGCGCGACCCTGGTCGCCGTCCACGCCTGGTACTGGTTCCCCTCCGCGCTCGGCGCCTCCGGTGCCGGGGAGACCCTCGGAAGCGCGGCTGACCTGGGAAAGGTCTCGGCGGACGCCGACGGGAACCTGACCGAAATCCTGCGGGCATGGCGAGAGAAGTATCCCGACGTACCGATCCGTCAGGATGTGGTGCGCGGGCACCCAGCCCGGGTGCTGGCCAGCTACACCGCCCGCTCCGACCTCGTGGTGATTGGCAGGCACGGCGGGCACGACACCGGCCCCGCCATCGGCGCGGTCCAGCACGGCGTGCTCAACCACGCCCACGGCCCCGTCGCGATCGTCCCGGTCAAGAACTGAAGGCGTGCGTCGCCTGCTCGATCGCGGACAGGTAGCCGGTCCGTCGCGGTCCCGCCAGGCCGGCTTCGGCCGACAGCAGGCCGCGCGGCTCGGCCACCGTGGCGAAGCCCTTGCGGTGCATCCAGCCGGCCAGCCCGTCCAGCAGATCCGCGGCGTAGCCGGGACCGTGCCGCAGCAGCGCGGACGTGGTCATCACGACGTCCGCGCCGGCCAGCAGGTACGCCGCCACGTCGGCCGCCGTCTCCACCCCGGTCGTGGCGGCGAGTGAGCAGCCGACCTTGCCGCGCAGCAGGCTGATCCAGGCGCGGGGCAGCGACGCCTCGCCCGGCGACGACAGCCGGAATCCCAACGAGACCGTGAAGCTCTCCGGGTCGATGTCGGTTTGCATGAACCGGTTGAACAGCACCAGTCCGTCCGCCCCGGCGTGGTCGAGCAGGGTGGCCATCTCGCCGGGAGAGCTGAAGTACGGCCCGATCTTGACCGCGACCGGGATCCGCACCGCCGCCTTGACCGAGATCAGGACCTCCGTGCACCGGCGCTCGGCGTCCCGGGCCGGGATCAGGGGGTCCCCGGGCAGGTAGTAGATGTTCAGCTCGATCGCGGCGGCGCCCGCTTCCTGCATGGCCGTCGCGTAGTCCGTCCAGCCCCCCGTCGAGACACCGTTCAGTGACGCGATCACCGGCACACCGGGACCCGCCGCGGCCACCGCCTCCTCGATCAGGTGCAGGTACCGGTGCGGCCCGGGGTCGGACGTCGCCGCTGGCACGTAGCTGACCCCCGCGGGGAAGGAGTCCATGCCCGCTGAGGCGAGGAAAGAATCCCGGTCGGCCTGGTGCCGGAGCTGCTCTTCGAACAGCGACGGCAGCACGACCGCGCCGATGCCGGCCTCGGCGAGCCTCCGCACGCCGTCGGCGGTCGACGTCAGCGGCCCCGCCGACGCGATCAGCGGGTTGCGCAGCCGCATTCCCAGGTATGCCGTGGTCAGGTCCATCGCGCGCTCCCGTCCGCCGCGGGGACCCGCCCCGGGCCCCGCGCGGCGATTTCCTAGGTTGAGTTAAGGCTCCAGGACGATGCGGGCCTTGGCCTTGCCGTGCAGCACCTCGTCGATGGCGTCGTTGACCGCGGCGAGCGGCCGGGTCTCGTAAATCACCCTGGTCCGCCCGGCCGCGTGCAGGCCGAATACCTCCATCAGGTCGGCGCGGGTACCGACGATCGAGCCGATGACTGACGTACCGTTGAGCACCGTGTCGAAGACGGGGATGCGCAGCGTTCCGGAGGCGGGCAGCGCGACGAGGACCAGCCGCCCGCCCCGGCGCAGTCCGGCGTACGCCGTGGCGAAGGAGCGGTCGTCCACGGCCAGGCCGATCGCGACGTCCGCGCCGCCGTGCCGGCGGAGCACCTCCGCGGGGTCCTCGGCACGAGCGTCGATGACGATGTCCGCGCCGAGGTCGGCGGCGAGCTGGAGCTTCTCGTCGGTGATGTCGACGGCCGCCACGGTGCCGCCGAAGATCTTCGCGTACTGGAGCGCGAGGTGCCCCAGGCCGCCGATGCCGGAGACCAGGACCAGGTTGCCCGGACGCACGTCGCCGACCTTGACGGCCTTGTAGGTGGTGACGCCCGCGCACGTCAGCGGGGCCGCCGCCGCCGGGTCGATGCCGGCCGGAACGGGCGTGGCGAACGCGGCCTCGGCCAGGAAGTACTCCGCGTAGCAGCCGTCCACCGAGTAGCCCGTGTTCTCCTGCGCCTCGCACAGCGTTTCCCAGCCGGTGAGGCAGTAGCGGCAGGTGCCGCA
>Ga0335075_10013038_pt1 | contig 12528 bp, 25 predicted proteins | sample Lox_Sample_24_FD_206723 | JGI IMG/M metagenome (GOLD analysis project Ga0335075, IMG submission 206723) | Soil microbial communities from Loxahatchee National Wildlife Refuge, Florida, United States - Lox_Sample_2.4 | ecosystem: Environmental > Terrestrial > Soil > Wetlands | place: USA... | reverse complement strand
TGGCCGCCTGGCAAGACACCGTCAACGCCAGCCAACGCCAGGTCCAATGGCACTTCACCACCGAAGACGCCCGCACCCGACTCCGCCACCTATACCCCAAACATTAGCCGCGACGCTCTACTAGGACCGTGGAGACTTGGGGTGTGATCTGAACGATCGGCACGGCTACTCCTGATCGTAGGACTCCGTGTAGACGCTCACCTGTATGGAGGTTGAGTTCGACGGGTTGTTGACCCATACCTCTCGGGTGTGCTCGAACTCCTCGGGCGGCTGGCCTGACATGAGGGTGTAGCCAGAGCCCATGTCGGCACTCGACCGGTCACGTGCGATCAGGACCGATGCCGATGCCGTCAGGAGATTGAGCTTGCCTCGCTTGCGATTGGGATCGGCAGGCATGGCCATGGTCGATTGTCCCTCAGCGAGGTTGATCGTCTTGGCACCGAAGAGGTTGGGCTGACGGATCTTGACCGTGACCGGCTTGGTCTTGCGCGGCTTAGCCGCAGCGTCCTTCTCGGCCTGGTCACGGGCGGCCGACTCCTGGGCAGCCTTGGTCTTCCGGGCAGTATCGACTAACCCGCCCGGCCGGGGCGGGTAGAGGTCTTCTGGGTTGTCTGACATATCGAGTCCTTACACCGGAATGATAGGTACCTTGCTGGCGATGTCCTTGGCGGCCTTCTCAGCGCCCGACAGATGCGCCACGCCGACGATGATCAGCGTTCCGCCGACAACGATCTTCGCAAACCGAATCCACGTGCTCGCCTCGGTAAGGTCACCGAAGATGTTGGCGATGTCGCCAAGGAACTGGAGTGGGTTCGTGAGGTCACTCGTGCCACCAGCCGCTAACCCGGCTGCTTCGGCAATAGGGTTGCCGCTTTCGTCCCCCGCTGCCTGCGTTCCCGCTTCAAGCTCTTGTAGCCCGCTCACGCTAGGGGATGCCGTCGCAGACTGAGCAGCCGACTGACTCGTGAATGGTCCCTGATACCGATAAAGACCGTTGTACGAACCGCCAGTGACTAGCGCGTTGTACTCCGCCCCGCTGTCCGGGGTAGAGATCAGCCTCGCATCGGCGGGCCGTGACGAGTCGCCCTGTTCGGCCTGGCTACCAACGACCCACCACCAGACGGTGGTCATTGATTAGCTCCCCTGAGCGTTGCTGCCCGGAGTGCCAGCCTGCGAGACCTGGCCAGTGGCCGGGCTCTTAGCGTTGGCCGTGTGGTAGTGCCACGCCAGGACGATGTTGGCCGTGGTGCCCACGACGTACAGTGTCGGAGACTTGGCCAGGACGGCCATACCGGCAATGAGGGTCTCAGACGCGATGACGGCCTGCCGGACGCTGCCGTGTACCTGCTTGGCGCTTGACTGGCCCGGAGTGCTGCCAGCGGCGACATCGGCCACGCTGGGTAAGAAGCCAGAGTAGACGCCGATAACCGCGCCGACAGCGACGGTCGAGACCATCAGCTCCTCGTTCGGCTTAAGTGCACCTAATGACATTTTCTATTCCTTACTTAGGCAGTAGCAGGACCCTTACTGGTCCCGTATTCCGTAGTAACACTGACGGTGGAGCCCTTGGCGACAGCCGTTCCAGCCTTGGGATTCTGGGAAACAACCCACCGAATGCTTCCGGGCTTGTTCGCCTGGCCACCGGAGTAGTTAAGGCCTTCCGCCGAAACAGCCTTTCCGACATCTTCCAGCGGCAACCCAACAAGCTGGGGCACGTTCACCTTATTGTCGGTGTAGGTGATCGTGACGGTCGAGCCAGCGTTGACCTGAGTACCGGCTGACGGAGACTGAGCCGTGACGCTGCCCAGGTTGCCCACGCCAGAATCCCCATTAGCCGCAGCCTTAAGGCCAGCCGCCGTGATGATGCTTTCAGCCGTGTCAAGGTCGGTCCGCCCGATCACGTTCGGGACCGCGATCGTCGCCGGAGGGTTGTTGCTCGTGCTAGAGCTGGAAGTAGATGCGGGCGCAGCAATGATCTGGAACGAGCCCACCGGGGGGTTTCCGTACTCAGCGATGGCCGCCTGGATGATCGCAGCATCGGAGCTGTCGACGGGCGTGCCAGTCAGGTACTCACCCAGCGCGTTGGACACCTGGGTACCGGTGTAGCCGATGTCGGTTAACCCAGCGGTCGCAGCCTGAGCCCACGCCGAGTTGGACGTGTAGACGTCGCCAGACGTCGTGGTGGTCGAGCCGTACGTGCCGGTCGAGTAGTCCGACGCATCGTAGCCGGTCCCGTAGAGGTCACCCTCGTTTTCGAGTTCACTCTCCTGGGCCGACTGAGCCGACTCATCGGCCGCTTCGACGCTGCCGTACTCACCGATCTCCTGGCCGTAGGTCAGACCAGTATCAGGGTCAATGGCCGTGCTCTGGTACTGCTCGCCGGTCGTAGGGTCGGTCACCATGCCCGCAGCCGTCGAGGAGCTGGCCGACGCAGCAGCCGCAGCCGACTTCTGGTGGTTCTTGTACACGACGTACGCCGCGACTGAGCCACCCGCCGCTACAGCGATAACAACCCACTTGTTGGCCTTCTTGCCACCGGGCAGCTCTACTTCGTCAGCCATTACACCCACCCCGCTGCCGGATCGGGCACGTTGTACTGTGCCGGGGTCGCCTCGGACACCTGCGGCTGCTCGGGGCCGTTGACGTAGTACGCCGTGCCGCCCGAGTTGGACAGAGACAGGTCCGCATACGCGGGAAGCGTGCCTTCGCTGCCGTCCATGTTGGTGAACGGCTGAGCCGTGAACTGGTTGGCCGTCTTGATCGGGGGAGTCACGTTCCAGATCGGGTTCCAGACGTTGACGTAGCCGGGCGAGGTGTTACCCATGAGCCGCGTGTTCTGCTGCTCGTACCCGCCGAGAGCGACGGTGTACTGGTTGAAGCCGTGGGTATCCGTCGTCTGGGCCATCGCATCGTGCCCGGTGTTGTCGCTCGTGTCGGTGTACGCGCCACCGTAGGAGAGCTGAGGACCGTTCAGCAGCTCTGGAAAGTCGTTGTCGTTTCCGTCGCCCACCATGCCGGGCACGACGGCAACGACGCCATCACCAGACGCGGGAACGGCGGGCCACGGGAAGCTAGTCGTGGGAACCCACGCCTCGCCAACCTGGCCAGCGTCGATCTCGGAGATAGCGTTGGGATCTATAACGCCATCGTTGACAGGCACTTGCGGGTTAGGCAGGCTGGCCGTGTTGTCAGCAGTAACAGGAACGCGCCCGGAGCTTTGTGCCCCGGTCGTGTCGGCAGTAAGCCAGCCGGGGGACAGCAGCGACGGGACAGCGCTATTAGGAACGCTAGCCGTCATCGCTATTAGCCCTTCTCAGCGGCCGAAAGTGAACCAGAGAACGCGGAGCCGCCAGCCGAAATGACCTTGGCTGCCCCGGTCGCGTTCACCACGACAGTGGCCACTAAGGCAACGGTCACGATGCCCATCAGGACCTTAGTCAGGTCGTCCATATCAAATCCTTACTTGCTACTTGAGCCAGTTATTTTCAACAGGTTGTCTACCGGGCTTGGGTTCTGGATTGCTCCGAGCATCTCGCCGGTAAAGGCAAGCCAGCCGATCCCGGTTGCCACGCCGGACATACCAGGAATCTGGTTGACTAACCCGAGGATGCCCGTTGCGATAGCGCCCATGACCAGGATCTTGAAGTCCCAGTTGCCCGTGTTGTACAGCTCATTTCCGAAGCTGACACCGGTCGTGATTACCATCGGGGCAAGGTAACCGCTCATTAGTAGGTCACCCCCGTGCCCGACTTCGACTGGAGTTCCGAGTAGACGGACTCAGCCACACCAGCCCGGACATCCGAGTCCGTGACGGCGGGCCGTTCAAAGTTCTGGGAGTAGAAGTCGGCCGCCTGCACTGGGTCTGAGATCTGGTTGAGCATGCTTATCAGGTTCGAACCCTGCTGCTCGTTGTAGTAGAGCAGGTCGGTTAACTGGGTCTGCATATCCTTGCTGGCGTTGCCCGTCACGATCGGCTGATCAGGCGCGGCGGAACTAGGCGGCGTCCAGCCGATCAGGCCAGCGCCACCCGTTCCTTCAGACTCGGGATTCTCCGAGGACTCGCCCATGATGCAGGAGACGATCCCGGCTGCCGCAGCGTCGGAGTAACCGTTGGAGACCAGGAACTCCGCGATCTCCATTTCGTTCTCCTGCTGCGTGCCAGAGCCGAGACCCGACGTGCTGGCCGACTGCGAAGACACGGGAGTTGTCGCGCCAACGGTGGCCGGGTTGCCGAAGGTCTCCTGGTTGATCTGCTCCGTGTCAGACGGAGCAGTTCCCTTGATCAGGTACGTGAACGTGTCCGCGATCGTGTAGCCCTTGATGCCGCTGTACACCAGGAGACCACCGATGCCGACTTCGGCTATCGCTAGTCCTGACAGCGGCATCTCGGGCCTCTCGTTAGACGGACGGGATCTTGTTGACCAGCGGGAGCTTGCTGATCTGCGGGGCCAGGACGATGCCTAAGACGGCACCAGCGGCCAGCCACATGAGCTTGGACTTGTCCATGCTGCTTTCCTTTCGGGATTAGCTGGCCTGGATGGCCATCGGGGAGCCGGGTACCGCGAGGAAGTTGACGACCTCGGTCACGTTGCAGGACGCGCCGAATGAGCCGAGAAGCTCGATCTCGTCACCAACCTGGGTGTTGAGGTACGCGCCGAGTTCGTTACCCGGACGGAAATCGAAGTCCTGAACCGTGGTGATGTTGAAGACACCCGTGTCCAGGCCGGTAGCGGTGTCCAGCGTGGTCCCGTTGAACCCGTAGAGCTGGGACATCTCGTCCTGCCAAAGGTTCACCGAGTCGTACTGCTTCCAGTTCTGACCCCTATAAGTGAGCTGGAACGGAGCAGGCCAGTCAGACCCGTTCCGCGCGCCGGAGCTGACGAGCCGGTTGATGAACATGAAGTTCCGCACCGGATAGCCAAGCCCGACGTTGGGAAGCGCGATCTGGGTCTGGCCGGAAAGCCCGGCAATCGTGCTCGCGTTGATGTAGTTCGTGGTACCGAACTGCTGAGGAGTCGGAGCGTAGGCCGCGTTTCCGCCGTTCCAGTAGCCGTTGACGCTGATGGTCAGAGAGACGGTGATGTCGGCCGCCGTGGTCGGCGCGGTCGAGTAGATCTGACCCAGCGGGGCCACGCTCAGATCCAACGTAAACGGAGTCTGGGTGCTGGTGTTCGGCAGGACGCCGAGAGCGGTTCGGGCCACGACTTCGACCGGGATCTTGAGGACCAGGTTGAAGCTACCGCCAGCCGCGCCGGTACCCGTGGTCACGGAGTAAACGGCCGAGTTCCGGGGGTCGCCGCTGTTGCTCAGACCGAAGTACTTGAGCGCCATAGCGAGTGAGTAGCTGGAGAAGTTCGAGCCGCCCACGATGCTCGTGCCGTTGCTCAGCGCGAAGTTCACGGTCGACAGCACACCGAGGGGCATGTCGGCGTTGAACGCCACGGAAGCCGAGTTGCCCGTCACGGTGCAGGCAACCTCAATCACGATCTGGCGTAACAGGTTCGACGGGGGGACCTGGAACGTCTGAATCGGCTGGGCCGCAGACGCAAGCTGAGTACCAGTGAACGAATAGACACCACCGGTAGCCCTGGTGGTCGGCTGAGTGCCCTGCCGGAACGGCTTAAGCTGAACCTGCTTCTGGGCATTCTGAGCCTGAGTGTTAGCAGCCAATTTGCTTTTTCCTTAGCTAGCGAATTCCTTGCCACCACTGGCAAGGTGACGAATCGTCTTGTGCCGGTCCCAAGGGAACATCGGCGTAGAGAGATCAAACGAGAAATTGGGATCTGGGAGACGGAACCCGGCGTCGTGTAGCGCACGCTGGAAGTCGAGGCAAACCTGAGCTTCTTCGGGCCTCATTCCGTCCGCCTGGACTTCGAGGTACACCGTAGTGTCGCGGTCCCACCCAGCAGCCTTGACGGCTTCCTCACGAGTCGGGTACGCCGTGTTGTCGATAGGCTGGCCGTCCGACATGCGGAAAGCAGCCCAGTGACCCTTCTTACCGGCGAGCGTGTGCATCGTCATAGAAGCGGCAATGCGCTTGGCATCGTCGGATAAGACAGGCTTAGGCATATCCACCCTTTTTGAAATGCCCGGCCGCACACCAGAGCGGCAGAACGGCCGGGGCTTCACATCAGAACAAGGAACCTTGGAAGGTTCTTTCAGAGTAGGACACGCGAATTAAGGGGTGTAACACCGGCTACCAGGGACTCACGATAGCCGGGTATGGTCCCGTACGGTCAATGATCAGAGCTTCGGAGACGTTTCCTTCGCCCATGCGGTACGTCTTGAGACCACCAACGGTGGCCATGATCAGCTTCGGGTCGATGCCGCATGCCACGTCGGCATACTTCTCACGGTTCGATTCGACGTTCTCCCGATGCCAGATGAGCCACCGAGGCTGAGAGAAGTGGTACCCGGAGACACTCGACTGAGGAGAGCCCTTCGGAGCCTGTAACGCGAACATGAGCCCGGCATCGTTCGACCGTCCGGCGATGAGGAACTGCTCTAGCTCCTGACGGCACTTGTACTTGCCGAAGAACAACAGCTCATCATCGACGAACGCTAGCGTGTTGCCCTTCCAGTAAACGGAGTTGAGCGACTGCTTGAACGCCTTGGACAGATGCTCGGCGTCGGCATCGGCGTCACTGGTGACGTGGTTGGGCCAATGGATGTGCCCGTTCGGCTTGGCTTCCAGGAGCTTCTTACGAGGTGGCCAATACGGCGTGATCTTGAGGTTGAGCCGTTCGGCAGCTTCCATCGTCGTCACGTCGGCAGGCTTGGGCTGGAAGGCGTTGAACGCCATGCCCGGATTCTGCCGCATGGCTTCCTCGGCTATCTGGTAGGCGAAGGTAGTCTTCCCCGTGCCAGTCGAGCCGTATAAGCCGATCGAGTCGCCCGGCATGTACTCAAACTTCTTATGCAACCAAGCAGTTCTAGTCAGTCGTGCCAGCGGCATCGGGAGTCTCCTCGGGGGTCGCTACCTTGACCAGCTCGGCAAGCTGCTTCTTGGTAGCCTCGGCTGCCTTCTCGCGGAGTTCCTTGTCCCCCATCATCTGGTACGCCTGCATGCCCATCTGCATGGCGACAGCGGCTAACTGGATTTGCCAGGAAGCCTCACCAGAAGTGGTGACGAAACGCCGGATCGTCTCGTTTTGCTTGGCACCTTCATTCAGCGCCGAGACGAGCGCGTCAGCCGAGTTGTGCAGTACGAGCGCGTACGGCTGAGCCGGGCCGATCGAGGCAGCGACCATCCAGGTCGTGCTGACGGCCTTTGTGATCTCCTCGGTGTAGTCGTCCTTGACGGGCGCGGCCTTGGAAGTGGTCTTCTTGGGAGCCTTCTCCCGCTGAGCCTTGGGGGGACGGCCACGACGGGCCGGGGTGCGCTCCTCGGGAGCACGCTCAGCGCGATCCGGAGGGGCAGCGATGGTGGCAGCGCCAGACGCGTCGTCGGCAGCCGCAGCCTGTAACCGGGCGAAGTCACCAGCGCCAGCATCTACATCGACGACAGCACCCTGGACGGCTTCACCTTCTGGGGTTCGTAAGCCTTCCGGCATTAGTCATTCTCCTTGTTGTTGACGGCCACGACGAGCGCGATGACGCTGATGATGACAGCCGCGCCGACAGCCACGCCGAGAACCTTGCCGTAGGTATCGATTGACTCACTGGCCTGGACGACGGCCTTCCGTTCCTTGCCGAACATCTACCAGACACCTAGCCCGCGAGACTTCTTGGGCTTGGGCGCTTCGTGCTTCTCGGCCTCGGGCGGAGCCTCAACCTCGGGCTGCTCGACATCCTGCGCAACCACGACCGGAGGAGCCGGGGGAGCTTCCTCGGGCGCGTCGACGGTCGGAGGCGCGATCCGGTCGAGGGTTTCCTTGATCCCCTTGATCTCGGCCCGGAGCGCTTCGATCTCGGTTTCGTCGTGGGCTTCCTCGACCTTGGCCGCGATCTTGGCTAACGTCACGTCACGCTCTGCCTCGATCTCTGCGACCTTGACTTCGGCGTTCGCCTCGATGTCGACGGCATCGACCGCGGCCTCGGCCTCGTCGGGCCGGGCCGCCTCGTGCTCGTAGCCCATGTCACATGTTGCCATTTACTTCCTTCGGGGTATGGAACGAAATCCAGAGAGCGTAGAGCCAGTCCTCTACGAAATCGATCAGGGCTTTCATCGGTCAGCCTCTCTTGTGCGGGTTGTATGCGAGCCGGGAGGGATCACCCTGAGCCTTGGCCGCGATGTACGCCTGCCCGTGTGCCTTCGAGATCGCCGTGAACTCGACGGTGAACGTCCCGTCGTCGGCCCGGAAGATCTTCGTCGTAAGCGACACCTTGAAATGCCGGGCCGATCGGTATAACGCTCGCTTGATTTCCTTGGCCCGGTCGTAGTCCGCACATCCTGCGTAGTGGAGAGTCGAGTACCAGCCAGTGGCCGGATCACATTCACCGTTGCTCTGGTCAATCGACGCCTGGAGTTCGGCGTCTAACACTGGTTCGACGCGCCTACGCCATTGGGGAGCTGGGCCACGCGGCATAGTCACATCCTTGCGTCACGATCGAGAGGGTTCGATTCTTAGGGTACGTTCACGATTTATCGGGTGTCACACCGTGCGGAGGGTTGGTTTCGAGTCCGGGCACGTAATTTTACGCGGGCAATTTGCCTGCCCGCTGGGAGCACTAATTAGCGGCTTTCTACGCGCGCACGCGGGCGCGGGAGCGCATATGCCACCATGCCCAGCACCACGGACAGTGTGCTTTGTGCCGGAAGTGGATCATAGGTCGGCTAGGAATTCTTCGATGTGCCCGGATGCCAGATCGGACGGACGCCAGAGATACCAGCTCTCGCCAGCCGCCTTGAGCTTCCACGACCACGACACCTGGTCTCCGGACATCTGGCCGTGCTGCGCCTTGAGTTCCACGAACACGCACCGTTTCTTGCCGACTAACACGAGGTCTGGGAAGCCCGGAGGGTTCAGGAGCGAGTCATAGTCGTGGAAGTACTTGACGTTGTACTTGCCGCATAACGCGATGACTGCCCGGAGGAGCGAGGTTTCGTTCATGACCACGCCTCTCCGCTGAGGATCCGGCTGACCATCGTCCGGCTGATGCCCAGCTCTCGCGCTATCTGGGCCTTGCTCTGCTTGGCAGCGAAGCGCGTCTTCACGGCTAGGGCGTCGTCCTTGGTCAGCTTCTTGGGATGGGCGTTCGGAGAGTCGGAGGTGTGCCCGAGGCTCCAGTCTCGGATAGGGACATCGAGGTTGTCCGCGACCATGCCCGGATACTCCTCGGGATCGGTGTTGATCTGCTTGCGCCGGGCAATGGCGTTGTCCTCGTCGAGGTAAGCCGAGTCGACTTCGACCACGATGCGGCCGACCATGTCGCGGTGCTCGTAGGCCACGATGTGGATGGTGCTCACGACTGCTCCTGACGGCCCAAGCGCCTGCGGAGCCAGGAGATGCCGTCTTCGATGACGAACGATGTGGCTAGGAGGACTAACAGTCCGGCGACAACAAGCAGCATCACATCGAAGTCCTCGGCCAGGTAGTAGAAAAACTGGTGCATCAGAGATCCTTGATGTGCTCGTCGGTCTCGATGATGAGCTGCTTAGCGGCCCTTCGCTCCTTGCGCCGGATCGTGTGGAGGTCGGCCAGCTCGATCGCCACGTAGAAGAGAGCTAAGTCGAGCAGCTCCCAGTACCACGGCTTGCCGGGGTTCAGCCTCATCAGATGCCCCCGATCCCGAGCAGGAATAGGAGGATGCCGATGAGTACGAGCGCTAACTCGTCCAGAGCCCAGTCCTTGATCTTGCGAAACATTGATACCTCTTTCGGTTGGTCTTGCCTGATACATCCAGTATACGTGATTTGAGGAAAGTAGTGGGGATGCTGGGAGAGTAGTAACTATTGGGACTGGGCAAGCTCGATCTTGGACCGGAGCTGGTCCCGAACCTGGGTGGCATTGAACGACCAGGAGGTCATCTTCCGCCGAGGAGGGATCTTGAAGAACGTCTCGACGACGCTGGTGGAGAGGTTCATTACCTTGGCGTAGTCGAGAACCAGGCCGGGGAGTTCGGCTACCGCCGAGTCCCACTCGACTAGCCGGGCAAGACGTTCTTGCTGAGCCCTATCTAGATCTTCCTGGGAGGGTCCTACCTCAACATCGTTCTGATCATCAACGGCGTCAGCCGTGCTTGATGTGATGTCTTGATCTGAGGCTTGATCTAAAGCTAGATCTTGTGTCCTGGCTCGGGACACCTTGGTGTCTTGGCTCGGGACACCCCTGTCTTGGCTCAGGACACCTTGGTGTCTTGGTTCAGGACAGGTTACGGAGAGTAAGGTGTCTTGGCTCAGGACACCTTGAGGGATCACCAGCCGGTAGGTTCGGCTCTGCTTATCAGGCTTCTCGGTGATGTCTTCTAGGAGTCCACGGTCCTCAAGCTCACGTCGTGCGGCGATAACCGTGGATCGGCCCATGCCGAGATTTCTGGCCAGATTGACCATAGAGACGTAGATGCTCTGTCCCGCTCCGTAGGTCACGAGGAGCCCGGCTAAGGCACGGGCGTTGCGGGAGAGTTGTAACTCATCGGCGTTGTCTCGGATATGACAGAGCCACTGTAAGACTAGGGGTTGGTCGGACATAGTGATGCCTTCGGGTTAGGTGTCGGATCTGATAGTGATGCCTTCGGGTTAGGTGTCGGATCTGATCGTCGGTGGACCCCCCCGGGCCACGGGAGCTACCCGGTTGCTTTGGCCCGGAGGGGGATCAACGATCACCTGCCTCCAGTTTACCTGGTCCATGCGGAGTGTTAGATAGCTCAAACCCCCAGCCGGTTGACTGGGGGTTTGAGCTACCTTCTACGCCGCTAGTAGCACATCTAGCGCGGGATCGGTGCCATCATCGATCAGGTGGAGATACCTCGATGTCACCTTGAGATCGGAGTGGCCTAGGCGCTTGCACACCACGAGGAGATTGACTCCCGAGTTCGCCAACAACGACGCATGGCTGTGCCGTAGGTCGTGGACACGGACGGATACCCCCGCATCGGCGCACACACGCACCCAGACGTGACGGAAGTTGCTCCTGCTGATGAAACCACCTCGTGGTGCCCGGAACACGTGTCCGTCGCTCTCAGCGCCGTCTAGGAGGGTCTGAGCCAGGTCGGCGGGTATCGTGACGTTCCGCGTGGCGTTCTTGGTCTTGCCATGATCACGCAGGACGGGCCGCCCGTTGACCTGAGCTAGCGTGCGCTTGACGACTACGACCCAGCGCCCGTGAACGTCTTGGACGATGCAGTCGGCCTTGAGACCCATCGCTTCGCCCCATCGGAGCCCCGAGGACCACAAGAGTCGTATGAGCGACTTGTAGTGCTCGGGCGTGGCGTCGTAGACCCGTGCGTACTCCTCGGGCGTAAGAATCGACATCTCCCGCGACTCCCGGCCAGCGATCTTGACCCCGGTCGTGGGATCGGCCGTGAGGATCTCGTCTGCTACTGCTGCACGTGACATCTCGCGTAGTACGGTCAGCACGTGGCCGACCATTCCCCCGGAGAGTTCCGTCTCGATCTGGCGGAAGAATTCGCGGACCTTGGCTGGCTTGAGTTCCCGCATGGGAAGGTTGCCGATCCGGGCCGTGATGTGCTTCGCATAGGTTGCGTAGCTCTCACGAGTCGTGTCACGGAGACGATGTGTCGGAAGCCACCGGGCGAGGTAGCCAGCGACCGTGAGTTCTCCTCTGACCTCGGTACGGTGGACGACATCGGGCCGGTCGAACTTCGACGCGAACGCCTGAGCTTCGGCCTGGGTGCCGAACGACTTGGAAGTCTGCTTGCCGTGCTCGCGGTACATCACTTGGAAACGGGAGCCACGCTGGCGGATGCTAGCCATCGATACCACCACCGGGCACGCAGTCACCGATCTGACTGGCGTTCGGGCCGTTGCACGGGTCTTGGGTGCCTAGCTGGACCTGGCTGGCGTTCGGCTGAGGAGTCGGAGTTGGGGAGGAAGGTTGCGAGTTAGGAGCCGTCTGGGTGGGAGTACTCCCACACTGCCAGCCTTCGAAGAGGTTCCAGTGTCCCCCGAGGAGCTGACACGAGACGGGCGGGTTGTTCTCCGATGCGATGTTGCCTGCGACCTTGACAGCGCCGAGAGCCAGGATGATTCCCAACGCTATGGCGACGATGAGTGCCGTGAACTTCATCAGAGCACCACTCCCCCAAGGACCGGAACGGGGGTCGGGTACGGCCGGGGTGTGTCGGCTCCTCGGCACTGTAGGAGTGCCAGAGCGACGAAAAATACCGTGACCGTGACGGCCAGTGCGAGTAGAAACGTGCGCTTGACGGACATCGGTAAGTCCTCCATGCTGCCTCCAAAGTTCGGTTGGCTGTTCGATGTTCTCCCAGGTTACGAACCTGTTGGAGATCTCTGTCAACCGAACCTTGTCGGCGGCAAGGACAACTACGCCGCCGACCGCGCCGCCGTCGAGCAGCAGCTCGCGATCTCCCCGGACGTGGCCTTCAGCGCCCGGGCGAACCGGGCGT
>Ga0335075_10013037_pt1 | contig 12529 bp, 11 predicted proteins | sample Lox_Sample_24_FD_206723 | JGI IMG/M metagenome (GOLD analysis project Ga0335075, IMG submission 206723) | Soil microbial communities from Loxahatchee National Wildlife Refuge, Florida, United States - Lox_Sample_2.4 | ecosystem: Environmental > Terrestrial > Soil > Wetlands | place: USA... | reverse complement strand
GTGTAGGCGAGCCAGAAGATCAGCAGCGGCCAGTGCCAGAGGTACAGCGAGTAGGCCATCGCGCCCAGTTTCACCAACGGCCCGGCCGCCAGCAGCCGGTTCGGCAGTGGCAACTTGTCACGGGTGGAGGGATGGGCCTGCCGGTTGGCGCCGGCCAGGATGAACAGCACGGCTGCCGCGACCGGGACCAGCGCCCACGGCCCTGGGAACTCCTTGACGCCGTCGATCAGCGCGCCGCAGGACAGCACCGCTGCCAGGGCTACGGTGGCGGCCACCGTGCGCAGCCACATCGGCCAGCGGATGTAGGGGACCAGCGCGCCGGCGAGCACCCCCAGTAGCAGCTCCCAGGCCCGCCCAAAGCTGTTGTAGTAGGCCGTCGCCTGGTTGGACTGGTGGGCAAAGATCGCGTAGACGAACGATGCCACCGCCAGCGCGCTGAGCAGCAGCACGAACGTCGTCCGCAACCGGTCGCCGAGGCGGCGCCTGAACAGGTACCCGAACCCGAAAATCAGCCCCAGGAAGGCGATATAGAACTGGCCCTGCACGGACATCGACCAGATGTGCTGCAGTGGGCTGACCGCTTCGCCCGCCCGCAGATAATCGGCCACCGTGCTGGCCAGTTCCCAGTTCTGGTAGTAGCCGAGGCTGGCCAGGCTCTGATCGGCGAAGGTCTCCCAGCGAGTCTCCGGCTGAATCAGGATGGTCAACACCGCGCACCCGGCCAGCACCACCACGAGAGCCGGCAGCAATCTGCGGACCAGCCGAATCACTTCGGGCGCCGGAGACAGTGACGACGTCGGGTTCAGCGCCGCGCGAAGCAATTTGCCGCCGAAGAAGAAGCCGGACAGTGCCAAGAACACATCCACCCCGCCGGACACCCGACCGAACCACACGTGGAACATGGCGACCAGCGCGATGGCAATGCCACGCAGCCCGTCCAGGTCGTGGCGGTAGAACCCTGCTTTCCGGTTTCCCATGGCGGACTGGGCGGATTCCGCAATGGCGGCGACGGCCGGACGGGTCGAGGAGACGGTCATCATGATCGACAGACAATCTACCTAACCCGCCGACCGCCGACAGTGCGCTAACGGCGCGTCGGCGAGTTCCCGGTCAGGACTCGATGATTCGGGTCAGGTACGGGGTCATGCCGCTGGTGCGCGCCGGCGAGACCGTGACGGCAGGCTCGGTGGCCTCGATCATCTGGCCGTTACCGAGGTACATCGCGACGCTTTGGGTGCCACCGGGGCCGTAGCAAAGCAGGTCACCGGGGCGCGCCTGCGCGGGCGGGACTTTGCGGCCGACGTTGCACTGCTCACCCGACGTGCGCGGCATCTTGAGCCCGGCGCCGGCATAGGCGTACTGGATCAGACCCGAGGCGTCGAACCCAACGACGTTTGCTTTCAGCCCGGTGCCGCGGGTGGGACCCGCGGCGTTGCCGCCGCCGTACAGGAACGGCACACCGCGCTGTGCCAGGGCGCGCTGAATCACGTAACTGGTCGACTGCTGGTAGCCGACCAGCGACGGGGTCGGGGTCGGGGTCGGTGTCGGGTACGGGTACGGGGCCGGGTCAGCGTTCGCGATGTCGGGATTGATCATCGGTAGCGTCAGCAACAGAGCCAGAACGATCGGGATGGCGTAGCCGCGTCTCATGTGAATCACCTCTCTGTGGCTTCAGCGCGGTGACTACGCGCGTCCGCCGTCGTTCCATGCCGGTTCACCACAGAGACTCATCCGCTGGCCCGCCCCATTGGGGGCCGCACGCCACCACCTGCGTCCGTGAGGACACCGAAGAGACGTGGACCCTTGGTGAACCGCTGAATTCACAACAGTCACAACAGCCACTTTGACAACAAATGGCCGCCGTGGCCACAACGCAGGGGCCTCACGAGAGATTTTTTGTCGTACCGTGACCGAACGGTGACCGATTGCTGGCCGACGGCTCAATCCTGTCTGGCCAGTTGTGATTTCGCTCTCATCTCGGTTTCGCTCGAAGCGTGTCGGCGGATCGGCGGTCTCAGTGCCAGTATTGGCTGCAATACGCGGTCAACATGGAGCCGGCGACAGAGCTGAGGACGACGATGCCGATCGCCAGCAGCGGCCAGAAGGACAGGTACCAACCTTTCAGCAGGGAAACCACCGGGCCGATCACGGCCGCGGCAATCGCCGCACCGATACCGCCCCATACCACCGGGTAAATGTAGAAATCGACGCCGTAGGGCACCGGTGGGCAGTCGTCACCCGTGCACACGTCCTTGAGGAAGCCGAAGAGCCGCGATCCCAAATCCAACGTGGTCGCCATGACCACGAGCAACGCCAGCAACGCGATGGCGCTGATGACGTCCCAGGGAACCAGTCGCAGCCGCAGTACCGGTGGCGGCGAGGGGGCTGCGGAACCGGCATCGTCGCCCGCGGACGGGTCGTCGAAGTGTTGCGGCGAAGCCATGGTTGTTCAATGCTGCCGGATGGTCGGCGTTTCTGCGACCGCAGGCTTCGGGTCGCAGGGCTCGGCCATCGCGCCGCTCCTCCTCATCGCTTCGCTCTGCATCGTCGCCGGCGCGGCCACCGCGCCGCTCCTCCTCATCGCTTCGCTCTGCATCGTCGCCGGCGCGGCCACCGCGCCGCGTCGATCGGCTTACCCTCGTTCACTGTGACTTCTGCGGCCGCCGGGACATCTGGGCTCACACCCGAGCAGATCAGCGCGATCGACACGGCGCATCTATGGCATCCCTACAGCACGATCGGTGCCGAAGCAGTACCCCCGGTGGTCGCCGTCGGGGCCCGCGGCGCACGGCTGACGCTGATCCGCGACGGTGAGCCGGTCGAGGCGCTCGACGCGATGAGCTCCTGGTGGACGGCCATCCACGGGCACGCCCATCCGGCCTTGGACGCCGCGTTGGCCGGGCAGCTGGCAACGATGAACCACGTCATGTTCGGCGGGCTGACCCATGAGCCCGCGGCACGTTTGGCGCAGCTGCTGGTCGAGATCACCCCGTCCGGGCTGGAGACGGTGTTCTTCTGCGACTCCGGATCGGTGTCGGTGGAGGTCGCGGTGAAGATGGCGCTGCAGTACTGGCGCAGCCGCGGTCGGCCCGGCAAACGGCAGTTGATGACCTGGCGCGGTGGCTATCACGGCGACACCTTCACGCCAATGAGCATCTGCGACCCCGACGGCGGCATGCATTCGTTGTGGACCGATGTTCTGGCTGCGCAGGTGTTCGCCCCGCAGGTGCCCCGTGACTACGACGCCGCCTACAGCGCGGCGTTCGAGGCGCAGCTGGCCGACCATGCCGGCGAACTGGCGGCGGTGGTCGTCGAGCCGGTGGTGCAGGGCGCGGGCGGGATGCGCTTTCACGATCCGCGCTACCTGGCCGACCTGCGGGAGATTTGCCGACGGCACGACGTGCTGCTGGTGCTCGATGAGATTGCCACCGGATTCGGGCGCACCGGCGAGCTGTTCGCCGCCGACCACGCCGGCGTCAGCCCCGACATCATGTGTGTCGGCAAGGCGCTGACCGGCGGATACCTCAGCCTGGCCGCGACCCTTTGCACCACCCACGTCGCGCACACCATCAGCTCCGGTGCGGCCGGAGCATTGATGCATGGGCCCACCTTCATGGCCAACCCGCTGGCCTGCGCGGTCTCGGTGGCCAGTGTGGAACTGCTGCTCGGCCAGGACTGGCGGTCGTCGGTCGCCGAGATCGGCGCCGGGCTGACCGCCGGCCTGGAACCGGCCCGGGCATTGCCGTCGGTGACCGACGTCCGGGTGTGCGGGGCCATCGGTGTGATCGAATGCGACGGGCCGGTCGACCTGGCGATCGCCACGCCGGCGGCACTGGACCACGGTGTGTGGCTACGGCCGTTTCGCAATCTGGTCTACGCCATGCCGCCGTTTATCTGTACTCCTGACGAGATCGCCCAGGTCACCTCGGCGATGGTCGAGGTAGCGCGACTTACCGGCTCTCGTAGGCTCTAATGCGATGACGCAGATCGATATATCACCGCTGGCTTGGCTGGAGGCGCATGCGCAGCAGCGCCGGCAGGCCGGGCTGCGACGCACGCTGCGGCCGCGTCCGGCGGTGGCCACCGAACTCGACCTGGCGTCCAACGACTATCTGGGTCTCTCGCAGCATCCCGACGTGATTGAAGGCGGAGTGGACGCGCTGCGCACCTGGGGCGCCGGCGCGACCGGTTCGCGGCTGGTTACCGGTGACACCCTGCTGCACCAGGAGTTCGAGTCAGCACTTGCTGAATATGTCGGTACTGCAGCCGGTTTGGTGTTCTCCTCCGGCTACACCGCCAACCTTGGCGCGGTCGTTGGATTGTCGGGCCCGGGTTCGCTGCTGGTGTCGGATGCTTACTCGCACGCCTCGTTGGTCGACGCGTGCCGGCTGTCGCGGGCTCGGGTAGTGGTGACTCCGCATCGCGACGTCGACGCCGTGGAGGCGGCACTGGCGTCGCGGGACGAGGAGCGGGCCGTCGTCATCACCGAGTCGGTGTTTTCCGCCGACGGCGCGCTGGCTCCGGTGCGGCAGCTGCACGAGGTGTGCCGCCGGCATCGCGCGCTGCTGGTTGTCGACGAGGCCCACGGTTTGGGTGTGCGGGGCGCCGGCGGGCGCGGGCTGCTGGACGAGCTCGGACTGGCCGGAGCTCCCGACGTGGTGATGACCACCACACTGTCCAAGGCGCTCGGCAGCCAGGGCGGCGCGGTGCTGGCATCGTCGGCCGTGCGCGATCACCTGATCGATGCCGCCCGGCCGTTCATCTTCGACACCGGCCTGGCGCCGGCGGCGGTGGGCGCGGCGCTGGCCGCGCTGCGGATTTTGAGCGCGGAGCCGTGGCGACCCGAGGCGGTGCTGCGGCATGCCGGGCTGCTGGCAGAGATCTGCGACGTGGCCCTCGTGCCACAGTCGGCCGTGGTGTCGGTGATCCTCGGGGCGCCGGAGGTGGCGCTGGCAGCCGCCACGGCCTGCCTGGACGCCGGAGTTCGGGTGGGCTGCTTCCGGCCACCGACCGTGCCGGCCGGTACGTCGCGGTTGCGGCTCACCGCGCGCGCCTCGCTGGACGCCGACGACCTCGAGCTGGCCCGCACCGTGCTGACCGACGTGCTCGGCGCGGCACGGCGTTGACGGTTCTGGTTGTCACCGGGACGGGGACCGGGGTCGGCAAGACCGTCGCCACCGCAGCCCTGACGTCGGCCGCGCGGCAGGCCGGCGTCGACGTCGCGGTGTGCAAACCGGTGCAGACCGGCACCGAGAGTGGCGACGACGACCTGGCCGAGGTCACCCGGCTGTCGGGGCTGACCAAGGTGGTCGGGCTGGCGCGTTACCCGCAACCGCTTGCGCCGCTGGCCGCCGCCGAGCAGGCCAGGATGCCGTTGCCCACCCGCGAGAACGTGCTGAAAATCATCCGGGCCCTGGACCGCCCGGAACAGTTGACGCTGGTCGAGGGTGCCGGGGGCTTGCTGGTCGAACTCGCCGACGCGGGCGTGACGCTGCGGGATCTCGCGGTCGACCTGGACGCCGCGGTGCTGGTGGTGGCCACCGCCGAGCTTGGCACTCTCAATCACACCGCACTGACAGTGGAATCACTTGCCGCACATGGAATTTCGTGTGCCGGACTGGTGATCGGCAGCTGGCCGGTGCAGCCGGGCATGGTGGAAACCTCGAATAGATCTGCGTTGGCGCGCATGGCGCCGCTGCGCGCCGCGCTGCCTGCCGGTGCCACATCGATGGACGCCGACGAGTTCGCCGCCATGAGCGCGCACGCCTTCGACCGGGAATGGCTAACCGCGCTGGTCGGCTAATGGTTCATTCGATTGAGCTGGTCTTCGACCGCGACACCGAGGCGGCGATCCGTCGCATCTGGGCGGACCTGGCCGCGGCGGGCATCCCCAGTCAGGCACCGGCCAGCCGTCCGCACGTGACGCTGGCGGTGGCCGAGCGGATCGCGCCCGACGTCGACGCGCTGCTGCAGCCGGTGGCGCAGCGACTGCCACTGGGGTGTGCCCTCGGGGCGTCGCTGCTGTTCGGCAGATCCAACGCCGTGCTGGCCCGGCTCATCGTGCCGACGGCCGAGCTGCTTTTGGCGCACGCCGAGGTGCACCGAGTCTGCGGCCCATATCTGGCGCCCGGCCCGATGCCGAACAGCCTGCCCGGTCAGTGGACGGCGCACGTGACGCTGGCCCGCCGAGTCGGGGGAGCCCAGCTCGGGCGGGCCCTGCGCATCGCGGGTCGACCGTCAGAGATACACGGCCACCTGGCCGGTTTGCGCCGCTGGGACGGCAACAAACGCGTCGAGCACGCGATCAGCTGACCGGCTGACCGCTCCCGGGGCTGGCGCCACTACCGGCGGTGTAGGACGCTTTCCCGGTACCGGCCAGCCCTCCGCCGGCCACGATCAAGTATTCGTCGCGGATCGGTTTGTCGGCGAACCAGTCTTCGAGGATCTCCCGGGCGCCAGCGGCGTAGCGGGCCTGGGCCGACAGCGAGGTGCCCGAGATGTGCGGCGTCATGGCCTCGTGCGGCATGGTGCGCCACGGGTGGTCGGCCGGCGGCGGCTGCGGGTACCACACATCCCCGGCGTAGCCGGCGAGCTGGCCGCTCTTCAGTGCAGCCACGACCGCGTCGCGTACGCAGATTTCGGCGCGGGCGGTGTTGACGATGTAGGAGCCGCGTCGCATCGACGCCAGCAGCTCCTCGTCGAACAGGTGATAGGTCTGCGGGTGCAGCGGCGCGTGGATGGACACCACGTCGACCGCGCGCACCAGCGACGCGGCATCGGGATGGTAGGTGACGCCCAGCTCGTGTTCGACTTCTTCGGGCAGCCGACGGGTGTCGGTGTAGTGCAGATTGACATCGAAGGGAGCCATCCGGCGCAACACGGCTTGCCCGATGCGCCCGGCGGCGATCACCCCGACGTCCATGCCCTCGACGTCGTAGGAGTGCTCTACGCAGTCCGCGATGTTCCAGCCGCCTTCGGTCGCCCACTTGTGTGACGGGACGAAATTACGGACTAGCGCCAGGATCTGCATGACGGCGTGCTCGGCGACGCTGATGCTGTTGCAGAAGGTGACCTCGGCGACGGTGATTCCGCGGGCGATCGCCGCGTCCAGATCGACGTGGTCCGAGCCGATCCCGGCGGTAAGGGCCAGCTTGAGGTTCTTCGCTTTGGCGATCCGCTCGGCGGTCAAATATGCCGGCCAAAATGGTTGGGAGATCACGATATCGGCGTCGGGCAGCTCGCGTTCGAACTCCGAGTCCGGACCTTCCTTGTCCGAGGTCACCACCAGTTGGTGGCCGCCGTATTCGAGGAATTTGCGCAGCCCCAGCTCACCGGACACGCAGCCCAACAGTTCACCCGGAGTGAAATCGATGGCCGACGGGCTCGGCAAGGTCTGGCCGCCTGGATAGCCGCGGATCACCGGGATGCTGTCGCGGGCGTAGACCGGCGGATATCCGGTGACCGGATCTGGATACAGAACGAGCACTACTTTGGCCATGGCATTCTCCTCTTTATGCGGTAACCGCCGGCGGACTAGGAGCTGAAAATCATTGCAGCTCAGTAGATCATCGCGGTCCTGGCTTTGGCTAGGCCGGCGGTTCAGCCGGCCACCAGGTCGCGGCGCTGGGTGAACTTGATGTCGAGACTGCGCAGGTAGGTCTGCAGCCCGGCGTCTTGGACCGGGATCAGGTGCGCCGGGGTATCGGTCTGGTTGTAGTGTGCGTGCCAGACGCCCGGCGGAGTGGTGAAGGCACCGCCGGCCTGCCAGTCCACCCGAATCGGGTCGACGATGTCGCCGCGCTCGTCGAGGCGGGTGCCCAGCAGCGTGTAGCAGCCGCTGGGTGGCGCATCGAGGATCAGATCCAAGGCGACCGACTGGTGGCGGTGCGGGCGTTGCTCCTGGCCTGCGGGCAGCACTCCGAACATGGCCCACAGCACGTGGGTGATGGTCAGGGTCTGCTCCTGGTTGGCGTTGGCCAGCAGGACGCTGACCCGGCTCTTGTCATTGGCGCCGGGGCGCGAGGCGATGTCCTCGAGCTTGGCGACGGCGTCGGCGCGGCGGAACTTGGTGGGCCGGAATTTGGGCCGCGTCGCGTCGACTCCCAGATAGCGCAGCAGCGGCTCGTCGTGCACCCAGTACATGGCCGCGTCGGCGTCGGCGTAGAACACCGAGTGAATTCCGGCGGGCAGCGTCAAGAAGTCGCCCTTCTCCCATTTGACCAAGAGGCCATTGATGCCTGCGAAGCCTCGTCCGTACAACACGTAGTACAGCTGGCTGGTGGCGTTCGCGCTGGTGTCGATCTGCTCACCGCCGCGAACGCTGACAAAGTTGGCCAGCAGCGCCGGGCTGGTCGCCGCACCGTCCCTAAGGCCGAGCTCCTTGGACAGATCCAACGGCACCACCCCGGTCGGCTGGTCCAGGTAAACCTCGGGGCCGAACCGAACGATCGGCACTTGCGGTGCGTGCCCCGAGCCGATTGGGTTGGCGGCCTTGGAGTACTCGAACAAGCGGGCGTCGTCGGCCCACTCCTCGAACCGGCCCTCGAACCCATACTCGGCGACATTGGTCATCGGCGCTGGGATCGTCGGATCCAAGTTCACTGACTGCTCCGGATTCGCGATGGGCATTTGCGGGTCTCCTTCCGGCCTCAAACTTGTACCTGAATAGTATCTATCTTGTATCTAAGATGCAATTCAGGTTAAAGTTAAGGGTAAGTTTGCGCCCCTGAGCTGGGGCGACGAGCTGCCGTAAGGTCATAGATAGCTGTGCGATATCGCTCGGGTGCAGGGGAGGGTGGCATGCCCACGAAGGCGACCGGTCGTGGCCGGCCCGCGGCGAAGGACCGTGCGCTCGACTACGTCAAAAGCCAGGTGCTCACCGGAGCGTTTCCCGGCGGGGAACTAATCAGCGAGGGTGAGGTCGCGGCTGCGCTCGGGATGTCGCGCACTCCGGTGCGCGAGGCCTTCCTGCGGTTGGAGGCCGAGGGATTGCTCCGGTTGTACCCCCAGCGTGGTGCGCTCGTCGTGCCCGTGTCGTCGGCAGAGGCTCGCGCAGTCATCGAGGCCAGGTTGGTTCTGGAGCAGTTCGCCGCCACAAAAGTGATCGGGAGTGGGCCCGCGGCGTGCACAGCGGTCTCCGCGCGGCTATTGGCGGAGCTGCAACGACAGCGGGACGCCGCCGCCGCACCAAACTGGCGAGAGTTCTTGGAGGCCGACCGCGCCTTTCACGACGTCACCCTGAAGGAATCGGGCAACGCCATATTGGCCGACTTTTACTCATCACTGCGTGACCGTCAGATGCGGATGACCGGCGAGTCGCTTATCCATGATCAACAGCGGGTGGCGACGATCCTTGACGAGCATCGCGGTATCGCCGAGGCACTGCGCGACGGCGATCTCCAACAAACGCTGGAGGTTGTGCAGGCTCACCTGGAAAGCACACTGCGGTCGCTTGGCCTCGCCGTCGAATTGCCTTGAGCGCACCCGACCGAGAAGCTGTCGCTCGCGTTGACGACGCGCCGAATGAGCGAAACAATCCGAGGTGGCTTGGGCATTCGCTTATCCGCCAACCCTAAGAAGGGGCAGGATGCACGGTTGCGTTCCGCGGTTACCACGTCCGCTCGTATCGCCGAGCTGACGTGGCCTTTGATCCGGCCGAGTCGGCTGCAAGCATCCTGCGCGGTTGGGCGCACGCGATGCTCACGCATCGCCACGGCAGCGAGGTCTACCAGACGTCAACGATGGGGGCGCTGCTGGATGGCGTCTACGACGGCGATGTCACCATCCGGGAGCTGTTGCGGCACGGCAACTTCGGCCTGGGCACCTTCAACGGCCTCGACGGCGAAATGCTGGTGCTCGACGGCGTCTGCTATCAATTGCGCAGCGACGGCAGTGCGCGGGTCGCCGATCCGGACCAACACACCCCGTTCGCGGTTGTCACCTGGTTCAACGCCGACCGCCGATTCGAGGTGTCTGCGCCGGTGGACCGTGCCGAGCTCAAAGCGCGCATCGACGAGTCACTGCCGAGCGCCAACCTGATCGTCGCGGTGCGTGTCACCGGTGATTTCGGCGCGATTCGTACCCGTACGGTGACCGAACAACACCGGCCGTACCGACCGTTCACCGAGGCCACCGAAGATCAGCAGGAGGTGACCTTCACCGACGTGACCGGCACGTTGGCTGGATTCCGGATGCCGGACTATGAGCAAGGTATCTCGGTGGCCGGCTACCATTCTCACTTCGTCGACGCCGAGCGTCACCATGGCGGACATGCCCTCGACTACCGGTTGACTCGCGGCACCGTCGAGATCGGTGTCCGTTCTGACTTGCATCTGAGTTTGCCGCGCACGCCGGAATTCCTTGCCGCCGAGTTGAACAAAGCCGACCTCGACAATCAAATCCGCCGCACCGAGGGGGGATGAGGTGAGCAAAGGCGGCGTGCGAAGTGCCCAACGCGCGTTGGAGACGTTGTCTGCGTATGGCGTTCAATACATTTTTGGTGTGCCGGGGGCAAAGATCGACCCCGTCTACGACGCTCTGGTTGACGTCGGCCCCCAATTGATAGTGTGCCGTCACGAGCAGAACGCGGCGTTCATGGCCGCCGCGGTCGGGCGGCTCACCGGCACCCCCGGTGTCGCGCTGGTGACGTCTGGACCGGGCACCACCAACCTGGCCACCGGCCTGATTACGGCGACCACCGAACAGGACCCGATGGTCGCGATCTGCGGTGCCGTCGCCCGCGCCGACCGGCTCAAACGCACTCATCAAACAATGGATGCTGTCGGGGCGCTTAAACCCTTCACGAAATACACCGGCGAGGTGAACGACCCCGATAACGTGCCGGAGGCGATCGCCAACGCCATCCGCGCAGCAGTCACCCCACCTCGCGGTGCCGCCGCGGTGGTACTCCCCGCCGATGTGTCGGCGGCTGCCACGTCGGCGGCAATCGTGGAGCCGTCGCCGGTGCCCACGCTGGGCGCGGCGCCGGCAGATCAAATTGCGCAGGTCGCCAACGTGATTCGAGCAGCGCAGCGCCCGGTCCTATTTGTCGGCATTCGGGTCGGTGATCCGCAACCATGCGCGGCACTGCGTGCGCTGCTCGCGGTCACCGACCTGCCGGTGGTGGAGACATTTCAGGCCGCCGGTGTGGTGTCGCGCGAACTCGAGGATCACTTCGTCGGGCGCGTCGGGTTGTTCCGCAATCAGCCCGGCGACATCCTCATCAGCCAGGCCGATGTTTTGGTCACGGTCGGATTCGACCCGGTCGAATACGATCCGCGGCTGTGGAATTCCGATCCGGCGCGCACGCTGATCCACATCGACGAGATTCCCGCCGACATCGACAACCAGTACCAGCCGACGCTGGAACTACGCGGCGACATCGCCGCGACCCTCACCGAACTGATCACGCCGCTGTCGGGGCTGCGACTGTCGGAGCAGGCCCGCGGTGCTGTCGCCGAGCAGCGGACAGCGCTGCTGCAAATCAACGACGACGCACGCGCTCAACCAAACACCGATGTCGGTATCAGCCCGGCGGCGGTTGTCCTCAAAATTCGGGACCTGATCGACGACGAGGCCACCATCGCCTGCGACATAGGATCGCACTACATCTACATGGCCAGGCACTTTCGTGTTTACCAACCCCGCCGACTGCTGTTCTCCGACGGCCAACAGACTCTCGGCGTCGCGCTGCCGTGGGCCATGGCCGCCGCGATGGTCAGGCCGGGCACTCAGGTGGTGTCGGTCTCCGGCGACGGTGGATTCCTGTTCAGCGCACAAGAATTGGAGACCGCGACGCGGTTAGGGCTCAGTTTCACCCACGTCATCATGCGTGACAACGCCTATGACATGGTCGCGTTCCAAGAGCAGCTCAAGTACGGGCGCACGTCGGGAGTACAACTGGGCGACTACGACATCACGCACTACGCAGCAGCGTTCGGCGCCAAAGGCATCCGAGTCAGCGGCATCGCCGAGTTCGAAGCCGCGCTCAAACAATCTCTGAACGAACCCGGGATCACCGTCATCGACGTGCTCGTCGACTACAGCCGCAACACCGAGCTATTCGCGGAGCTCCACGAGGGCATTGTCCAATAAGGGTCCAATAAGGGTGGAATAACGGCTATGCGCTGAACAGTAAGTACAACCCGGTAAAGGTGTAGCCGACCATGACCAGCATCATGGTGAGCTGGCCGGTGAGCTGATGACCGGCGGGCAGCAGCCGCAGAGCTTTGTCGTGCGCCGCGATCACCGCCACGATGTGTCCGGTCACAACGCACGACACCTTGATCGCCGCCAGCACCGTCGGGTGCAGGGACAACACATAGCCGACGGGTAAGTGCGCCAGCCCCAACAGGTTCCATCCCCGGCCGAACGGATCGGCGAGGGCGAACACGGCCTGCTGACCGCGCTCCACCAGATAAGACAGGTAGTGAGCGAAGATGTAACCCACCACGATCGGGATCAGCGAGTGCGCCATCTGACCCGGCAATGCGCGACGCTGGTCGCGGTCGACCCCGCCGGTAGCGCGGGC
>Ga0335075_10013036_pt1 | contig 12531 bp, 13 predicted proteins | sample Lox_Sample_24_FD_206723 | JGI IMG/M metagenome (GOLD analysis project Ga0335075, IMG submission 206723) | Soil microbial communities from Loxahatchee National Wildlife Refuge, Florida, United States - Lox_Sample_2.4 | ecosystem: Environmental > Terrestrial > Soil > Wetlands | place: USA... | reverse complement strand
CTCCCGGAGGCGGCCTCAGCCTGCCCGGGTCGCCTCCGGGAGGGCCGGGACCCGCCGTCCCCGGCCGCCACGCCCCCCGACCCTCGGCCGCGTCCCTCGCCGTCCCTTCCCCAGCCCCCCCTGCGTTCGCACTTATGGCCGCTATGCGGTCATAAGTGCGAACGCAGTGGGCGCACGGGTCGGTCCACGCGCGGTCCTCCGCGGGCTGCGTCCTTCGCCCATCCCCGCCCGGGACCGCGCAGCGGTGAACTTGCTGCGGGATCGGCCGCCTGGCGGAGTCGACGAGGGCTCGTTACCGACCGACCGGGGGGAAGGCGCCGTGGCGGGGTCGGCGCCCGCGGGCCCTTGATCGGCGCCGGTTTACCCATTCGGGCCATTTCTCTATAAAGTTGATCAGGTTTATAAGGATTTGGGTAGGACTGTGGCTGACCGTCGCTCGGCGGTCGGATTCGCCCACCGGACCAGGGCCAACGGAAAGGAACCACACATGTCCCAGAATCCCCTTTCGAGACTGCGGAGGCGGGTGGCCACGCGCCGCCGGCGCCTCGCCGCTGCCGTCGCGATCGTCTCCTTGGCGGCGCTCGCCGGCGGTGCCGCCACGGCCGGCGTCGCCACGGCCGACCCCACCGCTCCGCCGCCGGTCACCGTCCTCACCCACGGCAACGCCGGCAACGGTGACTTCTTCGTCTCCCCCTTCGGCGACCAGACGACCTACGCCAACGGCCCCGAGATCCTCGACCAGAACGGCAACGTGGTCTGGTTCAAGGCGGTGCCGGCGGGCCAGGAGGCGTCCGACTTCCGCACCCAGACCTACGAGGGCAAACCGGTCCTGACCTGGTGGCAGGGCACCGGCCTCGGCGGGCTCGCCCAGGGCACCGACTACATCTACAACGACAAGTACCAGCAGATCGCCACGGTGCAGGCGGGCAACGGGCTGAGCGCCGACGGTCACGAGTTCCTGATCACGCCCTGGAACACGGCGCTGATCCTCGCCTACACGACGGCCACGGCCGACCTCACCTCGATCGGCGGCCCGGCGAACCAGACGGTGATCGACGGCGTCGTCCAGGAAATCGACATCAAGACCGGCAAGGTCCTGTTCCAGTGGAACAGCGCCGACCACGTCCCCTACAGCCAGTCCGAGCAGCCGCTGCCCGCCTCGCCGAGCACCCCCTGGGATTGGTTCCACATCAACGCGGTGAAGCTGGACACCGACGGCAACCTGCTGATCGACGCCCGCGACACCTGGACCGCGTACAAGGTCGACCGGCACGACGGCCAGATCATCTGGCAGCTCGGCGGCAAAGCGAGCCGCAACAATTTCAACATCCAGGCGGCGCCCGGCCAGGTTCTCAACAAGGCGGGGCTGATCACCGCCTGGCAGCACGATTTCGAGGCCCAGGGCCACGGCATCTACACCTTCTTCGACAACGAGTCGGCGGGGGTCGCGAACAGCGGCGTCGACGCGACCGCCGAGTTCGGGCTCAGCCGCGCGGTGACGGTGAAGGTCGATCCGCGGACCCACACGGCGACGTTGGTCGGCTCGTTCGACCAGCCCGAGGGGTTGACGGCGCCCTCGCAGGGCAACAGCCAGCGCACCGCCGCCGGCAACACCGTGGTCGGCTGGGGGTCACTGCCGTACTTCTCGGAGTTCTCCCCCTCCGGGCAGCTGCTCTACAACGCCCAGTTCCCGACCGGCGTGAACAGCTACCGGGCCTACCTGCTGCCCTGGAACCCGGGCAGCGGCGGCCACCCGTGGCCGGGCTACGACCCGAGCGGCGGTTGGCCGCACTACGACCCGGGCCACGGCTCGCGGGACGACCACGGCCACAGGCACCACTGAGGCGCAGGCACCACTGAGGCAGAGGCACCACTGAGGCGCGGCCATCACCGAGGCCGGGCTCGCCGACCCGTCCACAGAGCGCGAGGGGCCGCGGCGCACACGCGTCGCGGCCCCTTTCGCGTGGTGGGCGACCCGCTTCGCGTGGTGGGCGACCCGCTTCGCGTGGTGGGCGAACTGCCGCCCTACTCCGACCGGGCCTCGCGGTGGGCCGCCTCGGCCAGGTCCTTGATCGCGGCGAGGCGCTGGTCCCAGGCCGCCGCCGCGCGGGCCATCGCCTGGGCCGCCTCGTCGAGCCGCTGCGGCTCGACCATGTAGAGGACCTGGCGGCCCTCCTTGCGGCCCGCGACGAGCCCCACCCGGTCGAGCACCGCCAGGTGCTTGGCGACCGCCTGCCGGGTCACCGGCAGCTCGCCGGAGAGCGTCGTCGCGGTCGCCTCGCCCAGCGCCAGCAGGCGGTCCAGCAGCCGCCGGCGGGTGGGATCGCCGACGGCGGCCCAGAGGGCGTCGGCCTCGAGGGTGGCGGCGCTCATGGTCAGACGGTGACGTCCGCGCCCGCGCCGAGCCCCGCCAGCCGCTCCAGGAACATGTCCCAGCCGCCGATGTGTTTCTCGGCCAGCGCGGCGTTCTCGGCCTCGGTCCCCTCGAGCGCGGCGAAGCCGGTCTCGACCACGCGCAGCAGCGTCCCCTCGCCCGCGGCGCGGAGGCTGAACTCGACCGTCGTGTAGTGGCCCTGGGCGGCGACCATGTCGCGCCCGGGCTCGGGCGAGACCCAGCGGAACGCGAACAGGTGCGGCGGCTCGACCTTCTCCACCGTCCCCCTGCCGTCGATGCCCGAGTCGAAGCGGAAGACCAGGTCTCCACCGGGCCGCAGGTCGACCTCGGCCTCGTTGGCGAACCAGCGGGTGATGTTCCGCGGCTCGGTGACGATCGACCACACGGTCTCCACCGGGGCGTCGATCCGGACCTCGCGCTCGATGCTGTCGTAGCTCATCTCCATCCTCCTGAATATAGATGCAACCATCGGTTGCGAAGAACCGTAGCACAACGCGCAACCGTTGGTTGCATACGAGCCGGGTTCACTGGACGAGGATGAGGACGATCGTGCCGATTCCGAGCGCCACGCCGACCGCGGCGAGGGCGCCCATCGCCCGCATCGCCGGCCGGTCGGCGGGCGGCACGCCGATTTCGCGGTCGAGGGTGGCGATGCGGCGGGTGCCGAAGCCGATCAGCGCGATGCCGTAGAGGCCGAAGCCGACCCCGATCACCACGTAGGGCCAGCGGGTCGAGTGGGGCGCCAGCTCCGGCAGCACCCGGCCGACCGCCAGCGCCACCGCGATCGCGGTGAAGCCGGTCCGCCACCAGGCGAGGAGGGTGCGCTCGCCCGCCAGGCTGGTGCGGCGGTCGACGCTTTCGTCCGCCGATTCGCGCTCGGGCGCCATCGCCCCAGGCTATTCGGCGAGGGCGGGGAACTCGGCCAGCGTCCGCCGTCGCAGCAGCGCCGCCCCGGCGGCGAAGAGAAGCGCGAAGACGAGGACGCCGAGCGGCTTGCCGAAGGCGGCGATCGGCACCCAGGCGATCAGCGCGACCCAGAGCAGGAACGCGGCGATGGCGACGGCGACGGGCTGCTCCCTGAGGTACGGGGCGGCGGCCTCGCGCAGGCCGGTCGCGAGCCGGGTAGGCCCGGCCAGCCAGGCGGCGAGGAAGACGAGGATCCCGAAGGCCAGCGCCGAGGTGGCGACGGTGACCAGGAGCGAGGTGCCGATCGACCAGACCGCTTCGACCGCGGGCTTGTTGGCTTCGACCGCGACCAGCGAGTCGACCAGGGCGTGGCCGGCGACCGAGCGCAGGGTCAGCACCACGGCCCCGGCGATGGCGAGGGCGAGACCGGCGGAGCGCAGGGCCTCGCGCCGGCGCGGCCCGGCCAGCCAGATCGCGGCGACGAGGAGCAGCAGGACCAGCGCCGTCAGCACCACCGGCAGGGTGCGGATGAGCTTGGCGACGCTCTGCGCGGTGGAGAGCTGGTCGGAGCGCAGGATCCGCAGCCGGCCCGCTTCCGGCGGCACCTTTTCGACCAGGCCTTCGCCGACCCCGAGCTGGGCGGCGACCTTCTTCAGCACGGCGTTGAGGTCGAGCGTCACCTCGCCGCCTTCGGTGGAGATCGCCTCGCCGCCGCCGTCGAGCAGTTTCAGCAGCGTTTCGTGGGCGGCCCGGTTGGCGTCCGACCAGAGCCCCTGCACCTCGGGGTTGGCGAGCGCCCGTTCGGCGATCGCCGGCGCCACCTCGTCGAGCCCGGCGGCGGCGGGCCCGGCGAGCGGGGTGAGCCGCGACGGCAGCTGCTTTTCCAGTTCGGCCTTGACGTCGACGTGGGCGAAGAGCTGGGCGGCGAGGTAGGCGGAGAGGCGTTCCTCGACCTGCTTGTCCCGCAGCAGCCGGTCGCTGGTGTGGACCCAGTTGTCGGTGTTCAGCGCCTGGCGGTTGGCCCAGATCGAGAAGATCGCGAGGACGGCGAGGACGCCGGCGACGATCACCAGGGCGAGGCTCAGCTTGCGGTGGCCGCCGGGCGCGGCCGCGGCCTCAGAGCCCACGCTCGACCTTCAGGTCGCCGCTCCGCTCGGCCTCGATCAGGGCCGTGTAGTCGGCCTCGTTCTGGTCGGCGTAGGCGGCCGAGAACCGGGCGATCGCGCGGTCGAAGCGGTCGCCCTTGCCGAGGTAGGCGGCGATCGCGTGGCGGTCCCCGGTGCGCGCGTGGGCGCGGGCCAGGGTCCAGCCGCAGAGCCTGGCGTAGGTGGTCATCGTCGCCGCGTCCATCGAGTCGACGTCGACGGAGCCCTTGCCGTCCCAGAGCTGGCGGACGTAGAAGTCCCGCCGCTTGCCGTCGATCCCCTCGGTGCTGATCCAGCCGAGCAGGGCGTCGCCGGCCGCCTGCATCAGCCGCTGGCCGGTGACCACCCGTTCGCCGTACTGGGCGACCTGGCTGACGCCGGCGAACGGCTCGAGCACCGACGGTCCCGCTTCCTTGACCTGGAGGAAGAGCGGGTCGTCCTCGTCGCGGCCGAGCAGCAGGACGATCCAGGCCCTGGTGCCGACGCTGCCGACGCCGACGACCTTGTGGGCGGCGTCGACGTAGCGGTAGCGGCCGACCAGCAGGCGGGCCGGCGCGTCGAGCGTCTCGCCGTACTCCCCCAAGAGCCGGTGGAGCATCGCCGTGATCGCCTTCGGCTCGATCCCTTCGCGCGCCGCCAGCCCCTCGATCGGCACCAGCAGCGGCGGGCGGTCGGCGATCCGCAGCTCGCCGGCGCGCCGTTCGGTCAGCTTCGCGAGCGCCCGCAGGCTGTCCTTGTTGCGGGCCTTGGCCATGTTCTTCTCGACCCGCTTGCGGGCGGCCTTGGTCACCGCGCTCTGCAGCCGTTCGAGCGTCTCGGCGACGTCGAGGCGCGAGTACCAGACGTCGAGCTCGCCCTTGGCCGCGAACTCGGCCATCGCGCCCCGGTAGGCGGCGGCGGCGGCCAGCACCGCGGCCTCGCCCTCGGCGGCGCTGAAGCCGCGGTCGCGGGCGCCGATCGCGACGCTCGCGGCGAGCCGCTTGACGTCCCACTCGAACGGGCCGGGCAGCGTCTCGTCGAAGTCGTTGATGTCGAAGACGAGGCGGCGGTCGGGCGCCTGGAAGACGCCGAAGTTGGAGAGGTGGGCGTCGCCGCAGAGCTGCACCGTGAGGCCCGAGTTCGGCGCCGCGCCGAGGTCGGCGGCCATGATCGCGGCGGCGCCGCGGTAGAAGGTGAAGGGCGAGACCAGCATCCGCCCGTAGCGGACCGGCACCAGCTCGGGCACCCGCGTGCGGTCCTGCTCGGCGAGCACCTGGAGCGGGTCGATCCGGTCCGGGCCGGGCTCCCAGACCCCCTGCGAGGACCGCGAGGCCGCCTTGCGCGCCAGCCGCCCGCGCCGCGACCCGTCGCTCGCCTCGACGTCCGCGCCGGGGACGGCGCCTTTCTCGCTCACGCTCACCCGCCAACCCTCTCACCGTCGCCCGCCCCGCGCCACCGTGCGTGCACCCCTCCCCACAGGGGCGGACGCCTCGCCGACCCGCCCGAGGACGCACGGCCCCGCCCGTGAGTTCGCACTTAACACCGCATAGCGGTGATAAGTGCGAACTCACGGGCGGCGGGGGCGTGCGGGTCAGGCCAGGAGGTACTCGGCTGCGGCGCGGGCGAGGAGGAAGGCGCCGAGGGCGAGGAAGCTGTCGACCGCCAGGGTGCGGCCGTGGTGGGTGAGCCAGGCGCGGAAGCGCTGCACCTCGACCACGGTCCGCTCCGGCGCGACGAGGTAGCCCGCCAGCGGCACCTCGAGCAGGATCAGGAGCATGAGGTTGAAGCCGAGGATGACCAGGATCTCGATCCCGACGCCGTAGCCGCCGTCCTTCAGCTCGCGCAGCGCCGCCAGGTAGGCGACGCCGGGCAGGGTGAGGACGACGCCGAGCGCGAAGGTCACCCGCGCCGACCCGCGCCCGAGCAGCTGCTCGACCCGCGAGGGCCCCTTCTCGACCGCCGGGCGCTGCGCCTGGCGCCGTTCCCGCACCCGCCGGTCGTGCCCGGCGCCCAGGACGTAGGCGACGAGGAGCGCGATTAAGCCGAGGGCGACGTCGATCGAGGGGCTCACCGCTTCGCGGGCGCTTTCCGTCACCGACGGGTCGTCGACGACGAAGACAATCAGGAAGCCGATCGTCAGGCTGACCAGGAGGCCGCCGGCGAGGTAGCCGAGCAGCAGCCGCTTCGGGTCGGGGAGGAACAGCATCACGGTGACCGCGGCGAGCAGGCCGGCGTTGGCCGCCGCCACCAGGGAGAGCAGGAAGATGTCGAGCATCACCGCCCTCCCGCCCTCAGGCGCGGAGCGGCCGGTATCCGGGGATCTCCCCCACGCTCGGCACCAGCCGCTTCACCGCCAGCTCGCCGATCAGCAGCTCCGTCATCCGCGCCCGCAGTGCCCGCGAGCGCTCGTCGGCGAACGCCGGGTGGGCGAGGTTCCGTTCCTCGTAGGGGTCGACGGTGAGGTCGTAGAGCTCGAACTCGTCCGGCTCGGGCTCGGTCACGGTGACCGTGTGGCGGCCCCGCAGGCGCTCGTCGCGCTCGCCCGGGACGGTCCAGAACTGCTGGTTGTCGTGGTAGCGGGTGAACTTGACCAGGTGCGGCTCGCCGTCGACCTCGACCTCCGCCACGGTGGTCTCCAGGTGGTTGGGCTGGGCGACGTCGGCGTAGACCCGGGCGCGGCGGGCGAGGCGCTGGAAGGGGCTCGCGCTGCGCTCGGCGCCCTCGCTGATCTCGTCGTCGGTGGTGAACAGCACCGGGGTCGACTCGCCGCCGCCGACGCCGCGGATCTCGGCCGAGAGGTCGCGGCCGACCAGCGGGCGCGCCTCGGAGTGGTCGCGCCGCAGCGCCGCCAGCGCCGCGGCTTCGTCGATCCCGGCGAGGCCGATCAGGGTCGGCAGCAGGTCGGCGTGGTTGGTCGGCATCTCGACCTCCCGGGCACCCCCGGGAAGCAGCGGGCTGGAGACGACGAAGGGCACGCGCAGGGCCTCCTCGTAGGCGACGTGCCACTTCTCGTGCATGCCGCCGTGGGCCCCCTGCATGTCGCCGTGGTCGGAGCTGAAGACGACGATCGTGTCCTCGAACGCGGGGCTGAGCAGGAGCGCGTCGAGGACCCTGGTGATCTGCTCGCCGACGGTCGCCTGCAGCTGGTAATAGAACTTCAGATGGCTCTCCACCCAGGGCTGCGGGGCGAGGATCTTCTGCCACTCCTTGTTGTAGGAGGCGTGGCAGGTCGGCTTGGTCGAGAGGTCCTCCTCGTGGGTCGGGGCCTGGGCGACGGGCGGGACCTGCGAGGGATGCAGGCGCAGCCCCTGGGTCAGGCCGACGAGCCCGAACAGCGAGTCGTCGTGCGGGTTGAGGAAGGAGCAGACCGCCAGCCAGGGATCCCCGCCCGGCTCGGCGTCGAGCCGCCGCAGCAGGTCGATCGTCTCGTCGGCGGTGAAGGGGTCCTTGACCGTGCCGGTGTTGTGCCTGCCGAGGCCGTGCGGCTCGGGCCCCACCCACTCCGAGAAGCCGAAGTCGTCGAGCAGGTCGGCCTCCAGGTAGCGCTCGACGTTGGCCTCGATCGGCACCCCGTCGTCGTCGATCGAGAGTAGCTGGCCATCGCCGTCGTCGGCGTCGAGGTGAGCATGGGAGGCGTGCCACTTGCCCTTGAAGAAGGTCCGGTAGCCGCTCGCGCGGAACCAGTCGCCGAGGGTCGGCACGGTGTCGGCGCCGAGCCAGTGCATCTCCGGGCCGTCCGCCGACTTGGCCAGCCCGTCGGTCTGGGTGACGCCGTGGAGCGAGGGATAGTGGCCGGTCAACAGCGAGGCGCGGCTCGGGGCGCAGGCGGCGGCCATCGGATAGTGGCGGTTGAAGGAGATCCCGTTGAGGCGCAGGCGCTCGACCCCGGGCATCGTCTCGGCCCGGTAGCGGGCCAGCTCCTCGGACTCGTAGGCGGGCGCCTGGCGCAGCTGGTCGGTGAGGATCAGGAGGATGTTCGGTCGGCTCATCGACCCACCCTCGGCGATCGCCGCCCGCGCCGCCGGCCTGTCGGCATGAAGATCGCCAGGGGGCCGGCCTCCCGACCCGAGGGCGCTCCGCCCCGGATCGAGCCTCTAGGCTTTCCCGCGTGGCCCTGCGGATCGCCCTCGCCGAGGACAGCTACATCGTGCGCGATGGCCTCGAAGGGGTGCTGCGTGGCGACCCGGGAATCGAGGTGGTGGCGAGCTGCGCCGACATGCCCTCGTTGCTGGCCGCGGTCGACGCCGACCCGCCCGCCGTCGTCCTCACCGACATCCGCATGCCGCCGGACGGCGAGGACGCCGGGATCCAGATCGCCTCCCGCCTGCGCGAGACCCACCCCGAGGTCGGCGTCGTCGTCCTCAGCCAGTACTCGGAGCCCGGCTACGTGCTGCGGCTGCTGGACGGCGGCTCGGAGGGCCGCGCCTACCTGCTGAAGGAGCGGATCGCCGACCGCGAGCAGCTGACCCGGGCGATCCGCGAGGTCGCCTCCGGCGGGTCGGTGATCGACCCGAAGATCGTCGAGATCCTGGTCGACGCGCGAGCGCGCGCCGAGCACTCGCCGCTCGGCGAGCTGACCCCGCGCGAGCTCGACGTGCTGGCCGGGGTAGCCGAAGGCAAGAGCAACGCGGCGATCGCCGCCGAGCTGGTGCTGACCAAACGGGCGATCGAGAAGCACATCAACGCGATCTTCCTGAAACTCGACCTGACCTACTCGCCGGAGGCCGACCGGATCTCCAAGCGGGTCACCGCGGCGCTGATCTTCCTCGCCGCGTCCGACACCCGCCGTTAGGGCGCCACCCCCTCGGGTACGGGTGCGTGCAGGATGGCGCCGCGCGGTTCGAGATGGAAGCCTGCCCGCAGATGACGAGAAGTCCGGGACCGGTAACTGTGCTGGCGGTCGACGACCACCCCCGCTTCCTCGAGGCGGCGCGCGCGGTGGTCGAGGCCACCCCGGGCTTCGCCTGGGCGGGCGGGGCCTCCTCCGGCGCCGAGGCGCTCGCCAGCGCCGCGCGCGGCGAGCCCGACGTGGTCCTGGTCGACGTCAACATGCCGCAGATGGACGGCTTCGAGCTGACCCGCCGGCTGCGCCGCTCCCACCCCGACACGCTGGTCGCCCTGGTCTCGGCCCAGCATCCCGACGAACTGCGCCGGGTCGGCGGCTCGGCCGAGCACCGGGTGACGGCGAAGGAGAGCCTGGCGCCCGCCTGGCTGCGCTCGCTGTGGCAGGAGCACCTCGGCTCCACCCCTGAGGCCGAGTAGGCTGGCCCCCCAGGGGGCCGACTTGAGCAACCGCAAACTCACCGCGCTCGGGGCGCTCGGCGTCGCGCTCTGTGCGCTGTCGGCGGTGGCCGCGAGCGTCGACCCGGTGGCGCCCGCGAACTCCCTGCACGCGACGATCTCGGTGGCCACCGTCGCCGCCCTGCTCGGGGTCGGCCTCTACGCCTGGCACCGCGGCGGCGAGGGGCGCTTCGGCCAGGTCCTCTACGCGACCGGCGTGTGCTGGTTCTTCGTCACCCTCTCGAACTCCGACGCGGCGCTGCTCTACAGCGTCGGCCGGATCGCCGGCTGGGTCTTCGAGGTGCTCCTCGCCTACGCCCTGCTCTCCTACCCGACCGGCAGGCTGGAGAGCCGCGGGGCGCGGCTGGTGATCATCGCCGGCGCCCTGCTGATCGGGCTCCTCTACGTGCCGACGATCCCCTGGACCGACCAGTACCCGCTGCCCGCGCCGTTCACCAGCTGCACCGCCCACTGCCCGCAGAACTTCTTCCTCGCGAGCTCGGAACCGGGCCTGGTGACCGACGTGATCCGGCCGCTGCGCGACGCGCTGGCGATCACCGTCTACCTCGGCGCGGTCTGGGTCCTCGCGGCGCGGCTGCGGCTCGCCGGGCCGAACCTGCGGCGGACCCTGGTGCCGGTCCTGAGCGCCGCGGTCCTGCGCTTCGTGGCGGCGATCGTCTACGTCACGCTGCGCCGGGCCGGGGCCGACGGCGTGGCGCTGGAAGCGGCGGTCCTGGTCGCCCTGCTGAGCGTCCCGGCGACGGCGCTCGGGTTCCTCGTCGGCCTGGTGCAGTGGCGGATCTACTCCGGCGGGGCGCTCGGGCGGCTCACCACCGGGCTCGCCGAGACCGGCGACCCGGGCGAGCTCCGCGACCTGCTGGCGCTGGCGCTGGAGGAACCGGCGCTCGAGCTCTTCTACGCGCCTCCCGCCGATCCCGGCGCCGGCGCCCCCTCCCCCGGCGCCCCCTCACCCTGGCTCGACGCGGCCGGCGCGCCCTGCGCGGACCCGGCGCCCTCGCCGCGAACCTGCCTGCGGGCGGCCGAGGCCGACTCCGGGCTGCGCGTCGCGGTGATCTGCGACGAGGGCTTCCGCGACCGGCCGGAGTTCCTCGACGCGGTCTGCTCCTGCGTCGTCTCGGGGCTCGAGCGACAGCGCCTCGACGCCGCCCTGAGCGCCTCGCTGGCCGACGTCGCGGCGTCCCGGAAGCGGCTGGTCGGGGCGGCGGACGGGGCCCGCCGGCGGATCGAGCGCGACCTCCACGACGGCGCCCAGCAGCAGCTCGTCACCCTGCGGATCAAGCTGGAGCTGGCCCGCGAGGCGCTCGAGCAGGGCTCGCCGAAGGCCGGGGCGATGGTCGCCGGGCTCGGCCCCGAGGTCGACGAGATCATCGACGAGGTGCGCGCGCTGGCCCGCGGGATCTACCCGCCGCTGCTCTCCTCGGACGGCCTCGGCGAAGCGCTGCGGGCGGCCGGGCGGCGCTCGCCGGTGCCGGTCACGATCGCGGCCGACGGGATCGGCAGGCTGCCGGCGGAGGCCGAGAGCGCGGTCTACTTCTGCTGCCTGGAGGCGCTGCAGAACGTCGCCAAGCACGCGACCGGGGCGCGGGCGGTGGCGATCGGCCTCGCCCGCGACGGCGACCAGGTCCGCTTCGAGGTCGCCGACGACGGCTGCGGCTTCCTCGCCGGCGGCCCCGACCCGGGCTCCGGGATCACCGGCATGCGCGACCGCCTCGCCGCCGTCGGCGGCGAGCTGCGGGTCGAGTCGGCGCCGGGGGCGGGGACGCGGGTGCGCGGCCGGATCGCGCTCGACTGAGGCGCGCCGGGCCGCCGGGAGCGGGCACCACCCCGACTGAGGTGCCCATGCCCTGGCGGGGGCCGGGCGGCGCTGCGAGCCTCGCAGCGACCGGCGGCGGATCGCCGACCCGACACAAAGGAGCCTCCGAAAATGCTGCCACTCGCGGCGGACTATCCGTTGCTGAACATCATCTGGACGATGCTGGTCTTCTTCGGCTTCGTCCTCTGGATTACGCTGATCTTCCGCGCCTTCATCGACCTCTTCGGGCGCGACGACGTGTCTGGCTGGGGCAAGGCGGGCTGGACGATCCTGATCGTGGTGGTGCCGCTGATCGGCGTCTGCGTCTACTTCCTCTCCCAGGGCAAGGGGATGGTCGAACGGCAGGCCGCCGCCGGCAGGCGCGCCCAGGGGGAATTCGACGACTACGTGCGCAGCGTCTCCGGCGCCGGCACCGCCGACGACATCGCCAAGGCCAAGGAGCTCCTCGACGACGGTACGATCGACCAGGCTGAGTTCGACCGGCTGAAGGCGAAGGCCCTGGCATGAGCGACACCGGCGCGGCACCCCAGATCGACGAGATGGGACCGATCGACTACATCCTGGTCGAGTGGCCCGAGCTGCGACCGAACGGCGAAGTGGCGCCGCACCTGGTCGAGCTGGTCGACCGCGGGCTGATCCGGATCCTCGATCTGCTCTTCCTCACCAAGGACGCGGACGGCACCGTGCGCGGGCTGGAGATCGACGCCGACGGTGACCTCGCGGTCTTCGTCGGGGCGACCTCGGGGCTGCTCGCCGACGACGACGTCGAGGAAGCCGGCAACGTGATGGAGCCGGGCAGCTCGGCGGCGCTGCTCGTCTACGAGAACAGCTGGGCCGCCTCCTTCGCCGGCGCCGTGCGGCGCAGCGGCGGCCGGCTGGTCTCCAGCGGCCGCATCCCGATCCAAGCCGTCCTCGCCGCGCTCGACGCGGCCGAGGCCGCCTGAACAGAGAGAGGAACCGATGCCAGGACTACTGAGGGGGATGGCCCGCAC
>Ga0335075_10013035_pt1 | contig 12532 bp, 10 predicted proteins | sample Lox_Sample_24_FD_206723 | JGI IMG/M metagenome (GOLD analysis project Ga0335075, IMG submission 206723) | Soil microbial communities from Loxahatchee National Wildlife Refuge, Florida, United States - Lox_Sample_2.4 | ecosystem: Environmental > Terrestrial > Soil > Wetlands | place: USA... | reverse complement strand
CTCGAACGCCTCCTGGTGGGAGATACCTTCATGGTACAGCGGCACCTCGATGAGCTGCTCAGCAATCTTCATCGACGGATTGAGCGAGGCCATCGGCTCCTGATAGACCATCGCGATCTTCGATCCGCGGATGCGGCGCAGTTCCTCCTGCGTCATCGCTCGCATGTCGTGGCCTTCGAACAGGATCTCGCCGCCGACGATGGCGCCGTTCTTGCCCATGTAGTTCATGATGGCGAGCGCGACGGTCGATTTGCCGCAGCCGGATTCGCCGACGATTCCGTGCGATTCGCCGGGCATGAGTCGGAGGTTGAAATCGACCACGGCGGGGACCTCGCCGGCGCGCGTGTAGTAGGAGACGGAGAGATTGCGGCATTCCAGAACGGGGGTTTCAGCGGTCACTGGGTTCAATCCCTCAGGCTCATTTCGCGCAGCCCGTCGGCCATCAGGTTGAAGCCGAGGATCAGCATCGACACCGAAAGGGCAGGGATCAGCAGCATGTAGGAGAACCGGAACACCATCGCGACCCTTGCCGCCTCCTTGATCATCAGACCCCAATCGGGATTGGGTGGCTGCAGGCCAAGACCAAGGAAAGTCAGCGTGGTGATCGCCACCGTGGTGTAGCCAAGCCTCAGGCATGCATCGACAATGATCGGCCCACGCGCGTTCGGCAGCAGCTCGACCAGCATGATGCGCAGCGGGTGCTCGCCGCGGGTCTGCGCAGCAAAAATATAGTCCCGGTTCTTGGTATCCAGCGTCAGTCCGCGCACCAGGCGCATGATCGCCGGCGCCGAGGCGAAGGTGACGGCGATGACGATATTGAAACCGCTCGAACCGAGATAGTTCAGGATCAGGATGAACAGCACCATCACCGGGAACGACAGCAGGACGTTGGCAACGAACGAGATCGCCTGGTCCCACCAGCCGGCCAGGTAACCCGCCATCAGCCCGAACATCGAGCCCACGACATAGGCGGCCAGGGTCGCCGTCACCCCCCATACCAAAACGCGCTGGCAGCCCCAAAGATCGCGCGACAGCATGTCGCGGCCCTTCAAGTCGGCGCCGAGCGGAAAGAAGTGGCCGTGCCTCAGCGCGCCCAGCGGCGCAAACGGCGCGATCAGCTTGTCCGGATCGACCAGCGGCAGGAACGGCACCGTGACCGCGACCAGCAGCCAGAAGAACACCAACGTGACGCCGAGCATCGCGATCGGTGATTCCCGCCAAGATGCAACCGCGATGATATAGAGCAGCAGCGTCGCCGGGATTGCCGGCACCAGCACATAGCTGCGGAGCGGATCGCCGATATAGCTTCCGAACATGACATAAATGGTCAGTGGGATCCACATCAGGAGGACCAGCGTCACGGAGACGCCCGGCTGCTGCAGCCGCTTCAGCAACGGCACAGCAGGCGGCGCGGCGAGCGGCGGAACGGACGGCGGTGCGGCTGCGAGTTCGACGATCGCCATCAGCGTTTCCCTACTTGAAGCGGATCCGCGGATTCAGGAACGTGTAGCCCACATCGGAGATGATCTGCGACAGCACGGCGACGAACACCGCGACCAGGGTAGCCGCCTGGATCACGTATATATCGCCGAACAACGCGGCATCCAGCAGCATCTTACCGAAGCCGGCATACTGGAAGAACACCTCGACGACGACCACGCCGGACAGGATCCAGTTGAGCTGGAGGACAATGATGGTGAACGGGGCTATCAGCGCATTGCGCAGTGCGTGGCGCAGGATCACCCGGCGATACGGCAAGCCTTTCAGCACCGCCGTGCGGATATACTGCGATGTCATCACCTCGGCCATCGACGCCCGCGTCATGCGCGCGACATAGCCGAAGTCGTACAGCACCAGCGTCAGCACCGGCAGCACCAGTCGGTGCCAGTCCCAACCATCCACCATCTCGGAATCGGCCGGCAGCCAGCGCAGGCCGAGTGCGAAGATCACCGTCAGAATGATCGCGGTCGCGATTTCCGGCATCGACGTGGTTAGCACCGCGATGAGGGTGACGGCACGATCCCGAACCGCACCTTCCTTCATGCCGGCGATGATCCCGAGCGTGAGTGATAGCGGGATCATCAGGGCGAACACACAAGCCGCCAGGATCCCGGTATTCAGCAGTCGCTGGCCCAACAATTGGGTGACCGGTTGGTTCGTTTCGTACGACTTTCCGAGGTCACCATGCACGATCCCGCCCACCCATTTGAGGTAGCGGTCATAGAAGGGGACGTCGAGGCCCTTTTTCTCGAGCCAGGCATGATAGTCCTTATCGGACAGCGTCGAGACGGCAAAGCCGCCGAGGTCGGCGACGGCGATCTGCTTCTTGAACTTGTCGCTGTCGAAGATGCCGAAGATGATCAGCGACACCACCAGCATAATCAGCACCATTTGCAACAGGCGACTGCCGATGAGTTTCAGCATGGCGCGGCCCTTCGCGGCGGCTCGGAATCGGAGGGCTGGCCCGGTACGACCGCACCGGGTCAGCCCTGGGCGCGCATCAGCTCAGCCAGATCTTGTTGAATTGATGGTACTGCGTCGGATGCCCTTGATAACCGTGCACCTTGTTGCTGATGATCGTATAGATCGGCCGGAACAGCGGCATGATCATCACGCAGTCGTCTTGCAGGATCGCTGCCGCCTTCATCAGCTTCGGCTTTCGCTCGTTGACATCCAACGTCGCCTCAGAGGCATTCAGCGCCTTGTCGAATTCCGGGTTGGCGTAGTGGGTTTCGTTCCACGGCACGCCGGTGCGGTAAGCCAGCGACATGCACATGGTACCGAGTGGGCGGTGTGTCCACGCGGTGATGCCGAACAGGGTCTTGTCCCAGATCTCCCAATACTTGGCCGGCGGCATGACGTTGATGTTGAGTGTGATGCCGGCATCCTTCATCTGCTCGCGCATCGATTCGGCGGTGGTCTGGTGCCAGGGGCCGTCGGTATTGCCGCAATCGATGGTCACGGTGAGGCCATTTTCGAACCCGGCTTCCTTGAGCAACTGCTTCGCTGCTGCGACATCGCGCTTAAGCGGCGGCAACAGCGGCGCGTAGTCGGGATGAACCGGCGCCACGTGATGGTTCTGGCCGGCATAGGCACCGGTCGGGAAGATCAGATTCTGGATGACGCTGTTATCGACGGATTTGCAGATCGCCTGGCGGACCCGCTTGTCCGTGAACGGCTTCCTATCCACCTGCATGCGGCAAGCGATGGTCTGCGCCGAAGGCGCGTCGACGATCGTGCCGTCGAGCGACTTGGCGAGGTCCATTTGCTCGACCGTGAACTCGAACAGCGTGTCGACGTCGCCGGAGGCGAAGGCGTTGAGCTGACTGTCTCCCTCGAAATTATAGTAGGCGATCTCGTCGAGATAGACCTTGCCGCCCCAGTAGTGAAAGTCCTGGCCGTTCGTCATTTTCGTGACGCGCTTCAGGATGCAGCGGTCGCCGACGCGCAGTTCGGCCAGCGCAAATGGACCGGTGCCGATCATGTTGCTGGAGATCGGGGTTTTGAACCCTGGATGCGCGATCGCTGTCGGGTAGTTGTAGAAGTCTTCAGGCGCCGACAGCACCGGCTTGTTCAGGTTGAAGCGGATCGTGTGCTTGTCAACGACCTCGACCGCACCCTTGGCCATGCGCTTGACCGGGTTTCCCTTGCTGTCCTTCTCGCCACTGTCCTCCAGCAAGGCCGAGAAGGTGGAAAGACCGACATTGGAGGATGCCGTCTTCGGGTCCAGCCAACGCTCGACGTTCCAGGCGACGTCGGCGGCGGTGAATTCATCGCCATTGTGCCACATCACTCCTTGGCGCAGCTTGAAGGTCCACGTCTTCAATGCTTCGTCGGCGCTCCAGCTTTCCGCCAGCATCGGGCGCGTGATGTTCTGGGGGTCGGTCAGTGTCAGGTATTCCAGCGTGTGGCGCGTCTGGTTCGACATCTGCACCCAGGAATAGGTTGCAGGATCCTCCATCTTCTGCACCCCCATCGCGATCTTGAAGGTGCCGCCCATCTTCGCCTTGGGATCATCCGGCCCAAAGGGCAGGCTGGCGGCGGCGAACGCAGGCTGCGGCAGGCCCGCGAGCGCGTAGGCCGAGGCCGCCGAGGTGCCAAGCAGAGCCGCGACGCGAATGAATTCGCGCCGGTCCATGCGTTCAGCTTTCATCAGCGCGAAGGCTTCGTGGACTTTCGGGTGATCGGATTTTGTCGGCCCCCTCGATGACACGATCGATACCTCCTCTTGGGCTTATCTGCCGTCGGCAACTCCACGAAATGGAGAACCGAATTATTGGCAGGTTACGCCGGGGCTACGGACCGACGCAAGGTCGCTCCTCATGGGTACCGGCTGGCATCCACACCCGGTTCGAACCGGTCTCTCCCGCAGAGCGGGAGAGGTGAGCGCTGCCCCTCAGTCCAATAGCCACGGTGCTGCGCTTGCCTGCGCGATCTGGCGCACCTGCGCAAGCAATCCGGGCAGCACAGGAATGCCATCCCGCAGCCGCACCGCTGCAAAGTTCCGCTGCGGATCGCCGGCGACCATCACCGGTTGTGCCGGGTCGATCGGCGTCGTCGCCCGCAGATCACCACAGAATCGCGCAACGTCGGACTGGAACTCAGCGGGATCGCGGAACATCCCGGGATCGATTGCAAGGAAGAAGTGTCCGATATCCGGACCCTGCGGCTTTTTCAGGTGCATCGGATCGGTGATCAGCGTCGCGCCCGACAGGCACGAAGCCAGGATGTTCACCATCGCCGCAAGCCCGTACCCCTTGTAACTGCTCCCCTCAGGCGACCCGCCGAGCGAGGTCATGAACCCGCCCCTCTCGCGTGCCTCGGCCGGGTCCGTGCTAGGCTGCCCTTCCTTGGTCAGCACCCAGCCCGGCGGAGCCGGCAGCCCCTCATTCTGCTTGTTGCGCAACTTGCCGGCAGCCACCGTGGTGGTCGCCATGTCCAGCAGGAACGGCTTGCCGTCGGCACTTGGCGCGGCGAACGACCACGGATCGGTGCCCAGCCGCGCCTGCTTGCCGAACGTCGGCGCCACCTGAATGCCTCCGGCGGACGTGCAGGCCATGCCGACGAAGCCGGCCTCGGCCGCCATCAGCGAGTAGAATCCGGTGGCGCCGAAATGCGCGGAGTTGCGCACCACGACGGCCGCAAGGCCCGCCGACTTTGCTTTGTCGATCGCAGTCTGCATCGCGAACCGCGCCGGCACGTGACCCAGCCCGCCGCCGCCATCCACCAGCGCCGAGACCGCGGTCTGGCGGACGATGGTCGGGGTGGCGTCCAGCTTGATACGCCCGTTGCGACGCTGCCGGTCGTAGCCAGGAAGCAAGGAGATGCCGTGGCTGTCAACGCCGTGCAGATCGGCCCACGCCATGATCTCGGACGTCGGCTCGGCGTTGCGCTCCGGCATTCCCCAGGCGAGCAGGATGGCTTTGATCTGGGCGCGATGCGTGTCGTACGGCGCTGGCATATGCGTCTCTCCGGTTCGTCGTTTGCTGAAGCCTTGCGCGCAGGACGGCTTCCGGCAAGGTTGGCTGCGGGATGGGCGGGAAGGAGCGTGCGCATGCCCGAGGCCGACACTGCCGCGTTGTTGCGGGCGCGCTTCGGATTGGACCTGCCGGGTGAAGCCGTGCCGGACGCGGTCGCCGCGCTGCTCGATCGGCGCGTGGCTCGTCGCTACCGTGACGAGCCGGTCGGGGATGCGCTGCTCGATACGTTGCTGGGCGCCGCACAGTCCGCGCCCAGCAAGTCGGACCTGCAGCAATACTCGGTCGTAGTGCTGCGCGATTCGGCGAAGATCAAGCGCATCGCCGACTGGATCGGCACGATGGACTGGATCGCCACGGCGCCTGTGTTCCTGGTCTGGTGCGGCGATATGCGGCGCGGCCAGCGCCTGTGCGAGCTGCACGACATGCCGCACGCCAACAACAACCTGGATACGTTCCTCAACACCGCGGTCGATTGCGCGCTGGCGATGGGGGCGTTCATGGCCGCGGCGGATGCGGCGGGACTTGGCACTTGCCCGATCAGTTACGTACGCAGCCATATCGAGCGGGTGACGCCGTTGCTCGGCCTGCCGCCCGGCGTTTATCCGGTGGCGGGGCTGACGGTTGGCTGGCCGGAGTTTCGACGGCCGGTATCCATGCGGCTGCCGCCGTCTATCATTGTCCATCGCGAGCAGTACGATGACTCCGGGCTGACCGACAAGCTCGGCACGTACGATGCGCGCCGGCGGGCACGCGAGCCGTTGGCGCCGGCCAGCCTGAAGAACAACGACGTGTACGGCCCGAAGGAAGGCGTAGGCTGGAGCGAGAATGCGGCGCGCCAGCTTTCGGTGCCCGAGCGCTTCGGCTTTGCCGCCTATCTGCGCACGCGTGGGTTCGATCTTGCGTGATGAAGCCGCCCTGGGCGTCCCGCCGCGGCCCCACACGGTCCGGGCCCGCGATGCCGCCAGCCTCGTGCTGCTGCGCACGGGACCGCACGGCCCTGAGATGCTGATGGGCCTGCGCGGCGCACGGCACCGTTTCATGCCCAATCGGCTCGTGTTCCCTGGCGGTGCGGTGGACCGCGCCGATCTTCGCGCACCGTTCGCCACCCCGCTCGCGCCGCACACCCGTGCACGACTGGAGAAGGCGGCCAACCCGCTGCTCGCGCATGGGCTGGGCATCGCCGCGGCGCGCGAGCTGGAGGAGGAGACTGGGCTCAGTCTCGGCAACCCGCCGGAACTGGACGGGCTCGAATATCTCTGCCGTCTGATTACGCCGCCTGGGAGCCCGATCCGATTCAATGCGCGCTTCTTGCTGCTCGATGCGGCGCGGGTCAGCGGCGGGCTCGCCGGATCCGGCGAGCTAGAGGAATTGCGATTTTACCCGATGGCCGAGGCGCTGCAGCTCGATCTGGCGGAACCGACCCGCCGGGTGATCGAGCGTACCACGGCATGGCTTGCAATGAGCTCCGAGGAGCGGCTTGCGGAAACCCGCATGCCGGTATTCCGGTTACGATCGTGGCGATGGGAATAGCGGAGGACCGGATCATGAGCGCCGTCGCGAAGATTGCGCGCCTTGCGGAAGCCGAACCACTCCTGTTCGGACCATTGGCTGAGTATCGGAAGCTGATGGGCGACGACGGCTGGCCAATATTTACCGGCGTGCAGACCTGCCGCCCCGGTTATCAGACGCCGCTGCATTCGCACCCCTATGTCGAGTACCTGTTCGTCATTCAGGGCGCGGCCGAAGCCTGGCTGGCCGGCAACGAGGACCACCCGGCGCATCTTGCAAGCGGCGACATGATCGCGCTGCCCGCCGATGCGCCCCACGCCTTCCGCAACGCCGGCGACGGCGAGTTGCGCCTGCTCGGCATCCACTGCTCGCCGACGCGCATCGTTGATGTGCTGGAGCACGTGTAGAGCGACTGAAGTTGGGCACCGGGCCCTGACAACGGGTTGCTGCGCGGACCCTCACCCGCCGGGCTTTCGCGCGGCGACCTCTCCCGCAGGGCGGGAGAGGTGTTATGACGCCCGCTCAGACGTACGGGCCCAGACTGCAGCCGAATGCATCCGGCGCCTGCATCAGCGGCTCACCGGGCAAGATTTCGACGGTCTCCCAATAGTCGTCCGCGTCCTTCATCTCCGATGGCTTTTTGCCGCGCTGGACGATGACCGGACGCACGAGCTGATGGTCTTGCGGGCGGAACCATACGTCCCCCACCAGCGAGTCGAAATGCTCGCCTTTTTCATAGGTTTTGATCACATCCGGCGGGTAGAACGTGCCGGCTTCGGAAACCATGCGCGCCCAGCAGGCGATTTGCATATAGGCCGTCTCGGCGCTCCAGTCTGGCGTGTAGTTGTATTTCTTCCGGAACTCGTCGAGGAACATCTTGGACAGTGGATAATGATCCTCCAGCGTCCACCACCAGTCGGTGGCGGTGAACACGCCCTGCGTGAGCTCGGGGCCAACCTGCTTCGCCAGGAAGGGCACTGAATAGGCTATCACCAGTGCCATCTTCTTCAGGATGCCGAACTGGTTGGCCTGTTTGACCGAGGCGACGGCGTCGTTGCCCCAGTTGATGTTCACCACTACATCGGCGCCGCTGTTGGCAATATTCAGCAGGTAGGAACTGAAATCGGACGTGCCGAGCGGGGACACCTGATTGGTCGCCGTCGTCCAGCCGCCCTTCTTGAGATACTCCTCCATCGAGGCCTGCACGGTGTGGCCATACGTATAGTCGGGCGTCATGTAGGCGACTTTCCTGTTCTGCCCCAGGTTCTTGATCAGCACCGGGCAGAGCGCGGCAGACGAGGTCTGGCCGTAGAAGCAGGTGCGGAAGGAGTACCGCACGCAATCCTTCCCGGTCGTGTCATTGGAACCGCTGACACCCGGCAGGTAGATCACCTTCTCCCGCTGGCCGAACTTGTTGCTGGCGACCGCGACGGCGCTCGAGCAGCAGCCGGTAAGCAGGATGGCCTTGTTCTCGGAAATGAACCTCGCGAGGTTCTGCACCGCGACGTTCGGTTTCGACTCGGAATCCGCGACCCCGTAAATCACCTTCTTGCCCAGCAACCCTTTGCTTACCTTGGGGGCCATGGTGCGGATCAGCTCGTTGCCGTCGTTGATGTGCCCGATCGCGAGCTGGTAACCTTTGAGCTCGTCCTGTCCCGGCACGGAATAGGGGCCGGTCTGCGGAGTGTCGAGGCCGATGAAGGCGGTGTCGCCGGACACGCCCGCCGGCCACGTTCCAACCGGCGTCTGGTTCTGCGCCCAAGCCGGGCGCGCCAGCCCGGCCAGCGCGGTGCCGCCGGCCAGCCCGGCGCCGAGCCTCAAGACATCGCGCCGTGCCAGCGGAAGGTGCGGCGTATTCGTCCCGATCGTCATGGTTGTTGTCTCCGTCCCTGTTTTAGTGGTCTCGTTGCGGTCCCGAGGCCTCGCCCATACGGCCGCACCGGCTGCTCATGCAAGGGGGCCGCGCTTGAGGAAGCTTGGTTTCTGCTCTATCGCACCGTCCGCGGCCGCGGCCAAGACGGCAGCAGCACGCCAGGGCGCTTGTTGCGGTGCAATACAGGGAGACGGATATGCACAAAGTTAACTCAGGAGTTGCGATCCCACGACGCCGCACGTTCGGCCTCGGGCTGGGAGCAGCAGGTGCGCTGCTGATGCCGGGGCTGCGCCCGGCTCGCGCGGCTTCGCCGGCGCCACTCGGCACCTGGCCAGCCGGTGCCCAGGGCAGTTCGGTGTTCGTCGGCGTCACCACCGCGCTCACCGGGCCATATTCGGCCGACGGCACGGATGAGGCGCTTGGTTACGAACTGGCGTTTGCCGAGATCAATGGGGGCGGGCCGACCCCACGGAAGTGGGGGCTCCAGGGCAAAGGCGTGCTCGGAAAGCAGATCCGCTATCAGGTCGCCGATTCCGAAACCAAGCCGAACGTCGCCGTGCAGGCGCAGACGCGGTTTATCCAGCAGCAGAAGGCGATCATGATCACCGGCTGCATCTCCAGCGCGACGGCGGTCGCACTGGAAGAGCTGGCGCAGCGCGAGAAAGTGCTGAACATGGTGGGCGGCAGCGGTTCGAATGACACCACCGGCAAGGACTGCCAGCGCTATTCGTTCCGATCGCAGCCTTCGGCGTATATGGCGTGCAAGGCACTCGGCCCGGTACTGGCGAAAGAGCTGGGGCACAACCAGAAGGCGGCGTATCTGGTGCCCGACTACACCTATGGCCATTCGGTCTATGACTCGATGGTCGAATCCACCAAGGCCTTCGGCTGGACAGTGGCGACACAACAGGTGGTGCCGCTCGGGACCACCGATTTCAGTTCGGCGCTGCTCAACATCGCGAACAGCGGAGCCGCCGTTTTCGTCAATGTCGCATTCGGCGGCGATGCGGTGGCCTCCACCAAGCAGGCGGATCAGTTCGGTGTACTGAAGAAGATGCGCCTTGTGGTGCCCAACATCTCGTCGTTCCAGGCAAAGGAGGTGGGTGCAAAGCTTATGCAGGGCGTTTATGGAACGTTCGACTGGTGGTGGACGCTCCAGGATCGCTTTCCGCTGTCAAAGGCGTTCGTCGAGGCCTTTGTGGCGCAGCACAAGTACCACCCGCGCTGGGGTGCCCACATCGGCTATATGCAGACATACATCTGGGCGCTCGCGGTGGAGCGGGCGAAGAGCTTCTATCCAGTGGATGTGATCAAGACGCTGGAAGCGTCCAAGTCGGATCCATTCGACAGCACGCTCGGCAAGGTGTGGTACAACGCCGACAATCACCAGATGGTCCGCCCGGTGCCGGTTGTTGTTGGCAAGGCGCCGGGAAAGATGCAAAATCCGGACGATTTCTACGAGGTGTTGGAAGTCGTGCCCGGCGAGCCGTTGCTCAGCCCGCCCGGAATGTTCGGCTGTCATCTCGGGGCCTATACCTGACCTGATCGCCGCGAAAGGGGTCCCGTGCCCAGTGCGCCGCTGTTGATATCGCAGGCCTTCAATGGCCTCGCGCTCGGGACCCTGCTGGCACTGGTCAGCAGCGGCCTCACGATCATTCTCGGCACCTTAGGCGTGCTCAATTTCGCGCACGGCGCCTTGTTCATGTTGGGCGCCTATGCGATCTTCGTCGCGGCGGCAAAGACCGGTTCGTTCATCGGCGGCGTGCTGGTCGGCACCGTGTTCATGCTGCTGATCGGGGTCGCGCTGGAACGGGGCCTGGTCCGCTGGTTCTACGGCCGTCCGCCGGAGGACCAGATCCTGGTCACCTTCGGTGCCGGCATCGTGCTGGTTGAAGCGGTCCGTGCCGTCTTCGGCGGCGACAGCCAACACGTCTCGACCCCCGCCTGGGGCGGCGGGGTCGCGCAGATCGGCTTCCTGATCTACCCGCTCTACCGGCTCGAGCTAATCGGTATTATCGCGGCTTTGCTCGGCCTGTTCTACATCGTGCTTTACCGCACATCGATTGGCCTGGTCGTGCGGGCCGGCATCGAGGATGCGCGCATGGTCGGCATTCTCGGCATCAACGTGCGGCGCACGTTCCTGCTGGTATTCGCGATCGGTGCGGCTGCCGCTGGTGTGTCCGGCATGCTCTACGCCCCGATAGTCTCGGTTGATCCCGATATGGGGGCGGAGTTCCTGGTCCAGTCGTTCGTGGTGATCGTGATCGGCGGCTTGGGGTCGTATCCTGGCGCCATCGTCGGCGGCATCATCGCCGGCGAGATCGTCAGCATCACCAGCGCATTCAATTCGGCCTATTCGGATGTGATGCTGTATGCCGTCATGGCGTTGCTGCTGGTGCTCCGGCCACAGGGCCTGTTCGGCTCCGAAGGGCGCGTATGAGCCGCATCGGCAGTGCCTTGTTGCCGGAAGCGGCGCTCGCCGTCACGCTGCTTATTGCGCCGTTCCTGTTGCCGCATATCGGCGGCTCGTTCGATCTGCTGCAGCGAGTGCTCGACTGGGGACTGCTCGGGCTTGGCTTCGACCTCCTGTTCGGAACGACCGGCCTGCTGTCGTTCGGACAGGCGGCATTTTATGGCACTGGCGGGTTCGTCGCTGGCTATCTGCTGGTGAACAACTTCCTGGCCAGCGTCTGGCTCGCTCTGGTGATCGGCACGCTGGCGGCCGGGCTGTTCGGGCTTGCGGTCGGCTGGCTCGCCGTGCGGCGGATCGGCATCTATTTCGCTATGATCACGCTGGCTTTCGGCCAGATGTCCTACTTCCTCGAAAACTCGCCGCTGTCGGCTTACACAGGCGGCGAGAATGGACTGCCGGGCGTGCCGGTGCCGGTAATCGGTGCGGTGCGCATAACGCCCGGGCTGCCGATGTATTGGCTGCTTGCCGCCATCTTTTTCGTTGGCTTTGTAATTGCGCGCCGAATTCTTCACTCGCCGTTCGGGATGGTGCTGCGGGCGATCAAGGAGAACACCTATCGGGTGGCCGTGGTTGGCCACTCGGTGCCAGCGTACAAGCTGGCCGTCTTCGTGATCGCAGCGCTGTACGCGGGGCTGGCGGGTGGTCTGCTCGGCGTGTTCCAGAGCTACATGCCGCCCGACGCGTTCTCTTTGGACACCTCGGGCCAGCTCGTCGTGCAAACGGTGATCGGTGGCGTCGGCACGCTGATCGGTCCCACCGTCGGCGCCGCCATCTGGCTGTGGCTGCGCGACAATCTTCAGCTCCTGCCTGGCGTCGGTGCGCTGTGGAAGCTGATACTGGGGCTGATTTTCGTGGTGCTCGTGGTCGCCTTGAAGCGTGGCATCGCCGGGGAGATTCGATACCTGTTCAGCCGCCGGCGAGAGCAGACCGCGGCGGCGGGGGTGCCGGAGGAGGTTGGCGCAGCCGCCTTGCTGCCCGCCTCTTTGGTGCAGTTGCCGATGATGGCCCCGCTGGCCTTCGCCCGGCCGGGCGCGCCGGCGCTGCGCGCAATCGAGGTGGCCAAGCATTACGGCGGCCTGCGCGCGGTCGATGGCGTGTCGTTCGACGTGCGCACCGGCTCGATCCACGCCGTGATCGGACCGAACGGCGCCGGCAAGACGACGCTGTTCCGCACGCTGAAGGACGAGGTCTCGCCGA
>Ga0335075_10013034_pt1 | contig 12533 bp, 10 predicted proteins | sample Lox_Sample_24_FD_206723 | JGI IMG/M metagenome (GOLD analysis project Ga0335075, IMG submission 206723) | Soil microbial communities from Loxahatchee National Wildlife Refuge, Florida, United States - Lox_Sample_2.4 | ecosystem: Environmental > Terrestrial > Soil > Wetlands | place: USA... | reverse complement strand
ACCCACAGGTGTTCGGGCCCGAGTGCACGTGCGCAGAGAAAGGCCGTCACCGCCGAATCGACGCCGCCGGAAAGCCCCACGACGGCGTTGCGAATACCGCGCCGCTCGATGAGCTCATCGCGTAAGAAGGCTTCGAGCCAGCGTGCGGCGAGCTCCGGATCGATGCGCAAGCCTGCGACGGCGTCGTAGCGCGGAACGTCGAGCACCGGCAGCATCAGCGCCGCTCCGTCAGAAGATCGGGGAGGACCGCGCGCAGATCGCCCAGCAGTGGGAGGTTCGCGCGAGCGAGATCCACTTCGGCGAGGTCGAGCTCGCCACGCAGCACGTGTGCTCCGAGGACGGGTGCGGCGAACGGCCGCTCACCGCGCGGATTCACGATGCAAGAACTCCCGGTCATCCCCTTACCGCCTTCAAAACCGGCAAGCCCCGCATAGATGATGTAGACGCCGTGTTCGGCTGCATGCAGGCGCAGCGCCTGATGCCAGTATTCCACGCTCTCGAGTTCGCCGTCACCAGCTAGACCGCGGCCCGGCGATGCGCTGGGCACCAAAAGTATTTGCGCTCCTTTGACGGCTGCCAAGGTCGGCATGATCGAATGCCACATGTCCTCGCATATCAGGATCGCCATGCGGCCCAAGCGCGTATCGAAGGCGCCTAGACACCGGCCGCGCGAGAGAAAGCGTTCCTCATCGAAGACGCCGTAGGTCGGCAAGAACATCTTGCGGTGCACGTGCACGATTGCATGCGAGCGATGGTCGACGGTGAGATACATCGCCGCGTTGTGATACGTTCCGGCATCGTTCTCGTAGAAGCCGAAGGCGATGTCGACCCGCTTGTGCGGAGCTGCGGTGCGCCACGCAGCAGCGATCCGCGCGGCGATCTCTTCGGAGTGCATCGCCAGATCGTAGACGGCGCCTTCGAGAAAATATCCCGTGAGCGCCGCTTCCGGCAAGACGATCAGATCGGGGGTGCCGCGCTCGGCATCCGCAGCGAGTTGCGCGAAGACCTCACCGAGCTCGCTGAGATTCCGTTCGAAGTCGCCTTTACGGGGCTTGGTTTGAACGATTGCGACCTTCACACGGCCGCCACAGCTGCCGGTACCTGCGCCTGGATCTGCGCCATGAGATCCTCGGCCGGATACGTCCAAATCTCGGCGAGGGTTGGGTGCAGATGCGGAATCTTCACGAAGTCGAAGACGGTCGCCTCATAGTGCATCGCCACGATGATCTCGTGAATGAGATCGGAGCCCTCGGGGCCGACCACGGCAGCACCCAGGATGCGGCCGCTCTGCGGGTCGGCGAGCATCTTCACGAAGCCGTCGGTCTTCCCGATCGAGATCGCTTTGCCGTGTTCGGCGAAGGGATAGAAGGAGCAACGATAGGGCCGCTGCGCCTGCGCAAGCGATTTCTCCGTCTCGCCCACGACGGCGACTTGCGGATCGGTGAAGATGGTGTGTGCCTTCTGCAAGGTGTAGTCGGCGCGCTCGGCTCGTCCGCTCAGGGCGTTACGCGCGGCGATCTCTCCCTGATAGATCGCCACGTGCACGAGCGGAAAAGCACCCGTCACGTCGCCGACGGCGAAGATATTCGGCACGCTCGTGCGCAGATCGGGCCCGACACTGATTCCCGTGACATGATGCGCGACGACGCCGGCGCGCTCCAGTTCGAGCGAGGCGATATTCGGGACGCGGCCGAGCGCGTACAGGATCTCCGCCGCCCGTGCGCTGCGCTCTTCGCCTTCTTGCAGGTACGAAACGACCTTCTCTTCGCCATCGCGCTCCACGCGCAAGAGCTGCACCCCGCTCTGCACCGTGATGCCTTCGGTACGAAAGTACAACGTCAGGGCGTCGCCGATGTCGTCGTCTTCGGACGACAGGAGCCGCGGCGAGCGGATCAGCATCGTCGTCGGCACATCGAGCCGCGCGAAGAACTGGCCGAGCTCGGTTGCGACGTAGCCGCCACCGAGCACGATGAGGGAGCTTGGGAGGCGCTCGACGACGAGGGCGTCGTCGCTGTCGATGAAGCCGGTTTCGCGCAAGCCCGCAAGCATAGGCGGCGCTACGACGCTCCCGGTTGCAATCACGAATGAAGTGGCCTGCAAGACGATGTCGTCGCCGACGTGCACTTCGCGCGCATTGAGAAATTGCGCCCGGCCCTCATAGAGCGGAAACGAGCGTAGCGACTCCGCACGGTACGACGCGAAGCCGTCGATGATCTGCGCTTTACGACGCATGACGGCCGTGAGATCGACCGCCGGCTCGCCGACGTTGATGCCCAGACGCGCGGCTTGGCGAATCTCCTGAGCCGTATCGCTGGTCGCCAGCAGCGTCTTACTCGGCATGCACCCCCGCAAGATGCAGAGGCCTCCGAGCGGACCATGATCGACCAGCGCAACCGAGGCACCGGCGTCCCGAGCCGTCCGGGCGGCCGCATAGCCCCCCGAACCCGCACCGACGACCACGAGGTCGTAACTGAACCGTTTCACACCAAGTAAGACCCTTGCACGCTGGGCGAAGTGGCAAACCTCGGTCCTGCCGCGCGAAGAAGCGGGGCCAAGCGTGACTTTGTTGGAACATTCGGCCGCAATGTCCGCTCAAGCCACCCTCGGGGAGCGTACCGCGCGGGTCGAGTCTCGCTTCCTCGAGGCGATCCGCGCCTGCGGCCCCTTCCCCTGTAGCCTCGTCGTCTCCGGAGGGCTCGCCCTCGGCTTTGCCCTCTGGTATGAGGCAGTCGCCCGCGGCCGCGTCGGCGATGCCTTCCTCGATATCGGACTGCTCGCCGGGCTGACCCTGGGCGTGATCGTGGCGCTCTCCTCGTGGTACTTTTACGGCGTCTATTTTTCGCGCCGCTGTGCCGTCGGCGTGCTTACCGCGATGCGTTGGGACGCGCTCACGTGGGCGACCTTCTTGCTGCTCATCGTCGGGATCGCCCAGCCGGTTTTCGCGTTGACGACGGGCAGCATCGTCGCCATGACCCTCGGCGTCTGGGGTTTGAGCAAGCTGCTGATCGCAGCCCGCTTCAACCAAACCGTGCGTGAAGTCTCGATGGTCTTCATCGTGACGCGGCTGCCGATCATCGCCATCGCGGAACTCGCCTACGTGATCATCGGGCAGCGCGCCGGAACGCACGTCTCGGAGTCGTCCAATCCGCTACTCGCCGTCTGGGGACGGTGGGACGCCGTGCACTACATCGATATCGCCCGCTCCGGCTATTACGGCACCGAGATGGCGTTCTTCCCCCTCTACCCGCTGCTCATCCATCTGGTCGCCAAGTTCGTCGACGATTACCTCGTCGCCGGCATGCTCATCTCCAACATCGCCTTCTTCTTCGGGCTGCTCTACTGTTACAAACTCGTCGAGCATCAGTACAACCGCAGCGTTGCACACCGCACGATCTTCTACATCTCGATCTTTCCGACCGCAGTCTTCTTCTCTGCGGTCTACACGGAGTCGCTTTTCTTCGCCTTGACGGTTGCCTCGTTTTACCATATCCGCGAACACCGCTGGCTCACCGCCGGCGTGCTGGGCGGCTTGGCGGCGCTCACGCGCGCCGAGGGCATCCTCTTGATCGTCCCCTATCTCCTGGAAGTCGTTGCGCCTTCGGGTCTGGGGGACTGGAAGCATATCTTCGCCTCGCGCTGGCGCACGATCCGTATCGCCGTCGGTGCAGCCCTGATTCCGCTGGGCCTCTCGCTCTACATGGTCTGGTTGTGGGTGTTGCGCGGCGATCCGCTGTATTTCTCGCACGTGCAGTCGCACTGGGATCGCAAGGCGGCCTGGCCGTGGGTAAGCGTCCTCCACGCCGTCAAATTGATCCACAAAGGCCAACCCACGACCGTTGCGACGCAAAGCCTCGAGCTGGTCTTCACGGTCCTCATGGTCGGCGTCTTGCTAGCGAGTTTCCGGCGCCTGCGTCTCTCGTACTGGAGTTACATGGCCCTCTCGATCGTCACCCCGATGTCGACCTCGAGCCTCATGAGCATGCCGCGCTTTGCGCTCGTGCTCTTTCCGATGTTCGTGATGCTGGGGTTGTGGGGCGGACGGCCGGCGATCAACAGCACGATCGTCGCGCTCTCGCTTCCGCTGCTCGGCCTCTTCACCGTGCTCTTCGCAAACTGGTACTGGGTCGCGTGAGCGAGCAGGTGGCCCCTGGCTTCGTCCACCGCATCGTGCATCGCCAAGGTGTACGGCAGTTCGTCAAATTCGGGATCGTCGGCGCCTCGGGGTTTCTGGTCAACCTCGTGGTCTTCACGGTGCTGCAGCACTACACGCCACTCGATGAGCGGGCGGCACGTTTTCCGCTCTTGTACTCGATCGGCTTTCTGGCCGGCGGTGTCTCGAATTATTTTCTGAACCGCATCTGGACGTTCCGCGCGACCGGCGATGCGCTGCTCCAAGGCATCCAGTTCCTCAGCGTCTCGGCCATCGCGCTCGTCGTCGGGCTCGTCGTCTCGCACTTCACGACGCCCTACTTGGGCGCCGGGCACCGCACGTGGTTCCTCGCCACGCTCGCGGGCATCGTCGTCAATTTCTTCTTCAACAAATATTGGACGTTCCGGCCAACCGCGCCGCCCCGCTGAGCCGTCAGGAGCTCACGTGGTGGCTCGTTCTGGGCGCCGTCGTGCTTCTGGGTCTCGCACTGCGCTTGCGTGGAATCCACGACCCGCTGCTCGATCATCCCGGCTGGCGCCAAGGCGACACCGCGGCGATCGCACGCAACTTTGCGACCCTCGACTACAACCCGTTCCATCCGCAGACCGACTACAACGGGCCGCCGCCCAACTACGTGGAGCTCGAACTGCAGATCGTCCCGTTCTTGGCGGCGACGCTCTACAAACTCTTCGGTATTCATGAGGTCTTCGGGCGGCTCCTGAGCATCGCGTTCAGCCTCGGGACGATCGTGGTGCTTGCCGCCTTCGGCCGCTGGCTCACGAACGGCTCGGCGGTCGCCGGGCTTGCGGCGGCGGCGCTCTTTGCCGTCTATCCGGGGAGCGTCTATTACGGCCGCACCTTCATGCCGGATACGGCGATGATCTTCTTCTTCACCGCGGCACTCTATGCAACGGCGCGCTGGGTGATCGACGACGACCAGCATTGGCGGGGATTCTGGGGTGCGGCGCTGCTCACGGCGCTCGCGCTGCTCGCAAAACCAGTCGCGATCGTTGCCTTGCTGCCGATGCTCGCGATCATGATTGCGCACGGCGGTCTCCGGCGAACGGTGAGCCGGCCGCAGACGTACGCCTTCCTTGCGCTCGCGCTGCTTCCGCTGGCGGCCTACGATCACTACGAGGCATCGATCGCCGAGTGGCACTGGGCCAGCGGGATCACGCGTCTCCACGTGATCCCGCTGCTCGTCGGCGCCTTTCATTCGTGGCCGGCGATGCACCTCAAGCTGCGGATCTTCCGGCAGAACTTCCACATGCTCCCCCGGACCTTACTCGGGCCGTGGTGCACCGCGCTCTTTGCCGTCGCTATCCTCGCCTCGCTCGTGCGCCCGCTGGGCGTGCGCTCACGGACCCTGCTCTTCGCGTGGCTCGTGGCCTGCCTGATCTACGCCTTCGTGGTCATGACGTATGAACGAGTCGACTACTACGCGTACGTCGTGCTGCCGCTCGCGGCGCTCTGGAGCGGAGCCTTCATCCACTGGCTGGTCGGCTTCGTGCCGCCCGAACCCAAGTGGCGCCCGGCGCTCGCCGCGGCGGCGGTTCTCACCGTTGCGGCGCTGGCGTTCGTCAATCGCGGTCCCGTGCGCGCGTACTATCATTACGACCCGTCGGTCTACCGCCGCGCAAAGGCACTCGATGCCACCCTGGCGCCCGGAGCGCTGGTGGTGATGGGCCACTATGACCCTTCGATCCTGTACTACATCAACCGCAAGGGGTGGGAAGAGGATCCGATCTTCTGGACGCCGTTCGACGAGCAGAGCGCGATTCGCAAGGGCGCACGTTATTTCATCGCCGTGGAAAACCACCGTTTGCGCCACAATCTCGAACTCGCCGAGTGGCTGCAGCGTTTCCCGCTGCTCAACCCGGGTGGAAAGTGGCCCGTCTACGAGACCGACGACGCAAAGGTGCTCCCCGGCGCGGAGGCCCGCTGGCGCGCCTTCCGTGCCCGCGAGAAACGCTTACGCCGGCACGTCACGGCAGTGGCAGCAGCGACGCCGCCGGCGCCAGCGGCGTCTGGCCATGCTGCGGCGCACCCGACTCCACCAGTTCCCGGTAGTTCACCAGACGGTTCGTGAGACGGTTGACTTCTTCGTCCAGCGTGTACGACTGGCGAATCGCGTCGGTGAGATGGTCGGAGTCGTAGGTGTAATCGAAACGCTGAAGCGCAACGATGATGGCGTTGTCGAGCTGACGGAGGCTCTCGAACGAGTGCCGCAGCTGGACGCCCGTCTCACGGTACGCCGGGTAGTTCGAGATCACGATGGACTGCTTGAGTTTGGCCTGATCGATCTCGGTGCGCAGTTCGGCGATACGGACGCTCTGCGGATCGTATTTTGCCGCAATCGCGAGCGACGCCAGCGCATCGTCGAGCTTCCCCGCTTCGAATTCGGTCACCGCGAGTTGCGTCTGCACCGACGCGAGCCCGGTGCGCGCATGGTCGTCGTCGGGTGAAAGCTCGAGCGCGAGGCGGTAAGCGAGGGCGGCGTCTTTGAGATTCCCCGCGTCGATCGCACGATCACCTTGGTCGTTGCGCTGGGTCACGATGTAGTCGCGTATGTTGCCGGCGCATCCCGGGAGGGTGATGAGCGAGAGTGAACAGGCGAGCAGCGCGAGAAGCGATTTCACGGTAGACCTCTAGTGCAGCAGGTTGACGAAGTGCGCGACGGCCCCGATGACGACCGCCGAGGGGTACAGGATCAACTGTGAGAGCAGCGTCCCGGCAATAGCGGTGAGCGCAAGGTAGAAGACCATGGACTTGACTTCGCGCAGGGTGCGTTCGCCCCGCACGGCCTGATCGGTAATATACGCCGACGTGGGGTCGACCACTAGTGTAAAGGCGACCGTCGCAATGCCGTTGATGATGCCCGAGAGCAGCAGCGCCGTCCGCGATTCCGCAGGATAGAGGACGCTGGCATAGGCGGCAGCCTGGACGCCGATGGCATAGACCCCGGTGACGAGCATATTGCCGATCAACAGTTTCCTCGGGATGTGGTCCAGCGAGAAGCGCGAGAACGTCGCCCTGGTCGGAAGACGCAGCGAACGTAGGATCGTGGCGATGACCTGCGGATCCCCCAGACGCAGCAGCGCGCGCGGGACCGACCCGAGCCGTTCGAAAGCGGCGATGCCGCGCATGAAGAGATGCAAGAACGTCGGGAGGAGGAGGCTGCCGATCACCGTGCCGAGCGTGCCGGCGAAGACGATCAGCCGCAACTGCCACTCGAAGACGTGGTAGATCGCATCCGGGGCCGCAGCCCCATGTGCGGCGTGCGCGGCGCGGTCGGCGATCGTGCCGAGCATCGGTGCGTAGACGAGGTTCGCCAACCGGCTGGCGGTGACGAACAAATTGAACAACGAGATCGAGGTCGCGATGCGCCCCGATTGCACGCCCGCCAGGCGCGCCGCGTAGGCGCCGATGACGATGCATTGCACGACCGCGTTGAGCGCCATCGCGACCACCAACTGCGACGACCACAGCGCGGTCATCTCAGTTGATCTCGGCGGTACGGCTCAAGCGACGGCGGCTGTACGTCGCCAGTTGAGCGTTGCGTCCTCGACGGGGCCGAGCACGCAGAGTCCGAGCCGCTCCGGGCGCAGCAACTCGCGCGCGAGCGTCAGCACCTGATCTTTCTTCACGGCGTCGACGTTGGCTTCGATCTCTTCGGTCGTCACGTGCCGTCCGAGCGCAAACTCACCGCGGCCCAGGCGAATCATGCGGCTCGAGGTGCTCTCGAGCGAGAGCGTCAGATTCCCCTTGATATGCTCCTTGGCGAGCGCGAGCTCCGCATCGCTGACGCCACGCTCCGCCAAGAGCTGCAACTGCTCGACGATGACGTCGATGCACTCCTGCACGCTCGCCGGCGACGTTCCCGCTGAGACGGCGAAGAGGCCGGAGGCGCGATAGCCTTGCTGAAACGAATAGACGTTGTAGGCGAGACCGCGCTTCTCACGGATCTCCTGAAAGAGCCGGCTGGACATACCGCCGCCGAGAATCGTGTCCGTCACCGAGAGCACGTAGCGCCGCTCGTCGGACTGCGCAAGACCGCTCGTCCCAAGCACGATGTAGGCTTGTTCGGTATCCTTTTGTTTGACGAAGGTTGCGGGCGTGAGCACCGGCTGTTCGGGCGTCGGCAGCTGGGCGGTCCCCTGGTAGCGCTCGAAGGCCTGTTCGAAGAGCGTGACCAGCGCATCGTGATCGACGTTGCCGGCGGCGGCGACGACGACGGCGTTGGGAGCGTAGCGCGTCTGCATGTGCTCGCGGAGATCTTCGCGCGTGAGCGCAGAGACGGTCTCGGCGTAGCCGATCGTCGGCTCGCCGAGATTCGAGCCCGTCCACATCGTGCGCGTGAAGAGGTCGTGGATCATCTCGTCGGGGCTATCGTCGTACATACGAATCTCTTCGAGCACGACTCGTTGCTCTTTGGCGAGTTCGCCTGGATCGAAGACGGAGTTGAGGAACATGTCCGTGAGCACGTCGACGGCGAGCGGGACGTGATGATCGATCACCTTGGCGTAATAACAGGTCGTCTCTTTGTCGGTGAAGGCGTTGAGGTTACCACCAACGCCGTCCATCTCTTCGGCGATCTGGCGCGCGCTGCGGCGCTGCGTCCCTTTGAAAAGCATGTGCTCGACGAGGTGGGAGATGCCGCGGCGCTCGGGCCGCTCCGCCGACGATCCGACGTCCGCCCAGATGCCGAGCGAGGCGGAACGCACGTAGGGCATCGCCTCACTGATGATTCGAACGCCATTGGCCAAGGTCGACTTGCGATACAAACGGGACTCCTCTACTCTGCCTTAGTTTCGGATTGGCCGGGTCTGCGAGCGGTCCTCTCCTGTATCGGCCGCCGGTGCGCGAAGCTGCGCAGCGAACGCTTCGTCCCAAAAGACGTCGGCGCTGCCGTGAAGCAAGCCCGTGAGCTGCGGGAGGTCGGCACGGCGAACCGAGCAAGCGAAGACGGTCCGCGACGTCGGAACGGCGAGGTCGCCCGAGACGATCGCACCCCGTGCAACCCGAATCGGCACGGTCGCCCAGAGATCGACTTCTTCGAGCGGAGCCGCAGCAAACGCCCGCACGATGAGCGCCTGCGCCTCATCGAGGAAGTCCGAGACGTCGAGGGCGCGGTGAAATTTCACGCCGGAGAGCACGATGCCGGCAACCAGGTGCGTCCCGGTGGCGTCGACACGCACCTGTTGGACGCTCGCCGGCCACTCCTGGGTCAGCAGCGCCCGCGCGACGACGATTGCTTCGGGCCGGTCGGTTCCCACGGAGCGATCTTCGGGGTGAACGTAGAGCGGCGGACTCGCGCTCGCCGGCGTCACGGCTGCGCCCCAGAGAGCCGAGACGAGCGCCAGCGCCTTAATAGCTTTGCGCATAGTATGCCTGGAGACGAGCTGGTTCACCGCACGCCACACAGCGTGTCGTCGCCGGGTCGCCAATGAGCGGGCGCAGATTCCGCGTCGTCGCGCCCGTCTGCGCCTTCACGTGCGCCTCGCACTCGGCGCGATCGCACCAGGCGATATCGATCATCCCGGCGCGCGCCGTGCAAAGCCGGTAGAACTCGGCCTGATCGGTGGTACTCACGGTGTGTGCGTGGAGAAAGTCGCGCGCCTCTTCGAAAAGATTCGCTTGAATGGCATCGAGCAACTGCGGAATCGTGCGCGCGAGATCGGCGAGTGCGACGGCTTGCTTTGCGCCCTCTTCGCCGCGGTTCTTGTCGCGGCGCACGACCGTTACGGAGTGCTGGGCAAGGTCGGCAGCGCCGAGTTCGAGGCGTAAGGGGACGCCGCGCATCTCCCAATCGGCAAACTTATAGCCGGGTTTTTTGTCGTCGCGGTCGTCGAGCTTGACGCGAAATCCCGCTGCGCGAAGGTTGGCATGCAACGCACGCGCCGCCGCAGCGACGGCCTCGTCGCCGCCGCCTTTGACAATCGGCACGATCACGGCTTGCGTCGGGGCGAGCTTGGGCGGGATGCGCAAGCCGCGGTCGTCGCCGTGGAGCATGATGAGCGCACCGAGCAGACGCCAGGAGACGCCCCACGAGGTCGTCCACGCGTGCTGGATCGTCTGGTCTTCGGCAGTGAACGTGATGTCGTAGGCTTTGGAAAAGTTCTGGCCAAGCTCGTGCGACGTCCCGGCTTGCAGGGCTTTGCCGTCCGGCATCAGCGCTTCGATCGAGTAGGTGTGCTCGGCGCCGGCGAAACGTTCGCTCGCGCTCTTCTCGCCGGCATATACCGGGATCGCGCAGACGTTCTCGGCGACCTCGCGATAGACGTCGAGCATGCGCAACGATTCTTCTTTGGCTTCGGCCTCGGTTGCGTGCGCGGTGTGCCCCTCTTGCCAGAGAAACTCGAGCGTGCGCAAGAAGGGGCGCGTCGCCTTCTCCCAGCGCATCACGTTCGCCCATTGATTGATCAGGATCGGCAGGTCGCGGTACGACTGGATCCACTCGGCGTACATCGTCCCGATGATCACTTCGGAGGTCGGCCGAATGGCAAGCCGCTCCGTCAGGCGCTCGCCGCCGCCGTGCGTCACCCAGGCGACTTCCGGAGCGAAGCCCTCCACGTGCTCGGCTTCACGCATGAGCAGCGACTCCGGGATCAGGAGCGGGAAGTACGCGTTCTCGTGACCGGTTGCCCGGAAGCGCTCGTTGAACTCGGCCTGCAGCCGTTCCCACATGCCGTACCCGTTGGGCCGCAGAACGATGCACCCACGAACCGGCGCATACGAGACGAGTTCGGCTTTGATACAGACCGCCGTATACCAAGCGGAGAGGTCGGCCGCCTTGGGCGGAATCTCTTTGACGAGCGGAGTCGTTTGTTGGACCATGCCAGCGCCCTTGAGTTCTGATTAACCCGCGCTAGTCCTCGGTTCAGCCCAGGGCGCCCCAATTTGCTGGCCCGGGTAAACGCCCGTGTCATCAGCGGAGACGGATTCGAAAAGAAGTCGCGCGCATCACGACCTACGGCACGATCTAACCGTCTCCCAACGGAGATCGGTCGGCGCGACCCGCTTGCGCTCTTAGCTTGATCGCCCACTGGATGTATGAGCATCTCAAAAAGGCAAAGTTCCACAGGACGGACAGGAATAGCAATCCCAGCCCGAGGTAGGAACACGCAACGCCAAGAGGCGTGCCCCAGACGAACGACGGCATTAAAGCCGCCGCGGAGCATAGTGCCACGCACGGACCAATTGCGAAGAGCCAGCCAATCACCATGAACCGGAATGTCGGCCAAAACGCGTGCGTCGTTAGGTGCCAAGAGCTGGCAAACGGACGAGGCGTGCCCATTTCGTAAAGCGTGAATGAGAGGCAGAGTTTCGTACCCAACCAAATACCGGGAAATATAAAGAGGCCAAAACCAATTTCGCCAGCTAGAATCGACGCCCACCAAACCGCGTAGCCGATCAGAAGCCTCGCCGCCGTTGTTTTAAATGATGGGTCCTGCTCTCGGAAGGCGGCGACCGTTGTGACATAATCGATCGCAATTATGAAAGCAATAGCGGTCCCCACAAAAGCGATAAGGTCGGATTGCCGAGACCATCTAAAAGCCGTTTCGTGCAGAAGAAATACGGCTGCCGGCGCAGCAATCGCGAAGATTATATACACCCGACGCTGGGAGCTCAGCACTTGTAAGGCCGATGTCGCACTTAGCGAAAAGGCGCTGGAAACCGCACGATATCCGGACCTCAGGGGTGCGCCTCTTCAAGAAAACGCATCTTTGGTGCCCCGTTGCCGCGTAATCTTCTCGGCGGACGCTTTGTAAAGCTCGCTGTCATCGCGGCCTCCACCTAAGGTCGTCCTAAATGTGGCATCTAAATGCAAGGCTCATGTTTGCGGCAGGTTGGGCAGTTCTTGTGTTCGTAGCAGCCCGTCGGCGTCGCCATTTTCTTTCGCCGCGCGAACTCAGTCTAATATCCTTTATCGGCAGGCGCCTTCTGTTCGATTTGAAGCTCCTCAAACTCTTCGGATTCCGACTCTCCCAATTCTTCGGCTCGTTCCCGAACATGGCGCGCAGCATCCGAGCGCTAGAGACCGAATAATCAAGCATTGCCTGGGCAGAACGCTGCAAACCCCTAACTCGCGGAGATCAGGCGCTCCGCTTCGTTCACAATTGCCCTTTCAAAAAACTCTCTGTCTTCGGGACGCTCCATCATTTCGCTGGCAGCGTATATGAACGAGTCCAATTCATGAAAGTCGAACTGATTAGCGTTCAGCGTCGCCTTCCAGATACGTTTCGCCCCTTGATATGGCGATAAATCCCCTGATACAATTAAACGCGACGTCCGTTGAGGCACTCCTGGAGAACGTAATGCTATGAACCCGCCCAAGACGACCATCGCCGAGACCACCGACTTCATCGTGACGGTAACGCTG
>Ga0335075_10013033_pt1 | contig 12534 bp, 9 predicted proteins | sample Lox_Sample_24_FD_206723 | JGI IMG/M metagenome (GOLD analysis project Ga0335075, IMG submission 206723) | Soil microbial communities from Loxahatchee National Wildlife Refuge, Florida, United States - Lox_Sample_2.4 | ecosystem: Environmental > Terrestrial > Soil > Wetlands | place: USA: Florida... | reverse complement strand
GAGTGGCAGGTCGAGCGCCGCCGGATGCTCAGTTAGGGTCAAGAGCACCTTGTCGAGCGTGGCCGACAATTCGGGTCGGGCAGAAAGACTGGCAGCAGGAAACTGCTGGCCAAGTCTCGAGAGAAGGTCCTCGTCCGTTGAGCCCAGAATGACTGCGCACAGTCCGCGGTCAGTCGCGGCCACCAGAACGCGGCCCAGAGGAGAAGCGCCGATGGTGTAACCGATCTCCTGATCGCGCCCGCGATTGCGGTAGTCCTGCATGCGCATCCCAAGCCGGGCATTGCTGTAAGCCCGCGCCGGACCTGAATAGCCCGCGTCATATACCGCGTCAGTAATCCGCACGCCGGGATCGGCCAGCCGCGCACGCAGCGCCTCTGCCCGCTTGTGCGCCCGGTACTGATTCGGGCTCACACCCAGCACCCGCTGGAAGGTCCGCTGCACCGTGAAGATGCTCAGACCCGATATCCGCGACAGGTCGGCCAGCTTCAGGCACCTGTCGAGGTCCTGGTTTAGCCGAGCGCAGAGCGTCTCTACCAGCTGTGCCTCCGAACGGAGCCCCGCCGGATTGCACCGTTGGCAGGGACGGTACCCTGCGCCGAACGCTGACACCAGGTCAGTAAAGAACTCCACGTTCTTCCGGAGCGGTCGCCGGCTCGGACACGACGGCCGGCAGAACACCCCGGTGGTCCTCACTGCATAAAAAACGCGCCCGTCCGCGCTCGGGTCGCGCCGCTCCACAAGCTGCCATATGTCGTCCGGATTCTCGAAGATGGAGTTCGAAATCTGCGATGGCATGGGAAGGATTCGCTCGACTGCCAATGGAAAAGCCAATGCCGCTGTCATCATCGTACGCGTGCTCCTCGCACTCGGCGCCGGAATCTCCGGCGCTCTAACATCTGAATCGATGATCCTCTCCCGCCCGAGGAATCACACTCCGAATCTTGCCGTCGAATTCCGGGTTTCTGGTTCAAGACGAGCCTGCTGAAGACTCGAAACGCCAGGAGTGCATCCTAAACTTGGGAGAAAAGAGATCAAACATGAGCAAGAGGACCCACCTACACGCTCTTCCGTTGGCAGCGCTCGCACTGGCGCTGGGAGTTGCCGGATGCCACAAGAACAGTGAGCAGAATCAGCCGCAGACCGAGAATGCCTCGCAAGTCACTGATGACAGCCAGGATCCAGCCATGCAGGCCAACCTTGCGCCCGCAGTGAATACAACGACTCAGCAAGAGGCCGCGCCGACCGAATCGCAGCCGAGTGCGCCCGCGCAGGAAGAAACCGCGCCCCCCCCGCCGCCTGATCAGACCGGCGCGCCCAGCGATCAGAGCTACGACTATAACGCGCCTCCTCAAGGCGAGCAGGACCAGGCACAGCCCGTTCAATACGCGACTGCTCCTCCGCCAGAACTACCGACTTATGACCAGCCCCCGTGCCCCGGCGACAACTATATCTGGACGCCCGGCTACTGGGGCTACGCGCCGACTGGCTACTACTGGGTGCCCGGCGTGTGGGTCATCGCGCCTTATGTCGGCGCCCTTTGGACGCCCGGCTACTGGGGATTCTGGTCCGGTCGCTACGGGTGGCATCCCGGATACTGGGGTCCCCACATCGGCTTCTATGGCGGCGTGAACTATGGCTATGGATACGTCGGAACCGGCTATGTCGGAGGCTACTGGCGAAATAACAACTTCATGTACAACACCTCCGTTACGCGCGTGAACACGACGATCATCCACAACACATACGTCCACAACGTAACCATCATCAACAACACCCGGGTCAGCTACAACGGAGGTCGCGGCGGCCTGGATGCTCGTCCGTTACCCTCGGAGAATGTTGCGTGGCGGGAGCACCATATGGGCGCACTGCCGGAGCAAGTAGCGCACGCGCGTCAGGCCAGCACCAACCGTCAGCAGTGGGCATCAGTCAACCACGGCCGCCCCGCGACCCTGACCGACCCCCGCCCTCTCGCCTCCGATCGTCGCGCCCCGGCTGCCATGCCGCCCGCGGTCCAGGCCCAGGTTCGCCAGGAGCAGGTACGTCAACAACAAGTTCGCCAGGAGCAGGCGCGAAACGGCGGTCACCCGCTGCCTGAAAACCGCCCGGCGCCGGCCACACGCCCTGAGGGCCGCCCTGCAACTCCCGAAGCCCGTCCTGGTGAACCCGCCCATCCGGAAGCACGCTCCGAAACGCGTCCTGCAACGGCCCATCCGGAAACGCGACCCGCGAGTCCGGAGAGACCGGTCGAGCGGACGGCACCATCGGAGCGGCCGCAAGCCAGACCAAGTCCGGCTGAGAGCCACCCTCAATCCCGACCGGAGTATAAGCCCGCGCCTCAGCCTGAACGGCGGCCTGAATCCCGGCCTCCTGCGGCCGAGCATCAGACCAGACCCGAAGCGCGTCCGGCGCCAGAGCAGCGGCCCCAGGCAGAGCGTCAGGAAAGCCGGCCGGAGCAAAGACCTCAGCCGAAACCGGAGGAACGCCACCCGCAATAGCGCATCGAGAGCAGGGGACACTCCATTTGACCTCAGGGAGGCGCGCAATGCGGCTGTAAGATGAGGTGTGCATCTGCCCGTGAATCCGCCCGTCCCCCCGATGCTTGCAAAGCGGGTCAGCGACATTCCGGAGGGGAAAGACTGGATCTTTGAGCCGAAATGGGATGGATTCCGAGCAATCGTCTTTCGGGACGAGGATGAGATCTTCATTCAAAGCCGCGATCAGAGATCGCTCAATCGCTATTTCCCCGAACTGATCGCGCCGCTGCAGAGTCAACTACCGCCGCGCTGCGTCCTGGACGGCGAAATCGTGATCGCCAGGAACGGCGCGCTCGACTTTGAATCCCTGCAGCTGCGCATTCACCCGGCAGCGTCACGGGTGAAGATGCTTTCAACCCAGATTCCGGCTTCAATGGTGTTCTTTGATCTCCTATCTGAAGGAGATCGAGACCTCCAAAGCGAACCCTTCGAAGAGCGCCGTAGAAGGCTAAAGATCCTGCTTTCTTCCGCCGCTCCCCCACTGCATCTTACGCCGGCAACGCACGACCGGAGCCTCGCTTCCGACTGGTTCCAACGCTTTGAAGGTGCTGGTCTTGATGGCGTGGTAGCTAAGGCTGCCTCAGGCATCTACGAGCCTGACAAGCGAGTTATGTACAAGGTCAAGCACGAACGCGACTGCGATTGTGTCGTCGCCGGCTTTCGCTGGTATAAGGAGAGTGCAGGATCGGCTGTCGGGTCCTTATTACTCGGATTGTTCGATCATTCCGGTAATTTGCAGCACGTTGGCGTATGCGCGAGCTTCACCAAAGAGAAGCGCCACGAGCTCCTTGACTTTCTCGCTCCTTATCGTGTCAATGCTCTTGACGATCACCCGTGGAAGTCATGGGCCGCACCCGAGGCGGACCCCGCCAGTGCAGACCAGCGCATGCCTGGGGGCCAAAGCAGATGGAGTCAAGGAAAAGACCTATCCTGGGAGCCGTTACGGCCGGAGTTGGTTGTCGAGGTCGCTTATGAACACATGCAAGGCGCACGATTCCGTCACATGGCGCATTTTCGCCGGTGGCGCACCGACAAAAGTCCCGCGGATTGCACCTACGCACAACTGGAAGTCGTACCCGCGCACGAATTGATGGAAATATTCTCAAGCGGTCGCCAAGCTCTATCTTCCTGACGTCTCGGTTTTCGCCGATCTGGCTTTCCGCCAGGCGCGCGTCGGATCGTCGTCCGGATCAGGAGTCTCCTGCGAGGGCCTCAATTCCTCCGGGACATTGCGCAGATTCACCCTTATGCGCGTCCAGGTTGACGACCGGCCTCTCATTCGATCGACAAGGACGTCGTCAACAGCCAACCATTTCGCTGCTTCAGTGTGCCTGCCTTTCCATCGCTCCACGCCCGCCAAAGCAGCTTGTTCATCTGATGAGTTCGCGACCACCACAAGCGGGGCCTTCATTCGCGGCGTCCGTGAGGACGAACCCTTTGGACCGGAGCTTCGAGGAGCTCTCCCCGCTTTCGAAGGAGCGACTCGCTTGGCTTCACCCTCCATCTTTCGAAAATGCGGCGGCCACGGAGCGTCACCCAGTCCCGACGCCTCGTCCCTCTCGGCCAGTTCGAGCAGTTTGTCGAGTGAACCACTCGCGGCGTCAGCGCCTGCATGAGGATCCCCCACCTTCTCGAAGCGACTCGGCATCGTGAGCACGGTGAACTCCCCCGGATCGCAGGTGGATACCTCATCCCAAAAGAGCGGCGCAGAAACCCGGGCATCGGGAAGCGGACGTACCGAATACGCCGCGGCGGTAGTTCTGTCTTTCGCATTTTGGTTATAGTCGAGAAAGACCCCATGGCGCTCTTCTTTCCACCACTTTGAACTCGCCAAATCCGGCACTCGGCGCTCCACTTCGCGAGACAATGCCAGGGCCGCGCGCCGGACTTCGGTGAAAGTCCACTTGGGATGAATCCTGACGATTACGTGCATTCCGCGCGAACCACTGGTCTTCGGCCAGCCTTGCAGGCCCATCTCCTCGAGCGTCATTCGAACCTCCAGCGAAACCTGGCGAACGTCGGACCAAGCCACACCCGGTCCGGGATCCAGATCGATTCGCAGTTCATCGGGATGATCAAGGTCAGTGGAGCGAACAGGATGAGGATGCAACTCGATGCACCCTAAATTCACGATCCAGGCAAGTCCAGCTGCATCGTTCACAACCAGCTCTTCCGCTGTCCGGCCCGAAGGGAACGAGAGTGTCACCGTCTTAAGCCACTCTGGTCGATCCTTCGGTGCTCGCTTTTGATAGAAGGCTTGGGCCTCGGCGCCATTCACGAAGCGCTTCAGAACCAAAGGCCGATCTCGAATCCCGCCCAGCGCGCCAGGCGCAACCGCGAGGTAGTATTGAACGATGTCCAGCTTCGTCAGCCTGGTTTGCCGGGAAAAGTAAAGCTTATCGGGATGGGTTACCCGGACTTCTGTCCCTTCAATCGAAAGTATTTCGATCGCCTCAGCTTTGGTCACCGAGACAGCTTACAACGGTCGCCGGCGGCGTGCACGCGCCATGCGAATGCAAGGCTTATCCCTTCACTGAAGGAAGCCACTTCAAAATCAGGAGATACCGTACTTCTGGTCAAGAAATTGCCGCAACCGCGGCGGCAGGGCTCCTGCAATTTCTTGCCATGTAAGCAGCTTGAGCCGATTTCGAAAGCAGTAGCTTCGAACCGCTCGTATAACATCAAACCAGCCATCGACAAGGTCCGTCCGGCGGCGATCGCAAAGCAGTAAGAACGAACACTGGGCGGCATAGGCGGCCAGAACTCCTCGAATGAGTTGATAGCCGCGAACTGTTTCCCCGGCAACGGGTAGCTCGTTGAACTCGAATACTTCGTGTATATCCCGATACCTGCACAACAGCCGTGAAGGTCTCGACTGAAACCCTGACTCGGTCAGTTTGGCCTCCACCAGGAGATCGTCGATCTTCATATCGATCTCCGTTTGATCACCTTGCGAATTCAGAAGCGGAATCCGCGGTTTGAAGCCGAATGTGGGCGCAGCCCCTGGTCTGATACTCAGGAGTGCGCACACCTGCGATCGGCAAAGGACCCGGGGATAGCAGAAAATATTCATCAACAGGGCGTCTGAGCTATTCGCGCAATCGAGCTCGAAACGCTTTCGTTCATCCGACCAGGGTAGCCATTTACTGCCGGTGTAGGCTTTTTTGAGTCTCTTTTGCCAGTCAGGATTAGTGCAGATCGAACGATATGACGCCGGAAGAAAATTCCCATGCCTCCCTGCTTCCTCGCGATAGATGACACTTGGAATTTCTCCGAACGAGAGTTCGCGCCCGCATTCATTCGTACGAGCGAAGTTTCTCTGACTCAAATCACGTCGGAGTGTGGCGCTGGAAGCAGGCATTCAGTCATTTTAGGCGAATAGAAAGAGAATTGCCCAGATTGGGGTCGTATGGATTCTAAGGTGCTAAAAGAGTTAGCCGCGCCTCGGCGGGGGCGAGTGCGCCAGCGCCAACCGTCGACAGATGTGCCCTGCGAGAGACTCGATCATAGTTTCTCTGACAAAATTGTCACGTGAAAACTGAATACTAACCGAAACTCTCCAAGCGCAAAGCCGTTAGAGTAGAGGGTAATGTTGAGCCGCTACTACAATTTATTTCTCGACAAAAGGAAAAGGCGGCTTCCCGCCGCCATAGTTTTGTTGCGATAAAACCCTCTTTGCGATTTGCGCATCGTAAAGAGTCACAACGCTCTTTTATAGTGCTGAGGGAGGGCACAGTGGTCTTGGCGAGCAGTATCTGTCGCTGACCCACTCGGGCTCGATGGGAGTGTTGTATATTTCTTTATTTGTGGCGTGACGTGGTACCTCTGCAATGCTTTCTGGACCACATGTTTTCTCTCGGACATGCCTCCCCCCGAGGCTATCTTTTCAAATTGCCCGCTTCTATAAAGTCGTATCTCACGTACAAAATGAGTGCAAGGGACGATCGTGAGCCACTCGAGCCGTAAACAGGGCTAACAGAGTAAGAAGCTTGTATGCTATTGCCGTTGTTGAGGCATTAGCGTCATACTGTGCAGATCACGAGAGGTTCAAGTGGCTGCCGTTGCTAGACGATTGATCCAAGGTTCGAATCTTGCGACACGTTGGAATCTTGCAACACGGCTGCTAAAAGGCTGTTGCGGGAATTGCGGTAATTACCCCGGATTTGAGGAAGGCTATGAAAGGGTCAAAACTTGAAGGTAGTGACCTCACGTCGGATGTTGTCCAAATTCAGCCGTCCCGCTACGCATACGGGGTATCCGACGGCAGCGCCTCCCGAGCAGAAGCGATTCCATCCCCCCTGGCTCCCCGCTCGGGAATCCGTTCGACGATATCAAGTACTGAAGTCGACGGAGATGGCTCATGCGAATTGAAACCGTTAAAGCTACTAATTTCAGACAGGACTGCTTTAGGTTGTGAGCTCATGCTCCTCAGCCTGAGCAGGCGCCGCGATTTGATCGGCAGCGTGGTGTGTGCTACTAGCAGTGCTGAAGTGGAGCGCGTGGCACGCACTCAGCAGCCAGATGTAGCTTTAGTCAGTGCGGCCCTCAGTGATGGTCTATTAGCTGGGTTCCGCGTGCTCCCGGCTTTGCAAAGTGCGCTTCCAGAGTGTCCGGTTATCGTGCTGCTGGACGACAACGACCAGGAGTTGGCGATCGATGCGTTTCGCGCTCATGCACGCGGCGTCTTTTACCGCGCAGATCCGATGGAACAGTTGGTTAAGTGTATTGATCGGGTACGCCAGGGTGAAGTTTGGGTCCGAGCTCGGGAGTTGCGCGCCGTCTTCGACGCCTTCGCGGAATGTGCTCCGTTTGGTGGTCCGTCGCGCTCGAACTTCCAATTGAATGAGCGGGAAATGATGGTTGCGCGCTTGGTCGCCACCGGCCAGACAAATCGTCAAATCGGAAAGCGCTTAAATCTTAGCGAACACACGGTGAAGAACTACCTTTATAGGGTATTTGAAAAGGTGGGAATCCGCAGCCGTGTAGAACTCGCTGTCTTACTGATGAACGACCCTGGCCAGAATGGAACACAAAACGGCACACATGGGTAGGTAGAACCTGATTCCTTCCGTAGGCGGAACGAGCAGCGTCGATAGTCATCAAAGCTCGTCGCTAGTCATCAAAGCTCGATAAACTCCTCGTATTCAGGCTGTAGATGGCTTGCAACCCACCATTGAGGTAGTTGACAGCTAGCGCGTTGTTACAACCAGCTGTTCGTTTGTATTAGTTCCTAAGGGTGAGACGCGCGCGCAGGCCTGCACTGAATAACTGCGCCGAGCCACGTGCAGTCAGAATGCGGCTCCATCATCCCTGGCATTTTTGATGCATAGTTTTTGGACGATGATGTACGGAACCCAGAGATAGAGAAGAAAGACTCTACTGATAGCTGCCCCGTAGTACTAGCGTCCGTTATACGAGCAGCTTCGCTTGTTCAAGCTTCAAGGGCATCTGGGCCGTCTCGACGCGCTCTTGGCCACACCAGACGTATTACGCTGGGAGTATCATCGGAGCGGGTTAAAGAGAGCTGCTTCAATTCTGACGCGCGTCCTCTCTATCTACCAGAAACTAAGCTCTTTACTGTCACCACTGAATCTTTGGTGGATCATGTGGCAGAGGAGTAGTTAGAGTCGTCATCAGTAGTCGCAAGCTCGCTACAGAAAAATGGGGCGAATTTGCGTCCGTCAGTTAAAGATCTGAGATTGCCCGAAAAAAGAGAAGGTAGACTCTTGTATTGTTTGGGGCACTTTCCTATCCTTCGAATACTTTCGCTGGTCGCAATTTCTGCAACTGGCAGCTGCTTCACCTGGAAGTGATTCACAAATAGTTTTTGTGAGACAGATACCGCTGGTCGGTGACGATCAGTCGGTTGAGGATGGCGAAGCCCTACCTGAGTTAGCCCCCATATCTTCCTGAGCCTCAAGGAGATTATCGATGTCCAGCCCCTCCGCTAACGGGCTAGTGATCTGTCAATCGGAGATCGATCACCCGAAATGGCATGTTGTCTATACTTGGCCCCGTCACGAGAAAAAAGTTGCTGAGCACTTTGAGCAGCGAGGAATCAGTCATTTCCTCCCGTTGCAAACTACGGTCCATAAGTGGAACAAGAAAAGTGCGACTGTTTCGCTTCCTCTATTCCCGGGATATGTGTTCGTGCAAGCCTCGCGCCGCAATCGTCACCTGCCTCTCACGGTGCCGGGGGTGGTCCACTTCGTAGCCACGGCTGGCGCCCCCGCGGAGATTCCTGTCGAGGAAATGGAATTTCTGCGTGAGGCGGTTCGGATGAGACGGACGATGGAGCCGCACCCATATCTGGCACCTGGCAATCGAGTTCGTATCGCCTCAGGGCCGATGTCGGGTTTGACCGGAGTCATTCAGAGGACCGCAACAGGCTGTCGGATTGTCATTTCGGTCGACATGATCATGCGTTCGGTGGCTGTCGAGGTCGATGCCGCTAGCCTCATGGCAGCCTAGCTTTATCCGATCTTCATTCCAATCCAAAAATCACCCTAAGGCATACATCGGGAGGTCCGAAATGCCCAGAAATCTTAGAGCCTGTATTATCCTCGCCTTGGCCATCCAGGGCGGAACGTCGCTCCTGTTTTGCCAGAATACCGGAGCAGCATCTACACCGCCCAACACCAGCGCCGCCAGCCAGGTCCCGGACAGCGGGAAATCCGCGGGCTTCCAGGAGCGCTATCCCAGGTACCAGTTGTTGCCCGGGGACAGGATGGATCTGGTATTCGAGTTCAGCCCGGAATTCAACCAGAGTGTAACCATCCAACCGGACGGATACATCAGCCTGCGGGGCGTCGGCGACATTCATGTGAGTTCAGAGACGCTACCCGAGCTGGTTGCAACTCTGGAGACTGATTACAGCAAAATCCTGAATAAACCTGCCATATCGGTCCTGATGAAAGACTTCGAAAGCCCATACTTTATCGCCAATGGTCAGGTTGGCAAGCCCGGCAAATATATCCTCCACGGTGAAACAACTGTGGTTGAAGGTCTCGCACTGGCCGGAGGACTCACCGAGAAATCCAAGCACTCGCAGGTGGTCCTGTTTCGCCGTGTCTCGTCACAGTGGACTGAGGCGAGGGTCATGAACGTAAAAGAGATGCTTAAGGACAAAAATCTAAGCGAGGACTACGTGCTCCGTCCGGGCGACATGATCTATGTCCCCCAAAACACAATATCGAAAATCCAGCGCTATATCCCGACGGCCAACATGGCCGCATATGTCGCTCCGCAGACTTTCTAACTAGCTCGCAGTTACAAGGGCGTGTGTCATGATCAATCAAACGTATAGCCTCAGATCAACCTCCTTGCGGGATGCGCTGTCTATAGCATTTCGTCGCAAGCGGTTAATCATTGGATGTCTGGCCGCTACAGTAGTGGCCGCCGTGCTCGCGGCTCTCATCCTTCCCCGTTATCACGGCGAAGCAAAGATCCTGGTAGATCGGGATCGCGTCGATCCGGTTTTGTCGCCTACGCCCGAGAGCAATACCTATGCTATGGCTGCGCAACCGATGGTGACTGACGAGGACATCCGCTCTGAAGTCGAGATGATGAAGTCGGAGGACGTGCTGACGCAAGTAGTGAAAGATCTGCACATGGCGGATCCGGCGCCAGCGACATGGTGGACGCGGTTGACCGCCCCGCTCGGTCGACAGGTGCCTTACGATGAACGGGTCTCGGCCCAGGTGAACAAGCTCGCTCACGACCTCGTTGTGGAGCCGGCCAAAGGAAGCTACATCATCAATGTAGTCTACAAATCAAAAAATCGAGATTTAGCCAAGCGTGTGCTGGATAAGCTGCTGCAGGTATACATGGCAAAGCACACGGAGGTGCACCATCCTGCTGGCCAATATGCCTTCTTTGAGCAGCAGGTCAGCGAATACCGCAAAAAGATGGAGGCGGCGCAGGCCAAGTTAGCGGCTTTCCCTGAAACCGCCGACGGGTCTGTCGCTCCCGGAATGGATCGGGAGCTGACAATGCAAAAGCTGGCCGAATTCAGATTCTCGCTCAACGAGACCCGCGCAGAGATTGCCGACACGAATCAGCGCATCCAGCGGCTTCAGCAGGCTGAAAAGGCAACTCCGGATCGGATTACCACGCAGGTCAAAAAATCGGATAACCCGCAACTGCTTGAACAGCTCAAAAGTACACTCCTCACTCTCGAACTGAAGCGTTCCGACCTGCTTTCTAAATATCAACCGGACTATCGGCCCGTGCAGGAGCTGACCGAGCAAATCACTCAAACTCGTGCCGCCATCCAGCATGAGCTGAGCTCGCCTATGGGCGATGTGACCACGGATGTTGATCCGACTCATCAGATGATCCGTTCCGATCTTGCCAAAGCGCAGACAGATTTGGCCGGATATAAGGCACGCGAAGCGGCGACACAGGGCATCGTCGATAACTACACGGCCAGGGCTCGTGACCTTGACGAGAGCGCTTTACAGCAAGCGGACTTGCAGATGGAGTTCAAAGCTGAGCAAGACAATTATCTCCTCTACTTGAGAAAGAGCGAAGAGGCGAGAATCTCGGATGCTCTCGATGCACATCGCATGGTGAACGTGACCGTGGCCGAACCGCCATTCGTTCCGGCCTTACCTTCACACTCACCGACGTTTTTTGCCGGCCTGGCGACCATCGCGATGTTGACTCTAAGCTTCGGGTTGATCTGGGGGCTTGAGCGCATGGATCGGACCTTCCACACTCCTCGTGAGCTCGAGGCATATTTGGGAATTCCCGTTCTGGTTGCCATTCCGCGTCAGGTTGAAGGCGCCTTACCTCTGCGCCCCCTTTACGCTGGCAGCCACAGAGGACTTACCTGGACGGCGGAAGACATTTCTACCCCGGAGCCTCTAAACGGCCGCGATGGCAGCGATAAAGGAGATTTGTGAACAAAATATTTGAAACACTCGACAGCACCGACCGTAGACCGATCAGCCAATTAAACGGAGATGCATCGGTCCTGACCGCAGACCCTGATCGCCCGGCTAACCGAAAGATTACTCAAATCACCTCGCCGGGAGTCGCGGTCGCCGATGAGCCATCCCAGGTCGCGGCCGTGGGACCAGCGCCAACGTTGGAGATGGACCCGGCGACGCGCCAGGAACTCATCCGACTAACCCACACCTTGTTCTTGGGCTCAGCCGGCGCGCGTGTCGTAGCTTTCTCCGGCGTAGAACCGGGTGCCGGATGCAGTTGGATGTTAGTCCGTATCGCAGATCTTCTCGCCGATGCAGACGCTGGATCGGTGTGCATAGTGGACACGGACTTTCAGAACCCGACGCTTCACCTTTACCTTGGGGCTGACAACAACTGCGGTCTTTCCGATGCCCTCGTCGAACGCCAACCTCTGCGTGACTGCGTCCAACGTTTCGGTGAACGCCTGCACGTGCTTAGCAGCGGTTCTGTAGGCCCCAAGGCGGAGATCCTGCTTGCCTCGTCCGCCTTCAGGCTCCTCACCGAGGAACTGCGCGCCGTTTTTGACTTCGTTCTTTTCGATACACCACCCATGGCGACGAGCTCCGATGCTTTGGTAGTCGCCGGTAGGACTGAAGGTTTGGCGATGGTGGTCGAGGCAGATTCCACGAATCGCGAAACAGCTCTGAAGGCAGCCAGACACGCAGCCGCGGCGAATGTGCGAGTGCTTGGCGTGGTACTGAATAAGCGCACCTATCCTATCCCGGAGGCGATCTACAAGAAGCTCTAAGATCTCTTTCCAAAGAGGACGACAAGCGTAAGAAATCTTGGCTAAGCAACAGTCCGTCGGAGATAGCTAGGTGTCGGAAAATACAGCCATGAAGAAAAACCAGGGTGCGAAGGCTGTAATTGGACACTTCCGCAGGTGGTTGATTCCCACAGGGCTGTTCGTGGTCGTGCTAGGTCCTGATGGCGTTGGTAAGAGCACTACCATCCGCTACCTGCGACTCGAACTGCAAAGGCTTTTTGGTCACTGCAAAACGGAGCGCTGGAGACCAGGGGTGGTTCG
>Ga0335075_10013032_pt1 | contig 12535 bp, 13 predicted proteins | sample Lox_Sample_24_FD_206723 | JGI IMG/M metagenome (GOLD analysis project Ga0335075, IMG submission 206723) | Soil microbial communities from Loxahatchee National Wildlife Refuge, Florida, United States - Lox_Sample_2.4 | ecosystem: Environmental > Terrestrial > Soil > Wetlands | place: USA... | reverse complement strand
TCCTGGGTGTCGAGACCACGGGCGTAGCGGAACAGAAGCTCGCGGATCTCGATCTTGTCGGAGATCTCCTGTAGGTCCACGTCCGCAATGTAGCTGTGTCCGGGTCGGTGGAGCCGCTGGTACATTCCGGCGCGTGACCATACGGGCCGTGATGTTCGACTTCGGAGGCGTGATCTCGTCCAGCCCATTCGAGGCCTTCGCTCACTTCGAATCCGTGCACGGGCTGCCGGCGGGGTTCATCCGCACCGTCAACGCCACCAATCCCGACGACAACGCGTGGGCCCGGCTCGAGCGCAGCGAGATCGACCTCGACACGTTCGGAGCCGAGTGGGCGGACGAGTCGCGCGCCCTCGGGCACGAAGTCGACGGCCGCCGCGTACTGGAGATGCTCGCCGGGGAGATCAGGCCCGAGATGGTCGCTGCGGTGGAGACGTGCGGGAAGACCTACAAGACAGCCTGCCTCACCAACAACTTCGTCTCGGCCGAGCGCGCGGTGTCGGACGAGGTCGCAGCGGTCTACGCCCTCTTCGACGCGATCCTCGAATCCCGCGTGCTCGGGGTGCGCAAGCCCGATCCCCGCTTCTACGAGCTCGCCTGTGACACGCTGGACGTCCGTGCCGACGAGGCGGTGTTCCTCGACGACCTGGGCGTGAATCTCAAACCGGCCCGGGAGCTCGGGATGCACACGATCAAGGTGACGGATCCCGGTGAGGCACTCGCAGAGCTCGGGGAGCTTCTTGGCCTCTCGTGGACCGGGTGATTGTTCCTATGATCTCGGTACCCATCGGGGGGCGGGCGATCAGAAAGAAGGGTCATGCGACGAGTGGGACCAGCGCGGCTCGGCGTGGCCCTGGTCGTCGCTTTGGTGGTTCTCGTTGCCGGGGCCATCGCCATCGCGAGGGCATCGGCTGACACGACCAGTAGCTGCACGCCGGGTCCTGGAGCCCAACTGCGCGGGTGCAACTTCGACCTCACGAACGCAGATCTCCAAGGCGCCGATCTCCAAGGCGCAGATCTGTCCGGCACCGACCTCAAAGGCACCGATCTCAAACGCGCAGATCTCCAAGGCACCGACCTCCGAGGTGCCGATCTCCAAGGCGCTGACCTAAAGGGGGCCAGACTCGCCGGCATTGACGCGAACCCGGCCAACCTCGGGCACGCCAACCTCACGGGCGCCGATCTCGAGGCGGTCAGCTTCGCAGGCGACAACCTCACGGGCGCCAACTTCACGGGCGCTGATCTCCGAGGCGTCAACTTCAAAGGAACCAGCCTGTTCGCCGTCGAGTGGTCACATTCGACCTGTCCGGATGGGACGAACAGTGACGACGATGGCAACACCTGCGCAGGCCACCTCCATTAGGCGATCGACGCTTTGGAGCCGATGCTGGGCCTCGAGGGTCTGGGCTCGACGTGGAGTGCCGGGACGTGACGGGAGCTACGGGAGTTCGCAGAGTCACATTGCCGACTTAAGACAAGCGACAATGTGGCCCGGAGGCCGTTGCCATGACCACGCTGCCCGACCCGTCCATCGATTCATTGCCGGACGGGTCCTCTCTCGGGCCAGAAGCGACGCCACCGGAAGGTCTGACCGACGCCGAGGTAGGTCTCCGCGTCGCTCAGGGATATACGAACGCCAATGCGGATCGTCCGAGTCGATCCGTAGCGGAAATCCTGCGTGCCAATCTCCTCACACGGTTCAACTTCATCCTGGGTGCTCTGCTCGTAGTTATTTTGATCGTCGGTCAGCCGCAGGATGCCCTATTCGGGATCGTCCTCGTCGCGAACGCTCTCATCGGTATCGTCCAAGAGCTGCGGGCCAAGCGCACGCTCGATCGCCTCGCCGTCCTCAGCGCCCCGCGAGTCCGTGTGATTCGAAACACCGCGGTCGCCGAGATCGGCGTGCAGGAGCTGGTGCGCGACGACCTCGTGATGATCCGCAGCGGCGATCAGGTGGTCGCCGACGGCCACGTTCGAGACAGCACAGGTCTGCAGGTCGACGAGTCCCTTCTCACCGGCGAATCTCGGCCCGTCGACAAGGCGGTGGGCGACGCCCTTCTTTCTGGCAGCTTCGTGTCGAGCGGATCAGGGCTGTACCAGGCCACAGCGGTCGGAGCTCAGGCCTACGCCAGCAAGCTGGCGGCCGAGGCGCGTCAGTTCTCGCTGGTGCGCTCCGAGCTGCTCGAAGGGATCGACCGCATCCTGCGCTATGTCACGTGGGCGATCCTCCCCGTCGCGGTGCTCACCACGGTCAGCCAGCTGCACGCCAACCTTTCCGTCGACGCTGCCCTCAGCGGCACCGTGGCCGCATTGGTCGGGATGGTGCCCCAGGGTCTTGTCCTGCTCACAAGCGTGGCCTTTGGCGTGGCCGCCGTAGGTTTGGCTCGCCGCCGGGTCCTGGTCCAGCAGCTCCCCGCCGTCGAGGGTCTGGCCAGGGTCGACGTGATCTGCTTCGACAAGACCGGCACTCTGACAGATGGGTCCATCGCCTTCGACCGGCTGCTTCCCTTGGACACCGAGTTGCCGGCGGAGGCCGCGCTGGGTGCGCTCGCTGACGATGAGAACCCCAACGAGACACTCGGCGCCATTGCTCGGCGCTTCCCGCCTCCCGCAGGCTGGCTGCGGCAGGACACCGTGGCTTTCTCCTCGGCGCGCAAGTGGAGCGCAGGTCGCTTCGCCGGTCACGGCACTTGGATACTCGGTGCCCCAGAGATTGTGCTGGCGGCGCAGCCCCATGTTGTCGCTCAGGCAGAGCAGTCGGCTTCGAGCGGCCGGAGGGTTGTTGCGCTGGCGTACACCTCGGCGCAGCTGGCCGGGGACTCGCTTCCCGACACGCTGCGGCCCGTCGCCCTGATCGTCTTCGCCGAGCAGGTTCGCCCTGACGCACGCGACACGGTCGCCTATTTCGCCGAGCAAGGCGTAACCCTCAAGGTGATGTCCGGAGACAGCCACCTCACTGTCGGGACCGTCGCCGGCCAGGTCGGAATCCCGGGGGCCGATGAGCCGGTCGACGCGAGAAGCCTTCCCGAAGATCCCGACGCCCTCGCGAGCGTGTTACAGCAGCGGAGCGTGTTCGGCCGGGTCACCCCCCGCCAAAAGCAGGCCGTGGTCCGGGCCCTCCAGACGCAGGGCCATACGGTGGCCATGACGGGAGACGGCGTCAACGATGTGTTGGCGCTGAAGCTGGCCGACATCGGGATCGCCATGGGGTCCGGGGCCCCGGCGACCAAAGCGGTCGCCGAGCTGGTGCTGCTGGACAACTCCTTCGCCTCGGTGCCGACTGTGGTAGCCGACGGTCGTCGAGTCACCGCGAATATCGAGCGGGTCGCCAACGTCTTCCTCACCAAGACGGTGTGGGCCACCCTGCTGGCCATCTTGGTCGGTGCTGTCCTCCTGCCCTATCCATTTTTGCCCCGACATCTGACAATCATCGACTCACTCACTATCGGCATTCCGTGCTTCTTCCTAGCCCTGGCCCCCAACTTGCGGCGGTTCAGACCCGGATTCGTCGATCGCGTCCTGCGCTTCGCCGTGCCCGCTGGCATCATCATCGCCAGCGCCACGTTCACGACCTACGCGGTCGCCCATTCCCGTGGTCTGCCATTGGTTCAACAACGCACGGCCGCCACCATCATCACCCTCGCTCTCAGTCTCTATGTCCTTGCCTTGGTCGCGCTGCCGCTGACCTGGCGCAGAGTTCTCCTAATCGGGTGCGTGGTCGCAGGGTTTGTGGCTCTGTTTCCCCTCGCTTTCGTGCGGCACTTCTACGCTTTGGAGCCCCCCAACGGAATGCTCGGCGTCTCGCTGCTCAGTGTCGCCCTCGGCGTGGCACTACTCACCGTCCTCTGGGTGGGACTCGCCCGATACGAGAGCACGGCGAGGCATGCGACTACAGCATGATCCGGCTCGATCATTTCATCTCGGTTGTCTCAGATTCGGAACGACCGCGTGGAGGCTACGCGACTTTGTTCGAACCCCACCGCCCGTCCCGCGTTCGCCCGCCTACTTAACTTTGTAACAGATTCTCCCGAAATCTCCAACACGGATTCGTCGGTGACCTGGGAGATTCCAGTCGGACGGCGTACTCAAATTCAGCGACACCTGTCCGCTAGCGAGTCAGAAGAGCTGTGCGGCGCTTATCAAAGTGGCAAGACGATCCGAGAGCTGACTGCTCAGTTTCGAATCCACAAGACCACCGTCACTGCAATCCTCGAAAGGGCCGGCATCGACCGTCGAGTCCGGACGATTTCGCCCGAAGAGATTGCACAAGCCACTGAGCTGTACCGCGAGGGTCTCTCGACAGCGTTCATCGCGGCGAGCTTGGGATTCAGTCCCGAGACAATCCGTTCGAACCTGAGGCGGCACGGCGTTGAAATCCGGCCACGGCGCGGCTGGTCTCGCTAGCTGTCGGGACTGCCGAGCCGTTATACCTTGCGCTGCAGTTCTTAATTCCAATAAGGTGTACGGGAAATGCTCTCTCCGGCAGTTCTGGCGTGACCGCCCTAGACCCACTATTCGATCCGTCCGTAATCGAGGATCCCTACGAATACCTGGCGCTTCTTCGCGAGCGGGATCCGGTTCACGAAGTAGGTCGCAGCGGAGCGTTCCTCGTCACCCGCATGGACCTGATTCATCAGGTGATTGCCCATCCCGAGATTTACTCCAGCGACACCATCAAGTTCCTGCACCTGAACGAAGGAGGAACGCCAGAGCTCTGGTCTGCGAGCAGCGAGATGGTGGAGGGGTTCGATGTCCCGATGGTCCTTGCAACCGCTGATCCACCTGATCACACACGTCAGCGCAAAGTTCTGAGTCGTCTTTTTACAAAGAGTGCCATTGAGGCAAGGGGCCGCGAGGTCCGAATACTCGTGGACAGTCTCATGGACCGACACCTTGAGGTCGGGCATCTCGAATGGATGGGCGACCTGGCCATTCCGCTGCCCGCGGTAGTGCTGTCACGGTTGCTCGGCCTTCCCGACACTGCTGCTGGATTCGTTCGAGATTTTGGCTACGCGTCGGGCGAGCAGATCAGCGGCTTCGCAACCGAGGACCGTTGTCGCGAGATTCAGGAAATCATTGCCGATCTTGGACCCGTAGCGGATGCGTATGGCAAAGCACGCTCGACTGATACTCCTGACCAAGACACGGTTATCGGTGTTTGTGCTGAGGCAGTTGCATCCGGCGATATCAGCGACCTTGAGGCCTTGATCATCCTGCTGTTACTCGTCTCGGCTGGCAGCGAGTCCACGACAAGTCTCATCGGGACGGGCGCGGCGATTCTGGCTGGGGACCCAGCGCTGCAAGATCGACTACGTAAGGCGCCAGCTCTTATTGAGACCTTTGTCGAAGAAGCATGCAGGATCGATCCGCCATTTCGGGGTCATTACCGCCGGGTTACTCAGGATACGGAACTCGCCGGCGTGCGGCTTCCCCCTGACTCCCGAGTTGTACTTGTATGGCCCGCCGGAAACCGCGATGATTCAGCGTTCGAAAACGCAGGGGTGATTGACGTCGAGCGGGAAGCTCCTCGCCGACACGTTGGATTTGGTTGGGGCATCCATCTGTGCCTTGGGGCCCCATTGGCAAGGCTGGAGGCGCGAGTGGCGTTCGAGCAACTCCTTGCCCGTACAGCTCGATTTGAGTTGGACATGGAAACCGAAGATCTCGAACATCACCAGAGCCTTCTTGTGCGCCGCCTGGTGCGGCTGCCGCTCCGATTGACCCAGTGATGAACACTCGACCCCGCGACAACTGCTTTAGTCGCGCGAAGACCCGATGCTGCCCTTGATCCCAGCAATGACTGCTTCCAGTCCAATTTCAAAAAGTTCGTCTCGGGTGAGGTTGGCGCCGCAGGTAATTCCTTCAAAGGTTGTTTCCACCTGACCACCAGTGGAATCGGTTAACACATCAAGTTCGATTTGCCCCAACATAAAGGTGAACAAGGTCGCAAACGACTTCGCGGCATCCTCTTCTCCGAAGCCACCGTCAGACAGGATCGACATTGCACCTTCCGCGAGACGCATCGCCTCTTGGCTACCACTCCCATGCCGACTGAACGAGAGGCCGGGATGCTGACGCATTGCTCTTCGGGCGCTGCACTGGAGGTTGCGCATCCGAACTTCCCAACTTCCTTGACTAACGGACGGAACCTCAACGCCACAGAGGACGTGATCAACCACCATCTCGCCCAGCTGCTCTCTACTTGCGACGTAGTTATAGATAGTCATGACGGGAACACCCAGTTCACTTGCGAGGGCCCGCATCGAAACGTCCTCCAGACAAGACGCGTCAGCTAGCCGCAGAGCTGCCGCAACGATCCGGTCTCGCGTGAGAGAAGGTGGCCGACCTCGGCGAGGTACAGCTTCGGCGGGATCCTTCATGGCCATTCGAACAAGTAGACCACGTGGCAGCTTCGAGCAACGGGGTTCGAACTGTGCTCCGGCAAAACAACTCCTGCGGAGGCGAGGCGTCGCCATACGACATCGAAGCTTGCAGCCGGAACGGGTGTCCCTCGCCTCCGCGCTCTCGGCGAGGGGCTTTCGCTTGTCCGAGTGGCCGAACGGCCGGGGGGGTACGCGCGGCGCTGTGAGTCCGAAGGCTGCTCGATCGAGCTTCCCCCAAGGCCAGGGTGCTCGTATCGGAATCCCTCGTAATTTTCGGTTGCACCTCTAGCACTCTCGCAGGGAGAGTGCTAATATCCAGTCGTTACCGCAGGTGAGCGGCGCAAGAGAGCAAGTATCCACGAGCAAGGAGGTTCTGCCATGGCTCTTGTGCGAAGTGACCCTTATCGGGACGTTGATCGTCTCTTCCAGCAACTCTGGAACACCCAGCAAAGTGGTCCACGTCCGATGGCTATGCCCATGGATGCCTACCGCAAGGAGGATTCCTTCCTCCTCCAGCTGGATCTGCCGGGCGTCACGCCTGAGTCCATCGATCTCACGGTGGAAGACAACGTCTTAACCATCTCTGCTGAGCGACCCCCGCCCGCCAGAGGTGAGGGCGTCGAGTCGGTGATCGCCGAACGGACCTTCGGTACGTTCACCAGACAGGTCGTCCTGGGTAAGACCCTCGACTCCGATCGCATCGAGGCCAGCTACGAAGGTGGCGTACTCACCGTTGCGATCCCAGTCGCAGAGCAAGCCAAGCCACGACGTATCGAGGTCGCCGTTGGCGCAGACCACAAGCAGTTAGCGACGTCGGTCGCATAACAACAGATCCGCTCTGCCCCCGGGGACATAACTCGGTCCCCGGGGCGGCTCCCCACACAACGAACGCCTCACGCGCTTCGGCGCGTCCGTCCCGATCAACTGCCATGACTTATCTCGACCCGAACTCCCTGCTGCCCCAATACGACACTGACAACGACAATGACCAGCTACGGGCATGCTGGCCAGGTCTTGTCGCGGTCGCCAGAACAAAGTCGGCGCCAAAGCACGGCGTCTCCTACGAGCTCTCGCCACTTCCCGGTGGATTCTTTCTGGCTGGCGTCGCAGAAGCCAGCGCTGGATTGAACCTGCGCGAAGAGGTTCAGGCTCATCTCGTGGCCGGCGCGGACCTAAAGGAAGCCATGCGGGTTGCCTTCCGGAGCGACACCGACTGCACTTTTGGAGGTTCGGCCTGTTACGTCCATTTCGACCCGCTCGAGGCCACGATGCGAATCGAGAGCGCGGGGCGACAGCACGTGTCGGCGATCTATTTCACCGCTGGTTCGGGAAGCTTGCTTCGAACAGCTGTGCAACGTGATGGTGGAACTCCCGTAACGCTCGCACTGCGCCCGGGGGAAGCTCTTGCCCTGATCGCGCATCCACGAGTTTGGGACAAGCACGTACTTTCAGCAGTCCACCGCGCACTGCCTGAAGACGCCGTTACGTTGACCGAAGTCGACGTCCAGAATCTCTGCACGGCGCTTGACGACATCGCAGGCCCTTCAGCCAGGCTCTTGCTCTATCGACAAGACGGGGCTGGCACCACTTATGGAGGCGGACGCAAGGATTCCTTGATGCCAGCGGGCGAGTTGAATCCCATCTGGACTCGCGAGGATCTTGAATTTCTCGATGGATTGGCGTTCAGCCCCGTGTGATCGAAACCGTGCGGCGGTTGTAATAGCCGTCTTGACGACTACGGGCTTTAGGTGAAGAAGCGGTGGATGGCCTCGTTAGCGTGATCTTGAAACGACGGGTTGGCCAAGTCGGGGAGGAAGTCTGCTTGGTTGACCATGGGACCCGTAAGTGTGTTTGGCCGCGCTCGCGTAAAACACGCCACTCGACAGAGTCGGGTCGGTCACACCGTCGACCAGTCGCTTCGCGCCCACCTCAAGTTTGTGGGAGAGACCCAGGGTGGGCAGGATGTATTTGGCTCCTATACGCATGGGCAACGGCAGGTCACTGGCTGCTTGGGTGCCGGTGGTGTTGCCAGGGCTCACGATGATGAAGCGGCGATCGGGGTGTTGGCGGGCCAGGTAAGCCATCCAGAGGGCACCGATGTACTTGGCCTGCCCGAAAGCCATGTTGAAGTCAGCCTTTTTGCCGGCGAAGTAGCTGCCGTCAATGACCGTGGCGAACTCATCGGCGGAGTGTGAGACCCACGATGGTCCCTTCATCCGCAACTTCGGGACTCCCCTGACTGCTTCACTTCCGGCGAAGACCGCAACCTGGCCAAGCCGATCCTCTTTCAGGAGCCCTTCGAGGAGGACGACGTGGCCAAGGACGTTCGTCGCGAACACGGTGGTGACCCCGTCAGCGGTCAAGCCCATCGAATGCGGGCCTATGACGCCAGCGTTCATGATTAGCGCGTCGACGGATCCTTGGATGGCCGCAAGGCCGGCGCGCACCGAACGCTGATCGGCGACGTCCATGAGAACAATGTCGAAGATGGACTGGCCTGTCGCGGCTTCGAGGTCGGCCTTTGCGGCTGTCGCCCGATCTTGGTTCCGGCACGCCAGGTAGATGCGCGCGAATTCCGGACGTAATGCCAATTGCCGAGCCACCTCCTTGCCGAGGCCAGCGTTGGCGCCGGTGATCAACGCCGTGGTTTCCGGGGTGGTGCTCATCGCGAGCCTTTCTCACCCTCTGTGGGCGTTGACAGGCGCTCGAGCAAACGAAAACGGGCATCCATGGCACCGTTTCGTATATCGATCAACTGCTGATATTCCGGCGAGTTGTACCACTTGAGGGCTGTCTCACGGTCGGCAAACCGCACAAGTGCCCCCGAAGTGAGGGATCCATCGCCGTACAGGACTTCGCAGTTACCAGCGGCGATTACTTCACCTCCGTGTTCTTTGGCTGTCTGCCCAGCAATGGGGGCGTATTTCTCCCGATACGTGTCCGGGTCATTGACCGTGAAATCGACAAGTACGTATGCGCTCAACTTGTTACTCCTCCGTAGTTAGTTGTTGGTTGTGGCCTAGGTGTGTACCTATGAACGTCGATGCAGACAGGCGTTACGTCGCTGTTCGGCCCCCGTCGACTGCAAGAGTGACGCCGTGCACGAAGCTGGCATCGTCGCTGGCCAGAAAGACGATCGCCGCAGCAAGTTCCTCTGCCCGGGCGATGCGACCTGCCGGTGCCAGCGCTGCGTGCTGTTTCACCATCTCCTCGGGGACACCTTCCATCATGCGGGTGCGCGTTGGGCCAGGGGCAACGGCGTTGACCCGAACGCCACTCGGGCCGTATTCGGCGGCCCAGGTTTTCGTGAGAAGTTCGAGAGCCGCTCGGCTGGCGCCGTACAGACTCATGCCGGCCTGTCCGAAGCTCGCCACCATCGTGGAGACGTTCACAATCGAACCCCATCCGCGTTCGGCCATCGCCGGTGCCAGTGACGCAACGAGGAAGAACGGAACCTTGACGTTCAGTGCAAAGGTCTCGTCGAAGTCTGCTTCGGTGGCTGCGTTGCTTGGTCCGAGCAAGGCAACGCCAGCATTGTTGATAAGGATGTCGACGTGACCGTCGCCTGCCTCGGTGGCCCACTCGACCAAGTCCTGGGCCGATTCCAGGTCGCTGAGCGTCGTTAGCCGAAACGTGGCAACGCCTGCGCGTGCATCGATCTCGGTGATCACCTCTTTGGCTCGCTGCTCGTTGCGTCCCACGATCAATACGTGAGCCCCGCGGGCAGCCAGGGCGATGGCCGTCGCCCTGCCGATCCCGCTCGTCGAGCCCGTTACCAGGGCTGTCTTGCCCTTTAGGTCCGTCATGCGTTGCTTTATCCTCTCGCTTCAGACTGAGTTATGTAACTCATTCTGAAGAAACGAAACTGGGTTGTCAAACCCAGAATCTGATACCATGGATGCATGGACAACGAGACGAGTGACCGGCCGAAGCTCACAGCAAAGGGAGCGCGTACACGGGCACGCATAGTGGAAGAGGCCGCGACCCTGATCCACGAACGCGGGGTCGCGGCGACCACCTTGGAAGACGTCAAGGTGGCGGCGGAAGTCAGCGGCTCGCAGATGTACCACTACTTTCCTGACAAAGACCAACTCGTGCAGGCGGTTATCGATTACCAGGCGGATGCCATTGTCAATCGCAATCGGCGAGCATTCAGCAGCACAAACGGCGTCGAGACCTGGCAGAAGATGGTGATTGCAGCGGCGAAGCGCACCAAGGCGAAGGGGGGCTGCGCACTTGGCTCGCTCGCTGGCCAACTAGCCGAGGGTGACCCCGAGGCCAGAGTGCTCATCGCGGCTGGATTCGATCAGTGGGCTGCGGCCATCGCCGATGGACTCAGGACCATTCATGCTGACGGGAGACTCCCGGACGGTATCGACCCGGAGGACCTCGCCATTACTCTGCTCGCCACGCTCGAGGGAGGGCTTCTGCTCTCCCAGGTACAGCAGAGAAGCCGCCCGTTCGAGACTGCGATCAATACCCTCCTCGCCCTCGCAATCGGCAGATGAGGCCACGTCTCGTCACGATGAACGGAAGGTCGTGACACTTCCTCGCGCTGGAGAGACCTTCAACCTCGACCTTGACGGGACGGCAGTCGTTGGCCGCTATATCGAAGTAGATCCCCCGCACCGCATGCTGATTAGATGGGAGCATCAAGGAACCGAGACAGCGATGTCAACACCTGCGCTCCTTGAGATCACTCTCACCCCGGAGGGGGACGGCACGAGTGTGAGGGTGCAATTCTCCGGCCTGAGCGCGGAGGATGCCGTTTTCTATTCGCAACTCTGGGCGCGTCACCTTGACCGGATTGCAGCTGTACTTGCTGGCGACCAATCAGCGCGTGGAACCTGAGTCCGAACTGAATCCGCTGAGGTCACCACACGGCTCATCGAACGGAGACGCGATTACCCCCATGAGCTGGCGTGTTGTTGTAAATCTGCCAGCCTCCAGTGGGCGCTGAGGGACTCGAACCCCCGGCCTGCTGGTTGTAAGCCAGCTGCTCTAACCAACTGAGCTAAGCGCCCGCAGGCGCACCACGCTAGTGATTCGGCACCTGGTGCCCGGGCCAGGCCTCGGCGCTCGCACGGGCCGAAGAAGAGGAAACGCCCCCACCATGACCAGCTTCAGACTGGTCACGAAGGGGGCGCTGCCGGTTAGGTCGCGTCAGTATGAGGAGTTCGCCGACCGACTGACAGCCTCAAAATTGGGGGTCAACGCAGGTGTCGACCCCCATATCCCTCCACAGCCCGACAATTCTGACAGCTGCGACCCCCGGACACGGCCGACACGAAGCCAGTGTCGGGGCACGACCGCGATCGTCAGCGCATGGTGCGGAAGCCGGCGCGAACCTCCTTGGCGAAGACGTCCGGCTGCTCCCACGCCGCAAAGTGACCGCCCGCCTCGGCGTGGTTGAAGTACACGAGGTCGTGGTAGGCGCGTTCGGTCCAGCTGCGCGGGGCCTGGACGTACTCGTCGGGGAAGACCGTCACGGCCGCCGGCAGTGACACGTCCGCAGGGGCGTAAAAGTTCTTGCCGGTCACGCCGAGCTCCCAGTACAAGCGAGCCGCCGAGGCCGCAGTGTTCGTGAGCCAGTAGAGCGACGTGTTGTCGAGTATGTCGTCGCGCGTGATGGCGCCGTACGACTGCCCGGCGAAGAGATTGGCAAGGTGCCCGTACGTCGTGGCGTCGTGGTCGAGCAGCCACGCCGCCAGACCGACCGGAGTGTCCGCCAGGCTGTACCCGATGGTTTGCGGCCGTGTGCCCTGGATGATCCCGTACCCCCGGTGATACGTCGCGAACGCCGTCTGCTCGTAAGCCCGCCTCTCTTCGTCCGAGAGGTCGCGCGGCGCCGGGTCACCGTTGCGAATGTGAGCGAGGATGTCCGCCGGCATCATCTGCGCGAAGCTCACATGGATCCCGAGCAACCCCTCGGGTGCTTGCCGCCCCATGGCGGCCGAGACCGCGGTCCCCCAGTCGCCCCCTTGCGCGACATAGCGCGTGTACCCGAGACGCTCCATCAGCACGGCCCACGCCCGCGCGATCCGATCGGGATTCCACCCCGTCGTCGTGGGCTTGCCGGAGAACCCGTAACCCGGGAGGGACGGGATCACCACGTCGAACGCGTCCGCTGCGTCGCCTCCGTGCGTCGTCGGATC
>Ga0335075_10013031_pt1 | contig 12536 bp, 12 predicted proteins | sample Lox_Sample_24_FD_206723 | JGI IMG/M metagenome (GOLD analysis project Ga0335075, IMG submission 206723) | Soil microbial communities from Loxahatchee National Wildlife Refuge, Florida, United States - Lox_Sample_2.4 | ecosystem: Environmental > Terrestrial > Soil > Wetlands | place: USA... | reverse complement strand
TAGTGCGGGCGGCCCTCATCCGCCCGCGACGCTGCCCGAACCGGGGGGACTCGCAAGACCATGCGGAACGGCGTGCCTTGCTGAACCTGACCGCTCCGGTCCGCGTCGCCGTGATCGACGTGGCTGGGCCGCTGGCCGACCTCGACTGCCGGCGGCCCGAGGAGCCGCCCTACACGGCCGCCTGGATCCTGGTCTGCAAGTCCGGACTCCCGATCGGGTCGATCGAGATCCCGCTCGCGGGGCCGGCGATCAGCGCGGAGGAGCTCGACCGGGAGGTGAGCCGCCAGCTCGGCGACGAATGGCGGCGCGATCAGCCCGCCGCCCACCAGCCGCCGCCCATGCCGCTGTCGCGTGCCAGCGTCGTCGTGCCGACCAACTTCGCCCGCCCGGCCGAGCTGCGGCGCTGCCTGAAGACGCTGGCCGAGCTCGACCACCCCGACTACGAGGTGATCGTCGTCGACAACCGGCCCGCCGACGCCCCCGCGGCCGAGCTCGAGGGGGTCCGGGTAGTGCGCGAGCCGCGGCCGGGCATCTCCGCCGCCAGGAACCGGGGGGTCGCGGTCGCGACCGGCGAGATCATCGCGTTCACCGACGACGACGTGCAGGTTCACCCCGGCTGGCTGTCTGCGCTCGGCCGCCGGTTCGCGCGCCAGCCGCATGTCTCGGTCGTCACCGGGCTGGTGATCCCGCTTGAGCTTGAGACCCAGGCGCAGATCTTCTTCGAGCAGTCGGGCAGCGGTCAGGATCGCGGCTACGCGCCGCTCACCTTCGAGCGGGCCGGACGGTTCCAGGTTCGGCGCCGCGACCAGCGGGCCGCCGCCGAGCAGGTCCGCTCGCTGTACCTGACCGGCGAGTTCGGCTTCGGCGCGAACATGGCCTTTCGCACCGCCGTGCTGCAGGCCGCGGGCGGGTTCGACGAGGCGCTCGGCGTCGGCACGCCGACCAGGGGCGGCGAGGACGTGGCGATGTTCGTGGAGCTGCTCGCGGCCGGGCACCAGATCGGGTACGAGCCGGCGGCGATCATCGAGCACCAGCACCGCGCGACGATGAGCGACCTCGACCGGCAGATCTACGGATACGGGCTCGGCTTCACCGCGATGCTGACCGCGGTCGCGCTGCGCGATCCGTGGCACCTGCTCGGGCTGGCGGCGATCGTGCCCGCGTGGCTCCGGTCGCTGCGGGCGGAATCGTCGGCCAAGAGCGTCAACCGGGCCGACGACTACCCGCCCGCGCTGGCCCGGGCCGAGTTCCGCGGCATGGCGGCCGGGCCGGCCGCGTACCTGCGGTCCCGACTGGCGTCGCCGTCCGCCCGCCGGTCATCGCCGCCGTGGCGGCGATGACCGCGGCGCGGACGATCAAGCTGCCGCGAGTGCCGAAGGGGCTCGCGGTGAACGCGATCGCGCTGATGGCCGCGACCATCGGGGCGCAGGGCCTCGGCCTGGTGTTCTGGGCGGTCGCGGCGCACCTGCGGCCGCCCGCGGTCGTCGGCCAGGCGTCGGCGGCGGTCGCCGCGCTCACCCTGCTGTCGATGATCGCCCAGCTCAACCTCACGAACGTCATCGTCAGGCTGCTGCCGGCGGCGGGGAACCTCGGCACTTACCTGGTCGGGCGGGCGTACGTCGTCGTGGTGTTCTTGTCTCTGGTGGCCGGGCTGGTGTACACCTTCAGCGGCCTCGGCCGTCACGTGATCACCGGCGGCTGGCAGCAGTATCTCGAGTTCACGGTCATGGTCCCGGTGCTGGCGGTGTTCGCGCTCGAAGACTCCGCGCTGACCGCGCTGCGGCTGGCACCCGCGGTGGCGCTCGAGAACATCAGCACCGCGATCTTCCGCATCGTCTTGCTGCCGGTTCTGTTCGTGACCGCGATGGGCGCGGTCTGGTCCTGGGTGCTGCCCGCGCTGGCCGCCGCCGTGGTCGTGAACTCGCTGCTGTTCGGGCGGGCGCTGCCGGCCCACGGCCGGGTCCCGGGCACGCTGCCGCCCCGCCGCCGGCTGCTGTCGTTCGTGGCGGGCGAGTACGCGGGCAACATCTGCGCCACCGCCTCGGTCCAGATCATGCCGCTGATCGTGGTGTGGCGGCTGGGTCCGGCGGCGGCGGCCTACCTGACGCTGCCGTGGCTGATCGCGTCCGGGATCACGCTGGTGCTGTGGAACGTCTCGGCCTCGTTCGTGGTCGAGGCGGCCGGATCCCACGGCCACCCGGGCGCCCTGCTCAAGCGCAGCCTGATGCTGTGGGGCGCGATCGTGGCGGCGGCGCTGATCGTCTGCGTGGCGGCCGCCCGCCCGCTGATCCAGCTCGTCGGCGCCCAGTACGTCGCCGAGGGCGTGCCGCTGCTGCGGCTGATCGGGCTGAGCACGCCGTTCACCGCCGTGATCGTCATCTACGGGACGCTGGTCTGGCTGGACCAGCGGGTCTGGCTGCTGGCCGGCTTCCAGGCCGTCGCCGGGATCTTGCTGCTGGTGCTGGCGCTGACGCTGCTGCCGCACCTGGGGCTGATCGCGGTTGGCTGGGCGTACCTCGGCACCCAGGCGGCGCTGGCGGCGGCGGTGACGCCGTTCACCGTGCGGCATATTCGTCGAGCCGAGTTCGGGAGGGGCATGACATGAGTTCGTCAGTGGACAAGGCTGACACGGCCGACAAGAAGGACAGCGCGGGCAGTCCGGCCAAGCCGCCCATTCTGGGCTCGCTGCCGCTGCCCGCCCGCGAGGTCGAGCACCCGGTCCGGATGGGCTTCGCGATCTTGCTCAACGACGTGGGACAGCTGGCCCGGTGGCTGCTGCGGGGGCAGCCCGCCACCTCGACCCTGTGGCCCACTCCGATCCGGCGCACGCTGCTGCGCCTCGGCGGGGTCAAGCTCGGCCCGGTGATCTGGGGGCTCGAGCGCTGCTGGTTCGAGTCGGAGAACGTCAGCATCGGCGCGGGCTGCGCGATCAACTCAGAGTGCTGGTTCGAGGGGCACGGCAAGATCGTCATCGGCCGCGACGTACTGTTCGGCTCGCAGGTGATGATCCTGACCTCCGACCACGAGATCTTCCCTGACGGCCAGGTGGCGCGGTCGGCCAGCTACGGCGAGGTGCGCATCGAGGACCGGTGCTGGATCGGCACCCGGGCGATGATCATGCCGAACGTGACGATCGGCGCGGGCACCGTCATCGGGGCCGGGGCGCTGGTCACCAAGGACTGCGACCCCGGCGCGGTCTACGTCGGGGTGCCGGCGAAACGGGTTCGATGAGCGCGCCCGCGCTGTCCCTGCGGGAGCCGAGAACGCGCACCGGGCTGACCGCGTGGGCCGGGATCGCCGTCAGCGTGTTGGCGGTCATCCTCCTGGTGGTCCCCGGCCGCGATCCCCGGCTAGCCGGCGCGTTCCTGATTGCCGCGGTGCCGGCCGGCGCGGCGGTGATGTGCTGGGTGGATAGCGGCGAGGGGCTCGTCCAGGCCGGGCTGACGCTGGTGCTGAGCCTGTCCGCGACCGCCGTCGTGACCGCGGTCATGATCTGGCTGACGGCCTGGCAGCCGCGGGCGCTGTTCGCGTTCGCGGTCATCGGGGTGGTCTCGTGCGCCGCCCGGCTGGTACGTGGGGGGCGCGGGTGTTGCGCGGAGCGCCAGTAAGGCGGATTCTCGTCCTCCAGCCGGGGCTGCTGCTGGCCGGCCTCGGCGCCTGGGCGTTCGGGGTGAGCCAGATCGACCGGCAGGCGATCGGGCCCTACGGGGTGCTCGCGAGCGCCAACGCCTGGTTCTTCCTCGGCCTGGCGGCGCTGGTCGGGGGCATGCTGGCCGAGCTCAGCCGGCCGCGCGCGAGGACCTGGCTGCTGGCCGCGTTCCTGGTCGCGCTCATCGTCGCCATTCACACCACGGTGCCGCTGCTGTACGGCGGTACGCCCGAGTACGCCTGGGTGTACAAGCACGTCGGCGTCGCCCAGGCGTTCGGCCAGTACCAGCGAGTGACCGATACCTCGAACATCTACCAGGAGTGGCCGGCCCTGTTCACCGCGGTCGCCTCGATCAGCTCCCTCGGCGACGCCGGGCCGCTGTCGTTCGCGGCCTGGGGTCCGGTCGCGTTCGAGCTGGCCGACGCGCTGCTGCTGCTCGGCATCTTCCGGCTGCTGACCGGCGACCGGCGGCTGCCCTACCTGGCCGTGCTGCTGTACGAGGGGCTGATCGCCTGGGTCGGCCAGGACTACCTGTCGCCGCAGGCGTTCGGCTACCTGCTGTGGCTGGGCATCATGGCGATCGTCATCCGCTGGCTGCTGGCCCCCGCCCCCGCGCACGGCCCAGTGCGGTTCGTCAATACCGCCAGGGAGTTCCTGCTGCGCGGGCGGCCGACGCCGGCCGAGGCAAGCACGCCCATGCGCTGGGTCGCGCTCGCGCTGGTGGCGCTGATCTACTTCGCGATCGTCGCCGCCCACCAGCTCACCCCGTACATGGCCCTGCTCGGGGTCGCGGCGCTGGTGGTGCTCGGCCTGGTCTGGCGGGGCTGGCTGGTGCTCGGGGTGCTCGCGGTCATCGCCCTCGGCTTCCTCGCCCCGCGCTACGGGCTGATCTCCTCGCAGTTCGGCGGGGTGTTCAGCGGCGGCGACGTGTTCGAGAACGCCTCCGGCTCGCAGGGCATCCTGCACAAGGCGGCCGAGCTCAGGACGGGCGAGGTCGTGCACGTGCTGGCCGCCCTGATGTGGGTGGGGGCGGCCGCCGCGATCGTGCTCCGCTGGCGGTCGCTCGGCCGGGTGGCGCTGCCCGCGGTGCTCGCGTTCAGCCCGTTCGTGGTGCTTGGCGTGCAGAGCTACGGCGGCGAGGCGATCTACCGGGTGTTCCTGTTCTCGGCCCCGTGGTGCGCGCTGCTGATCGCGGAGCTGATCGCCGGGCTCCGCGGCGCCCTGCGCCCGCTGGTCAGCGCCGTGGCCTGCACGGTGGCGCTGGTGGCGGGGCTGCAGGGGCTGTACGGGCCGGCCGGGGTGTACGCGTTCACGCCCCCGGAGCTGGCGGCGAGCCTGTGGCTGTACGGGCACGCGCCGCCCGGCTCGCTGCTGATACTCCCGGCCGACGACTTCCCCGGGCTCGAGGTCGCCAACTACGCCGCCTATGACTTCCAGATCATGCCCGCCGACCCGCAGAACGGCGCCTCGTGGCTCGACGAGGGCAACCTGGGCGAGGTGGAGCAGTGGATCGACTCGCTCGGCCATCCGAGCGCCTACGTCGTGTTCAGCACGAGCATGGAGAACTACGCCAGCTACTTCGGCTACCCGAAGGGGTACGGGCAGCTCGAGACGGCCGTCGCGGCCGACCCGGCCTGGCACGTCGTGTACCGCAACCCCGACGTCGTGATCTACCGGGTGATCTTGGGCTGATCCGGCCGCCGCGGCTCGGGCGCGGCCCGGCCGGCCACGCCGGCTCCGTCGGCACCCGCGCCGTCGGCACCGGGGCCGTCGATCCTGATGACCCGGCCGGGGTTGCCCGCCACGATCGCCCAGGCCGGCACCGGCCTGGTCACCACCGCGAGCGCGCCGATGCGGGCGTGATCGCCCACCTCGATGTCGCCGATGACCGCGCAGCCCGCCCCGAGGTCGACGTGGTCGCCGACCCGCGCGACCCCGACCTCACGCCCGTCGCGGTCGGTCTTGTTCCCGACCGTGACCGCGTGCCGGAGCTGGCAGTCGCTCCCCAGCGTCGCGTGCGCGCTGACCACGATGCCGTTGCGGTGGTAGATGCTCAGCCGCGGCCCGACGGTCGCGGTCACCGGCAGCTCGAAGCCCAGCAGCAGCGACGTGATCAGCCAGTACGGCTTCACCACGAGCAGGCCGGCCGTCCCCCAGTGCCGGTCCGCCCACTGCGCCAGGCGGAACCAGGCCAGCAGGAGCTGCGTCTCCGGCCGCCCCGCGTTGGCGGCCCAGTCCTGCCGCACCCACCCGAGAAGCGTCATTCGTCAGGTCTTCTTTCCCGCGTACGTGTAGACGCCGACATAGGAGATGTTGAGCTGGGCGGACGAGTTCTGCGGCGCTATCTCGCCGTTGAGCGCGGTCTCGTTCTGGATGATCCACGACATGGGCTGGTCGGGCACCCACTTGCCGGTCAGGTGGTAGACCTCGGTGCCGTTGATGAAGAACGCCAGGTTCCCCGGCCACCACTCGGTCTCGGTCGTGTTCCACGTCGCCCAGGTCACCCCGGCCGGGCAGATGTTCTTGGTCGCACTGCCCTGGGACACGCTGTGCACGTGGACGCAGAACCCGCTGTCGAACTCGCCCTCGGGGAAGTCGACCTCGTACTTGAGCGGCTCGCTGGTCGGCCACAGCAGGTGCGAGCCCTTGTAGCCGGTGCTCGACTCCGGGTTGGAGACGCGGAACCGCTCCACGTACTTCCCGTACATCAGCCCGATCGCCGCCTTGGGCACCACCGCCGCCGAATGGATCGGGCCGGTGTCGCGGAACAGCCTGACGTGCATCTGGCCGTCGCTGATCCAGATCGTGCGGGACGGGTCGTAGTACCCGCCGAGCTTCATGTGCACCTCGGTGGCGCTGTCCGGCCAGCCCGTCGGGTACGCCCACCACTGCGATTGCAGCGCCGAGGGCAGCCCGCTGCAGAACGCGGCCGGCGTCCGGTCATTATGGTCGCAGCCGGAGAACGAGCCGAGCGGGGCCGGCTCGGGAAAGTCGGTCTGCCACTTGAGCTGCCAGAGCGGGCTGCCGACGGCCTCCACCGTCGCCGACGGAGGATCGGAGCTCGCCGGAGACGACGCGGACGAGGGCGGGCTGCTCGAGGCCGAACCGTCGCTCGACGGCGGCGCGCTGAACGTGGTGCCGCAGGCGGTCACGGTCAGGCCCGCGGCGGCGAGGCAGGCGAGGTTCCGCACGGCCGACTTCCACCATCCGTTCATCTGCGCCCCCTTCGTCTGATAGATCGCAATAATCAAGACCGTCTAGTAACCGATCGTACAGTGATAGATGCATTGAGTAATTGAATGGCGACCCGGGGCGAGCTAGGCGGCGGCCGCGATCCGGGCCTGCGCCCGGCGGCTGCGCAGGTACCTGAACGGGCCGCTGAGCATCCCCCGCAGCGACGCCTTGCGCAGCGCGTCGGGGTAGCTGTCGGTCATCGTCGCCGTCCGGACCGAGTCCTTGCCGCGCAGGTCGCGCACCGCCCGCGGCGCCAGCCGGGCCAGCGTGAGCAGCCGCCGCGGGTCGCGCAGGATGGCCCGGGTGTAGAAAGCGGTGAGGCCGGACCCGTACCCGTCGAGCTGGCGCTCGATCTCACCGAACTCCTTGCGGTGCTCATGCCACATGACCGCGCCCGGCCAGTACACGAACGTCCCCCCGGCCAGCATCAGATCGCAGATCGCGGCCGTGTCCTCGCCCGCCCGGGCCGGGGTCCCGGCGCCGAGGGCCACATCGAACCCGCCGATCCGCAGCAGCGCCTCCCGGTCGAAGGCCATCGACGCGCCGACGCCGAACGCGGGCAGCGGGTAGAGCGGGTGCTGCCGGGCGTGCGAGTCGACGTCGAAGACCTCGGCCGTCAGGCCGCGTCCCTTGCTGTGCCCGCCGAACTGCTCGTACAGCCGCCGCGCGGGCGTGTCGAGCGCGGCCGGGAGCACCAGCCCGCTCACCCCGACGACCCCCGGTCCGAGGGTGAAGCCGCGGGTCAGCTCGGCCAGCCAGTGCCGGTCGGGATGCTCGTCGTCGTCCAGGTAGGCGACGATCCGCCCGGAGGCGGCCCGCAGCCCGGTGTTGCGCGCCCAGGACAGCCCCGGCCGCTCCTCGACCACGCGCCGCAGCGGAACCCCGTTGGTCCCGGCCGCCTGGCGGCGGCTGATCAGGTCGGCCACCCCATCGTCGGTCGGGGCGTTGTCGACCACGATGACCTCGAAGTCGGGGTACTCCTGGTGCAGCACCGCCGTCAGGCAGCTCTCCAGCCGCTCGGCCCGGTCCCTGGTGCAGATCACCACGCTGGCGGGCGGCGCGTTCAGCAGCGTCGCCGCCCGGCCGACCAGGTACTGCGGCGGCCACGGCAGCCGCAGCCCGCCGTCCGGCAGCGTCCGCGCCGCGTCGGCCGGCCACGCCGCCGCGACCGCGCCGTCCGGCTCCGACCCGGTACCCGGGTCGGATGAGTTGCCACCGGCGCTGGCCAGCCCCGCAGCGACCAGCACCGGTGGCGCGGTGTTCGGCATACCCGCGGCCGAACACCGAGCCTTGACTTGTTCTTCGACCGACTGCCAGAGCGCCTCGGCCACCTGGCCGGCGTCGGCCCGGCCGTCTCGCAGCGGGATGTCAACGATCGCCAGCGGCTCGGAGTACCAGCGCGCGAGCACCAGCGCCGACTCGTGGCCGGGCGCGGTGATCTCGCCGACCGGCTCGCCCAGCTCGACCTCGCAGACGTGCACCGGCTGGAAGCTCATGACGTCACCGCCAGCTCGGTCGCGGCCACCGGCGGCGCCGCCCGGCGGGAGGCGGCGGCCGACAGGCAGCCGATCGCGAACCCGGCCGCGGCCATCCCGAACCCGCCGATGATGGCCGCGCTGCGCAGCGCGCCCGACCGGTCGCCCGTCACCGCCTCGCGCAGCCCCCGGCCGACCGCGCCCGGCAGCACCCGCACCGTGTACCAGCGCTCGGCCGAGGTGCTCGTGGCGGTGCCGTCCATGATCGCGATCTGGGCCTTGCCCTGGCCCTCGTCGTAGCACCGGCGCAGGAAGTAGCGGAGGGTGGCTCGCTGGGCGGGCACCCAGTGGCCGACCGCGCTGGCCGGCTCGTACAGCCAGCTCCCGCTGGTGACGCGCAGGCACAGCTCGGTGTCCTCGGGCCGGGAGACGGCGCCGAGCTTGCTGAAGTCCTCACGGAACCCGCCGGCCGCGTCGAACGCCGCCCGCCTGACCGCCATGTTGTTGCTCCACACGTTCCGCACCTGGGCGGTCGTCTCCGGCATGCCGGAGTAGGACGCGCCCACGGTCCAGTCGAACTCGCCCGGGAACCAGCTCGGCCTGGCGGTGGCCCACAGCGGGTCGACCCGGCCGCCCACCCCGGCCACGGCCGGATCGTCGAAGTGCACCATCATCGCTTCCAGCCACTGCGGCGTCGCGCAGGCGTCGTCGTCGAGGAAGGCGACGACCTCGCCCCGCGACCTGGCCACGCCGGCGTTCCGCGCGCCGGACGCGCCCCGCTGGCCCGTGTTCGGTATGACCACGGCGTCGGGCAGCTCACGGCGGGCCCGGTCGAGCAGTTCCTCGTTATGGTCGATGACAACAATCGTGTCGAGGGCCGGCCGGCGCTGGACGCCGACCGAGGCGACCGCGTCACGCAGCTGCGACCAGCGCGCCAAGGAATAGGCGGCGATGACCACCGACACGCTCGGCCCGGTCGCCCGGGACCCGCTGCCGGGGCGAACCTCGGTGGCGGCGGTCATGCCCGCCTCCACTCGGTGAGGATCGTGCGGAGCACCCGCTGGCCGTCCCGGATCGTGTGCAGGTTGCTGGTGCCGTGGATCCGCGCGTGCTCGAAGCTCGGCACCTCGGTGATCGCCAGCCCGGCGGCGGAGGCGCGCAGGTTGAGCACGGTCTCGATCTCGAACCCGTCGCCCCAGACCTTGCGCTGGCCGGGCGACTCCGGCTGGAGCCCGAAGGCGGGCGCGTGCCTGGCCCAGAATGCGTTGTATCCGTAGCAAAGATCGGAATAGCGGGTGCCGTACATCAGGTTCACGGCCAGCCCGAGCAGCTTGTTGCCGAGCTTGCGCAGCGGGGTGATGTCGGTGCTGCCCGCGCCGGGCGCGAACCGGGAGCCCTTGGCGAAGTCCGCGCCCGCGGTCAGCGCCGCCACGAACTGCGGGATCTCGGCCGGGTCGGTCGACCCGTCGGCGTCGATCATCACGATGATGTCGCCCGTCGCCGCGGCGAAGCCGCAGGCGAGCGCGTTTCCCTTGCCGGTCCTGGTCTGGTTGACGATGCGAACGTCGGGGCGGAGCTCCCGGGCGACGTCCGGCGTGCCGTCCACCGAGTGCCCGTCGACGAGGATGACCTCGTGCAGGCCGGCCGGCAGGGCGGCGAAGACGTGGCCAAGGTTGCGGGCCTCGTTGAGCGTCGGGATGACGACGGAGACCCTCGGCGGCGCGGTCCGCGCCGATGGCTCTGCCTTTTCCGCCGAGTGTTCGGCGGTCTGCTTGGGAATGGTGTGAATGTCCGCGTGCCCACGCACTTGACCGCACTCGGTGTAACCGTGGGGTTCAGTGATCGCCATGCACATAACCCTCCGGCACCCCAGTGGCCAGCGGGTTTGCCTTAAAGGTGCAGGTCAGTTGCAGTGCGTGATCGAAATAGTTTTGACTAAGAGTGATTATGGGGACACACAGAGTTATGGGCGGAGTGCCTCGGGCCAGGTCTGAACTGGGCCGGTCGCGGGGCGATCGGCAGCAGGATGACCGGTCGCAGCCAGGCGCTGGCCACCCGCATCTGGACGAGCGGCGCGCGCAGTTCATCGCGGTCGTCTCGCACGAGCTGCGCACCCCGTTGACCTCGATCGTCTCATTCAGTGAGTTGCTGCGGGGCGAGGCCGACGGGTTGTCGGCGGATGGCATTCGGTTTCTCGAGATCATCGAGCGGAACGCCGATCGGCTATTCACTCTCGTCGATGATCTGCTGATGCTGAACCGGCTGGAGGCCGGCGGACTGCCGCTCGAGCTCAGCGACGTCTCGGTCTCGGCGCTGGCGGCCGAGGCGGTCAGGAACGCCCAGCCGCTGGCGGCCAAGGTCGGCGTGACCATTCACCTGGACGCGGGCGACGGGCCGCCCGCCCACGGCGACCCCCGGCGGCTGCTGCAGGTACTCGACAACCTCATCAGCAACGCGGTCAAGTTCTCGAACTCGGGCGGGCTCGTCCTCGTCGTCACCCGGTGCGTCCGGTCGACCTGGCGGATCGACGTGTCCGACACCGGGATCGGCATACCGCCCGACGAGGCGGCCAAGCTGTTCGGCGCGTTCGTCCGGGGGTCGAACGCGCGCATCGCCGGCCTGCCGGGCACCGGCCTCGGCCTGTCGATCGTGAAGGCGCTGGTTGACATGCACGGCGGCGACGTCAAAGTGGAGAGCGTCTTGAACGAGGGAACCAAGTTCAGCGTGTTCCTGCCGGTGCCGGTGGCAACGCGATGACCGACCAGGTGCTGGTGATCGAGGACGACCCCGATATCGCGCTCGGCATCAAGACCGTGCTCGACCGGAGCGGGTTCGAGGTCGCCGAGGCCAACACCGGGCGCGAGGGACTGCGCGCGTTCCACGCCCGGCAGCCAGACCTGGTCGTGCTCGACATCGGGCTGCCGGAGATGGACGGCTGGACCGTGCTCGAGCGCATCCGCGACCTCAGCGACGTCCCGGTGCTGATCTTGACCGGGCACGGCCTTGAATCAGAGAAGGTGCGCGGGCTGCGCGGCGGGGCCGACGACTACCTCACCAAGCCGTTCGGCAACGCCGAGTTCGTCGCCCGGGTGCAGGTCCTGCTGCGGCGGCGGAAGGCGGCCGAGCCCGCCGCGGCCGAGGTCTACGACGACGGCAGCGTCCGGGTGAACTTCGGCACCCACGAGGTGGTCGTCGACGGGGTGCCGGTCGAGCTCACCGCGACCGAGTACCGCCTGCTGGCCGCGCTCATCCGGCACCGCGGCCAGGTCCTGAGCCCGGTCAAGCTCCTGGAACTGGCCTGGAGCGACCCGTTCGGCGTCGGCCCGGAACGGGTCAAGTACAGCGTGATGCGGCTGCGCCGCAAGCTCTGCCCGAACGGCGACGAGGGCCCGTCGATCGAGGCCGTGCGCGGCTTCGGCTACCGGTACCGGACCGGCGGCACGTCCTGACCCGTCCCGTTCGGCGGCAACCGTCCCGCACCACAGAAGCCACCAGGGTGACATTTAGGCCAGGCAGACTCTCTGGTCATGGATGCACCACCAACGCACCAGACCGCCGGGACGCCTGCCTCACGAGGGCGGGTGCTCCTCGTAGAGGACGACCCAGAATTCGCCCTCTTCTGCACGCACGTGCTGGCGAAAGGGGGTCGGTTTGATGTCACCCACATCGCCGACCCCACTGCCGCCATCGCGCTGGCGGCCGCCGAGCCGTGGGACCTGGTCATCACCGACCTCGATCTGCCGCTTATGTCTGGATTTGAGGTGGCGGCGGTGCTCAGGCGGATGACGCCGACCCTGCCGGTCGTCATCGTCACCGCCTACCCGCAGGACGCGCCGATCCTGACCAGGGCCGCCAGCGGCGCCCAGCCGGACGCGCTGCTGGCCAAGCCGATCACGGTCGACCTGCTGCTGACCACGGCGACTGCGCTGACCGCGTAGACAGAGAGGTCAAAAGCTCACAATCATCATCTCGAACGGTTCGCGGCTCCGCGTTTCCCCCTCCGCTCACGGTGAACGGCGCTTTCGTCGTCGCCGTGGGCTCTTTAGTGTGGAGTCATGTTGCGTCCTGAAAGCTGGTCCAGGCTTACAGGTGAGAGTCCTGTCCGGGTAGGCACCGGAGTGCCCGGTAGCAGGCCCCGGTTCGTTGTGGAGAGGCGGCGGGCTGAGCGGGGCGTCAAG
>Ga0335075_10013030_pt1 | contig 12537 bp, 13 predicted proteins | sample Lox_Sample_24_FD_206723 | JGI IMG/M metagenome (GOLD analysis project Ga0335075, IMG submission 206723) | Soil microbial communities from Loxahatchee National Wildlife Refuge, Florida, United States - Lox_Sample_2.4 | ecosystem: Environmental > Terrestrial > Soil > Wetlands | place: USA... | reverse complement strand
CCGCGGGGACGGCTCCGCGCGGGGCGCGCCCAGGGCACGTACTTCCCGCGAGAACCGGGGTCAGCCCGACGTCTTCTGAGCTTGCATCGGGCGGCCGGCCTGGATGACCAGCATGACGAACCGTGGGTCCCGACGCGCCCCGGCGAAGAGCGGGGAGAGCCGGACCCGAACCGCCTGCATCGTGTGGTTCCGGGCCGAGGCGAACATGTACTCGAAGAACCGGTCCATGTCCCCGAGCGCATAGTAGATGAATCCGATCGAGGACTGACGGGAAGTTCCCTTCTTGAACAGCTCGTCGATCTTGGCGATCATCTTCAGGGCGGTGGCGCGGTCGCCCGACATCGCCGCGAGCAGTCCGCGGCTGAGAAGGGCGGGGTCGCTGTTCGGGGCGACCCTCTCGAGCTCCTGGACCATCGACTCGGCCGATGCGAACTCCCCCTTGAGGAGGTAGTACTCGGCAAGGCCGTGGTAGGCATCGATCGGGTCCGACTCGACGTGCTTCTTCCAGTGGGCGAGTGCCTCTTCGTGCCTTCCGGAGTTGAAGAACGCCTCCCCCTGCCGGCGGATCATCGGGGGCGACAGGGGGTCGAGACGGTACGCCTCCTCCGCCTGGAGGATGTACGACTCCATGATCCCGAACGACCCGGCGAGAGAGCTCAGGATGCTGTGGGCCTGCGCCAAGTTCGGGTTGACATCGAGCGCCCGTCGGAGCTCCTGGTCGAGGATCTCCGCCGGCTCGTCCGCCATGAACGCCAGCTCCGCGAGGAGCACGTGCGCCTCCGCGAGGTCCGGGTCGAGCCGGCTCGCTCGCTCCGCCGCCGCCTTTCCCATCTCGATCGCGCCGGTCCAGCTGAGATACCCCTCGTTCCCGAGGTTGATGTACGCCCGGGCCATCCCCGCGTACGCGCGGGCGAACGTCGGATCGCTCTCGATCGCCTTCTGGAACTGTTCGAGCGACTTTCGGAGCGACGGTTCGTCCGTCCTCCAGATCAACGCTTGGCCCTGGAGGTAGGCGAGGTAAGCCTGGGTCTCCCGGGGGCGCTCCAGCTCCGGGACCGATAGCTGGGGTTTGGTGAGACTCCCGGGCAGCGACGCCGCCACCTTCGTCGCGATCTCGCTCTGCACGGCGAAAATGTCGTCGAGGTCGTCGTCGTACTTCTCGGTCCACAGGTGTTCTTCGGTCGCGACGTCGATCACTTGTACGGTGACGCGGATCTTGTTCGCCGCGCGCCGGACACTTCCCTCGACGACGGTCCCGACGCCGAGCTCCTTGCCGATCGTGGCGACCTTCTTCTCGCCCTTCTTGTACCCGAGCACGGAGGTCCGCGCGATCACCTTGAGACCGGGGACGAGCGAGAGGTTCGCGATCAGCTCCTCGGTCAGCCCGTCCGCGAAGTACTCGTCGGTCGGGTCCGGACTGATGTTGGCGAACGGGAGCACCGCGATGCGGGTCTTGTCGGGAGGGTGGGCGTCGTCGTCCGCCCCGCTCGCGCCGTTGCGCTCCCAGGAGGGCACCACGCGGTAAACTTCCATGGTGACTTGCACGCCTTTCAGCGCCTGAGGCTCCAGCTTCTCGAACCGGTCCGTGACCTTGGTGCGGACCTGATCGTAGACCGCGCTCGAAACGCAGATCCCCCCGGGCTCGGCGAGCGGTTCGATGCGCGCGGCGATGTTCACGGCGTCCCCCAGGATGTCGGAGCCGCTCTGGACGACATCCCCGAGGTGGACCCCGATCCGGACCCGGATGGGCAGCTGTCCTCCCTCGGAGTTCCGTTCGTAGAACCGACGCTGAACGTTCAGCGCGCACTGCACCGCCTTGAGCGCACTCTCGAACTCGACCAGGAATCCGTCCCCCGTCGACTTGATCTCTCGCCCCTGGTGCAGGGCGAGGAGCGGCCGCAGCAGCTCCGCCTGTTGCCGAAGGAGGTCGAGACTCCGCCCCTCGTTCGCCTGGGTGGACGCCGTGAAGCCGACGGTGTCGGTGAACATCACCGCGGCGAGACGGCGGGCCTGTGCCACGAGCCTCGGATGCATCCGGTCAATTAAGCCTGCGGCCAGCCCGGGCGCCGGTCCGGGTTCCCCGAGACGACCCTCTCGCGCTCCGCCGGGCGCGGCGACCGGGGACCCCGCTCGGGCGTCGGCGCTCCTACCGCCCCAGGGCCGGCTCGGTCACGAACCGGCGGGGAGGGCGAGGGCGAGGGGGCCGCGCGATCCCCCGTTCGGACACCCCGGCTCGGGGAGCCGTCACGCCGCGACGGTGCCCCCTTCGAGACGGCCTTCTCGCGAGAGACGGAGTCGGTAGGGAGCTTCCGGGGGCGTCTCGACCGTGTCCCGCACGATACGGATTTCCACCCCGGACTCCGTGCGGTCGAGCCGGCGGACGTCGAGGATCGCGTCGGCGACGCTCTCGAGCTCCAGCGTGCGGCCGGTCGCCACGACGACGAGATGCGCTTCCGAGAGTGCTTCGAATCCGTCGGCGAGCAGCCGGTCGAGCTCCTCCGACGCGGGGGCATTCATCGACCGCGGCACCCCGTCCCCCAGGTAATCCATGACGAGCGTGTGCCAGTCGTCGACGACCAGCACGGACTCCGGGGTGGCCGGCAGGCGGGCGTACCCTTCGAGCACGCTCGGCGGGAGCCAGAGCATCCGCACGACCAGGTCGTTCGGCCCGGCCGTCATCACGGTGCCGGCGGCGCTCAGCGCCCGGGCCGTGAGGTCGACGGAGCCCGGGACGTCCGAGGCACGCAGAACGCTCGCCGTCCCCGGTCCCACGGCCAGGGAGCGGTAGAGCGGGAGTTCGGGGCCGCGGAAGTGCAGCACGACCCGGGCCACGCCGGACCGCCGGCGGAGAACCTCTTCGACCAGTGCGGCGGAGGCGATCCGGTCCCGCGAGCGGACGAGTACGAGGCGGCTCACGTCCGGCCTCAGGAGCCGGAGCATCCGCCGCATCAGGTCGCCGACCGTGCCGGCGGGCTCGCTCGACTCCCGCGGCTCCGACACGGACGACTCCGTCCGGCTCCAGCGGACGGAGGCTCATCGACCGTCCGGCAACCGGTTCGTGACTCGAACCGGTTCGACCCGGCGGTTAGAGGGAGCGCGAGAGTTGCGACTCCACGAGTTGCCGCTCGATGAGCGCGAACGCGCGCGACACCGAAGATTTGCTCCGGCCGAGTCTCCGCGCGAGACCCGTGAGCGAAACCCGCCGGGGCACATCGTAGTAGCCCGCCGCGAGCGCGTGGTGGAGAAGGGCGACCTGGCGCGCGCTGAGGGCCGAAGGGCAGGTGCGCATCGTCCCCCGGCCGAAGCGAAGCACCCGGACCTCCCGGCTGATCTGCCGCAGGCCCTGGAGGACCCGCCGGATCTGGGAGGTCCGGGCCGCGACCTCGACCGTATGTTTCCCTCCGGCCACGAGTCGGGGGTAGCGGAGCAACGCGCCAAACTCGTTCACGACCCCCACGTAGCCGGGCGTCAGGTCCACGACCGCCGAGTAGCGAGTTCTTGGGCCGACCGCGTCGGTGCGTACCACCGAGACCATGTGCGGGAGCCGGGCGAGTTCGTCCGTATAGTCCTCGGGCTTCGAACTCATGAGCTCGAACTCGACCACCGCCCGTCCGTCCGGCAACGGCTGGGTGGCGGTGATCACGGCCTCGAGCTCGGGATGGGCCTGCGTGAAGCCCTTGAGGGGGAGGTCCTCCGAGATCTCGAACTGGATCCGTACCACCGCGAAATGGTCCTCCCGACCGGGAGGGCGGGGTCCCGAGTACGACGGGTCTCCCCGGGGCGTGCGCGGCGGGCGACGATGTCCGGAGTCGGCTCGGAGCTCCGTCACGGAGACCCGGTGGACTTCCGGATGCACGGTTTGCTCGTTAAGCCTTCGGCGATTCGTTCCGGGGAGTCGCACGGCACCCTCGGGCGACGGGAGGTCCGAGCGACCGTTCCGAGTCGAACCGATCGGCTCACTCGTACGCCAGGTCCGAGCGCATGTACGCACGGACGGCGAGGAACAGCACCACCGCGGTTTCGACCGCGAGGAGGAGCATCTGGTAGCCGTCGGTCGGGCCGAGCGTCCCCAGGTACGCGCCCCGTGCCGTGTTCGCGACATAGGTGAGCGGGTTCACCTGAAAGAGCCCGCGGAGTACCACCGGGAGGCCGCTGCTCTCCGGGTAGAAGACCGTGCTCGCGAAGTTCACGACGAAGATCACCAGGATCTGAAGGCTGTTGTAGGCGTTGTTCGACTTCAGGAGCGCCGCGAGGAGCAGCATCAACGACCCGAAGAAGATCGACCCCAGCGTGATCGCACCGAACATGACGCCGAGCGCGACCGCGCCGGTGGGGATGCTTCCGAGGAGCACGAAGGCGACACCGAGCATCACGAGCCCCCCGGCGAGGCCGAAGAGGAGCGCGGTCAGCATGATCCCGAGGAGATACTGCAAGCGAGTGAACGGGCCCGAGAGGAGCTGGGCGAGCATGCCCCAGCGGCGGTCCGCCCAGAGGATCCCTCCGCCGACGGTTCCCGCCATCACGGCCTGGAACGACATGATGCCGGGCGTCAGGAACTGGAGATAGGCGGTCCCCGACCCGCCGGCGCTGGTGATCGAGGCGAACCCGTAGCCGAAGAAGACGAGATACATCCCCGGCAGCCCGATCAGGATGACCAGGCTGCCCGGGTCGGTGTTCACGAGGATGTTCCGGACGATCAGCCGGAGCAGGTTAGGCAGTGCCAGACGACTCCCCCCCGTGGCGGACCGACCGCAGGAACACGTCCTCGAGCGTGTTCTGGCGCACGTGCAGCCATTCGAGCTGGACGCCGACGCTCTGCGAGAGCTCGAGGACGCGGGCCAGGACCTCCTTCGGGTTGTCGGTCAGGATCACTGCGGAGCTCCCGCTCACGGTGACCGTCGCGCCGACCCCGAGCGCTTCGACGAGCCGCCCGTAGAACCTCTCCGCCGCGTCGCCGCCCACCGTGAGGTCGATCGTCTTCTTCCCCCCGTAGAGCCGCTTGAGGTTCTCGACGCCGTCCAGGACCAAGATCCGTCCCTCGTCGATGACCGCGACCCGGTCGCAGAGATAGTCCGCTTCCTCGAGGTTGTGGGTCGTGAAGACCACGGTGAGCCCGCGGCGGACCTCCGACCGGACCGAGTCAAGGAGCGTCCGGCGCATGATGACGTCCAGGCCGACCGTGGGTTCGTCCAGGAAGAGGATCTCCATGTCGTGCATGAACTCGCGGGCGACCTGCACGCGGCGCTTCTGCCCACCGGAGATGTCGAACGCCCGCCGCTTGCGGATCTCGTCGAGGTCGAACCGGCCCAGGAGCTCCTCGCGCCGACGCCGCCGCTCCTCGCGCGGGACCCCCCACAGCATCCCGTAGATGTCGAGGTTCCCTTCGACGGTCGTGAAATCGAACGATTCGCCCTGCTGCACGACCCCGATCCGGCTGCGGATCCTCTGGCCGTCGCTGGCCGGGTCCATGCCGAGGACCCGTAGCGTCCCTCCCGTCGGTTGGATCAGAGTGGTCATCGCCTTGATCAGCGTCGACTTCCCGGCTCCGTTCCGACCGAGGAGGCCGAACACCTCGCCCCGCCGGACGTCGAAGCTCACACCGTCCAGCGCGTAGCGCCGCGCGTCGTAGCTGTGTCGAAGCTCCTCGGCGTGGATCACCGCGTCGGTCCGGGCGGGGAAGTTCGGAGCCGTTGAGAGTGCGTTCAACGGGCGGCGCACTCCGCGCGTCCCCGATAAGTGATACGCACCTCGGGTGAGTACCGAACGAGAGCACGCCCGTCTCGTACGGGGACCTCCGGGGGGTAATGGGTTTCTGGTACGCGATCAAGATCAACGTCCTCCGTGCCGCCCTTCGCGGTTGGAGCGGAGCCAATTGACGTTCGACCGCACGCCCAAGGAGTCGACCGGCGGGCCGGCGCGTCGCTCGGACTTCCGGGCGGCCCCCGCGGACACGCCCCCGGAGTCGGCCGCTGCCGGCTCCGCGCCGATTCGGAAACGCCTCGCTCCGGTCCTCGGTCGACCCCCGACCGGCGCGGGTCAGCGGGGCGGCGGCTGCGGCGTCCGTCGCCGCAGCAGGCGAGCGGTGTAGAGTGCGAGCGCTCCTCCGGGGGTAGCCCAGGCTCCCCGGCGGTTCGACGGGTGGAACTCGACCGATGCGAACAGGAACCGGGACTCGAAGACGTTCGTCACCTCGGCAAGGGAGGGCCGATGGTGGGGACCGTACCGGCGCACCTCCTCCCGACCGATCCACGAGAGCAGGAAGCAACCCCCCGGAAGGAGGACCCGAGCCACCTCCGCCGAGTACTTCTGCCGCAGGGGCAGCGGCAGCGTGTGAAAGCATCCGAAGTCGAGAACCGCACCGAAATCTGACCTTCGGAACGGAAGGCGGGTCGCTTCCCCCTCCACGAACTCGGGCGTCCGCCTCAGGGCACGGGCCCGGGCTCGGGCGGCGGCGATTGCGGCGGGCGCGACGTCGACCCCGACCGCGGGAAAGCCATGCTTCGCCAGCCACAGCACGTTGGTCCCGGCACCGCACCCCACGTCTAGGACTCGAACTCGGGGGGCGAGCCAGTGCGCCGCCACGGCCCTCACCAGGAAGGGGGAGGCTCGACTCGAGAACCAGGGCAGCTCGGAGTACTTCGTCTCCTCGTACGTTCGCGCCCAACCCTCCCGATCGGCAGGGCTGAGACCGTCCGTCCCCGGCGAAGGGCCCACGGACCTCTTGACCGTCGACATCGAGCGGGGGACCGGGCCGAACCCGAGAACCGTATTGGGCTTTTGCCGAACGGCCGTCGACAGGGTGGGGGAGTTCCCCGTCCGTCTAGCCCGAGGCGGTGACCACCGAACCTTCCGGGCGCGCGCGGGCGTCGCGGGCGCGAATCCGTCGCGCAGCGACCACGATGCACGCGATGTAGACCGCGGCCGCGAGCCAGTCGCCCTGAGGGATGTCGTGGATCGCGATCGCGGTGGTGAGCGGGATCAGCAGGGCGCCGGTCACGAGCGCGAGCAGCTGGAGGTCGGTGAGCGAGTACCGCACGAAGAATCGGAGCGCGAGGTAGGCGCACCCGATCGGGTAGACCGTGGCGAGCACCGCGGCAGCTCCCCCGAGCTTCCAGAGCAGCATCCCCGGAACCCAGTCGGGAACGAAAGGCACCGGAAAGAAGGCGAGCACGGGAACGAAGGTCACCAGAAAGAAGCCGAGCGAGGCGAGGATCAGGGGCAGCGGTCGCGAGAAGCGGTCCCGAAGCACTCGCGTCGGGTCGGGACGGGGGGGGCGTCGCGCGAGATAGATCCCGAGGAGTAGGATACCGGCCGGGAGTAGCAGGAGCGGAAGGAGGGCGCGGAACGTGGCGCTGAACAGCGACTCGAGGGCGATGATCCCCACCACCTCAAAGAGCACCAGCCCCACGAACCAGCGGATCGCCCGGTCGCTGAGCAGGCGTTGGTGGCGGGTGCCGGGGAAAATGAGGAAGCTCAGCACCACGGGGACCGAGATGCTGACGATCATGTGGAAGAGCGTGATCTCGGTCACCCACGGCCAGTTGATTCCGAGCCACACGCCCACTCCGCCGCCGAGGACGGGCGACGTGGGAGTGACCGCGAAGTACGTCTTCGCCAGCAAGCCCTCGTTGAGCGCGCCGTACGAGATGCCCAGCGCGAGCAGCGACGCGATCCACTTGTTCCAGGCGACCACGGCCTCCCGGACGAGCAGTACCGGGAACGCGTAGCTCGGCCAGGTGAGAAGAAAGAAGGTGAAGGCGGCCGACGGGACCGTGAGCGCGGCGCCGAGCGACGTGGAACCGGTGAGGAACTCGACGCACGGAGTGAGAAAGACGAGGAAGAGTATCGGCCGCGCGTGCCTCACACGGATGCGCAGACCGGGCGCGAATCTAAGGGCGCACCCTGCGACGCCCGCGCCACCCGGCCGCGGGGCGAGTATCCGCTGCAACACTGCCACGCGGCCTGTGACCGTCGATTCGATCGCCCCCGGACGTGTGCGGCCGGCCCGCGGGATCCCGACGCACGATCCGACGGGAGCCGCCGGTTACGTGAACAGATCCTCGAGCGGGTTGTTCATCTCCCGCAACTCTCGCACCTGGACGCCCTGCGCGTCGAGCTCGCGAAGGAGCGGCGGAACCGCCTCCGGGCCGTCAAGTTCGCGCAGGAAGTAATCCCCCTGGCGAGTAAAGTTGGCGAGGGCCGCCGGGCTGCCCGGGTTGAGGACCCGGATCCCGACCACGAAATGGGCGCCGCGGAGGTTCTCGATCCGGTCGAACAACGCGAGCCGCCCCGCCTTGATCGCGATCACGTACCGGCCGATCTCGCGGGCCTCGAACAGGTTGTGCGACGAGTAGAGGACGATCTTCTGCTGGCTGAGCCGCAGGATGAGCTCCCGGATCTCCCGCGCCAGTTTCGGGTCGAGATTGGCCGTCGGTTCGTCCAGGAGATAGATCTCCCGTTCCCGAAGGAACACCCGGGCGATCGAAACCCGCTTGCGTTGACCCGCGCTCAGTTGAGAGAGGTAGCGGTCCGCAAGGTCCTGGATCTCGAGCATGTTCAGGACCCGGTCCACGTCGTCGTTGCTCGCCCGCTCGACGCGGGCGTAGAACTGGAGCGCCTCCCGGACCTGGAGACCATCGGGGATGCCGTCCATGTGCGAGATGTAGTGCAAGTGGTCTCGGGACGACTGGCGGTCGACCTCCTCGCCGCCGATCAGCACCTGGCCCCGATACGGCCGCAGAATCCCTGCGAGGGTTCGGAACAGGGTCGTCTTTCCCGCGCCGTTCGGTCCCAGTACGACGTAGATCGCCGGTTCGCTGATCGCGAAGGAGATGTCCTCGAGCACCTTGCTGCCGAGATAGCCCGAGCTCACTCCCCGGCACGAGATGCCGAGACCGTTCGTCGACGCGGCGAGGGAGTTCCCGGACGAAAGCGCCTCGTTCCCCATGTCGTGACCTCCGTCAGGCCGGCGACAGGAGCCGTTCGCGAGGCATCAGTCGGCTTTCGAGGGCGAGCAGGATCACCGCGAGAAGGACCACTAGGACCACGGCTCCGATCGCCACGTAAACTCCGAGGGTCGGGCCCGCGGCCTCGGCAGCGAGGAGGGTGACCAACCCCGGCGCGACTCCGACGATCGGCAGGAGCCCGAGCGGGCTGTTCATGCCCTGACGCGGCGAGGAGAGCGAGGTCCAGTACATCCCGGCCGACGTGCAGAGCGCCGTCGCTCCGTAGCTCATCGGCAGGGAATAGGCGAGAACGCTCTCCGCGAACACCAGCGGCACGCCGTAGCCGAGCGCGAGCCGGATGCCCACGGCCGCGAAGAGGGTCGTGACGTTCACCACCGTGAGCAGGACAAACGCGGCGCCGAGGAAGTTCAGAAAGATCTGCTGAGGCGGGACTCCGTAGGCGATGAGGTACTCGAAGACCCCCTTCGTACGATCGTTGGTGAAAACGAGCATCGCACCGATGCCGCCAATGGATCCCATGACCGGCAGGAGGAGGGGGAGGACCGTGGCAAAACTCCCCCCCGGAATGACGCTCAAAATCACCCCGTACAGCAAGGAGACACCCGTACCGATCACGAGGTTCATCCGCCCGACCGTGAACGACCGCCGAACGGTGCTGCCGAGGAGCGAAGAGGGACCCTCGGGGCCGGAGGAAGAGGCCATGCGCGCTGGCGTAGCTCGAGCCGCCAATAAGAGGTGCGTCGGCGGCGGACCGAGAGGTGGCGCTAGCGCCGCCGAACTCGCTTCCCGTCCTTGGTCCGTCGGTACCGGTCACTCCAGTGACGTGCGAGGTCCGTGGTCGTCATCATCGAATCTGCCGGGAGCAGGGCCCCCCATCCGGGTCCTCGAAGTTGGGCCTCGGCGTAATCCGGCCAGTGGACGAGGTCCTTCGAGGTGGTGCTCGAACCGGTGAAGCGCTCGTGCCAGATCTCCATGTCGAGGATGCGCAGTCTCTCTCCGCGATCGGCGAGCAGGTGCGTCGCCGCGTCGGGCCCGGTGGGTTTCGCGATGAGGTCGCCTTTCTCGACCTTGATCCGCTTCCCGTTGAATCGGAGCGTACCCTTGCCGTCGAGGATGAGGTAGTACTCGTCCACCGCGGAGTGGCTGTGCATCCGGGCCGTCTCGCCGCCGACTTCCATCACCTGGACACTGAAGAACGCCCGCCCCGTACCGAGAATGGGCATCAGGTTCAGCTCGGTCGAGCCGTCCGTATCGAACTCGCGCACGAGGACCTTCTCGGCACCGGTCCTCGATCGGTCGTTGAGGGTGTTCACCACCGGGGCGCGCCAAAGGTTGGGCGAAAGGCTTCGGCCCTTCCTCTCGCGGACGTCCGTCGCCCAGAACGACGCCAATCTCACCACAAAGTCGCGAGCCGCGGGGTCGAGCGCGGGGATCGAGACCGTTAGCGTCCGCTTCGAGTCTCGATTGAGGGGGCCCGCTTCCTTCGAGAGTTCCCGCCAGAACCAGTTCGCGAATCCCCAGAGGCCTTCGTCGAGCTCCGGGGAGAACTTGTGCTGGATGAAGAAACGCCACGCCCGGTCGGCCCGGATGGCGGACTTGGGAGTCTTGCGATCGAGGACGATTCGCATGCCGCACCGCAGTGTCCCCCCGACTCAAAGCGTAACCGACTCACGCTTGGCCCGCGGATTCGACGCCGAAGCGAAACCGGGTGCGCCGGCCGGAGGATGGGGGCCCCGGCCCGGAGCGGGACGTTCGAACTGCAGCCGCGCCGCCCGACCCGAGGAGTCGCAACAAGCCTTGCACCTTTTCTTCTCCCCCGCGGAAGCGATGCGGACGGGGCGGCGGATCGCGACGCCGACGGTGCGACTTCGATACATTTGTGTGTATTTATATAAGTGACAATATATGCCATGCCCATGGCGACGCCCACCCCGGCCTTCGAGGTCTTATCGGACCCCACGCGCCTACGCATCGTTGAGGAGCTGCGCGGCGGAGAGCGTTCGGTGGGTACGCTGGTGTCCCGCCTCGCGGTCTGCCAGCCGGGCGTCTCTCGCCACCTGCGGATCCTCCACGACCGGGGATTCGTTCGGGTCCGCGCCGACGGCCAGCGCCGCCTCTACTCCTTACGCCCGCAGCCGTTCCGCGAGTTCGACCGATGGATCCACGACTATCGCGACCTGGTCGAGGAGCGCCTCGATCGGCTCGAGAGGCTCGTAGAGTCCGAGCACTCCGAATCCCGCTCCTCCCGGCGTGAGTCCCGGAGGAATTGAACGATGGCAGCAAGCAGCATCGACCGAAAGCGCGCCCACGAACCGATTGCGTTCTCCCAACCGAGCTCGGTGGAGAATCAGGTGACCCGAATCTTCCGAGCTCCTCGGGAGCGGGTCTTCCGACTGTTCACGGACCCCGCGACCCTCCCGTACGTGTTCGCGCCCGACCCCAGCACGGTCACGGTCGAAAAGCTCGAGTTTCGCAAGGGGGGGCGCTACTCCATCGCGGTGAAGATGGAGGACGGTTCGACCACTCGGTTCCACGGGGAATATCGGGAGATCGACCCTCCTCGGCGCGTGGTCAACACCTTCGAGGTGGACCTGTTCCCCGGCGCCACGGCCGTCGAGACGGACGAGTTCGAGCCGGTCGGCGACTTCACGCGCCTGACCGTCCGCTGGACGTACCTGCGTCAGGAGGATCGGGACAAGATGTCCGGCCCGGCCATGGAATCGGCGGTCACGGAGATGTGGAACCACGTCGAGGACCTGCTCGAGCACTCCCCGCCCGAGGCGGTAGGGGCCCGGGCGTAGAGGAGGGACGATGGTGCGCAAGATCACCGCCAGCCTCTACATGACCCTGGACGGCCGGGGGGCGTTCCCCAAGTACCCCGGATGGGACCGACCGTCGCCCGAGGCGAACGAGATGTGGCGGGAGATGTGGTTGAACCGGTTCGACGACGTCACCACCGTCATCATGGGCCGGCGGTCGTTCGTCGGCCACCGGCGCGTCTGGACCGAGAAGGCGCGCAAGCCCAACGACCCGAAGTACCTGGTCGACTACTCCCGGTGGCTCGACCACGTCCAGAAGGTCTGCCTCTCCACCCGGCTGAAGTCACCGGGCTGGGAGAACTCCCGGATCATGAAGGGGGACCTCTCGAAGATCGTCGCCAAGCTCAAGCGCGAGAAGGGCGGGAACATCATCGCGGAAGGAGGCCCGCGGTTGATCCGCGAATTCCTCCGGCGCGGGCTCGCGGACGACTACTGGCTCGTAGTGCAACCGGTGGTCTACGGGAAAGGGCCCCAGTACTGGGGTCCGATGAAGGCGCAGGCGACGCTCAAGCTGCTCTCGTCCAGCACGATGGAAGATGGGGAGTTGATGCTCCACTACGAGACCGTTCGAGGCTTCCGCGCCTAGCGGAGCGCGCGGACGATGCTGCCCTCGCGGCACGGCGATGTGCTCCGCACGGGGACGAGCGGTCCGCCCTCGCGTCGCTCGCGCCGGAGCCGCTGGGTCTCGGAGCGCACTTGCCCGGTCAGTCCTAAGTGAACGGGTGGCCTGCGTGCCGTAGGGACCTGATATG
>Ga0335075_10013029_pt1 | contig 12537 bp, 5 predicted proteins | sample Lox_Sample_24_FD_206723 | JGI IMG/M metagenome (GOLD analysis project Ga0335075, IMG submission 206723) | Soil microbial communities from Loxahatchee National Wildlife Refuge, Florida, United States - Lox_Sample_2.4 | ecosystem: Environmental > Terrestrial > Soil > Wetlands | place: USA: Florida... | reverse complement strand
AAGCCGGACAACATCCTCTTCGACGCCGCCGGCCACGTCTATCTGGGGGATTTCGGCATCGCCAAGGCGTTGGCGGCCTCGGAGTCCAGCGCCGGGCTGGATGCCACGTTCAAGACGTCGGCCGGGCTGGTGGTGGGCACACCGCAGTACATGGCGCCGGAGCTGATCACCGCGCAAGGCTGCGATGGCCGCGTCGATCAGTACGCCCTGGCGGTGACGGTTTATGAAGCGGTGTGCGGGCAGGTGCCGTTCGACGGCCCGACGCCGGCGTCGTTGGTGGTGCAACACGCCACCAAGCCGCCGCCGCCGCCGCACGAGGTAGCGTCCGGCATTCCGTTGGCGTTCTCGACGGCGCTGCTGCGCGGCTTGGCCAAGGAGCCGGCCCAGCGTTTCCGCGACTGTCGTTCGCTGGCGCAGGCGTTGACGACAGCCGTGCCGTCCACGAAGCGGCGAGACGAGGGCTTCACTGCCCCGCCGACGGACGACGGCAAAGAACGCTTCACGTGCCCCTATTGCTCCACGGCGTTTCGTTTGCCGGCCGAGAAACGCGGCCGCGGCGCGCGGTGTCCGCGCTGTCAGAAGAAATTCATCATCGGCGATCGCCCCGTGGCCGCCGAGACGCCGGCCGGCGGGTTGGCACCGACCCCACCTGCCGCGCCCGCCGTTGCTCCCGTCCCGGCCGCTCCGCAAACGGCGACGACACCGCGGCGAGCCACGCCTCCCCCGCGACCGGCAGGGCAGCCACCCGGCGAGGAAACCAAACGCCTTGCTCGCCCCCTTACCGTTTTGCCGGGGGATCCGCTGGACGCGCCGCCGCGCGATAAAGGCCGATGGATCCTTGGCGGCGTCGCGGTCCTCTCCCTCGTGTTGCTGGCGGTCGGGCTTGGCATTTGGCTGCTGCGCGGGCGTTTGGGAAACAGTGGCTCGCCTGGCCCGGAGGCCAAGGCGGTCCGCGACGGCGATCCCTCGCTCGAGCGCTCAAGGAATCAGCGCCAAGGCGGTGATGATACCAAAACGCTGGACGAATGGGACCGGGCCGTCAAGGCCGCGCAGAACAACGATGACTTGAAGGCCGAAGCCCTGGTTGGACGGGCCGACACCTATCTGACCAAAAACGATTGCGAGTCGGCCATCAGCGATTGCACGCAAGCCCTGAATCTCAACCACGCGGCGCCGCACGCCGCCACGCTGCGCGGCATCGCTTACTTCCGCCTCAAAAAGTACGACCAGGCGCTCGCCGACCTGACGCGGGGCATCGACCTCGACCGCAACGACGCCCGTGCCCTGCTGGAACGGGGCAAGCTCTATCTTGCCCGCCGCGACTTCGCGCTGGCCGCCGACGATCTTCGCCGTGCTCGCCTTGTGCAGCCGGACAACGCCGAGATCTGTTACACTCTCGGTGAGACCTTGCGCTTGAAAGGCCGTTCCGGCGAGGCCATCGAAAACTTCAGCGAGGCGCTGCGTCTGAAACCGAACTATCTGGACGCGCTGGGGGGACGCGGCAGTGCCAACCGCATCCAAGGCTCCTTCCATTCGGCCCTGGCCGACCTGAACGCGGCCCTGGAGCAGAGAGGCGATTACCGCTTTGCCCTGGCGGAGCGCGGGGAAGTGCATCTGCGGCTGAGCAAGTACACCGATGCCATCCGCGACTGCACGCGCGCCCTGGAATTGGGATCGAAATACTATCTGGCGTATCGCGCCCGCGGCACGGCTTACCGCCACCTGAACAAAACGGAAGAGGCCCTGCGCGATTTGAAGGCCGCCATCGAATACGGACGCTCCGCCCTGGATCCGTGGGTCGCCTGGGGAGAGGTGGCCGAGGTTTATTTGATGCAGGGCAAGTACGACGACGCCGTCAAAAACTGCGACGAGGCCATTCGCCTGAACGACCGATACGGTTTCTCTTACGCCACCCGCGGCAGTGCCTACCGCAGGAAACGGCTGATCGACCGTGCCTTGAGCGACCTCAATCGCGCCCTGGAGCTGACCCCGGCCGACACCTTCGCTCTGGTCGAGCGGGGCGAAATCTACTTGCTGAAGGGCAAATTCGCCGACTGCATTCGCGATTGCACGCGGGCCATCCAATTGGGATCGAAATACTACCTTGCCTATCGCGCCCGCGGCATCGCTTACTGCGAGCAGGGCGAAACGGAAAAGGCCATTCGCGATTTGACGACGGCCCTCCAAGGCAACGACACCAGCCCGGATCCCTGGGTGGCTTGGTGGGCGCGCGGCGCAGCCTATTGCTTGCAAGGAAACTACGACGACGCCATCAAAGACTATACGCAGGCGGTGCGACAGAACAGCAACAGCTTCGCCGCTTACGCCAAGCGCGGGGAGGCATATCGCTTGCGGGCTCATGCCTCCCTCCAGCGCGGCAACCGCTCACGCGCCACCGCGGATTTCGAACAGGCCACCAAAGATCTCACCAAGTCGATCCAGCTGAACCCGAAATATGCTTTGGCCTACCGGGAACGCGCCAAAATCTGGCGAGCCGTGAGCAAGGACGCCTCGCTCCAGGCCCAGCAAGCCTCTATGAGAACGGAGTTTCTCCAGCTCCAGAAGGTCGCGCAGAATGCATCCGCGCAGGCGTTACAAGATGAAGCCACGGCCGAAATGCTGGAAAGCAAGTAGCAGTTGTCAGTTGTCAGTGAACGAACAACTGACAACTGACAACTGCTTGAGGAGTTTATGCATCCCCAATGGTCCCTTCCGGCGACAGCCATCCAGGCGCCAGGCACCCAGGCACCGAAAAACGTTAATTCGTTGAAAGCGATCGTTTAACGGGATATACTGCACGCTCGCAGTCGAAAGCCATTCTTTCGTCTGTCCGCCTGGGATAGAGGGTGCGCTCGCCTACGCCGAAAGGAGTTTACCATGCCGGAATCGGCCAAACCCAATAGCTCCTGTGCCGATCTCCCGCCGGAGCTGGCCCAGCATCCGAAATATCGCATTCTCCGCGAGTTGGGCCGCGGCGGCATGGGCATCGTCTACCAGGCGCGGCAGACCGGCATGATGGACCGCCAAGTCGTCATCAAAGTCATCAACCGCTCTCTGATCGACAATGCCGAAGTGCTGGCGCGGTTCCGCCGCGAGGTCAAGACGGCGTCGCAGCTGTCGCATCCCAACATCGTCACTGCCTACGATGCCGAGATGGCCGGCCAACTGCATCTCTTGGTGATGGAGTTCGTACCCGGTCAGAACTTGGCCGATGTACTGGCCGCGAAAGGTCCGCTGCCGGTGGCCACTGCTTGCCATTACGTGCGTCAGGCGGCGCGGGCCTTGCAACATGCCCACGAGCGCGGCATGGTGCATCGCGACATCAAGCCGGAGAACCTGATGCTGACGCCGCAGGGCCAGATCAAGGTGCTCGATTTCGGCATTGCCAAGGTGGTCAGCGAGCAGAACACATGCACCGGACTAACGGCGTCGAACTCGTACGTGGGCACACCGGAGTACAGCGCTCCGGAGCAGGCCACCGATGCCCGCAGCGCCGACATCCGCGCCGATTTGTACAGTCTGGGCTGCACGCTGTACTGTCTGTTGGCCGGACGGCCGCCGTTTCAGGAAGCCACGGTGGTGAAGACGCTGATGGCCCACCTTCATAAAGAGCCTCCGCCGCTTCCGCAGCTGCGGCCTGAGGTGCCGGAGGCTTTGTGGGGCGTGGTGGCGCGGCTGCTGGCCAAGGAGCCGAGACAGCGTTATCAGAAGCCGAACGATGTCGTGCAGGCGCTGGCGCCGTTCGTCAAGCCGGGGACCAAGCCCGATGCCAAGAGCGGCCCGGAGCCGACCGCAGGCGAAGCGGCAAAGGGAACGGTGATCGTCGGAGAAACCCGTCGGCTCCCGAGCACTTTGCGGGAAGTGCCTGGCCAGGCGCCGCGCACGGCCGTGCTGGCGAAAGATGCAGTAGCGCGGCTCGGGGATTTGCTGGATTCGTCTTCTCCCCCACGAAGGGCGCAGGAAACCAAAGAAGCAACGCCTCAAGTGCCGGCGTCGAGCTATCGGCTCTGGCCGATGTTGGCCGGAGCTGCTGTGCTGCTCCTCGTGCTGTTGGGGACGTGGGCGAGCGGTGTCTTCAAGGTCAAGACAAAGAAGGGCACCATCGTGCTGGAGAACTTGCCGGCTGACGCCGAAGTGTTGGTAGACGGCAAGACGATAACACTCAAGGCTGGCGATGGAAAGAGCATCACGATTAGCGCGGGAGAAAAGCATCAGCTGGAGGTGAGGAAGGAGGGCTTCAAGGTCTTCGGTCAAGAAGTGGAAATCGACGCCGGGGGACGGCAAGTTATTCGCGTAAGTTTGCAGCAGGAGGTCGCGGACAACAAGACGCTGTCTCCAGACCCTCAACGCGACGCGGAAGACAAAGGCTTCGTGCCGTCTAAGATGAACACGAATGATGATCCCGAACCTAGGCCAAGAGAGAAACAGCTTAAAGATCTAATGGCCGCGGGAAGCGTCTGGAAAGGCCCCTTCTGGAATGGCGATCTAGCTCTTTATATCCAACAAGGAAGTGGCTCTACCTTCCGTGCCGTGCAGGCATATCACAGGGTCTTGGATGGAAAGGTACAGCGGTTCGTGAGATCAGTTCGAGGTAATGTAACAGGAAGCTCCCTCGATTACCACCCCACAAGCTCCGATCGCTTCCGTGTCACGGGAACGAGGGAGAATGACTGCCTGGATGTCACTTATCGGAGATACAATGGGTTTGAAGTAACGGCAAAGTTGAAACGGGAGGAGGCAAGACCAAAATCAGCCTCCTGTGTGCTAAGCGTGTTCCACGAAAATGATACTGATGGTTGGCACACGTTAAATCACGATGGCACGAAAGGGGCAACACAGTCCATCAAGGTTGATTCTTCGAAGAATCTTAGAATTGAACACGATAATTTTTATTGGCTTGTAACGAATCATAAGCCCAACAATAAAAAGGAATGGGGCTGGCATGCTCCCCACAAATACCATGGAGACCATTCTGGCATATTCGGCCGATGTCTGATCTACTCGATTTGTTGTGGTCAAACCGGGAAGACTCCACGGACGGATTGGTACGTTGTATTACGAGGTTCGGGCATGGCTCTTTTCCTGGATGGGACCACTCTGGAGCCGCCTCCGTCCCAGAATAAATGGAAAGTTTACTGCGTCCGGCTCGACGCCTCGGCTGGATGGAAGAAATATCCTGGACTAAAACGAGCCTCCAATGAAGATATAAAAAAAGTGCTGGCGAATGTTACTGACTTGAGAATCAAAGGGAATTATGGCCGCTACTCCGGTGGCTGTTTAGGTGCGGTCGAGTTTGGAGTGGACGATCCCTTCCAAAAGAACTAGCCGGCTCCTGGGCTACCTTGGCTATTCCATGAGGAGGCTCTGGGGGAGGTAAGGCTGGCCGAGAGATCGGCGTGCAGCTCACAAATTGATTAAGGGGTGCTTATGTCTCCAATGAACCCATCCGACGACAGCCATCCAGGGACGCGCCTGGAATCGATCGACGACATCCGCGAGGCGTTGCCGGCGGCGCGGCGGTCGCCGACCGTTAAGGAAGCCGCCAAGCCCGACGTGATGCCGTTTCGGCCGGTGCGCCGGCCACCCATGGCCTTGCTGTGCATCCTCGACGACGGCCGCGACGAGGGCGAATGGCTGCGGCTCCGCGCCGAACGCATCGTCCTGGGACGCACCGAGGGCGATGTGCGCATTCCCCACGACGACATGATGTCCGGCCGTCACGCCGAATTGTTCCGCCAGATCAGTAACGAACGCTATCGCTGGTATCTGCACGACCTGGGAAGCACCAACGGCAGCTACGTCCGCATCAACACGACGCAGCTACGCAACGGCCAGGAGTTTCTCATCGGCACGCGGCGTTTTCGCTTCAGTAGTGGGATGCAGGCCGAGGCCAACGCGGCGCAGGAGGAGGCCGCCGAGACCGCCAAGGGCACACGTGGTTGGCAGTCCGTCTCGCTGACCGAGCTGCTGCCGTCGCTGGTGGAGCTGACCCCGCACGGCGAGGGACAGCGCGTTTATTTGAACAAGCCGGAACATACCATCGGACGCGAAGCGGGCCCGTGCGACATCCTTCTTTCCGACGATCTGATGGTCAGCCCGCGCCATGCCCGCCTGTATCGCGACGCCAAGGGCCGTTGGCTCCTGGAAAACTGCGCCGCCCGCAACGGCGTCTGGCTGCGCATCGACAAAATCGCCATCGACAATAGCGCCCACTTCCAGCTGGGCGAACAACGGTTCTTGATCAAGGTGCTGTGATGAAGGTGTCGTTTCATCTGCGCGGCCCCGCCGGTTTGCCGCCGTCGTTCGAACATGGCGGGCCGCTCATCCGCATTGGCCGCGATCCACAGCTCGAATTGTCGTTCAGCGGCTCGGCTGCCGAGCTGGTGTCGTGGCGGCACGCCCGTATCGAGCTGTCCGCTGACGGAGCCTGTGTCAGCGACCTCGGCTCCACCAATGGGACGTATTTGAACCATCGACGCCTGAGCGAACGCGCCGCCCTGAAAGTCGGCGACCGCATTCAGCTCGGGCAGAGCGGACCACTGCTGGAAGTGGCAGTGCTGGACCTGAAGGAGAAGCTCCCACCATCATTTCCGCCGGTGAAAGCTCCGCAGCCAATCGACCGGCGAGACGCCGGTCCCACCACAGACAAAGACCGGCGAGACGCCGGTCCCACCACAGACAAAGACCGGCGAGACGCCGGTCCCACCACAGACAAAGACCGACGAGACGCCGGTCCCACCACAGACAAAGACCGGCGAGACGCCGGTCCCACCACAGACAAAATAGACAAAGACCGGCGAGACGCCGGTCCCACCAGCAAGCCAGCTTCCAGCCGTTCACCCGGAGCGACGCCGGTCTCGCCGCCCGCGATGCCGCGGCGCCTTACCGGCGCCACGCTCTTTGTCGGCCTGGTCAGCTCCATGCAGCGGCGGCAACGCAAGGTCTTTCTCGCCATCGGCGCCGCGGTATTCGTCCTGGCCGGCCTGGTGGGCTATCTGTTGTGGAAGCCGGCGCCGGCGCCGACCGCGACGCCGTTGAGCGGCCAGGAGATTTACAATCGCGTCGTGCGCTCCACCGCCTGGGTGGTCGTCGCCGGCATGAAATCGATGGGCACTGGGACGCTGATCGATAAGGAGCAACGGCTGTTACTGACGGCTTATCACGTCGTCCTCGGCCACGAGGATGAGGAGATTTTCGTCTTCTTCCCCGCTTTCGACACCAAGGGAGAACCGATCGAAAAGCGTGAGTATTACACCAGCTGGCGCTATCCGTACCAGGATTTCATCCACGTTCGCCGCATCGTCAAGAAGCATCCCGAGCACGACCTGGTCTTGTTGGAGCTTGAGCGCGTGCCGCAAGACGTACCACCTCTGCCGTTAGCCGAGAGCAGTCCGCGTCCGGGCGAGCAGGTCCATACGGTCGGCAACCCCGGCGCCAGCCAGCTGTGGAAATATACACAGGGCGTCGTCGGCCAGGTATCGGAGATTGAAGACCCTCCTTACCGTGACCAACGGATCAAGGCCTGGATGATTGTGACGCAGGCGCCCATCAACCACGGCGACAGCGGTGGACCGCTGGTCAACGACGCCGGCCAGCTGGTCGGCGTCAACTCCAGCGGCCTGGCCGAGGCGCAGCAGATCAACCGTTGCATCGATATTCGCGAAGTAAAGGCGCTGCTGGACGCGCGGCCCTAGCTGTACAGCGCTAGTTCAGTAGTTTGTTCAGGTAATTTTGATGCTCAATGCCTGGTTTTTGGTGTTCGGGTACGTCAAAAAATACTGTACAAACTACTGAACTAGCGCTGTATTGCTAGATCCGTGTGGGCAGCGCGCGGAGGGAAGGCCATGCGATTGCTGTCAACGACGACACTCTGTCTTCTCTGCCCCCTGTTGGCATCGGCGCGCGAGGAGACCGCTCCGCCCTTCGCCGTACTGGACAGCGGCGGTCATACGGCCGCGGTCGGACAAGTGCTGTTCGCCCCGGACGGACAAACGCTCTATTCGGTTTCCGTGGACCGTACCATCCGCGTCTGGGACGTGCGCTTGGGCCGAACACGAGCCGTTCTGAGGCCGCCTTTCTCCGGCGAGCTGTTCGGGCAGCTCAGCCGCGCCGCCCTGTCGCCGGACGGCCGTCTCCTGGCCGCGGCCGGTAATACCACGCAGAACGAAACGACCTTTGAAATCTATCTGATCGCCCTGCATCCTCGCACGCGGATGTACCATGTCCTTAAGGGACACACCGACGCCATTACCGCCGTTTGCTTTTCGCCCGATGGCGAGCAGCTGGCCACCGGCAGTCTCGATAAGACCGTTCGCCTGTGGACGGTGGCAAGCGGCGAAGGTCGCGTGCTGGAGACCGGCAAGGAGCGCGTCACCGGCCTGGCGTTCTCGTCCGACGGCAAAGCGCTGGCAGTGGCCACCCCGGCGGGCGGCCGCATCCTCAGCGTGGACAGGAGCAAGCCCGACATTTCGCTGCGCGGCTCCGGCACGCTGCATGACATCGCTTTCCGCCGCGACGACAAGACAATCGCCGCCGCCTGCGCTTCGCCGCCCTCTCTTGAGCTGTGGAACGTGGATGGCTCGTTCCGCAAGCGCCTTACGCTGCCCGGAACGCCGCTCGGCTGCCGCTTCGTCGCCGCCGATCGGGTGCTGGCGACTTTACGTGTCGCCAAGGGGGACGGCAGCCTGTGTCAATATGGGGCGGTGCTGCTGGATCTCGAACGCGGCGCGGACAAACCGCCGATTCTTGGCCCACTGGTCGAGCGGCGCTTCGTGAGTGTCGAGACAGAGGCCGGCTGTGCGGCCTACGCGGAGGGCGAGGATCTTCTGGCCCTCGCGGGCGGCAACGATCCCGCCATAACCCTGTACAAAGGCCGAGACGGCCGCAGGCTCCGCGTCCTGGCCGGCATCGGAAGCGCCATTTGGAGCGTCGGCTGGGGATACACCGGCCAGACACTGGCCTGGGGCGACGAAGGCAAGTATGAGGACTTCCGCCGCAATGGTACCCGTCCGCTGCGCTATACGTTCTCCTTCGCCAGGCTGGAGCTAGGACCGTTTGCCGATCCGCAATATCAGTATGCCCGGCAAGCGCCCGACAATCCGCCGGTGGAGGGCTGCGTAACCAGTGGCTTGTTTTACAAGCGTTCCAGCCGCGTCCTTGCCGAGCTGTTCGCCGCGCGTGCCGGGGTGTCGCTACCCGGCGACAAGGCTGCCGTCGCCAGCCCGATCCGGATCGACGGCCGCCAACCGTTCGCCGCGCACGGCGTCGCCGTTCGCGACTTGAGCAGCGGCCGCGAGCTATATCGTTTGCAAGGACACCAGGGCATCGTCAACACATTGTCTCTGTCGCGCGACCAGCGCTACTTGCTGTCCGGTTCGGAAGATCAGACCGTACGTGTCTGGAAGCTGGGGCCGGAGCGCCGGTTGCTGTTATCGCTGTTCCGCGGCGGCGACGACTGGGTAGCCTGGACGCCCGACGGCTGCTATGCCGCCTCGTCCAGCGGTGCGCGCCTGTTCGGTTGGCAGGTCAATCGACGCGATCAGCTGGCCCGCTTCTATCCCGCCGCCGACGTCCAACCTTCGCGGTTGTTGCCGAGCGTCGTCAAACAGCTGCTTCGGCGCGGCGGCGTCCAGGAGGCGATTGCCGCCGCCAAGTCCGTGGGAGAGACCGTCGCGCTGCTCCCGATCGAAAAGGTGCTGCCGCCGGAGGCGGATCGCCTCGACCCTGCGAAGGGTAAGCCCGAGAAGAGTGAGCCCGAGAAAAAGCAGGCCGGCAAGAAAGGGGCGCCCGTGGTCCGCATCCGGCTGCGGACTCCGCATCACGACGGCATGGTCGAGAAGGCCGAAGTTACCGTGGAGGTAGAGGCGACGGACACAGGCGGCGGCGTCCAGAAGCCGCGGTTGAAATCCAATGGTTCCTTTCTCGCGGGCGCGGACGACATCAAGAAGGCTGGCCTGGTCCTCACTTGCCGCTTCACGGTCGATCTCATCCCAGGCGACAACCCGATTGAGGCGACGGCGAAAAGCGCCGACGGTGTCGAGAGCGAGCCAGCGATCCTGGTCGTGCGCTATGAGAAGCCGCTGTCCAAGCCCGACCTTTACCTGTTGGCCGTCGGCGTGTCCGCCTACAAGGATTTGCAGCTGCGTAAGGGCGTGAAGTATGCCGCCGCCGATGCGCGGGCGCTGGCGGAGGTTTTCAAGAGGCGAGGAGTGAAGGGCGGACTTTACCGGGAGGTTCATGTAGATCGCTTTCTGCTTCTCGATGACAAGGCGACGCGTGAGGGCATCGTCGCCGCGCTGAAGGAGATTGGCGACAAGGCCAGGAAAGAGGATGTGTTCGTGCTGTTCCTGGCCGGCCACGGGGAGAAAACGGAGAGCCGTTATTTCTACATTCCCTACGAATTTGAGGGAAAGACCACCAATGCCAATCTCGAAAGGCAGGGGCTGTCCATCGACGACCTGAAGGACAAGTTGAAGCGATTGCGTGCAAAGAAACGCTTGTTGATTCTGGATACCTGCCACTCGGGCGCCGCCGTGTCCCTCCTCAGCAGCGGCGTCAAGTCGCCGGCCGCCGTGATGCGCGGCGTGCTGGAACAGCTCCAGCGCGCCCAGGGCGTCCACACCCTTGCCGCGGTGTCGGCCGAAATGCAAAGCAAGGAGCACGACGAGCTGAAGCACGGTCTGTTCACCTACGCCTTGCTAGCGGGACTGCACGCCGTCGAGGGCGGCCCCCTCCACAAGAAAGGCATCCCCGGCAACGTCGTGGATGTGCGGCAGCTTTGTAACTTCGTTTGTGACGAGGCGCCGACGCTGTACCAGGAGTATGACGGTCGGCGGCAGGATCCCGTGATGAAGGTGACGGGCGGCGGCATGAATTTCCCCTTACTGCCGGCGCGCGATCCCTGAAAGTCAACTCTGTGTATCGCCCCCGGTGAGGTGCCGGGTGCATGACTCTGGTTCCGTGTAAGGAGAGTGTCCGATGAGACGTATCCTGATTGCCGTGCTGGTAGGGTTAGTGCTCGGCGGCGTCGCTCGTGCCGATGGCGAGGCCAAGCAGATCAAGGGACAGGTCCAGCAGCTCGACGCCAAGCAACACGTTCTCAAGATCAAGGTCAACGGTAAGGAACAGACCATCCGCTTCAAGGACGACACGCCGTTCGTCGATCAGAACGGCAAGCCGTTGGGCAAGCAAGCGCGAATCAAGCAATTGGTGCCGGGCGCCCAGGTGACGATCGTCATGCAGAAACAGGGCGCCAAACAGGGACCACAACAGATCGCGCAGATTCAGATCCAGACCATCCGGACCAAGCAGAAACCGGACGGCAAGACCAAGCCCGACCAGGCCAGTCCCAAACAAAAGGAGCAACCCAAGCAGAAGAAAGAGAAGTCGTGAGATAACGCGTGACGGAATGCTCAAGCGGAGGCCCGCTGTAGCTGGGCCTCCGCTTTCGCGATACCGATGCAGTCGGCAGGCAATTCCTTCTTCACGACATCGAGGCGAACACAGGCCATTCGAGGAACATCGAGCATGACCACTCAAAGCGAGCGCAAATATCGAGGCGGCATGGGTTGGGGCGTGCTGCTGGCATTTGTTGCATGGCTATCACCAGCGGATGCCGGGCAAGAGAGAACGGTGCCTCCGCAGGAGGCCGTGTTGGAGCTGTTGGTGCCGGCAGGGACGAAGGTAAGCATCGACGGAGAAGACCAGGGAACGCGGCGCTCCTTTCGCTACGAGGGGTTCGAGCGCGGGCAGCTCTACCCTTACGAGGTGGCGGTGCAGTTTCCCAACGGCGGCAAGGCGCGTCGCACCGTCTTACTGCGGGGTGGCTGGGACGTCCGCTTGCCGCTGACGGAAACGGGAGCAAGCAAATTCGGCTTGGTGGTGCAAACGGGGCATACCAGCGTGGTCGCCTCGGTCGCGTTCAGCCCGGATGGCAAGTACGTTCTCACCGGCTCTCATGACAACACTGCCATCCTGTGGGACGCGCGGAATGGACAAAAACTCCGTACCTTCCAGGGCCATCGCCACGTGGTACGGTCGGTAGCGTTCAGCCCGGATGGCAAGCAAACGCTCACCGGTTCGGACGACCATACGGCCATACTGTGGGACGCACGGAGCGGACAGAAGCTTCGCACATTCCAGGGACATACCCATCCCGTGGAGTCGGTAGCGTTCAGTCCGGACGGCAAGCATGTCCTTACCGGTTCCTCGGACAATACGGCCATACTGTGGGAGGCGCGGACGGGAGAGAGGCTCCGCACGTTCCAAGGGCATACCCTTCCAGTCTCTTCGGTAGCGTTCAGCGCAGACCTCAAGCATGTCCTCACTGGCTCCTGGGATCACACAGCCATTTTCTGGGACGCGCGGACGGGAGAAAAGCTCCGCGCCTTCCAGGGTACCGATTGGGTTTTGTCGGTAGCGTTCAGTCCGGACGGCAAGCATGTCCTCACCGGCTCCGGGGACAACACGGCCATTCTGTGGAACGCCCGGACCGGACAGAAGCTCCGCACCTTCCAGGAACATGCCAGTTCAGTGACT
>Ga0335075_10013028_pt1 | contig 12537 bp, 9 predicted proteins | sample Lox_Sample_24_FD_206723 | JGI IMG/M metagenome (GOLD analysis project Ga0335075, IMG submission 206723) | Soil microbial communities from Loxahatchee National Wildlife Refuge, Florida, United States - Lox_Sample_2.4 | ecosystem: Environmental > Terrestrial > Soil > Wetlands | place: USA: Florida... | reverse complement strand
GTCTGTTGTCGAAGAAGCGGCGTGTGGCGTTTTCATTTGGCTTAGTGAAATCAAGCCTATGGACGCTCCAGCCGCTTCTTTGGTTAATCCCTTTATGAAATATCCGGGCTAGGATTTAAAACAGAGTAAGCGGGGAGCGCACGCGCCCTCGCGTGCGGCGGTTGACGCCTCGTCAACCGCTCGGGCGCGCCACCGCGCTCGTTCGACCGCGAGGCGCGGTCGAACCGCACGCGAAGGCGCGTGCGCTCCCCATTTACCACCCGTTCATGTGCATGCGAGTCACATCCGCGAAAAAACTGGCGCATCGTACCTCAATCAGGTTAAATTCCCCCTCTTTGATTTATGGCTAAATTGACTGTTCGAGACCTGGACGTCCGCGGCAAGCGCGTTTTCATGCGCGTGGATTACAACGTGCCGATGGAGGAAAAAGACGGGCAAATGGTAATCACCGATACTACCCGTATCGTTGAAACCATGCCCACCCTCAAATTTCTGATTGAAAAGGGCGCAAAAATCATCCTCGCCGCACACCTCGGCCGCCCCAAAGGCAAGCGCGAACCAACCATGTCGCTCCGTCCCGTAGGCCTGAAATTGCACGAACTCCTGGGCATGCCCGTCGAATTTGCCGATGACTGCATTGGCGAACATGCCGAGAAAATCGCCTCCACATTGAAAGACGGCCATGTCGCCCTGCTGGAAAATGTCCGTTATTACAACGAAGAAGAAGCGAATGATCCGGCTTTCGCCGAAAAGCTCGCCAAAATCGCCGATGTTTACGTGAACGACGCTTTTGGCGCCGCGCATCGCGCCCATGCTTCCACCGAAGGCGTCGCGCGCGTCATTGCCAAACGCGGCGGCAAATGCGCCGCGGGCCTGTTGATGGAACGCGAATTGAAATTTCTAGGCGACGAACTCGAGAATCCTGCGCGCCCGTTCGTCGTCATCCTGGGCGGAGCTAAAGTCTCTGACAAAATCAAAGTCATTGACCGGCTGCTTGAAAAGGCAGACACGATTTTAATCGGCGGCGCGATGGCCTACACATTCAAACTGGCCCACGGCGAAAAAGTCGGAAAATCGCTCGTAGAACCCGAGCACAAACAAACCGCGCTCAATGCCGAGGCCAAGGCCAAAAAACTCGGCGTGAACTTTCAATTGCCCACGGACACCGTCATCGCCACACCCGTGGATACCGGCAAGCTGAACAAAAAAGGCAAACCCGTCATGGATTTCGCCAATATCCAGACCATTAAAGGCAATATCCCGGATGACGCCGAAGGTTTCAGCATCGGCGACGAAACCGCCCGCAATTACGCCAAAATCATTTCCGGCGCAAAGACGATTTTGTGGAACGGCCCGATGGGAATGTTCGAGGACCCGCGATTTGCCGCTGGAACCAATCTGGTCGCCCAGGCCGTGGCCGAAGCCACGCAGAAAAACGGCGCCAAAAGCATCATTGGCGGCGGCGACAGTGTCAAAGCCCTCAACAAGGCTAAACTCGGTGACAAAGTCACCTTTATGAGCACCGGCGGTGGCGCAAGCCTGGAATTTTTGGAAGGCACAGTCCTCCCGGGCGTCGCGGCACTTTCGGACAAGTAATTTGCCGTATATTGAAGCATGGCTACGCTAACCATCAAATTGCCATCGCACGAAGCGCAAAATGAATTCAATTTGCGCCGATGGGATGATTTGCTTGCTGACCCCGAGTTTCTTAAAATTGAAGGCCGCATTGAAACAGACCGGTTTGGTCGTGTGATTATAAATGCGCTGGCTCCTCCAAAACACGGGTTTTATCAAGCGAATGTTAGTTTTCGGCTCGATTCGCTCATGCGTCGAGGACAGGTGATGATCGCATGCCCCATTTCCACCGCAGACGGCGTTCGCGCCGCGGACGTGGCATGGGTTTCGCCACAACGGATCAAAGAACTGGGGAACCGGTCATGTTTTCCGCACGCGCCGGAAATCTGCGTCGAAGTGCTTTCCCCGGGAAACAGCGATGCAGAAATCGAAGAGAAGATTGCGCTCTATTTCGAAGCCGGCGCAAGTGAGGTTTGGATTTGTGGAACTCTGGGCGAGATGAAATTTTTTTCCGCCGCCGGCGCCCCGCACATGCCCGCCTCTAAACTTTGCCCTGACTTCCCCGCGCGCATCGAGCTTAGGCTGGAACCGTAAGCATTCGCCGTATTGAGAGTTGAATTTTTTCAAAAAATGAACAAAGAACGAAAATTAGTCATCGCCGGCAATTGGAAGATGAACAAGACCATTGCCGAGGCGCTGGCATTGGTGAATGACCTTAAATTGGAACTGAAAAACGTCAAAGAGGCCGACATCGTCGTATGTCCGCCGTTCACGGCGCTGGAGTCCGTTTCAAAAGCCATTATCGACACGAAAAACATTCGCCTGGGCGCCCAAAACATGAGCGAGCACAATTTCGGCGCGCACACCGGCGAAATCTGCGCCGGCATGCTCAAGGAATGCTTCGTTCGCTATGTCATCCTGGGCCACAGCGAACGGCGCCAGTACCAAAAAGAAACCGATGCCCTGATCGCCAAAAAGGCCGCGGCAGCCCACGGCGCCACCTTGAAACCGATTGTTTGTGTGGGCGAAACGCTGGCCGAGCGCGAGGCCGGCCAGACCGAAAAGGTCCTGGATACCCAGGTACGCGGCAGCCTTGCCGGTTTGACACGCGAGCACATGATTGAATCTATTATCGCCTACGAACCGGTCTGGGCCATCGGCACCGGCAAAACGGCCACGACCCAACAGGCGCAGGATGCCCACGCGTTCATCCGCCGCCTGATCGCCTCGATGTTCGACGAAGCGACGGCCCGCAAAGTTCGCATCCAATACGGCGGCAGCGTCAAACCGGCAAATGCCCGCGAACTCATGAGCCAGCCGGACGTGGACGGCGCCCTCGTCGGCGGCGCCAGTCTCGAAGCGCGAAGTTTTGCTGACATTATCAAGAATTCGATTTAAGATTAGGCATGAGTTTCATCATTGGTATTTTAACATTTTTATTGATTGTCAACTGCGGCATTTTGGTCCTGCTGATTCTGGTCCAATTGCCCAAAAAAGACGCGGGCGCGGGCCTGGCCTTTGGCGGCGGCACGGCGGACGCCTTATTTGGCGCCGGCTCGGGCAATGCCCTGACCAAAATCACCAAATGGGCGACATTTGGGTTTGTCGCGCTGGCGGTCCTTATGGGTGCGCTGCAGACCCGCCTAAGCCACGGCAACTCAAATGCGTTTGAACAAGGGGTTGAATCCCAGCAGCAGATGCATACAACCGGGCAGCCGCAAGTCGCGCCGCAACCAACCGCTCCCCACCCCGGAACATCCTCATCTCCGGCCCAAACGCCGGGAATGCAGTTGTATTCGGCCACGAACTCCATGCCGGCCGGTTCCACAAACGGCAAATAATTCAATGCCTGTTTTCGCGAAACGCGCCCCGAATTTTTTTTCGAGGGCGCGTTGTCGCTATTTGGCGCTCGTGCTTTTTCCGGCGCTTTGCCTGTTCGCTTCCGGCTGTTTTCGCCGCGAATCGCCCGCCGACGTCACCATCATCAACCACGCCGAACCCGATTCCCTCGACCCGGCCATCATCGTCAGCCAGCCGGACATGCGCATCGTGCGCGGTCTGTTCGAAGGCCTGTTGCGCCTGGACCCCAAAACCGCCGCGCCCATTCCCGGGCTCGCAAAAAGTTGGGACATTTCCCCGGATAAAAAGACCTATACGTTCCACCTGCGAACAAATCTGGTCTGGTCCACCGGCGAACCCATCACTGCGGACGATGTTGTTTATTCCTGGATCCGCGCGCTTAAGCCATCCACGGCGTCGGATTACGCATTTGCCCTGTATTATCTGAAAAATGCCGTGGACTTTAACGCCGGAAAAATCACGGACCCATCATTGGTCGGCGTTCATGCGCTGGATAAATACACCGTCCGCGTCGAATTGAACTATCCGGTGGCCTTTTTCCTCGACCTGTGCACCTTCCCGGTCATGTTTGTCGTCCCGCGGCAAACCATAGAAAAATATGGCGACCACTGGATCATGGCCAGGCCGCTGCCGAGCAGCGGGCCGTATGAACTTGCTTACTGGCGGTTAAACGACCGCGTGCGCCTGGTCAAAAATCCACTTTATTGGAACGCCACAAACACCCAATCGGACATCATTGACATTTTGCCCATCGGTTCTCCGAATACGGCCTTCAATCTCTACGAAAGCGGCGCAGCTGACATTGTTTGGGACAAAGACGAAATACCCCAGGATTTACTGGACATATTGCTGAAGCGGCCGGATTTTCACCGGTTTGATTTTTTGGGCACTTATTTCATTCGGTTCAATGTCACGCAGAAGCCATTCGATGACCCGCGGGTGCGCCGGGCGCTGGCGCTGGCCGTTAACAAAGATCTGCTCGTCAAAAAAATTATGCGCGCGGGAGAACGCCCGGCGTCTCATTTTGTGCCGGATGGCACGGCCAATTACGAATCGCCCCAGGGCCTCGGATATGACCCGGCCCTTGCCAAACAATTACTGGCCGAGGCCGGCTATCCCGGCGGCAAAGGCTTTCCGCGTTTCCAATATACGTTCGACGCGGCCGCGGGCGGCGCAGCCAAGGTCCATGAAAACATCGCTGTTGAGTTGCAGCAAATGTGGGCCGATACGCTCGGCATTCACATGGATTTGCGGCAAGTGGAAACAAAGGTGTTTTGGAACATGCAGGGCACTTTGGATTACCAGTTGTCACGCTCCAGTTGGGTCGGCGATTACGACGATGCCAATACCTTCCTGGAAATGTTCGTCAGCAACGACGGCGAGAATCGAACGGGCTGGAAAGACCCCGAATACGACGCGCTCATTTTGCAGGCAAACGAACAGACGGATTTGAAAGCTCGCGAGAAAATTTTTCAGCGCGCGGAAAGCATTCTAATCAGCAATCAGGTGCCCATTATTCCGCTGTTTTTTTACGCGGGCGTCACCTATTACGATACGAATAAAATCCAGGGCATCTACGCGAACCTGCTGGATGATCACCCGCTGGAATATATTCGGAAGATTCACCCGGCGAAGCCGTAGCTTTACCAAACGCCCAATTCAATCAGTTGTTCCGTTGCCTTTTGAGCCCATCCCCGGTTCGCCGCCGGGCTTGCCGGGCTGGGATGCAGGATTTGCCCGGCACGAATTGGCCTTGGCAGTTTTTCGCAGGCGGCCTGCCCATGTTTAAAAGCAAAATCACCGACGCCAATCACCCATTCCGGCTCCAGAATCTCAAAAATGCGGCGCAAGTGGGCATCACAGAGTTCAAGCAACGGGCGCTTTTCCGCCGCCGGCAATTTGTCCGGAGTGCGATTGCAGCCGCTATCTTCGCAAAAGGCGAGCGGGCAATAGTTCACCACAAAATGCCCCGCGAAAAAGTTCTCGGGCGTCCCAAACCGTTCCGCGAACAAACCCCAAAGACGCCGTCCGCTGACTTCCGAGCGGGGGCAGTCAAAACCGCGAACGAGCCGTTTGGCATGTTCGTCCGCGGGCTTATTTATTTTCGCGGAAATTTTGAGCCAGTCACGAACGGCGGCGACTTCGCCGAATGGAACACCCGTTTGTACCATTCCGAAAGGACCCGGGTTCATGCCGTGGAAAATGACCCGTTTACGGCCCGCGCCGTACTTTTTTAAATACAATTCATGCGCCGCCCACGCATAATCCAGGGGATTATAGACGTGCGTCACCGGGGGACCGAACTTCAAGCGATCGACGCTACGGGCAAGGTCACGGGCCGCCGCGATGAGTTCGTGACTGATTTTGTTTTCTCTCAAAATTTTCCATTCTATTTCGCCAGCGACTCCGCCAGTCGCGCAAATTGATCCAGGCTTAATTTTTCAGCCCGTTCCCGGGGCGAAATCTCCAGTTCGCGAAACGCGGCGTCCAGCTTTTCTTCCGGCCAATCCTGTTTCAATAATTTAAAAACCATCTTTCGTCTCTGTGAAAAGGCCCGCTTTACGATTTTAGCGAACGGCTCACGCAGGCTCTCCGGCAGAAGCGGTTGTTCGCGCCGGTCTAAAACCACGCAGGCCGAATCCACATCTGGCTCCGGAAAAAAGCAGGATGCCGGAATCTTGAAAAAGTCGCGGACCTGGTAGTCCAATTGCGCCAATAATGTCAATATGCCGTAATCTTCGTCATCGGCACTGGCTGCCAGCCGCCGGGCGACCTCCCATTGCAAAGTTGCGACGATTTTCCGGGGAGCGCTCGCGCCAGAGGCCAATTCCACCAAAATGGGCGAAGCCACCGAATACGGCAAATTGGACGCCACCTTCCAATCGCTCCAATCGCGCCTGGTGGTTTTTAAAAATGCCAGCGCGTCGGCTTCGAGCAATTCAAATTTTGGAGAATGGAACCGTTCCCGCAAAAGTCCGGACAGGCGGATGTCCTTTTCAATCGCCAAAACATGGCCGGCATTTTCCAGAAGCAATGCCGTGAGAGGGCCCATGCCCGGTCCAATCTCCAGGACCTTGTCCGATGGGAAAATCTGCGCCGCTTCGACAATCCGCCTCAACTGGTTTTGGTCGTGTAAAAAATTCTGGCCCAGAGATTTTGTGAGCTGGATGCCCCGTGCCGCCAGGATCTCGCGCATCTCATTCAGTTTCATAAGGGTTTCCTTAGGAAGCGCACCTGGACGATGAACCGAGATCATCGCTAGCCGTGACAAACATCGGACGACGATTCTCCCTCTCCCAGCGGGCTCCCAGCGGGAGAGGGCCGGGGTGAGAATTCGCCCAAGGAAAACTTCGCGCATTGAACCACTGAACCGGGATAATTGTTCGCCGTGTCAAACCATCGGACGATGATTCTCCCTCTCCCAGCGGGAGAGGGCTGGGGTGAGGGAGAATCGTTCGAATGAGAATGTTGCGGTTCATGGGGAGGGAGAATCGTTCGAACGAGAATGCCATACGATTCATAAAATGGTGTAGGCTTTCATTCTTCATCCGTTGGCGCAAAGCCCCGGCGCAGGCAATTTTCCGTTACCACGCGCGGGACCATAAAATTTTGAAGATACTCCCGCCCGCCCGCCTTTGTTCCGCCGCCGGACATGTGAAATCCGCCAAACGGCTGCCGCTCGACAATCGCCCCCGTAATGCCACGATTAATGTACAGATTTCCACAAACCATTTCTGCCCGGACTCGCTCAATATTCGCCGGGCTTCGTGAATAAAAACCGCCGGTCAACGCAAATTCACTCGTATTGGCCAGCACCAGCGCTTTGTCAATGTCCGCAGCCTTGCTCACGGCCAGGACCGGTCCAAAAATTTCTTCGCGAAAAAGGCGGCTATCAGGCCGCACGTCCGTAAAGATCGTTGGCGGCACATAACACGCCTCCGGATCGTTGGGAAACTGCCCCTGCCACGCCAGCGTCGCTTCTTTCTTTCCGGCTTCGATCATCTTGAGAATGCGTTGTTGAGCGTCACGGCTGATGACCGGGCCTATGAAATTTCCCGGTTCGTGCGGCGGGCCGGCTCGCATCGAAGCGGCCGCGGCAATAAAACGTTGCAGAAAGGCGGCGTAATTATCCTCCAGCACAATCAGCCGTGACAACGCGCTGCACTTTTGTCCCTGATACCCGAAGGCCGACGCCAGGCACCCGGCAACGGCTTCATCCATGTCCGCGTCGCTATCCACAATCACGCAATTCTTTCCACCCATCTCACAAATGACCTTTTTCAAATTGATCTGCCCGGGCTGCGTCCGCCCTGCGGTTTCCCAAATGTTTAATCCGACTTGCTTCGATCCGGTGAACGCGATGAAATCCACGCGCGGCTCCGAGACGAGATGCGCGCCGACCGTGCCGCCCGGCCCTGTAAGCAGATTGGCTGTGCCCGGCGGAAAACCAGCCTTCACCAGCAATTTCATGAGATGGGCGGCGACCACGGGCGTTTGGTCTGAAGGCTTGATGATGACCGCGTTGCCCGCGACCAGAGCCGCGGCCGTCATGCCGGTCAATATTGCCAGGGGAAAATTCCACGGGGCTATAATGACGCCAACGCCCCGCGGCCGCCATTCCTGAAAATTCGTTTCTCCGGCCACGTGCTGCGTGCGCTCCGGCCTGCCCAAAAGCCGCATCTGCGCCGCATAGTAATCGCAAAAATCTATCGCTTCGGCCACGTCGGCGTCGGCTTCTGTCCAGCTTTTGCCTGCTTCCAGGATTTCAATGGCGCAAAGCGCGGCCTTGTCGGCGCGCATGAGGGACGCCGTTTTTTCAAGAATAGCCGCCCGCTCGACGGCGGGCGTTCGCGCCCATTTCGGCCATGCGGCGTGCGCGGCTTCAATCGCCGTATTCGCTTCGGCTATCGTTGCCTGCGCCGCGTATCCGACAATTTCCTTCTGATTTGCCGGATTCAACGACGGCAGCCAATCGCGGGTTGAAACGGATTTGTGATTGATGAGCAACGGATGCCGCTGGCCCAATTGCTTCCGCGCTTCCTGGATGGCGTCCCGCATTTTCTGTTGTTCAGCGTCGATGGTAAAATCGACCGGCGGTTCATTCTGAAAGCTGCCAACGGTAGGGACGCGCTGCCGCGCGTCCTTGCCGCCCGGCAGGTCGGCCCCATGAGCCACCGAGATCGATCGCCGCGCCAAATCACCGGCCGATGATTCCCCCTCTCCCTGCGGGAGAGGGCCGGGGTGAGGGAGAGTCGTTCGAATGGGAATATCGTGCGGTACACACGGCTTCTTCAGCAACTCTTCCCGGCTTATTCCGCGCGCATAGCGGCTGGCCAGGAATCCTTCGTTCGAAGTGTTTTCCAAAAGACGCCGGACAAGATAGGCCATGCCGGGCAATAGTTCGCCAACCGGACAATATTCGCGCAGCCGGCATCCCAACTGCAACAGCGCGCCTTTCACCGGCTCAGCCATTCCACAGAGCATCTGAAATTCAAACCGCCTGAGGTCCATCCCGCGCCGTTCCGCCGCTGCGAGGGCGTACGCGACGCTTCGGACATTATGCGTCGCGATTGCGGCATCTACGGCGTCGGCATGATCGAGCAGGATTGCCGAGAGTTTCTCAAAATTAGCGTCCGTTTCCGTCTTGAAAGCGAACACCGGCGATGGCCAGCCCTTTTGGCGGGCTACAACAGTTTCGTAATCCCAATAAGCGCCTTTCACCAGCCGCACGGTCACCCGCCGTTTCCACGATTGCGCCCAACGGATGATATCCGCGAGGTCAGATTCTGAGTCCTTCAAATAGGCCTGCATCGCCAGTCCGCACGCCGGTCCGCTGCTAAATTCAGGCTCGCTGAAAATCGCCTTGAACAAACGCAGCGTCAGGTTTTTCAGCGCATGACTCTCCATGTCAAAGTTCACGAGAGCGCCGGTTTCTTTTGCCTTGCGGAGAATCGGCCGAAGGCGGCCGGAAATGCATTCGATGGCCGTTTCGGGATCGGCCGGATGGATTTGCGAATAAAGCGCCGAGATTTTGACGGATATATTTAACGCCGGCGCCGGCCCGTCCGAACCCACATTGCTTTTGCAATCGCCGGGCCATTTGGGCATTTCTTTGGCCAGAAGCGCCAGCATGTCCAAATATCGCCGGGCATAGTCGTCGGCTTCCGCCTCGCTCAATACCGCTTCCCCGAGCAAATCCACGGTGAAAGCCATTTGCCGCTCGTGAAGACTGCGAAGCGCGGCGACGATCTCGCGCGGGTCATTGCCCAGCATGAATTGCCGCGCAAGCCCGGTGACTTGTGATTTGACCGCAGGCGCCATGAGCCAGGGCGCCATGGACGCAGCTTTCAAACCCGCGCGCACTGTGGAAGACACATGCTCACTATCGAGATATTCCTTGAGATGACGCGCGACTTCGTTTGAGGATTGCAACGTCGGCAACACATCCACGAAACGGAACAATTGAGTTTTAAAGTGTTCATCCCGCATCGCCCACTCCATCAGAGATCCCGACAGTCCCTTTTTCGTGAAAAAGGACGGCGGTTCAGCCGCCTCGATCAATGAGAATAGCTTTTCGCCCCAGGCGCGGACCGCGGGTTCCAAATCGTTGGAAATATTTGAATGCTGAGTCATAGGGGAGTTGGTCGTCTCCATTACTGCCGGAGGCAGTGTCCAATATTTGTCCTCGGCAGACAAACTTTTTGCGAAACGGCAGAACATCAGCCTATTTGGCAATGGACGGGTTGAGTTCGGTGGCTTTTCGATATTCGACGGCTGCCTGGTTAGTTAGTCCTTCCTCGGCCAGGGCATGGGCCAGGCCCAAACGATAGGCGGCCGAATCCGGCTTGATCTCGACGGCCTTTTGATATTGAACAATCGCTTCATTGACCTGCCCGATTTGCAATAGACCCAGCCCCAGTTCGTAATGAGCCCCAGCCAGCGCGGGATCAAGTTCGACGGCCTTTCGATATTCCGTGACAGCCTCCGTGCCCTTTCCCGCCTTCAATAGCGCGTTGCCAAGGCCGCACCGGAAATTCACGGATTGAGGATCTAAATCAACGGCTTTCTGAAATTGAACGATGGCCTCGGGCACGCGTCCGGTTTGCAGCAGGCCAAAGCCCAGGTTGTTATGGCCATCCGGAAAATCCGGGGCGAGTTCCACGGCCTTTGCAAACTCGGCGATGGCATCGGCAATCCGTCCTTCCTGAAGATAACAAGACCCAAGAATATTGTGCGCTTTGGCAAAATCCGGGTCCAGTTTCAATACGATTTGATTTTGGGCGGCGGCGTCCTGAATCCGCCCGAGACTGAGGAGGCAATAGCCGAGATCGTAATGCGCCTCAATGAGGTCCGGATTGAAATCGATGGCCTTCTGATACTGGGCGATTGCATTGCCCGGCTGCCCCATTTGAACGAGAGCGTTGCCCAGGCCATCATGGGCTTCCCCGGAGGCGGCATTCAGTTTCAATGCCTCCTGGTAGAAGGCTATCGCCTCCGCGCCTCGGCCCAAAATAAGGCGATGGTTTCCGGCGAAACAATCGGCAGCCACCCGCGCGCCCAGGCTGGCGGCGACATTAAAAGCAACCGCGTACGCCATCAGCAGAATCCAACCCACGCGCGCGACCCGCCGCCAGGCTGCTTTTCCCGCCAGCGCCCGATCGACGAGAAATATCCCGACGATTGCCAATAGCATTAACGCCGGCAAAAAATCCACCTCATAACGGCTGCTGGCCGTTATGAAGAAACAAAGCAACAGGGCACACGCGCCAAATTGAAGGAAGACGGCCGCCAGGAACCCGCGCAACGTGGAAAATTCTTTGGGTGTCCGAGCCTGCCACGCCAGCAAAGAACCCGCCGCCAGCCACACGATCGGATAATCAATAAAAATTCCGCCGTAACGGTCAACCCCCAATCCGCCATAGCCCGGCGGAACGGCCCCCATTCCAATGGTATCAACGAACGGGAATCGCCGAATCCATCGCAAAGGTTCCAGAAAATAAAAGCGGAAATTGAACCAGAGAAACGAGAGGCCAAATTGGTGTGCGCCGTGGTCCTGAAAGTCTGTCAACGCGTAATGCCAGCCAAATTCAAGGGGATTTCCGAAGCGCATCTGGTTGTAAAGCATCAACGCCGCCCCCAATACCAGCAGCGGCCCGGCCGCGGCTGCCGCCAGCAACAGCGGCCGCTGCCGCGAATGCGGCTCTGTCGTTTCGCGCCAGGCCTGGATGACCGGAACGAAAAGCATCACGGCCCCGAATAACAACGATGGCCGTGCGCCGAGCGCCAATCCATAAGCCAGGCTCGACAAGAGCAGCCACGGCACTGCGCGTTGCGGCGCATGAAACGCGCGCCAGAGAGCGGCCAATGCCAGCATCGTAAACGCAAAAGCACAACTGGCCGCGACTTCATAGACGTCACACGAGGCCAAAGTTTCCAGCAACCCGGTGGCCAGCCCCACGGCCACGATGCCCGCTGCCGCAATCCAGGCGCCGGCCTGTGGAAAATATCGCCGCCAAGCCTCATACACCAAAAGCGCTGCCATCAGAAAACCCAGCGAACAAAACAGGACAACTGCAACCGTTTGCGAAAGGTAATGGCCGGTCAAGGCCGCATACGGCCAAAATAACACCAGAGCCGGTGTGACCCCAAAATACAGGTACAATTTCCCGTTGAAATAGCTCATGTCGAACGCGAGATAATTTCCATTCCGCACGAAGGGGCCATTGGCGGCCGGATCATACGGATTCTGAAGCTGCGCGAGGTGTGGGTCCGGCTCCCTATTTACACTGAGCCTGCCGGCCTGAAAACCCTGGACCAGGAGGTTATAATAGGCGTCGTTCGGACCAGATTCGAGAAGGCCCGGTCCGGCGCTCCACACGAAAAATCCGATGACAGCGACGCATAGAGCGCCAAAAAGGCCGCGCCTCAGCCAGCGCAAATCCACGGGGCGAACGTCGGTTGGGCCGATATTAGTCATTGAAAAACATTTTACAAAAAGCCGCCCCTCAAATTCACGATAAACTTTAGCTTAATAATAATGGGGAGCGCACGCGCCCTCGCGTGCGGCGGTTTTCGCCTCGTAAAACCCACGGGCGCGCCCCC
>Ga0335075_10013027_pt1 | contig 12537 bp, 8 predicted proteins | sample Lox_Sample_24_FD_206723 | JGI IMG/M metagenome (GOLD analysis project Ga0335075, IMG submission 206723) | Soil microbial communities from Loxahatchee National Wildlife Refuge, Florida, United States - Lox_Sample_2.4 | ecosystem: Environmental > Terrestrial > Soil > Wetlands | place: USA: Florida... | reverse complement strand
GTTTCTGGAAGCCGCGCAACTGCCGGCGCACCCGGCGGAGTTCTCGCAGGAGCGCACGGATGTCTCCCGGCGCCGCGCGGAGGCGAGCATGGCGAAGGCTGAGCGAGCGCGGCAAGTGTGGGAGGAGAAGACTCTCGGGGATGAGCTCGAAGCGCCCGATGAACCCAAGTGGGGCACGCCAGGGGCTCGCCTGAGAGAGATGATGCGACTGCAGCGCCGGATCGATGAGCAGAGAAAACGCAAGAAGGAAGGTTGACTGCGCGGCGTGCATCCGGTGCATCCACGGCGCAATTTTCGGAGGCTGCAGGCGCAAATGGATGACGGACGAGTAACTCAGCCGCAGTGTTGGTTTCGCGTGCGGGTAACTTGACTCGGAGAGTAGGGCGAACGACGCTTCGTGAGACCGCCTGATACGCGGTGAGCATAACTGAGCATCTGAAGTTTCCAAAGGCCCAAAGGTCCGTCCTCTCAGGTCATGCAAAGCGCGAGCATAGGAGGCGCCGTCCTTCCTGTTTTGGACACGGGTCCGGTGGGCGAGGAGCTGCTAATCCAGACTTGAGCCAAAGCAGTTAGAACATGATGACCTGTCGGACTGTTGCGCCGGCAGCCAATCGGTCGAATCCGGCATTAATGTCATCGAGCACAATGTGTTCACTCATCAGCTTGTTGACCGGTAACTTTCCAACCCGATAGAGCTCGATGTACAAAGGTATGTCGCGCAGGGGCACGCAAGAGCCGACATAGCTGCCCTTGAGGGTGCGCTCCTCGGCTACGATCTGCGCCGGTGAGATCGCGAGAGTTCTGCTCGAATGCGGCAAGCCGGCCGTAACCGTTTCGCCGCCCCGCCGGGTGACTTTCCAAGCGAGTTCTAACGCTGGAATCGAACCCGCCATCTCGAATGCGTAATCGACGCCGCCCCTGGTCGCGGTCCTGATGCGATCGACGAGGTCTGGCTCCTCGGCGTTGAAGGTGGCGCTCGCACCAAGCTCGCGTGCCAGTGCCAGTTTATCCTCCCTCAGGTCAACCGCGATGATCTCGCGCGCGCCGGCGGCGACTGCCGCCAGTAGACTGTTGAGGCCCACACCACCCAGGCCGATCACCGCGATGCGTGCTCCTGGCCTCACCCGGGCGGTATTGAATACCGCGCCGACGCCGGTGATCACGGCACACCCGAATAGCGCCGCCTCGTCAAAGGGCAGTGACTCATCAATTTTGACGCAGGAGTGCTCGGAAGTTACGGCATATTCGGCGAACGCTGCGACGCCAAGCAGGTGATTCACCGCCTTGCCGTTCTCATGAAGGCGGCGAGCACCAGAGAGCAAGGTGCCACTAACGTTGGCCTTGACCGCCGGCTCGCACAGCGCCGGCCGCCCCGCCGCACAGGGAACGCAGTGACCGCAGCTAGGCACGAACACCATCACCACGTGATCGCCGGCGGCAACGGTTTTCACGCCCTTACCCACCTCGCGAACGACACCTGCGGCTTCATGACCAAGGACCATCGGAAGCGGCCGCGCGCGGTTGCCGTCGATGGCGGATAGGTCGGAGTGGCAAAGTCCCGCAGCTTTGATCTCGACCAGGACTTCGCCTTCCCCCGGGCCATCGAGCTCAAGGGTACCGATTGTCAGCGGTTTGCTGCTGGCGTACGGCGCAGTGGCACCCAGCTCTCGGAGAACGGCGGCGCGAATATGCATACGGACTCATCCTTCTATGTGATCGCTACGTAAATGCCGGACGACTCGAGACAGCTCTCCTTGTTGCGAGGACGCTCCGATGAGACTCGGCGCGCTGCATGATACGCAGACGGGAGCTCGCGTTATGCCGAGTTGACCCAGATCGTGGACTCAGAGGCGCGGCATGGCGCATTTGTCAGAGCGGTTTTTCCCCCTGCGCCTGAAGGTGCATGTTGAGTTGCGGCAGGTCTGTGCGCTCGAGGTGCTGCCACTGCGACAGCATCGCAGTGAGCCTCTGCGAAAGCATCGAATACGAGGCGAGCGCGTCTGGGCTCGGCTCCGCATCGGCTTGATCGACTGCCGCCTCCAGATTGGAGAGATCGGACGCTAGCGCCTGAAGGCTATCGGTGCGAGCCGGAGGCGTGCCGGTCAGCTCCTTCAGTCTTTCGGGATGCGGCCGGGCGCCGGAGATGTTGCGCGCCTCTGCCATGAGAATTGCTATGTGGGTATCCGCCGCTCCGGGTCGTGTGAGTCGCGCATCGAGCGCGTCGAGGAGCCTCACCGCCTGGTCCAACGCCTGCGAGGCCCGGAATCTCGCGATTGCGATCTTCTGAGCCAATCGGAACTGCGAGATAAATCCCCTTTGCGAAACGTGAACGTGCGGGTCCGGCTTCACGACGAGCGGCTCGGTGTACTCCCTGCCCATGACGCCGAGGTGCACGATGTAGGTGCCCGGGGGCGCCCACACTCCATCCTCCTGCGGACCTTGTGCTTCCTCCGCGCCCGGCAGCGGATAGTGCAGGTCCCAGACGAAGCGCTGCATGCCGGGATTGGCCGAGGGAGTCGCCGGCGCATGTGCCCACTCGGGAGCGGACTCGGCCCGCCCCGGGTTAGTGGCCGGAACGCGCTCGGCGCTGCTGTAGCGGCGAACGAGCCGGCCTTGCGAGTCGAGGATGGACACGGTCACTGGGCCTTGCGCGCCTGCCGGCAGCACGTAATCGATGATGGCACCGTTTGGCGGATTGGCTGCCATCGGCTCATCCTGCCGCATCGGCGTACCGGAGAAGCCCTGCTGGAAGCGGATGGCGGGCTCGGGCTTCAACAGCGTGACCGAATCCCTCCTCACCCTGGTCATCTGCCTGAGCGCTGTCATGTCGTCCATGATCCAGATGCCGCGCCCGTGAGTGGCGATCACGAGGTCGTCGCCGTGCACCTTCAGGTCGCGCACGGAGGTGACGGGGAGATTCTGCTGCAAGGATTGCCAGTGCTCGCCGCCGTCGAATGAGACGAACACCCCGAACTCGGTGCCTGCGTACAGCAGGTTCGGCTGCACGGGATCCTGGCGTACCACATTGACGTAGTCGCCGTGCGGAATTCCCGAAACGGTGAGGCTCCAGCTGCTCCCATCGTTACGCGTGACGTAGATGTACGGACTGTCATCGCCGAGCCGGTGCCGATCGATCGCAAGATGAGCGACACCCGGCTGGACAGGTGACAGCGCGATGCCTGCGACCTTCGACCAGGGAGTCAGCGCCGGCGGCGTGACGTCCTGCCAATCCGCGCCGCCGTCATTGGTATGCCAGACGAGCCCGTCGTCGGTGCCCGCCCAGAGCACCTGCGCATCGAGAGGCGACGGTGCGACCGTGTAGATCACGCCCCAGCGTTTGCCGATGTGGAAATTGTCCGCGGCGGTCGGTGGATCGAGATTCGGCGGTGTGGAGTCGATCTTGCGGGTGAGATCCGGACTGAGGATCTTCCAGTGCAGGCCGCCGTCGACAGTGCTGAAAAGGCGCTGATTGGCAAAATAAAGCGTGTCCGGCCCCGCTTCCGAGAAGATGAGCGGCTCCGTCCAGGTCGCGCGATAATGAGCCCACGGGTACGCCAAGGTCGGATCGACGACGCGCGTCTGACCGGTTCGCATGTTGAGCACTTCGACGCTCGCCAGAACCTCGGTGCTATCGCCGTAGACCATGTCAGGATGGTCGGGATCCACCACGATCATGCCGTTCTCGCCTCCCGGGATGATCTCGCGAAAGTTCTGCTCGGTGATGCCGTCGCTGCTTGCGGTGCGGCTCGGCAAGGCGATAGCGCCGGAGTCCTGCTGTGCCCCGTACACCCAGAACGGGAAGCGGTTGTCGGTGCTCACGTGATAGATCTGCGCGGTCGGCTGGTTGAGCCAACTGCTCCACGTGCGGCCTCCATCGAGTGTGACTTGCACGCCTTGATCACCACCGAGGATCTGCCGGTCGGTGTCGGTGGGGTCGATCCAGAGCTGGTGGTAGTCATCGCCCGCGTAGCCCGTGAGCGCGACGAAATGTGCGCCGCCATCGCTCGATCCGAGCACGATGGTATCCATGACATACACGCGATTGGCGTCGGCGGGGTTGACGGTGATCGAGCAGAAGTACCAGCAGCGGTTCCAGATTCTCCCGTCGCGCGACACGTGTTTCCAGTTCAAGCCGCCGTCATCCGAACGGTAGAGGCCACCCTCGTTCCACGGGCCATCGGCGATCGCATACACCCGATCGGGCTGCGTCCGCGCCAGGGCGATACCGATGCGGCCGGGATGCGCCGGGAAGCCATGCCCGACGATCTTCGTCCAGTGCGTGCCGCCATCGTGAGACACGTAGAGCCCGCTGCCGGGCCCATCCGACGGCGGATAGACATTCCATGGCGGGCGGCGGGTCTGCCACAGCGCAGCGTAGATCGTCTGTGGATCTTCCGGATCGAGGGCGAGATCGGCCGCTCCGGTGTTGGCATTCTGGTAGAGAACTTTGGCCCAATGCTGGCCGCCGTCCGTCGAGCGAAAGACGCCTCGCTCGGCACTGGATGCGTAGGGGTCGCCGAGCGCGGCCACGAACACGACGTTGGGCTCTAGCGGGTTGATCAGAATGCGGGAGATCTGCCGGCTTCGGGTGAGTCCGATGTGCATCCAATGCGCACCGCCATCCACGGACTTGTAGACCCCGTCGCCCTGAGCGATATCAGACCGCATGTCGGCCTCGCCGGTGCCGACGTAAATGGTGTGCGGATCGGACGGGGCAATGGCAATGGCGCCGATCGAGCCTACTGGCTCTTGATCGAAAATCGGCTGCCATGTGCGGCCGGCATCGTGGGTAGCCCATACCCCGCCATCGACAGCCCCGAAATAAAACATACGGTCGTTGCCCGCGATGCCCGTCACAGCCAGCGCGCGCCCCGCCCTAAATGGGCCGATGAGCCGCCAGCTCAAGGCCTGGAAGTCCGAGCGCGGGACCGACCGCGGGCCGGTGGGAACGGCGGCCGCCGTGAAGGGAATCACGGCACCGAGTGCGAGGGCAGTGGCGCTCCCGAGAGCCAGCCACGCAAGGGCGCGTAATCGCAAGGCAACCTCCACGCATTCGCCGAGGCGAATTAGTCACTGCAATGGTGGTGAGCTGAGGCCGTCCGCGTGGCCGCCCGACCGGGCGGACGCGGGTCCGGTCAAAATTCTCCGCTAAAGGCCCGCCTTAGAGCGTTCATCTTCGCCGCCACGAAACTCCGTGCAAGCTCCGTCCTCGGGGCAATCAGATCAAACCCGTGGAAGGCTCCCGGCACCAGGTTCAGCTCGGTTTCAATCCCTGCAGCGGCAAGACGTTCGGCGTAACGCATGTCCTCATCGCAAAATAGATCAATCGAGCCTACGCCTACGAAGGCCGGCGGAAGCCCGATTAGATCCGTGCGGCGCGCGGGCACCGCCACGACGGGGACGGTTGCCGTTCCGGGCTTTTGCCCCAGAAAGGCTTCCCAACCAACGCGGTTGTCGCGCGCCGTCCAGATAATCTTCCCCTCATTCTTCGGCGGTTGCCTCGAGCTACCCGTACGATCATCGAGCATGGGATAGATGAGGGCTTGAAAGGCGATCGGCACTTCTCCACGATCGCGAGCCGTCAACGCAAGCAGCGCCGCGTGACCGCCTCCGGCACTTTCGCCCATGACGGCTATTCGCGTCGCATCAACTCCTAGCTCGCGCGCATGGTGATAAACCCATCGGAGTACCGAGTAGTTGTCCTCAATCGAACCCCCGTATCGGGTCTCCGGGGCGAGACGATACTCGACGGTTGCGACGAAGCAATCGAGTTCGGCTGCCCATCCCTGGGCCGACGGCACGTAATCCTTCGCTGAAAGCAGCACAAAGCCGCCGCCGTGCGTATGTATGATAGCCGGCCGCGAGGCGCCAGGCTTGATATTGACCAGGTAAGCGGCAACGTCTGGTGCGCCGCCGGGTACCGGGATCCACTTCTTGACGACAGGTACGGTCTTTTTGAAGACGACTCTCTGCGCCGCATCCTCTAACTGGTATTTATGGATGAACTCCAATGTCAACGGTTCGCTTCCGTCCTTCTCGGTCTGCTCGATGTACGCCCTTGCGTACCGTCGCAGCTCCGGATTGACGAAGGACAGATCGATCCCTTCCGCTCTGTTCCGGTTCACCGAAGCACAAGCTGCGCCTGTCCTGCCGAGCAGGCTGAATACCGTAAGTCCCAAAGTGCCGGCAAACTGGCGTCGGTTCAGGATCATTGCGATGCATCCCGGGTTTGTTCTGGAATACGAACGCCTCTTAGCACGGGGCGCAACTCAACGATCAACTTGTCCATGTACCGGCGTGCATCCGGGTCCAATTCGATCGTCACCGGGCGAACGCCGGGAAATTTGAGGATTCCTCGGGCACAGAGGAGGTGCTTCTCCGAGTGATGCAATTGCTCCAATGTCTGCAAGCTGAACTGCAGATATGGGGAGATCTGTGCAAAGAGCGCATAGGCGCGGGGCCACTGATCGTCGGTACCTAACCGCCATATCTGAACGAATATGTCCGCGAGCGCCAGCCCCGGCATGACTCCACATGCACCCGCAGGCTGAAGCTCCGGCACGTACATTCCATTCCATCCCAGGAAGACACCCACCTCGTCACCGAACTCGAGTCGGATCGCTCTGATGAATGAACCGATGCCTGGTTCTTCCAGTTTCAAGTAGCGGAAATTCGAGCACTTGCTGCGCAGTTCGAGCACGAAGGGCAGCCCAACGGATTGTCCCCCAGGGGACCAGTCCTGCACGACGACAGGCACGCTGACCGATTCGCAGACCGCTCGCGCGTAGGCGAGGAGGTGTCCGGACGAAACCGGAAAAGGGCGGGGCAGAGCAATGTTGATGGCGGCCGCTCCCATCTGCTCGGCCTGCTTCGCGAGGTGGGCGGCATGACGAGGGGAATGATAATTGCACTGCGCGATCACTCGGATTCGACCCGCGGCATCGGCAATGACCGACTCGAGTACGCGCTGCCGCTCGGAGTCCGCCAGCTTATAGAATTCGCTACCGAATGCTGGAGTGCAGACTGCCGTCGCGCCGGCTGCGACCGCAAAGTCCACTAGCGCGGCCAGAGCCTGGAAGTCCACCTCATCGTCGGGGCCGAAAGGCGTAGGAAGAATCGGGACTACGCCTCGAATTGGCAGATCACTCATCGACGCTCCCATGCAGACCTGCAGGCTCGCTATCGACGTATTCTTCAGGCGATGACCCCACCGGGATAGCGCTCGTGGATTTTTGGCTCGTAGAGCGGAATAAAGTGTTGCGCTCGCGTGCGGATGTCGCGATATACATCGTAGGCTTCGATGATGCTCTCGGCGATTCCCAAGGGCTTCATTTCTTCGACATTCGCAAAATGAAACGCGCAGTCCGAAAGGATGACCAAGCCGCGGCTGGTGTGCACTTCGATCAGGAGAGAGGAGCGATGGTGCACGCCGGCCCAGCGGCACACGAGGCCCGGTAGAACCTCTTCGAGGTCCTCGAGAAGACGGAGGTTGGCATGATTCTCTCCGAGGAGCCAGTGGAGGTCCTCATCGGAGATGCACCCTTGTCTAGGCACATGATGTGGATAGGTCGGCGCGATGATGTCCTCGATCCAGCCGCGGCGGGAGACGCAGATCTTCGCTTGCGGAAACAGGCGAAGATTGCCGGTGGCGTAGAGCTGAATGGGTGTAATCAGCACGAGATCGATGGAGGCCGGATCGACCCCGGCAGCACCCAGTGCTGCCTCCGTCTTCCAGGCGTCGGGGCGGCGCAGCACTGCACGTTCGCCAAGGTAATCGCGCCAGCCTTTGGCAATGCCGGTAATATCGTCGGGGAAGCCGGTATTGACTAGGACGGTCTTGCCACCACCCTGAATCAGCGCCATCTGGAACTCGAGCGTCGTCCATTCGTGAAAACGCTCCATCCAGTAGACCTCAGGACAGGGAACCTCGACGGTCGCCATGCGCAATGTACGCAGTGAATAATTCACGGTGCTCATCCTATGCCAAGGATAAAATTAGCAAGCGAACCGGCCATTGCGTTAGGATATTCCTAGCAATTGACTAGCACGAGATGAACGTATGCCATCCGCGGCATCGTACTCCTGGCAAAAGCACTATCCGGCATCCGACGTCGTGCACGTGAACCTGGTGGTCCGGAACGGCAAGCGGGTCCTGCACACGCATGATTACGCAGAGATCGCCCTCATGCTGCGGGGTGACGGGGAGTTCCGCTCGGGGCGGCTCAGCCGCATTGTCTCCAAGGGTTCACTCGTCGTCGTGCCACCAGGGGTGGAACACACATACACCAATTGCAGGAGCGCTCACATCCTGTTTTGCTGCATCCGGCCCGAGATCATCGAGAGCGTGAGCCTATCCCTCAACATGAAGCCGAGCGTTTGGGCGGAAATTGGTCTCGTACGATCGGAAGGCGAGCCGCGGGTTTCTGCTTGGGAGATCAGGCGAGATCTGGTGCCGCTCTATGCACAGACGCTTGCGGAAATCCAGGATACACACCGTCAGCGCGGAGTGAGAGCCCAGTTTGCCCGAGTCGGCGGACTCTTCTCCTTCCTCGGGCTGGTTCTCGCTCAGCACCGGGCGTGCTCGGGCGTCGCGGAGGAGCAGGGCGGAGTTCACCTGCATGCCCTCACCGCGCGTGCGCTTTCGTTCCTGCGAAACGACCTGACCCGGCAGTGGACGATGCGAGAGCTCTGCAATTGCCTCAATGACGTGCATCCCGTGCACCTATGCCGGGTCTTTAAGCAGGATATGAACATGACTCCGATGACCTATCTTCGGTACCTGCGCTGCCAGGAGGCAGCGCACCTGCTCGCAACTTCAGTCGTTCCGGTGGGTGCGATCGGCTCTACCGTCGGATGGGATGACCCGAATCTGTTCTCCAGGCGCTTCCGCTCGGTATGCGGGGTCTCGCCAACAGAGTACCGAGTCAGACACGGTCATACGTAATGCCTGTTACTGCAGGTTGACGAACATGCCGCCGTCCGCCAGGACTTCGGAGTCGTTCATGTATCGACAGGCGTCATCGCAGAGGAATTGCATGACGTCGGCGACATCCTGAGGCTCGCCGACTCTTCAACGCGCTTGTCGAGGTCTTTGCCATTAGCGTCGGCGCCGCTCAGGCCGAACGACTTTCCGGACGTATCCCGAAGCGAGGCCGGTAAAGCACGTGCTAATTGAATGCTTGCAAAGGGCTAACGCCGCGAAGAGATCGCGGGTATCGTTCGGCGTCTGAGTCAAGTAAATATCTTTGGGGTTGCTCATGAAATTTCCGTTGGTCAAGCAGGTACGCGCGCACGTGATGCGGGGCGGGGGCGCGGATTATCACGACCACGCAGGCAGCCACTGGATCGACGATCACGTCGCATCCGCGATGAGCCGCTACCCGGAATACCGGCAAAGTCGCCGCAGCTTCGGTACCAACGTGCTCGGCACATTGGTTGTGGAGATCGAGGCTGCCGACGGCACCATCGGCTTCGCCGTTACCACGGGCGGAGAGCCCGCCGCCTTCATTGTGGAGCGGCACCTTGCCCGCTTTCTTGAAGGCCGGGACCCGACGACCGTGGAGAAGATCTGGGATCAAATGTACTTCGCTACGCAGTTCTACGGACGCAAAGGACTCGTGGTCAACGCCATCTCCGGCGTCGATCTCGCGCTCTGGGATCTGCTCGGCAAGTTGCGTGGGGAGCCTGTGTATCAGCTCCTCGGCGGGCCGGTGCGCGATGATCTCACTTTTTATGCGACCGGCGCCCGTCCGGATCTCGCTAAGCAGCTCGGCTTCATCGGCGGAAAGTTGCCCCTGCACCACGGCCCGGCGGAGGGGGAGGAGGGGCTGAAGAGCAATCTCGAGGAACTCGGCGAGATGCGCAACCGCGTCGGTGACGACTTCTGGCTGATGCTCGACTGCTGGATGAGCCTTGATCTCTCCTATGCGACAACGCTCTCGCACCGCGCACGCGAGCACGGACTGAAGTGGATCGAAGAGGCCTTATCCCCCGATGATTATTGGGGCTATGCTCAGCTCAAGCGCAATGTGCCGCCTGGGCTGTTGGTGACCACGGGCGAGCATGAGGCGACTCGCTGGGGCTTTCGCCTGCTCCTCGAGATGGACTGCTGCGACATCATCCAGCCGGACGTCGGCTGGTGCGGAGGGATCACGGAGCTGCAGAAGATCGCCGCGCTCGCCGACAGTCGGGGCGTGCTCGTCATTCCTCACGGCTCGAGCGTCTACAGCTATCACTTTGTTGTGACTCGTCACAACAGTCCCTTCTCGGAATTCCTGATGATGGCTCCGGCGGCCGACCGCGTCGTACCCATGTTCCATCCGCAGCTTATCGGCGAGCCCGTACCCGTCAACGGACGGCTGAAGCTTCCCGATACACCCGGGTTCGGCGTTGAACTGAACCGCGACCTGCCGATGCACCGCCCCTACACGCATTGACACATCGAAGCGGTCGGGAACCATGCGTGCCTGGTGGAGACCATGACGAGATCGAGGACATGATTTGTTCCAGACGGTTCGAACACCGTGTGGCCGTGATCACAGGTGGGGCTTCTGGCCTAGGTCTCGAGACGGCTGCTCGGATCACGACCGAGGGCGGGCGGGTGTGCCTGTGGGATGAGAATGAGGCGAGCCTGAAGGCTGCTGCCGCAACAATACCGAGCGCGCAGCTCTCGAAAGTCGATATCGCCGACGCCGATCGCGTGATACGCGTGGCTGCGGACGCGTTCGCAGCGTTTGGCCGCATTGACATTCTGATCGCGAGCGCCGGCATCACCGGTCCGACCGCCACGCTCTGGGAGTATCCGCCACAGGAGTGGCGGCGGGTTATCGACATCGATCTCAATGGCGTGTTCAATACCTGCCGGGCCGTTGTGCCGTATATGTTAAAGCACGACTACGGCCGGATCGTCAACATCGCCTCCGTAGCCGGCAAGGAGGGTAATCCGAACGCCTCCGCCTACTCCACTGCGAAGGCCGGCGTGATCGGTCTCACCAAGTCTCTCGGCAAGGAGCTCGCCGGCACGGGTGTGCGGGTCAACTGTGTGACTCCGGCAACCTTCAAGAGTCCGATCCTTGCGCAGCTGCCGCAGAGTCAGATCGATTACATGCGTTCAAAGGTCCCCATGGGCCGGTTCGGCGAGGTCGAAGAAATAGCGGCGCTGGTGTGCTGGCTCGCGAGCGAAGAGTGCTCCTTCTCTACGGCGGCGACATTTGACATCTCCGGTGGTCGTACGACGTATTGAGCCGATGACGCTTGAGACACGGACATGGGCACGTCCTGCAGAGGCTCGGACCGGTTCTCGGCGGTTACGATGATTTCCACAACTGGGGTTCCTGTTCCGTTGCTTGCGGGGAGGCGGACGTTGGTTGGCTTGCGTGGGCGAGTTGCTGCCGCCGGCGAAATGGCGCGGGGTGTGCAAGCGAACCAGACCTCTGCTCGCTGCCGCCGCTTACGATTCGCTTATGGTGTGAGCATACCCGGCGCGTCTCCAATGGGTTAGCCTGTTGCAAGCATTCGACTAGCACGCTTCTCTACAGTGTCCAACGACTCAGAGCCTTCGCGGACGCGCTTGGGGCCAGACCAGAGAATTTCGGCTGCGACGAAAGAGTGAGTGACTGATGAGCTAGTGACGCAGGAAGTCCAACACGGCCACATTAAACGCAGCCGGATCCTGAAGGATCGCGAAGTGGCTGACATCCGGCAATATCACCAGCCTGGCGTGGGGGATCGTGGCGGCAAGATAGCGGGTATCTTCAGGCTTGATTATCTCTTCGTACTCGCCATCGGCGATCGTGGTCGGCACACGGACAGATCTAAGCTGCGCGCCTGTGAAATTCGGTTCCGTAAGCCACATTTTGCTGAGCACGGCCAAGGAAGATTTCCAATCGTCCGGGGTGGGCGATAATTGCCGGTACTCCTTCTGCGCCCGGGCCGCGAACGCGATAACCACCGGCGCCTTCGCCGCGCTTGCGTAGACACCGGCAGGATCGGAGTTTGCGCCAAACGCGAATAATCGCCGTAACCGATCGGGGTGGTTGATGGCGAGGTCCAGCCCTATGATTGCACCGTCACTCCAGCCGACCAGACTTACCTGATGCACGTGCAGCAGATCGAGCAAGCCGAGGACGTCGCTAGCCATCATATGGTACGTAATCGGCCCGGCCGTGCGCGCACTTCGCCCCTGTCCGCGGCTGTCCATGGCGATGACGCGGTAGCCGTGCTTCACGAGCACAGGAATGAGCAAACCGAAGTAATTGGAATTCAGCGTCCCGCCATGGAGCAGCAGGACCGGAACGCCTTTGTTGTGGGCGCCCCACTCGGCATACCAGAGCTGCGCACCATGAATCATTGCGTGCTGTCCCACGGTATCTGCGGGCAGCGAGGGCGTGGGCGGGAGCGTTTGCCACCGCACCTTGGAGTACACAGGCAAGGTGGTGCTCATGAGCAGCGCGAACAGCGCCCATCGGATGGCCGACACAGTAGGGCGATTGAAGGATTGGGAACGGGAAAAGATGATCACTGCCAGGCGCTCGCACG
>Ga0335075_10013026_pt1 | contig 12538 bp, 10 predicted proteins | sample Lox_Sample_24_FD_206723 | JGI IMG/M metagenome (GOLD analysis project Ga0335075, IMG submission 206723) | Soil microbial communities from Loxahatchee National Wildlife Refuge, Florida, United States - Lox_Sample_2.4 | ecosystem: Environmental > Terrestrial > Soil > Wetlands | place: USA... | reverse complement strand
TCGTCCGCATATGTAAGAGCTGCAGATGGAACTTTACCGCCCTCGCTTTGCTGCGGCTCGCGTAGGATCAAACGCAGGTGCGGCGAGTACCTCCGGATCAGGGAATCGATTCGCGCACCATTGGCGCCTTCGGGCCCGAGGACATAGGATCCTGCGATGTTGATGAGTCCCGCGCCCTTGGGCAGAAAGGGTGCGATAAAGGAGTTCGATGGCTCGCCGTAGGTGAAATACAGGGCCGGCGTCGCGGCCATGGCGGCGGGGATAGAGACGTCGAACCACGCAGCGCCATCCCAGGGCACACCGTCGCCGAGGGTCGCGCCCATTCCCAGGAGGATCGCCTGAAAAGCAAACATTGCCGCCAGCACCGGTGCACGAGCTTTTGGCCAACTCGCCAGAGCTCGGTAGGCCAACGCGATGATGAGTACGGCCGCGATGCACGCCATGGGGATGAAGTAACGCCCATTACCCGAGGCAGTCAGCCACAATGACCAGTCCAACAGGAATCCGCCGCCGAGTGCCGCGAGCGGGCGCGTCCCGGGCGCGCTTCCTCCCTGGACGCCCGCCACCGCTCGCTTGCTTATCCAGCCCACGCTGCAAACGACCGCCAGGATGAGCAGCAGCGCATACCGCGAGTCCGCCGCGGGAAACTCGTCATCCACCATCCTTGCAGGCGACATGATGTCGAACGGCCGGCGCAGCGCCTCGAAGATCGTAGCAGGGATGAAACGGTAGTCCGTGACGGATCCGGTCGGAAACTGCGGGGAGCGGAACACGCCGTTGAAAAATGGAAACAGCGGGTTACCGAAGTGGCGCTCGAGCTGCAGCGACCATGGTGCGCTGACCGCGACAAAAGCGACCGCCGCGCCGGCGACGAAGGTAAGCGCGGTGCGCTTTCCGGCACCGCTATTCACGGCCGCGAGAAGCACGAGCGGGGTCGCCGCGACCGCGTGGACTGAATTGGTGAGCTTCAGAGCGCTCGCCGCACCCAGCAGGAGCCCGGCGAATGCAATGCTCGACGTGTCGGGACGGTTGATCGCGCGTAGCAGCAGAAGCCAACCCCCGAGGACGAGCTCGGACGTCGTAATATCCGCGTAGCTCGAGCCGAACTGACTGATGAGAATTGGATTGGCAAACGCCAGCACGAGCGTGCAGACAGCCAAGGCCACTCTGCCCCGCGCGCTTGGCGCCGGAGAGACCTGCAGGGCGATCTCGAATGTCAGCCACAGTACTCCGCTTTGCAGGATGGCGAGCACCGCCGCCGCGGCGGGAGCCGACAGTCCGCTCGTGGCCAGAAGATAGAACGGCACGTAGACGTAAGGATTCAGATACGACTGCGGGCCCGCGGGAAAATAATCCTGGCCGAAACGGTCGTGCAGCGCGCTGAAGCCGGCATAGAGATGGTAGTTGAGGGTGTCGAATCCCATGTCTTTGCCAAGTAGAGCCGCGGTCGCCACCGCCGACAGGGTAGCAACGAGATACACCACGGCCCTGGGCGTGCTCTCGCCGCGGATCAGCCTCGCGAGGGGTCCGCTTACGCGCTTCATGGCTTCGGTACCGTCAGCGTCGCGGTGACAGTAGCCTGGCGAAGAAACGCTCATCGCTGCGGCCACACGCCATCTGCAGAGGCTTGGCACTGTCGAAGGCGCTTTCCGGGCCGATGTATGCAACGGTCCCGCCCCGCAACGGGTCGAGGAACTTGACCCAGCCGTCACTGACCCATGCCGTCAGGTTTGTGTTTGTATAGCGGCGCGCCCAGATATCGGTGCGATGCGATTTGCCGTAGTACTGGGTAACGGGCCGTCGTGGCTGAAACACGGCGGGACAGGAGTCCTCGAGGCGGTCCAGTGCACGATCCGCCAGGCGCTTGCCCGGGAGCATGGCGCTATGATCGGTATGATCCGGAACGATCGGGCAAACGGCGAGGAAACCGGTGTTGGAGCTCGTCGCATGCGGACTGGTGGGTCGCATCGCTGACGCTGGGCGGCCGCGTCCGGGCGGGGAGTCTTTCGTCTTGAAGTTCCAGAGTTGCGGTCCCTCATTGGGCACCACGATAGTCTCGCAGCGATCCCCCTGCGCACGCAGCCCGAAGGCGAGCAGCGCCGCGTTCTGCGTGGTGACCGAAATCGATTTCGCGTTGCCGCCCGATGGCGTGATGAGCTCGAGATTAGGTGCGTAGCGGCGCACCAACGCGGCTACTCTCGCCCCATTGGCGCCCTGCGCGCCAAAGGGATAGTCGCCGGCGAGACCTACAAACCCCGAACTGGACGGAAGGAAGGGAAAGACGAAGGAGTTGGACTGAATGCCGTAGCTCAGATAGAGCGCCCGCTTGTTCGCCAGGTCCTGGGGCACCTTCACCACGAACCATGCGCGGTCGTCCCATGGCGCTTCGTTGCGATAATACGTACCTGCGTAAAGCTGGAAGGCCTGTACGCCAAGGATGGCAATCAAGAGATAGTTGCGGACCTTGGGTTGGGCGCGACAAAGAACGGATACCAGCGCCACTGCGAGAACGCCGGCGATGCATGCCGCGGCTATGAAGTATCGGCCGTTGCCGGAGGCTGTCAGCCACAGGACCCAATCGACCAGGAAGGCGCTACCGACCGCCACGACAGCCCGGTCGGACGAGCTGCAACCAGCAGAGCTCGCTGGCGTCCGCGATCGCCTGAAGCGCCGCCAAGCCCAGAGCAGGAGCACCAGCAGGGTGGCGACTACCACCACGGCGTAACGCGAGTCCGGCGCCTGCACTTCGTCGTCGACGGTGAAGTTCGGAAGCGCGATCGCGAACGGACGCCACAGCGCGTCGAGGATCGAGTCTGGAACGAAGCGATAGTCCATCATCTTCGCGGTGGTGTACTGCGACGAGCGGAAGATGCCGTTGAGTAATGGGAAAACCGGATTGCCGAAGTAGTGCTCGAGACGGACAGACCAGGGCAGGCTGATGATGACGAACCCTGCAGTCAGACTGACGCAGAATATGGCTGCGCAGCGAAACCTGGTCCGCCAGGTCGCCGGCAGGAATAGCAGCAGGATACCTGCCGAGAGCGCGTGCACAGCATTGGTCGCCTTGAATGCGGTGGCGGCGCCCAGCAACAGAGCGGCGACCACTATCCGGCTGGCAGCAGGGGAGCGGATCGCGCGTACCAACAGGAGCCACCCGGCCAGAACGATTTCGGCAGTCGTGACATCGGCGTAGCTCGAGCCGAACTCATTCATCAGAATTGGATTGCAGAAAGCGAGCACCGCGGCGCAGGCAGCCAGCGCGATGCGCGTCCGGGGTGTATCCGCCGGGACGACTTCGAGGGCGATTTCGTACGTCAGCCAGATGATCGCGCTCTGGACGACAGCGAGAATGGAGGCAACCGCAAGCGCCGACAGACCCGAGGTGGCGAGAAGGTAGAACGGTACGTAGATGTAGGGATTGAAATACGACTGTGCGCCCGCGGCAAAATAGTCCTGGCTGAAGCGATCGTGCAGGGCGGTGAAGCCGGCGTAGAAGTGATAGTCGATCGTGTCCCACCGCATTTCTTTGCCGAGCAGCCAGCTCATCGCCAGTGCCGCAAGGGTTGAGACGACGTAGACGTAAAAGCGCGGAGAGCGGACGGCCCTGTACAGCGCCGCGAGCAGCGCCGGCCGCCCACGCGAAAGATTCAACGAGCCCCCTGCCGAATGCACTGCGTCACCTTGGTGTTGAAGATCGGCGGCGCGCCCGTCGCGGACCTGACGTTCACACGTCTCTGAGAGCCCGTGGGCGAGAAACGGGGCATCTCTGCGTAAGGTATTATGTCCACGCCGTCGTGCGCACCGGTGTGATTCGGTCGGCAGTTTGCAGCGACCTAACGCGCCGCTTTCGCGACTGCATCGGTATCCCAGTAGATCTTCGTCATGCTCAGCTGCCGACACAGACCTCTTGGCAGCCGTGTAAACATCCGCCCGAGGCGGTACCCGGCGTACTTGGCCGCGTTTCGCACCGGAACCTCCGGCAGCAGCTGCGGTGCGTTTGTCGCCATATAACGTAGCTCCGATGCGACGAACCTGGCACCTTCGCCCTCGGCGGCGCCGAAGTTGCGCATCAGCTCGGGCAGCTGCGCGTGCAGCACGCCGAAATCGAAGTACCGTTGTGCCTCCTGCACGATCGAGTATGCGTGCGAATGGCGGACCGTGGCGTCGGCGCAATACCTCACCTTCCAGCCGGAGAGGAGCATTTTCACCGCGACGCACGTGTCCTCGCCGAGGATCAAGTGGCTGGGGAAGCCGCCGCAGGCTCGAAATGCCGACAGCCGGTAAGCCCCGAAGGAATTCGAAATATAGGCGGCCTTGATTCCGAGACGCGCGGCATCAGCCAGTGACCGCGTCTCACTCACCACGCCGTAGTTGAAGAGGACCATGTGCGCCTCGAACGGCTTCGCTCCGTGATGGGGCAACTGCCTGCCGTACGCGGCGCCAACGGACGGGTCGGCAAAGGCGTCGAGTAGCGCCCGGATCGACTCCGGACCCTCCACCACCGCATCATGGGTAAGAAAAATGACCAGATCCCGGCCGCCGCAGAAGCGATCCACCGCCATCTGTCGCGTGCGCCCATGATTGAAGGTCCGTGGATCGATACGCTCGAGCTCGAACCCGCTTGCGGCCGCCACGTGGTCACTGCCGTCCGTCGACCCGGAGTCGACCACCGCCACCAGCGCGGCATCGGGCACCGCGGCGCGGAGCGCATTGGCGGCTTCCCGCCAGCGCGCGCCGCCGTTGCGGACCGGCACGATAATGCGGGCTTGGTTCACAGCAGACTTATTCTCGGACATGATAAGAATGCTAAGGTGCGTGGCGTCCCGCATTCCATGATCCGGTAACCGAACCAAAGAGCGAAGCCGTGGATCAAGAGCCTTTCAGTCTGGTCGGCGGAAGAGTCGCTGTTCTCGTACCTTGCCACAACGAGGAAGCGGCCATAGCGGCGGTCGTCCACGATTTTCGCCACTATCTGCCGACCGCGACAATCTACGTGTATGACAATGCCTCGACCGATGAGACCGCGCAGGTCGCAAGAGACGCGGGTGCGCAAGTCTACGCTGAACCTCTTATTGGGAAAGGGAATGTCGTACGACGTATGTTCGCCGACGTCGAGGCGGACATCTACGTGATCGTGGACGGGGACGGCACGTACGACGCATCGAGTGCCCCCCGGCTGATCAGGTATCTGGTTACGAACGGGCTCGACATGGTGAACTGCGCCCGGACGTCCTCCGACAGCGCGGCCTACCGTCCAGGCCACCAGTTTGGGAATCGCCTGCTGACGGGATTGGTGGCCCGTGTCTTCGGCAATCGGCTCAGCGACATGCTCTCCGGCTATCGCGTAATGACCCGGCGGTTCGTCAAATCCTTTCCGGCTCTATCGACCGGCTTCGAGATCGAGACCGAGCTCACCGTGCACGCGCTGGAGCTTCGTGCTCCGGTGGGCGAGCTCAGCGCGCCCTATGTCAGCCGGCCCCGCGGCTCTGCGAGCAAGCTGCATACGGTCCGCGACGGCCTGAGAATCCTGAGCCTCATCATCCACCTGGTGAAGGAGGAGCGGCCGCTACAGTTCTTCACCATCGGATTCTGCGGGCTCGCCCTGTCATCGATCGCCCTCGGCATGCCGGTGGTGGCGGAGTTCCTCAAGACCGGGCTCGTCGGGCGGCTGCCCACGGCGGTGCTCGCGACCGGTCTCATGATTCTCGCCTTTCTCAGCCTCTTCTGTGGGCTCGTCCTCGATACCGTTACCCGCGGTCGTCGGGAGCTGAAGCGCCTCCTCTATCTCGCCGCGGGACGCGAGGAAAAGCTGGCGCGGCGCAGCGAAGCCGGGCAAACGCGGGCGCAGTTGCTGTAAGTGTTCAGCGCCTCCGCAGCTGACAATTTGCGTCAACTTGTGACGGTCCCACAGGCGTCGCCTGTCACCGACGGTTCCAGCTAAGTTAACTCGCCGCGGTGCCAACGGAGCGTCTTCTTTTTTGAATTCAACGAGTTACCACCGCCGCCAAGGACTGGCATAGGCCTTGCTTTGATCAACCTGCAGGCGCCCTTTGCGCCGCTGTACCGAATCTCCACATCACTCCTCGAGGAGCGTTCCAAATGAAGTCTGCGCAAAAGGGTTTTACCCTCATCGAGTTGATGATCGTCGTCGCGATCATCGGCATCCTGGCGGCCATCGCCATTCCCGCTTACCAGAACTACGTCGTGCGTGCCCGTGTGACGGAAGGTCTGAACCTCGCCGCCGCCGCCGAAACCACCATTGCCGAGAACGCCTCGGAGGCTTCGTCGGATCTGAGCTCCGGCTGGACCGCTCCGTCGTCCACGAACAACGTGAATAGCGTCACGGTTAACGGCACCAATGGCGTGATCACGATTACGTACACCAGCGCTGCTGGCGGTGGCACCGTGACCCTGACGCCGCAGTCTGACGGCGCCGCGATTGCTGCTGGCGACGTGCCCCCCGATGCGATCACGTGGAACTGCGCGGTCGGTAGTGAGGCGACGAAGTACGTGCCGGCGAACTGCCGCTAATCTGAACGGACTCGCCCGAAACAAGGACCCGAAGCCCCTCTCCGGAGGGGCTTCTTCTTTTGGGAGGCCGTTCACGCAGGACGCTGGCAGCCTATGCCACCATGCCCCAGATTTGACAATTGCCTGAGCCTCCGGCTCCGGTAGACTTGAGCACCACGGGCCTGATCCGCTTGCCGTAAGTCCATGAATGAGAATGCTTCCCTCGCGCTCGGAGGCGCACGTGCCGGCCTCGGGGGCCTGCCCCAGCGCCTCGTGCAGGACGGAGTGGTCGAAGAGGCCGCCATGTTGGAGGCCCTGAGCGCCGCCCGTGAGCGCAATACCAATCTGGTGACCCAGCTGGTCTCGAGCGGCGCTGCCAGTGCCCGCGACATCGCCGTCGCGGCGTCCAACGAGTTCGGGGTGCCGCTCTTCGACCTCGAGGCGGTCAACCTGGACCTGGAAACGGTGCGAGTCGCCAACGACAAGCTGCTCGCCAAGCACCGCGTGCTGCCGATCTTCCGCCGCGGCAGGCGCCTGTTCCTCGCGGTCTCGGATCCGACCAACCAGCACGCGATCGACGAGATCAAGTTCCAGACCAGCCTCAGCATCGAAGTGGTGCTCGTCGAGGACGACAAGCTGCAGAAGGCGCTCGACAAGGCCATCGAGCAGGTCGAGGCGCAGATCCAGCCGCTCGCCGGCGACGACGATGTGGATCTCGAGGCGCTCGAGGTCACGGGTGGCGAGGACGAGATCGACGACAAAGTCACCCGTGACGATGTCGAAGACGCGCCCATCGTCCGCTTCGTCAATAAAGTGATGCTCGATGCCATCCGCCGCGGCGCCTCGGACATCCATTTCGAGCCCTACGAGAAGACTTACCGCGTGCGGTTCCGCATGGACGGCGTGCTGAAGGAGATCGCGCAACCGCCCGTGGCTCTGGCGCAGAAACTGTCGGCGCGACTGAAGGTCATGTCGCGTCTGGACATCGCGGAGCGGCGGGTCCCGCAGGACGGCCGCATCAAGATGAAGCTGTCGAAGAACCGCGCCATCGACTTCCGCGTCAGCACCTGTCCCACGCTCTTCGGCGAGAAGATCGTGATGCGTATTCTCGACCCTTCCCAGGCCATGCTGGGAATCGAGTCCCTGGGCTACGAGCCCTTCCAGAAGGCGCTCTACGAGAAGTTCCTCGCCAAGCCGCAGGGCATGATCCTCGTCACCGGGCCGACCGGCAGCGGCAAGACCGTGTCGCTGTACACCGGGCTCAACATCCTCAATCGCGAGGATACGAACATCTCCACCGCCGAGGATCCGGCTGAAATCAACCTCCCCGGCGTCAACCAGGTCAACGTCAATCCCAAGGTGGGATTGACCTTCGCCGCGGCGATGCGTGCCTTCCTGCGCCAGGACCCCGACGTCATCATGGTCGGTGAGATCAGAGACCTGGAGACAGCGGAGATCGCCATCAAGGCTGCCCAGACGGGTCACCTCGTGCTTTCCACGCTACACACCAACGATGCACCACAAACACTGACGCGTCTGGTGGACATGGGCGTCAAGCCTTACGCGATCGCCACATCAGTCAGCCTGATCATCGCGCAACGCCTCGCCCGGCGCCTGTGCTCCCAATGCAAACAGCCCATGGATGTGCCCGAGGAGGCGCTGGTCAAGGAGGGATTCAGCCATGAGGATGTGAAAAATGGCCTGCGTATTTTCACACCCAAGGGATGTGCCAACTGCACCGACGGTTACAAAGGGCGTGTCGGCATCTATCAGGTCCTGCCCATCACGGACGCCATCGCCCGCCTGATCCTCGCGGGCGGCAGTGCCCCCGAGATCGGCGACCAGGGGGCCAAGGAAGGGGTGTGGGATCTGCGCCGCTCCGGCCTGGAGAAAGTCAGGGCGGGTCTCACGAGTCTCGAGGAAGTCAACAGCGTCACCGTCGACTGACGGCGGACGGAGTATCTATGGCACCTGCAGCAACCGCAACGGCCAGTGTCAAAGCGATCAAGCGCGACGTCGCCTTCGCCTGGGAAGGACGCGACAAGCGCGGTCAGCGGGTCAAGGGCAAGAGCCTGGCACCCGACGAATCCGCACTGCGCTCGGAGCTGCGGCGCCAGGGCATTGCGCCCTCCCGCATTCGCAAGCAGGCTCAGGCCACCAAGGGCGGCAAGGTCAATCCGGGCGACATCGCGGTATTCAGCCGCCAGCTCGCCACCATGCTCGCCTCGGGCATTCCGATGGTCCAGGCCTTCGAGATCGTCGGCAGCGGCAGCGAGAAGCCCGCGTTGCAGAAGCTGATCCTCGACATCAAGGCCGATATCGAGGGCGGCAGCTCCCTGCACGAGGCGCTCGGCAAGCACCCGCTGCAGTTCGACGATCTCTTCGTCAATCTCGTCGAGGCGGGCGAGCAGGCCGGTGCGTTGGAGACGCTGCTCGACAAGGTTGCCACCTACAAGGAGAAGTCGGAGGCGATGAAGAAGAAGGTCAAGAAGGCCCTCTTCTATCCCACGGCGGTTCTCGTGGTCGCTTTCATCGTGACCATCATCCTGCTGATCTTCGTGATCCCGGAGTTCCAGAAGCTGTTCGAGGGCTTCGGCGCCAGCCTGCCGGCATTCACGCAGATGGTCATCAACCTCTCCGAGCTCGTCCAGCATCAGGGAATCTATCTGGCGCTCCTTCTCGGCGGCGCCATCTGGACTTTTCTCTATTTCAAGAAGCGCTCCCGCAAGATGCGCGAGATGCTCGACCGCATTTTGCTCAAGGTGCCCGTCATCGGACCCATCATGAACAAGGCCGCGATCGCGCGCTATGCGCGCACGCTCTCGACCATGTTCGCCGCGGGCGTCCCGCTGGTCGAGGCGTTGGAGTCAGTGGCAGGCGCGTGCGGCAACATCGTCTACGAAGACGCCGTCATGAAGATGAAGGACGAGGTCGCCACCGGCCAGCGGCTGCAGCGCGCGATGGAGGCAAGAGGAATCTTCCCCAACATGGTCGTGCAGATGATCGCCGTCGGCGAGGAGTCCGGATCGCTCGATACCATGTCGGGCAAGGTTGCGACCTTCTACGAGGCCGAGGTCGACAACGCCGTGGACGCGATGTCGAGCCTGTTGGAGCCGCTCATCATGGTGATCCTCGGCGTGCTCGTCGGCGGCCTGGTCATCGCCATGTATCTGCCGATCTTCAAGATGGGACAGGTCATCTGACCTGGCGCCCCCCAGCAACCCCGCGAAAACGCCGCGCCCCGCGCGGCGTTTTCTTTGACAACCCGACCGCAGGCCATCCGTGATCGCCCTCCTCGCCGCCTCCCCCGCTCTGTTCATCGGCTTCAGCCTGGTGCTCGGCCTGGTCGTCGGCAGCTTCCTCAACGTGGTCATCCACCGCGTCCCCATCATGATGGAGCGCCAGTGGCGCGAGCAGTGCGCGGAGCTCGATCAGCCGGATCACGCGGCGACCCTGCCGGCCACGGCGTCGGCGCAGAAGGACCGATTCAATCTCGTCGTTCCGCGCTCCGCCTGTCCCGCCTGCAAAGCGCCGATTACGGCTGCGCAGAACATCCCGATCCTCAGCTACCTCTTCCTTCGCGGCCGCTGCGCCAAGTGTGGTGTGCGCATCAGCGTGCGCTACCCGATTGTCGAAGCCCTGACCGGCGTGCTTTCCGCCGCCGTCGCCTGCAAGCTCGGCTTCGAGTGGCAGACCGCCGCGGCGCTCGTGCTCACATGGTTCCTGGTGGCGCTCGCGTTCATCGACATCGACCATCAGCTACTGCCTGACAGCCTCACGCTGCCGCTGCTCTGGCTGGGCCTGCTGCTCAGCCTGTTCGCCACCGCAGCGGACGCGGCACCCGTGCCGGTGGACATGCGCTCCAGCATCATCGGGGCAAGCGCCGGTTACCTCAGCCTCTGGACCGTCTATCATCTCTTCCGTCTGCTCACCGCCAAGGAAGGAATGGGGTATGGTGACTTCAAGCTTCTGGCGGCGCTTGGCGCCTGGCTCGGATGGCGCATGCTGCTGCCGACCGTGCTCATCGCCGCCGCAGTCGGTGCGGTGGCGGGCATAGCGCTGCTGGCGTCTCGGGGACAGAATCGCTCGACCCCCATTGCCTTCGGGCCTTTCCTCGCCGCCGCGGGCTGGCTGATGCTGATGTTCGGGCGGGAGCTGGTGACAGGCTATCTGGGGTTGTTTGCGTCCAACTGAAGCCATGGCCAATAGCAAAGTCTTTCGCGTCGGGCTCACGGGAGGCATCGCCAGCGGGAAGTCCACCGTGGTCAAGTTCTTTGCCGCCCTGGGTGTGCCCATCATCGACACCGATCAGGTGGCGCGCGATGTGGTGGAGCCGGGGCAGCCACCGCTCGAGCGGCTGGTGGAGCGGTTCGGCCGTGCCATTCTCACGCCGGACGGACACCTCGACCGGCCGAAGCTGCGCGAAATCGTCTTCTCAGACCCCAGGGCGCGGGCCGATCTCGAGGCGCTCACCCATCCGGCCATCGGCACCGCCGTGGAGGCCTGGTCGGCCGCCGCCGGCGGTCCTTACCAGATCCTCATCATTCCGCTGCTCGTCGAGAAGAATCTGACGTCGCAGGTGGATCGCGTGCTCGTGGTCGACTGCGACGAGGAGCTGCAGATCCGCCGGCTGCAGGCCAGAGACGGCGCCACTGTGGAGCAGGCCCGCGCCATCCTCAACGCACAGACGTCGCGCAATGCGCGGCTCAAATCGGCGCACGATGTCATTCAAAATGACGGCGACCTCAGTGCCGTGCGCGATCAGGTGTCGGCGCTGCACGCGTGCTACCTTCAGCTTGCCGGGCACGCGGGCGCAGGCGGTGCCGCGATCACCGCCAAGGCCGCGCAGATCAGAGGCTACTAGCCTCGGCGAGCCTCGAAGAGTCGGCCGAGACCGTTTACGCGCGCCGCACGCGTCAAGCACAATAGTCGCATGACGACAGACGCCCCCGAGGCCGCCGCGCCTCCGCAGTCCCCGGCCGTAGACCCCGACAGCGACCGCACCCTGGTATTCGAGCAGCCGCTCAATGAGCGCATGCGCACGTTCCTGCGGCTGGACTTCCTCTACAGCCAGGCCCTCCACCACAACGAGACCGGGAGCCAGTGGGGTACGCGCGCGGCGGTCACGAGCCTGATCGACATCCTGGCCATCATCACCCGCAGCGACGTGCGCTCCGATGCGCTCAAGGAGCTGGAGCGTCAGCTCACCGCGCTCGGCGAGTTCCAGTCCAAGCCCGGCGTCGACGTGAATCGGCTGAAGACCCTGATCGGCAATCTGACCCGCCTGCGCACCGAGTTGCTGAGCGCCGGCGTCGCCAACCTGCAGCCGCTCAAGGACTCGGACTTCCTGAACGCCATCCGGCACCGCAGCAGCATCCCGGGTGGCACTTGCGAATTCGATCTGCCGGATTACCTGTACTGGCTGTCGCAGCCGGACGAGGCCCGGGTCAAGGCCTTCAACCAGTGGCTGACGGTGTTGCGCCCGCTGTGCGATGCCGTCTCCGAGCTCATCTGGCTGATTCGCCAGAACGGCCGTACCCGACAGGAGACTGCCCAGGGCGGCAACTTCACCATTACCTTCGAGCGCGAGAATCCGCTGCAGATGCTGCGCATCGCGCTGCCGGCCTCGATGGGCCTCTACCCCGAGGTGAGCGGCAGCCACCATCGCTGCAACGTGCGCTTCCTGTCCTGGAAGGGCCTGTCGGAGCGACCCACCCAGGCCGAATCCGACGTCAAATTCCTGCTGACCTGCTGCGCGTGATGGCCGGCCCGCGCGTCAAGTGCCCCACCTGCCACCGCGAGATCGACTGGTCGCAGTCGCCCTTCCGGCCCTTCTGCAGTGAGCGTTGCAGGCTCATCGACTTAGGCGCGTGGCTGAGCGAGAAGCATTCCATTCCGGGGGAGCCGGCGCCGGATGAGGCAGCGCGCGGCGCCGGCTCGCCGCCGGATGGCGACCCGCCGCACCGCGGACCCTCCTAGCTATCGAAGCGGCCGCGCTCCCAGCCATTTTGCTGCGAAGGCCAGCTCG
>Ga0335075_10013025_pt1 | contig 12538 bp, 9 predicted proteins | sample Lox_Sample_24_FD_206723 | JGI IMG/M metagenome (GOLD analysis project Ga0335075, IMG submission 206723) | Soil microbial communities from Loxahatchee National Wildlife Refuge, Florida, United States - Lox_Sample_2.4 | ecosystem: Environmental > Terrestrial > Soil > Wetlands | place: USA: Florida... | reverse complement strand
GTGGACGTAGATAACCTGATTAGGTACTGTTCCTTTAGTACTACTCCTGATGGCTTCACTAATCTGGAAATTAGTCCGTATCCAATTTGTACGAATCTTCCATGGGTTTGGGCGAATAATCATTTCTCTACCACAACTAACATTCTTCACTAACCTCTCTTCTTGCTCTATCATTTCCTCGGTTCCGTGTCGTGGTATATGGATCGAAAAGGGAATGTTGACGTAGAATTGCCAAAGTTCAACAAAGTGAAGAAATTTTTCTGAACTACTTCAAATTTTACAGAATGGATCAAATAAAAGAGTTGAAATCCATCACAAACAATCCATTACAAACACCAAACACACAAGATGAAGGCATATTTACTCATTTCAGTAACATTTATACTTGGCGCTTGTAGAGCAAAGCCGGTCCCACTACTCCAATCAATCGGTTCGAATACTTTGCCTCCAACCACTGAAGCGACTTCGCTACCATGCCCCGAAGAAGCTGCGGGAATCGCGCTGAAAGCGACGACAGACGGGATTCTATCGGGCCTGATTCATCCTGACCATTGGGAAGATCCAACATATGGCGATACGTTTGACGGCTTCTCAGACCACATTACTCCCAGTCGTACTGGAGGCCCGGCCGTATCCAAGCGTACATTGCCCAATCCGCTACCAACAGATGACTGCAAACGCTGCATGTTCCATTATGACACTAACAATTTCCCTCCTAATGATTTCCATCACGGCTTACAACGGAGTCAGGATTCCTGTCCTTCGTACTGCCGTTCTGATGAGAAATCCAAGCAACATGCGGAAATGCAGGCGTACATAATGAAGCATTGGTACGGACGACGTTCCCAGTGGGGGTACGCCCCGGGCATAAAGGATCCGGTGACCGAACCGTTCTATGATGACATTTTACGATTCGCTGACAAAGATTACTCCCATATGAGCGAAAGAGAGTTCCGGGAGGAGATGTTACGAATCGAAAAGGAGGAGCAGGAGCAGGAAAGACACAAAATCAAGGAGGAAGGACCACGCAGCAGACACGGGAGGCTCAGAATTCCGTACAGACATCATCGCGGGTTTCCCCACCATATCGATAGGGTACAAAGTTATCGTGGGTTCCACCACACTAAAGGGCACACCGCAGCAAAATTCGGAAGGAGCACATAGGACGGTATTCGAATAAGCCCTGCACCAACGACAAGGACGGCCACTGCTGACAGTGACACAAAGCTGTAGTTCCATGAGCGAGGGTGGCAACTGTTGGCTATGGGCGCCGGCAGAGCATCGAGCATGGAAGACGCTTAGCGATGGGGGTAGATGGAAGGCAAGGAACATTCCGAATTCCCGCGACATGATATGTACTCAGATCCTGGACGCAAATCATTGTGAGTTGGATTCCCTTGGGAGAAAATGGCAGCATGATGAACCCGAGGCCCGATACTGTTGGTCAGCTATATAATCACTTTGGTGCGGATCTTAGGAACCGGAGGCAACGAGAGGCTGTTGAGAAGGAGTAACATGGGCATATCATCGCTTATCGACTTAATAGATCCATGAGTTCAATGCATTGATAGAATTTCGTCGCAAATACGTAAAGGGGTTTTGAATTTCCGCCCGAAATCAACCCAGCGCAAAGTGCTCCACACGCTATGCTGAGACTCCAGAGATTTGAAGCGGTATCCAGAGTTGAGAGCTTAAGTTCAACCTAATCGCCTGCCTGGGCCTCGTGAGTTACTCCAACTATCGTCGTTTCGAGGTCCAGACTCTGCGGCCGGGAATGCAGTTCCGTAACTTCTCCGTTGCGGAACATTACCACCAAACCATCTCTTGACAAAGTCTGGCGTAAAAATGTAGTTGGTACCCCCTCCAAAGGTCGGCCATATCCTCGTCAGAAAGTCGTAGAGGTGTGCGGCGATGAGACCAGTTACTTCGAACAAAGCTGCATATGGGCCGTCCATGACAAGTGTGAGGGCGAGGAGAGCAGCTGGAAGATATTTCGCCGGAAAGGTTAAGATAAAGATGGAGACATTGGCATTCGGGTTATCCTGAGAGAATGTGTAGGCAAAAGCGAGGATCAGTGGATGGAGGAGGAGATGACCGCCGAGGTAGAAGCCGCAAGTGAGCTGCGAAGGGGTCAGCGTGTCATTACTTCAGCGAAACAGTAACAGAGAGAATGGAGAAGTTTTGAAAAGTATGTAGGGAGCCACTACCATCATTCGCCTAGCTGAAGACGAGCAATTTCTCAATTGGCATTCCCACCCTTTCCCAACATGCCACGCCGTGCCTATAAAGTGAATGCGAATGATCGGCAACGGAGCGGAATATGAGAGGCAATCTCCCTCGGTCTTAGGAAACGCTTCAGCTACATATACGGCTGAGCGAGCAGAATGCGAGGTTTCACATGAATGAAGATATGAGAGATGTAGATTGGCAAGAAACGAGACGTACCACAATGACCGTCATTACGAACACCACATATACAAAGAACGAGCCCACCTCGCTGAATCGAGTAGAACCTCGCTCCAGAGCGCTACCGTATGTGTAGACTGTGTACAGTAAGTTTCAAGGGCTCTTTCTAAACGGGTAGTATGCCATACGGAAATAGGGATCCATCAAAATGCCGAGTTTGGGTTTGGTAATGAGGAAGGACAATATCAGCCGCCATATCTCTGGTATTTTGGGCGGTAGCCGGAGGATGAGTTGCGGGATAAAGTAGAAGGGGTAGCCTGAAATCAAGGTTGAGTACACCAACACTGAGCTGATAAGTGTGGCTACGACGAGGGTTCTATAAGCGACATTGTCAGGAGTTGCAAGGCAGAAGGTAGCTTGGGTAATACCTAGTGACGGGCGGCCATGTCCAGATGATGTCCATGTTGATCAGATTACACCTGGGCGAGGCCGATAGAGTGTGAAGGTGGAGATGTGAGAAGAGTGGGTGAAGATTGCAATGGTGTTTTGGGGCGAGGTGGCATTAATGTTCGTCGCTCCCAATGCCTTGCGCTGCCTGGCATAAGCCAATCAGCTTGAAGTTTCCACAGATGACTAATAACGCCTTACACGACCATGTTTGCTTCGGAGAGCCTCAACAGCACTTTGGCAGAGTGGAAGTCGGCGCTTTGGGAGACAAGTAGGAAAGCAGGTGCAATCAGTTACTTCGTTGCAGACTTGTGTACGATACTCTAGGCCAGTACTTTCAAATGTGAGCAACAATCAGGGAAGTGCTACTGTGAGGAAGAGCCATGCGACAGCATAAAATGACAGGTAATTGATGAATGATAGGCAATACGGTATCCTCTAATGTGTAAATGAACAGTCCGCCCTCCCCGCCTCAACAAAGCGACGACAATGCCCAGATCTCCGAAGAAGACGACGATGTAGAAGATTACGTATCATCGGCCTTTGATCGACTAACTCTTACTATGCCACGCCTGCGGAATATCTTGCTCACTTATAATGTAAGCTATTCTCCGTCGGCAAAGAAGATTGAACTTCTCGAGCTCCTTAACCGGCAAATACTTCCACAGGTTCCGCGCCTTCGCGAGCTGTCGAAGCGAAAGAAGGGGTACGTGGGACATAAGAAGACTTTGGAATAAATAGTTAGGCTAACTACGGAGCGGATAGTTGTCTTGGCCATCAGTAACTACTCCTATGTGTGCGGAGCAACTTATGTTTCCATCACTCGGGCTACTTTCAGATCCCCAATTCCGGCCGCAAATTGCGCCACCGTAGCTCCGCATCGGTGACTACAATGCTCACGAAACAACAAGTAAGAGCTCTTCCAGCTGATTTCAAAGCCACTCAAATTCCCGCTCACACCGGACTCGGATCCTTTTTCTTCCCGAATACTGAAAGAATCAACCAATTACGAGGAAGTCTTTGAACGTAGCCTTGCAAATTCGGGCTCCGAGCAGGGCGCTGTCTAAAAACCGAATAACTCCGTGATGAACGGACGAGAGCCGGAAGAGCCTTACTCTACGGGATCAACATAAGAAGGAAGGCGCCAGACAATCTCGACTCGCCAATACCAACTCACCCTCCGCCCTCAAGATGAAGTTCGTCAACAAGCTCCAAAACCAGCGCATCCTGATCTTCGGCGGCACGAGCGGGATCGGGTTCGCGGTGGCGGAGGGCGCGCTCGAGCACGGCGCGCAGGTCATCATCTCGGGCTCGAACGAGGAGAACCTGGCCCGCGCCGTGCAGCGGCTCCGCGCGAGCTATCCCGACACGCCGGCCGACCGCATCGCAACCCACGCCTGCGACCTGTCCGAGGAGACCGCGCTGGACGCCAACATCGCGGCCCTCCTCGAGGCCGTCACCGCCGCCGGCGCGCAAAAGCTCAACCACGTCGTGTTCACGGCCGGCGACGCCTTCGCGCCCAACCCCATCGCCGCCGCCAACCTGGCCCTGTTCCAGCACGCGCAGACCGTCCGCCTGCTCGCACCGATCATGATCGCGAAGCACGCGGCGGCGCACGTGGCGCAGTCGGCGGACAGCAGCATGACGGTGACGAGCGGGGCGGCGGTGGAGAAGCCGGCGGCGGGCTCGGCGCTGCTGGTGGCCGTGGGGTCGGCGATCGAGGGCCTGGCGCGCGGCCTGGCCGTCGACCTGGCGCCCGTGCGCGTCAACTGCGTGGCGCCCGGCGCGATCAGGACGGAGCTGCTGGCGAAGCGGCTCACGCCGGAGCGTGCGCGCGAGTATGAGCGTGCGACCAAGGTCGGCAGGTTGGGCGCCCCCGAGGACGCCGCCGAGGCGTATCTCTACGCGATGCGGGATGGGTTTGTTACGGGTGCGCTGATCAAGACGAATGGTGGGTGGCTACTGTAGTGTGCGGCGAGGAAGTGGTACCTCGTAAATGCGGCATGGGAGTAGTTGTTGTGTAAATGAAGCTGTTGGTTTGGGGACCGAATGCGGTTGCGGCGTCGAGGTTGGAAGTGAAAAGGCGTAGAGAAGGCTCGCCAATCATGTTCCCACCTTTGTCAGACGAGTGGAAATAACCAACGCCCGCCGCGTTTCAGCGCCGCAGTGGAACCCGTCAGGCTCCCTGGTCGTAGGCAGTGCCGATAGGAACAAGGCTGTGGTCACCAACACCCTGTAAAGCAAATCTTAATGCTTGTTTTCGCGACAATTTCGACAGGGTTGGTGATCAGATGATGCTAAATAAGGACCCGTTGAGAAGTATCAGCTGGCACATTTCGATTGATGGGATGGAAGAGGAATTTCTGCTCATTCGGTGTATGAATGAAATATTGCATTATGATGCCTTTCTAGCATCGTTGGGAACAATGACCAGGTAATGAATTGGAAGACTCAAATCTTCCGTTTCTCGTAGTTTACAGCCCAGAAATTCTCCGGTGCTTTTGCGATGGAATGTCGGTCTAAAAACGCCTTGCTGTGCCTTTCCGTTTTGTAATGACGCTGAAAATCTGTGTGAATATATTACATGGATGAATTGCTGTATGATCAAAGAGTTGGCCGGCCCAGAAAAGAGACGCCAGCAGCTATGCGGGAAAAAAAATCAAATGAAGGAGGCGAAAAAAGCTTTAGTTGCCCGTAATATAGTGGCCAACTGGCTGTAGAAATTTGAAGGCTCTTATGAACTTTCTTGTCCGTGATTGCTGCTGCTGCGTGTCACCAGGCTTTTCAGTTGAGTCTGGAGATGAGCAGTCTTCGCTGGCGATGTCGATTGAAGAGCCTGCTACTATGACCGTAGCCTCGCGTACCTCTTCCGCGTCCTGGCTGTCTTTCTTTTTGTTCATGACTCGAACACCTTCTATGTCATTCAGTTCGGCATATTCCTCTGCGAGCTTACGCTTCTCTTTCCGCCACATGGAGAGCAGAATTCTGCTGCCGTGTAATTGTGCGGCTGTGAAAACAACGTGGAGGATCGGCGTAACAATCTTGAAAGATAGTTCCCATCTTGACCATGACTCGCCAAAGAGAACAAATACCATGATTGTTTCGGCAATGGTTCCCATGAGCGTAATGAGGAAGGTACAGAAGAAGAGGTAGGTGAGGAAATAATGGTTGTCGGAGAAGACACGGTAGAGAATGAAGGCAACATTGAGCCAGAGCTCAGCAAGAACATCGAATGCACCTGGATAAGACCGTCAGAGACACAAATCAAATAGTTGTTAGCGAGGATCGGTGCTTACCCCATACGAGGACCATGACAAATTCTATGGTCGCATCCTGCTCGTGATCCAGATTCAAACTCAGAACGACGGCGGCTTGCGCGATTACTACCGCTCCTACGTGATGTAGAACCGCGACCGGAGAGAGAGTCTTCCGGTAAAAGAGCTCAAAGATATACATGGCCACGAAAAGTTGCGTAAGCACAAGTAGAATATCACCCATGGTAGGGTGTAGATGATGAGTACCCAGCGGGGTATGAAGTGTTGCATGGCCGAAGAGTACTGACAGCCACGGTTTTGCACCTGCGATCAGAAGAACGATCTTAACACCACCTGCAATATGATGGTTCATGAAACCACGTTTCAATGCGTCATCCATCTGAGCATAGATTTGTCGATACATTCGCTTGAATGCCCAACCCTCCAGGAGGTAGTGTCTGATGAGGAAGAGGATGACCATCCATATTGTGATGATGAGGCCCGAATATGGCGTGAGAATTGATATGATTTCGTTCGGTAACACTGCAATATGTGGCTCGGAATGGCGATGCGTCGCCGAGATGTCCTCGGTGACTCCGCTTGCGATGCCCGACATTGTGCGAAGGTGAGAAAGCTCTGAGAGATTCCAGGCAGTAGGGATCGAACGGATTGCTGATAAAGGAAGACGGGCTTCGGCAATCCCTTTAAGTGTTCCTTTGCAATGTTGAAATCATGTGGAGTGCGTCTCCAAAACGTATCGGAATGTCAGAGAGGAGGCGCAGTGGCACGGCTTATGTGTAAAATCGGAATGAGGCGAGTATTTCTACCTTGGTTTAGCCCAGTTGGCCATCCAGAGCCCGGTGGTTGATGCTGAAACGGGCTGAAGCATCAGAGGAGATCCGGGGATGATGAATGGACGATCGGAGAATCCAACACTGCAGTTGGGTGGCGAGGATGGAAGAGCATGAAACGGTATTTATTTCTAGCGGATTGAGTCGTGACCACACCAAGTCCAGGGTTGATCGAATGCGGAAGGACGCGTTGAAAGGAGAGGAAGGCGAAGTGAAGCGGAAAATGGAAGCAGTTACGAGTGGAGGGGAGGCGCGAGAAGAATATACGGCGGAAATTATATTAGCAGTACGAGCTTAGGGCCTTATTTAAGCGTCGACGTGGAAGGAATGCAACGGATTGAGTTAGGGGAGACGGAGCACAGGAGACGCGCTGTGGCACCGCCGACCATGGGTTTTGAAATAAAACTTTAGTGATGTCTCGAACGTCGCGCGACCACTTGTGTGATTCGTCCTATGATGGATGCAGAGGCCAATAGTAGAGGCGCCATGGAAGCGAGCGTTGGACGGCCAGTACGAGGCGGGCATGGATGCGGAGAGGAGATGTGGCCATTGCAATATTGCCGAAACTGCATCGCAACCCGTGCAGGCGGAGCGTGCGGTGCGTACAGCATAAGGTAGGCACAGCAGATCACGGCGGTTAGGTGAGCCTTGCTACGGCCGGTGGGCGCCGCATCCTCATCGTGGAGCGAGCGAAGCTTCGGTTTGCTCATGGCGTGCCCGAAGGGGGATGTTGGGCTGGAAGGCCTGGAAGCAATTGGGTGGCTGGCTCGGGCGGCCAAACGCGAGTCGGTGCAGGAGGAGAGGCATTTCGCGAGTGGCATGATCCCCTGGGCGAGCGGCCACCAGCGTCCTCGACCGACCGAACGCCGCAAGGCCGGCGCTGAGATTGCAAAGGCGACGTTGGAAGAGAGTACAGATGGCCAAGACGCCGTGCACAATCTTCGCCAGCGAACCAGTCTTGGCCGCCAAGACTCCAATCGACGCTTTTGAAGCGCAAAAAGGCCTGCACGAAATTCAGGTTCCAGGCCCCGCCTCGTAATTTCTAACGCTTACGCCCTACTAAGCTTCCCACAGGGCTGGAGCTGGCCTGGGTACGGAGTACTCCGTACCTCGTAAATGCTTCTGCAACAGGTAATGGATGCTCAACCGCACTGGGTAGGTCCCCTACAAGCCATTTACCATTCCACTTTTCTAGGCTACACCCATTCGTTTCTAACTTGTTCATCCATTCTACTCTGGCATGCTACATGCTGCTTTCGAACCGATCGCTGGTACGTGGATGAATGAATGGCGCCATCTAATGGCTTGCTAACGAATATGGTGCGCAAGTGCGCCAGCCATCGCCCTGCAATGTCATCTCTTGAAAAAGCTTCTAGACTCGCGACTGAATCCCTAAGCCAGTAGATCATGTCGAAATTGCAAAATATTTCCTAATCATGTCACAAGACTACGCAAAAAGAAAACCAAACATCCTCACCATGAGGTACTCGCCAGCGTAACCGTCTTCGGTCATAGCTACGAGGTGTTATTTTTTCCTTCAAACAAATCTGGATCAAGCTAGGAAGAGCAACTGACGAGATTCGTCTTTTCGTGCTCCAATTGCAACCAACGTGGAGGACACAGTGATGACCATTACGCTCTCGGCATCGGCCTAGTGTCTGGTAACCTTCCACTTCGAGAGAAGCCTGCAAAGACGGACCGGCGATATTTTCCCAGTGCTGACCTGGCTAAACCGGATATGCAGAATGCCGCTCTTTTCAGCTCGCTCAACGAGCCCACTGTAGTCGACGGGCATGACGAGAGTGATCGGATGGAATCCAACCGGGAGAAAGCTCCGTTATGATCGCCGTTCCATGCTCTCGATCCTTTGTTTCTGCTTGCGCTGAAAGAAATAGCCGAATCCGCCGAAGGCAGCAAGGACGAATGCCATTCCGACGAACAGTATCAGCGGCCGATACGCGGCGGCGGCATTGTTCTTGAGCTTCTCGCTCACCGTCTTCAGCAGTTCACCGCTAACCGGGCCTGACACGACGTTGCCGACGCCCCGTTGGAAAGCGAACATGCCGTAAAGCCAAAGGCCGATCGCTGGGTCGTCCGTGAGACAACTGACGAATCGCGCGTAAAGCACGCTGTAGCCACCAGCGAAGAGGCCGTACAGCACGCCGAATGCGATCAGGTGGTCGATGCTATCCGCCGACATCCACAGCACACACGAAACGACGGCTGATCCTACCGTTGAGCAAACGACGAGCATGAAGACGTTGATCTTGTCTGATATCCATCCCAGTACAATCTGTCCTAACACCTGTGCCAGGTTCAACAGACAGAGGAGCATCGTGCTTTTCACCGAGTCCACTTTGAGTGCCGCGGCAAATGCTAGACTCTTGTCAGCATGTATCAAGACTTTTCTTTCCTCTGGACCTACATGGCAGATATATCCCAGGTAAGAAGTAAGCTAGGCCTTGCAGCAAGGTCGAGAAAGACAGCGACAGGAAGACGGGATTTTTCAGCATTCCAAGATCGAGCTTTACCTTTGACCCTTCCTCTTCGCGTGATAGAATCCGGCCGCGACACAGCGGCAACGTCGGTCCTATCACCACTAGAATCACAATCGCGTACGCTCGCAACACCAACTGTAATCCCCATCTCTTCAGAACGACCTCAATTAGAAACGGCAGACCGATGCCACTGATGCCGGCCGCGGCGAAGAGGATTCCATAGGCGAGGCCTCGCCTCTCGACAAACCACTCGTTGAGCATGCTAAGCAGCGCGTAATACAGCACCAGGAACCCGATGCCGTAAACGAGGCCTTGCGTAACAATAAGATGCCAAACTTTGGTAGCAAAGCTCGCCGCCACGAGGCTCGCTATGCACGTGAGCCAGCCGCCCCATATCATCTGCCGTTGATACTTGTGCCATCGCACTGTGATCGGAGTGATGATGGGTCCACCGAGGTATGGAATTCCCTACCACGTAAGAACTTGTCAGCGCGGGCCGTTCCTGTGGCTGAGGCCATTTACGATCGACCAGGATCGCGCCGACTTACAGTTCCTAGTGTCCCGATGACGGACAGGAATCGGTTATTCCGAAAATTTGGACTTCGATCGTAGTACGAGAGGAAGACACCGAACGTCAGTGGGAATCCTGGTAAGATAAGATCAGCTCGAGTTGAAACCTCGCACGGATGGCTATGCAAACGCGAGGGCCCTCAAGACGAAGAATGACATTGAGGTAGACGCTTCAGAGGCTTGATGGCCTATGATCAGGAAATATATATGCACAGCCACCCAATCTCGACGTAGCGAGTAGACGTACTCACCCCACAAAATAGCCTCAATGGCAAAGGCTCCAACCAGGAATAGGTAAGCCTGGATGCTACTATCGGTTTTTGGGAGCGTGGCGCCGAACTCGGCGGATTGCAGTTCCTGCTTCTTTACCACCTCCTCGCTCTTTAATATGGAATCATCTGTGTCCGATGTTGTCGTAATAGTCGTAGTACTACCCTTTGGGCTAAGAAGCGACTCCATTACCTGCCCGAACGCCAGTTATGTCGACACAATAGGTAGAGGATGTTCACACAAGTTTGAATTGTACACTTCAGTTCCCTTACGATCTCCGCCCGTTTTAGCAAGTATGGCCTCGCGGCGTCTGCTTGCAGCAAGCCGAGATGAACTTTTAACCGTGACACATGCGGGAACGTGTGAAACCGGGGAAGAGCAGAGTATTTCTAGATAGGCGGGTTTCCCTTAACAAAAAGAGAAAGGATACGGCGATATTATCCTGGGATAGCTCTGGGATGCTCTTCCGACGAGCTGAAGGTGTAATTAAAGTGAACTTACACCAAATCCTCAACGAGGGATTTTGATGTCTCCAGACGGCACTGCGATATAGGTGCGGAAGGGTAAGGCAGTTGAGGTTGTGAAAGGTGAGGTAAAGCCGACGCCTGCCGAAGGGATTAGCTTCTTACGCCGACTATGCTATGTGGATTGCCGATTCTGATCGAGGATACTCAGCGGCTCAGACGATGCCTATCTGAGTGTTTCTATCGTGGAATTCCTTTCTCGATGATCCCAATGACGAAAGTGTCAAACAAGCAAGTGATGTCCACGTACCCAGATTGACAACAATATACAATACTGCCGACGAGGAGAATATATGATACTTTGCATGGCCTCTATTTTAGGTAAACGGTGTGACATGATACTGATCCATCTTCTCCCTTCTGCGATGCCCGTGGTCAGATGGTTGACGTCTTAGGACTCGCTGAGGACTGTTCACTCAGTGATACGCTTCGATATATGAGTCTGTTAGAGCATATGACTGTGGAAGCCAGCCACTGGAGCTCTCGTGCACAGTTTTGATATACTGTAGTTGAAATGTACCCTGTTAATCAATGCAAACACCTTGAAGAGAGTATTACAGAGCTCGAAACATTGAAAGCAGATAGAGAGAGACAGAGAGCATTGATGAAGTGTATGAATCGGCCGCTCTCGGAACGCTAGCCAATGCGGACGCAGTACATATACAGCAGCAGAAGAAAGTCTATCAAGACCACACGTTCAACCCGACACGTACAGTCCAACACTATGCTTGGATGAAATCATGGACAACCGTTCCCCGATCCGTCTACTCTTCCTTAGCTCCACCGCGACCGCTGCGCTCCGCAGCCTCCACGCTCTTCTTGTCAGTCTTGATCTCGCCACCAGGCAGGCCACCAAACAGGCCTGCACTGGCCTTCCATGGCCTCTTCAGATCACCGGTGGCTGGCTTGCCAAGGAGGTGGACTTTGACAAGGTTGGCCTCGAACACGCCCTTCAGAGGGATGATGCTCTGGATCAGCAGCGGGTTGGTGTATTTGAAGTACAAGTGCATGACACCCATCATGCCGATACCCATGAGCTGGGCACGGATCAGCGAACGCCATTGCTGCTTGTCGTAGGCTTGGATGGTCGTGGTGACGCTCTTGGGTTCTTCGCTGCTGCCCATCTGCGGCGGCTCAACGTACTTGATGACCGTCATGTCCTTCTTCTTATCGATTTGCAGCTTGAGATACAAGTAGATGCCAAAGATGATGACATTGGAGAGGATGTAGCATGCGCGGACGATATTGAGAACATAAGGTTCATCAAAGGGAATCTTCTTCGACAACTGCATCATAAACCTGTGCGAAAGGAGTTAACGTGGAGGAACAAAAGCGACAAACGTAGAAGAAACATCGATTATTAGGGGCCGAATTGCGACGGAAGAAGCGTACAGTATGATGACGAGGTTGGACCTGGGATCGCGTGGTCAGTTCCAATTCTACAAGCATTGCGTTCGCATCTACTCAGAACTACTCACACGGCCGGATTCATCTTGACTAGCGTTGCGCTGCGCGTTCGTACTGCTATGAAAGCGACAGAGAAAAGTATGTGTTCAGGTCAAAGTTGGGAGAAGGGAGCGGATGCTTGGAAGATGCGGGCTTTCCAAAGAAAAAATCAGGAACCTGGCCAGATTGCGTCTACGGAGTCGGAGTTACCCCGGACGGGCGGTTGATGCGTTTCCGCTGCCTGGAGGCTCTGGCCTCAGCCAATAGGATAC
>Ga0335075_10013024_pt1 | contig 12539 bp, 12 predicted proteins | sample Lox_Sample_24_FD_206723 | JGI IMG/M metagenome (GOLD analysis project Ga0335075, IMG submission 206723) | Soil microbial communities from Loxahatchee National Wildlife Refuge, Florida, United States - Lox_Sample_2.4 | ecosystem: Environmental > Terrestrial > Soil > Wetlands | place: USA... | reverse complement strand
CTCGGCTATTCGCTGTGGGCGCTTCCCGAACAGGCTGAGGCAGCCGCGCGTTGCGGGCGCCTGGATCTTGCAAAGCAGGCAGTGACGCAACTCGCCGAGACGGCAGCCGTAGCCGGAACTGAGTGGGGACTGGGGATCCAGGCGCGATCGCGGGCGCTGACATGCGAGGGGCCCGAAGCCGAGGACTGCTACCAGGAGGCGATCGCCCGGCTCGCGCGTACTCGCGCGGCACCGCATCTCGCGCGCGCCCATTTGCTCTACGGCGAGTGGCTACGTCGGGAGAAGCGCCGCAGTGACGCGCGCCAGCACCTTCGCACCGCCAGCGAAATGCTCGCTGGTATGGGCGCCCGCGGGTTTGCCGAGCGCGCCGAGCGCGAGCTAGCGGCTACCGGCGAGCGGATCCGTAAACGAGATCTCGGGCCGGTCGCGGAGCTCACTCCACAGGAGGCGCAGATCGCCCGGCTGGCAAGCGAGGGCCAGTCCAACCCTGACATCGCCGAGCAGCTATTCATCAGCCCGCGGACTGTCGAATATCACCTGCACAAAACGTTCGCCAAGCTGGGCATCACTTCACGGGGCCAGCTCACCCGAGCTCTGGCCGCCCAGTAGTCCAGACATGCGCAACGTCACGACGGCAGCGGGCCGAGGCACCGGACGGCATGGCACAGGCCGCGTCACTAGGGACACTCTCCTCGTCCCGATCCTAGGCGTGTGCCTGGTCGTCGGAACTGCGGCTTACCTGATGGTGTTCACCCTGATGGGTCAGATCGGTGCCTCGCTGGATGCGTCGCGGACGGCGCTGGACTGGATAACTATCGCCACCAGCATCGTCGGCACGGTGTGCGCCGCGCTGTTTCCCGCGGTCGGATCCGCGCTGGGGCAGAACCGGCTGATGACGGCCGCGCTGGCCTGCCTCGCCGCGGGGTCGCTGATCAGTGCGGTTGCCCCGGACGCCGGGACGCTGATCGCGGGCCGGATCCTCGCCGCGCCAGGATTCGCTGCGGGCTCGCTGAGCGTTGCGATCGTACGCCAGCACCGGTCCCGCGTCGGGCTGCCCGGGGCGTTCGGCGTCATCGCCGCCTGCGAGGGAGCGGCCGCGGGAGTCGGCTTCATGCTTGGCGGCGCGATCGAAGCCGCGGCACGAGCCGACTGGCGCACCGTCTTCCTCGCGATTGCGGCGATCAGCGTCATCACCGGGGTCATGGCCGCCGCTACCATCCCCGGTGGCGGCGGCAAGGCCCCGCGTCCCGATTTCACCGGAGCGCTGCTGCTGGCCGGCGGCCTGACCGCAGCGCTGCTGCCGGTTACCGAAGGCGCGACGTGGGGCTGGACCTCCTGGCGCACAGGCGCCCTGCTGGCCGTGGCCGTCGTCCTGCTGGCCACCTGGACCGGCACCGCGCTAGCCAGGCCCGATCCGCTCATCCAGCTGCGGATCCTCGCCAGGCCAGGCGTGAGCGGCGGAATCCTGCTTTTCGTTGTCACCTCCGCAGCCGTGAGCATTGTCAATATCACCGTGCCTGCGTTTCTGGAAGCACCACCGGCGGCGAGCTACGGAGCAGCGGCGACTGTGCTTGAGTCGGGGGTTGACCTGGTGCCGTTCGCGGCGGCAATCACAGTCGCCGGGTACATTGCCGCTCGGCTGACCCGTCGGCTACTGCCATCGGTGATCGCAGCCGTGACGCTGTCCTGCGAGGCGCTGGGGCTCGGCCTGCTCGCCGGGTTTCACCAGCAGGTGGTCACGGTCGTCATCCTGGTGGGTGTCGTAGGCGCGGGGCATGGCGGAACGCTCGCCGCCGAGTATGTGATGCTCACCCGCGCGGCACGACGCGCCGAAGCTGGCGCCGCCGCCGGGCTTGGCAGCGCGGCCGGCGGCATCAGCGGGGCCGTTGCCGTCGCTGCGATCACCCCGGTGCTGGTGAGGAGATTGGTCCGGGTCGGTCCTGTGCTGCTGCCCGCAGCGGCCGGATATGCCGACGCCTGGCTGTGCGGCGCGGCGCTAGCGGCCGGCGGAGCCATCGCAATCGGCGCCATGGCGCTGACCGCCCGCGGCAGCGCGGAGCACCTGGCGATCGAGGACTGAACGAACTGGGGAGCTCACGGATTCGGTGACACCTGCCCGCGGATGACACTGGCCGGGTCCGTTACCCAGATCAGCAAAGGAGACCGTTGTGGGTGTCGAGCTCGAGCCAGCCGCCAGGCGTTTCGCCGAGGCAACTGCCGTGCCGCCGTACCTGTTCGACCTTGGCCCGGAGGCCGGCCGAGCCGTCGTCGACCAGGTCCAGAGCGGGCCAGTTGCCAAGGCCGCGGTCGACATTTCTGACGCTAAGATCCCCGGCGGCCCGTCCGGCGAGGTCGCGGTGCGGATCTTGCGTCCGCAACGCTCGCCGGCGACGCTGCCAGTCATCGTTTACGTGCATGGCGGAGGGTGGGTGTTCGGGAATCGGCACACGCACGACCGGCTGGTCCGGGAACTAGCCGTCGGCGCCAGGGCCGCCGTAGTGTTCCCGGACTACGGCCTGTCGCCCGGGGCGAAGCACCCGACAGCGATCGAGGAATGCTATGCGGTAGCCACCTGGGTTGCTGCCCACGGCATCGAGCATGGCCTCGACCCGGAACGGATCGCTGTGGCAGGCGACAGCGTCGGCGGGAACATGGCGATCGCGCTCAGCCTGCTCGCTGCGGAGCGGCACGGGGTCTCGTTCCGCCAGCAGGTGCTGTTCTACCCGGTCACCGATGCCAGCTTCGAGACAGCGTCCTACGAGGAGTTCGCGACCGGGTACTTTCTGCGCCGCGACGCGATGCAATGGTTCTGGGACCAGTACACCGCCGACCCTGCGGACCGTGAGCAGGCCACCGCCTCACCGATGCGGGCGACCGCGCGGCAGCTCGCCGGCCTGCCGCCCACCCTCGTGATCACTGCGGAGGCCGACGTACTGCGGGACGAGGGCGAGGCATTCGCGGCCAGGCTCCGCGAGGCCGGCGTGCCCGTCACCGCCGTCAGGTGCCTGGGCGTCATCCACGACTTCGTCATGCTCAACGCACTGGCCGAAACGGCCGCCGCCCGGGCAGCCATGACGCTGGCTAGTGCCGCGCTCCGGGATGCTCTGGGTACCGCGCATTAGCCGGGCGTCAGGCCGGCCTCACTGCCTGGGGGCCAGGGCACGAGTCAGCTGCCCGCGCGAGGTGATGTCCAGCTTCCCGAAGATTTGTGCAAGTGACACTCCGCCGTGCGAGGGCTGATGAAAAGCTGGGCTGCGATCTCGGGTTTGGACGTGCCCTCACTGGCGAGCCTGACGGTCTGAGCCTCCTGAGGCGTGAGTTCTACCGTCGGCCGGAGCTGGCGCTTGCGGATGCTCTCGCCCGTCGCGGCAAGCTCGCGCTCGGCGCGACCGGCAAAGGCCTCGGCGCCCATCGCGGTGAGCATGTCGTGCGCCGTCCGCAGCTGGGCCCGCGCGTCCATCCGCCGCTTCTCGCGGCGCAGCCACTCGCCGTATATCGGTAACCGTGAATCGCTCCCGGCCAGCCTCCGGAACTGGCCGTCCTTGCCAGGCTGCGAGTGCTAGTCGCGTATGCGCCGAGGGGAGCGCTCCGGTCGCCGCGGCCGCGGAGTCAGCCTCACCGGATCCACTCCGGCCGGCGCTGCCCTGGCGGCGCGCGCTGTCGCCCACCAGCTGGCATCCTGGTCGTTCCCGCCGGTGATCATCGCGGCCATGATGGCGTCCAGGGACGTGCGCCGGGCGAGCGCCGGGTAGAGCGGACGCCGTGTACAGCCCCGACGGCACAATGCTCGCTGTGAGCAGCCAGTTCTTCCTGATTACCCCGCGATGGCTCGCGTGGTCCGAGCCGCGACGCGGCGCGCACGAGCAATGCGGGTACCTCACTGACGCGATTAGCCGTCATGATCCGCGCGGCAAGCCGGTCCGCGTGCCCGAACGCGACGCGAAGCGCGTCGGCCTGCGGTCCGGGCAGGCTGCCAAGGTTGCCGATCAGCGGCGCGCAGAGCAGCTGCGCGATCGCGAAGGCGAACTCCATCTCCGACTCGATGCCGGTCACCGGCACGACACGGAGCCGGCCGCGACGTGGCCCGCGTAATCAAGCAGCGCGGACTTCCCGACGCCAGGATCGCCTCGGACCGCCAGCGCGCCGCTGGCGCCGTCCCGCACACGGCGGAGCAACTGATCCACCGCAGCGCATTCGGCGGTCCTGCCGATCAGCATCGCTCTCTCACGACCCCATCATGCCTCGGACTAGGGAGTCCACAGATTCGGCTGCGGCCAGTGACAAGCGAGCCTGTGCTGTGTCAGCAGTTCCCGTAGAGGAGATTCCCGATGTCCGCACTACCGTCAGAAGCATTGTCGCAGGCCGGCGCCTGCCAATCCGACAGCGGCTGCGAGCGCGAGGCCTGCTTCCAGGCCCGCGTCGAGGCAACAATCGGTCATGACGAGATCCGGCGGCGCGCTAACGCGTGCGGCAGGCACCTGACTGACGTTGTCCAGGCGCTCTGCGCCTGGGTAATGGACCGCGATATCGCCAGTGGCTGGCTAACCGTGTTCGCGGTGGACCCGCATGCACTGCGACCGCCCGACCATCGGGGCGGTCCGTCACGGCAGGCAGTTCCCGGCTTCCCGTTCTATTCGCTGCCGATCTCACGGCGAGCCGGCGGCATACGCGCGCTGGAGGGTCACAGCCATGTCTAGGCCAGCAAGACCCGGCGTACTAGCCCACTCGCGGGCACGCAGGCTAGGACAGGGACTTACCTCCGGCTGTGCGGCCGGATCCGTGGCCGCGATAATCGCGGTGGCGGGTTGCGGATCATTTTCGAGCGGTACAGCAGCGGGCGCGGGCCCGACCCCAGCCACCGCAGGTGCCCCGGTAGCCGTCGCCGCTGGGGCGGCTTCGCTGCAGCAGGCATTCGTGACAGTGATCAGACGGGTGCGGCCCTCGGTGGTGGAGATACGGACCGCCACCGGCCTCGGGTCCGGCGTCGTCCTGGATGGCGAAGGCGACATCGTGACCAACGCCCATGTCGTCGGCAGCGCGTCCACCTTTCAGGTCCTGTCCGCCTCCTCAACGCGACCGGTGCGCGCTGTGCTTGTCGGCGTGTGCAGGGGAGACGACCTGGCAGTGATCAAGGTGGGCGCCGATGCAGGGTTGCGCGCCGCGCCCTTCGGCACTTCAGCCGATGTCGCCGTCGGTGACATCGTGCTGGCTATCGGGTCGCCGCTGGGCCTGGGTGGCAGCGTTACCGAGGGCATCGTGTCCGCGGTCAGGAAAAGCGTGGCAGAGCCGGCCGAGCCTGGCTCGCCCGCCGCAACCTTGCCGGGCGCGATCCAGACATCGGCAGCGATCAACCCTGGCAACAGCGGCGGCGCGCTGGTGGGCATCGGCGGCGAGGTTGTCGGGATTCCGACACTCGCCGCGGTCAATCGCAGTGCAGGCGGGCTCGCCCAGGGAATCGGTTTCGCCATTCCGGCAGGCGCTGCGGTCCGCATCGGCAGGCGGCTCGCCGCTAACGGTGCTGCGGCAGGGGCGGGCAGAGGCGCCTCGAATGAGCCTGCCGTCTTGCCAGGATGTGGCTGACCGGCGGCCGGAGACGACGCGCAGCCGGGCGCTGTGATCCGCTTAGCGCCCGGCTGCTGGGCGCTAATGTCGCCGGCCGCGCGCCTCATGTGGCTCGCGCCTCTGCCTCGAGCTCGGCCCTTGCGCGCGCGAGCTCCTTTTGCTCCCCCAGATCCGGAACTGGGTATTGCGGGTCGATCTCGATAAGCGTCTGCGCGATCACCGACGCCGCGCAGATCCGGGTCAGCCACTTGTGGTCAGCGGGCAGCACGTACCACGGAGCCCACTCGGTGCTGGTGTGAGTCAGCATGTCGGAGTAGGCCTGCTGGTAGTCATCCCAGTACTGGCGCTCCCGCACGTCGCTTGCGGAGAACTTCCAGTTCTTTTCGCTGCGGTCGATCCGCCGCAGGAAGCGCACTCGCTGCTCTGCCTTCGACAGGTTGAGGAAGAGCTTGACGAGCCTGATGCCGTTGTCAGCTAGGTAGCGCTCCCACTGGTTGATCTCCCGGTACCGGCGCTTCCATAGGTCCTGGCTCACGGCATCTGGCGGGAGCATCTCGCGGGCCAGGTTGTCCTGGTGTACCCGGACGACCAGCACTTCCTCGTAATGCGAGCGATTGAAGATCGCGATGTCGCCCCTGGCGGGCAGCTGGCGAGCATGCCGCCACAGGTAGTCGTGGGCAAGCTCCTCCGCGGAGGGCGTCTTGAAGCTGGTCACATGAACGCCTTGCGGATTGACGCCCCTCATGACATGCCTGATGGTGCTGTCCTTGCCCGCCGCGTCGATCCCTTGCAGCACGACAAGGACACCGTCGGTCCGCTGCGCGGCGAGGCGGTCCTGGTATTCAGCGAGCAGTTCGACGCCCTGCCGGAGAAGCCGGGCCGCATCCTCGCCCTTGCGCAGGCCGAACCGCTCGCGCGGGTCGAAGTCCTTGCCGAGCGTGACCTTAGAACCCGGCTTGACCCGCATGCGGCGGACAAAACCGGCAGGCCAGCCGCCAACCAGATCGCTCATACACGCCCTCCCGCCCCCTGGCTGTCGGCCTGACCCTCACCGAACGCCAGTTAACGGAGCTGGTGTCCCAGAGACTGCACCTTGGAAGAGAATGTATAAGTCTCGCCATGAGCCAGATAGCGAAATGCCGCGTCCGCCGATGACCATGCCGCCGCCTGCCTGAAGTCGTCTAGCCCCGACCTGAACACCGAGTAGTCGTTGTAGTGGATAGGGATGGCCGTCCGCGGCCGGACCATTTCCACGGCCCGGACCGCTTGCTCGCCCGTCATGGTCACCACGGTCAGGAAGAGCGTTGTGCCGCCTGCGTGAATGAGGCCGAGGTCAATGTCGGGGAACACGCGCGGGATCTGAGCCAGCTGGTCGATCAGCATTGTGTCCCCGGATACGTAGAGCCGGTACAGCTCCTGGTCTGCATGGCTGAACTCGAGCACGTGCCCGTTCACCGGCATCAGCATCGCCGCGGTGGCGTCGTCCATGGCATGTTTAGCCGGCACGGCCGTGATCTCCAGGCGTGCCTGGCCTTTCTCCACCCGGTGAGACTGCCAGGGGTCGAGCGCGTAACCCCGGCGGAAGCCGAGCGACTGAAGCTTTGCGACCGCGTCCGCGGTAGAGATGACGGGCAGGTTCTGGTCCAGGTCGCGCGCCGCGGCTTCGTCGAAGTGATCGCCGTGGTAGTGCGACAGCAGGATCAGGTCGACCGGCGGCAGGTCGGCGACCTGGCACGCGGGTTCGACCTCGCGCCGGGCCCAGATGCCATGACCCAGGTAGGTGTGGGTGCCCGCGTGCATGAAGGCCGGATCAGTCAGGATTGTGAGACCGCCGAAGCGGATCAGCGTGGTGGCGTTGCCGATGAAGTACACCTCTCCCTGGGAGAAGTCGGCCGCCTGGTCCTCCGGAAACTGCAATACGGTCATCGCGCGCCCCCCGTGCAGTATCGCCACCTGGATACCAATGCGCCCAGAACCACAGGATCGCACGGCAGACTGCGCCCGCCCGTCGGCGGGGGCGTTCAGCGGAGCGGGAACGGCACCCCGCGGTCAGCCTCGGGCCGGGAGCCGTGAATGCGTCGCTCTGCAGGGCTGATAGCAACGTCGTTAATGCTTGCCTCGCGCCGGCTCATCAAGCCCCCCTGCGTGAACTCCCAGAGCTCGTTGCCATAGCTGCGCCACCACTGACCTGCGGAATCGTGTGACTCGTACTGAAAACGGACGGCAATGCGATCGCCGGCGAAGCTCCAGAGTTCCTTGCGGAGCGCGTAATCAAGCTCGCGAACCCACTTGCGGCGGAGGAACCCGACGATCTCGTCCCGTCCTGTGACGAACTCATCCCGGTTTCGCCACATGGAGTCCTCGGTGTAGGCGCCCGCGACATGTTCAGGATCCCTGGTGTTCCACGCGTCTTCAGCAGCCTGCACCTTCTCGCGCGCCGTCTCCTCAGTGAAAGGGGGAAACGGCGGGCGCGAGCTCACTAGGCCTCCGGGTGACGACTGGGCAGCTCAGGACTGGGCTGCCAGACCAGGTTCAAGTGGTTCTTCCCCTCCGCTCGCCGGCACTACCGCTGCCAGGTGCTCGTCGCTGCGCCGGGCATACCCGAGCAGCCCGGCGATCACGCCAAGCCCGGCCAGCCCGGCCAGGACGTACAGGTCTCCGAGTAGCTGCTGCGGGACGGTCATGACGTACCCCTGCACTGCGGGATGGCGGCCAGTTGAGGGCACGGCCCACAGCACTCCTGAGTAGACAAGTGCGATGGCGCCTGCGCCCAGCCAGCAAGCCCGCCGCCAGCTCGCGGCGACGGCAAGCGACGGCGGCCGCGTGGCGAAGTCCGCCAGCACGACCAGCATCGGCGCGACCCACACCCAGTGGTGCGACCACGAGACTGGCGAGACGAGCAGGCCGGTGAGCGCGCACACCAGAACGCCGACCATCTCCTGGCCCCGGCGCGAGGCCCAGGCGGCAAGCACCAGGCCGGTCACCCCGACGAGTACTTCGGCGAGCAGCTGGTAGGGCCGCGCTGCGGACTCGGTCCGCACGAGCCGGAGGAGGGCTCCGTACAGGGACTGATTACCCACGTAGTGCACGTTCCCGAGGCGATTCGCGTTGAGGAAAAGGCCGTTGAGCCAGTAGTGCCGCGATGCCTTGGGCAGCAGCACAAAAGAGCCGAGGACGGTCACGGCGAAGGTCGCCGAGGCGACGGCGGCGGCTCTGAAGCGCCGGGTAATGAGCAGATACGGGATGAAGATCAGCGGCGTCAGCTTGAAACCCGCCGCGAGGCCAACGCCGATGCCCTTCAACCATCGCGTATCTGACAGGCAGAGGTCCGCCACGATAATGAGCATCAGGACCAGGTTCACTTGTCCGAAGGACAGCGTCTGCCGGACCGGCTCGAGCCAGAGCGCAACGGCGCCCATCGCCAGCGTGGCGCCGAGGCGCGCTGCCGAGCGCTCGCGCCCGAGCGCTCCCCACGTCAGCCAGAGAACGCCCACCAGCGATGCGATGCTGCCCGCCACCACGAGCACCTTCACGACCCGCAAGTCCACGTCGGAGAGCAGCGCGAAGACGCCCGCGGCCATCGGCGTGTAGGTGAAGTGCAGGCTGTGCGGCAGGTACGTATGCACGTACGGGTCCTGCGAGTGCCGGACGGTCGCGCCGCCCCACAGGTAAATGCGCAGGTCGAGCATCGACCACGGATGTTTGGGGAAGACCTGGAAGACGACCACGTACAACGCCAGCGACGCCGCGAACAAGACGGCGCCGATCGTGGCGATACGAGCGCCGGCCGGCGCGGACCGGTCGTCACCCCCGGCGGGTGGAGCCAGCCTGGCTGGTCGGCGTGGCCACAGCCACGGGTTCCTGGTCACCAGCCTGGCAGTTCTGGCGCGGTTGCTCACCGTCATCCGGACGCGTACCTTCCCAGTTCACGGCCGCCAGCTTCGCCGTCACCAGGGTGCTGCGTGCGCCGGGTCCTGATCGAGTTGATGATCACGCTGATGCCGAGCGCGCCGGCAGGCACGAGCGTGACGAGAAGTGGCAACATGTAGCGCCAGGAAAAGACAAACGCGTCGGACACCAGCGTCAGCAGCACTGCTGAGGCGAAGAACAGCAGGCAGGCCAGGGCTGGCCCGCGAGTCGCCCAGGGGAGCCGGCGGCGGAGCGCGAAGGCGGAGCCGATCAGGCCGGTCAGTGTGCAGAGCAAAAGCACGGGACCTGGGGTGTAGCCACCGTCGAGCTGGTAGGAGCGCAGGAACGCCGCGACCGGCCGCCAGACCGCAGGCAGGCCGCCACCGAACCGCTCGACGGCCGCCTTGACGATGGCCGGGGTGGCGTGCGACGAGAAGTACGGGAACGTGGTCTGGAACTGCCAGCGTGAGACTGGCGGGTCGCCGGGGAGTGAGACACGGTCGACCGCATACACCTTCAGCACGTCGTGGACGTAGGCATGGAGCACCCGCAGCGGCTGCTGAGTCAGCACCCTGTGGCTGAAGTTCGTCACCAGTGAGTTCACTTCGCCGCGTGGCAGGGTGTCGTAATAGTGCTGCACCGGGGCGTACGTCGCGTACTCGAGCCAGTCGTTGCCCCTGGCTTGCTGAGCTGGATCCGGGCACAGGCCCCGCTCATCCGGAGGCAGCTTAATGGTCGCGCAGTCGACGGCCGCCGCAGTCCGGCCGTACAGCGATGTGACGCCGGTATGCGAGAGGAAGAAGTTGCCGGTGAGCAGGTAGGAGCCGGTGCAGTAAAGGAGGATGGGCACGGCGCAGGCGACGCACAGGACTGCCGCCTTGCCGATGGCCTGCCGCCAGCGGCCGCCCGCAACGAGCACGAAGATCGCCGCAGCCGGGATCAGGGCTTCGCCTACCTGGGCGACCGTGGCTGACGTTCCGAGCACCAGGCCGGCCACCGTCAGCCGGCGCCAGGAGAGGTCCGGCTTCCAGAGCAGGATTGCGATGCCGGCGACGATCAGGGCTTCGAACCAGGTGCCCGGCATGATGGCCTGCTCGTCCTGCAACTGGTAGCCGTCCAGCAGGACCGGTGCGATAGCTAGCGCGGCTAGCCAGCGCGGCGCTCCCCGCCGGAGCAGCAGGACATAGATGACCACGGCCATCGCCAGCCCGAGCAGGTGCTGGACGGCCACCACGACATCGAGGTTCGTCACCGCGGCGATGGCCCGCAGCGGCGCTTTGTAGCCCTCGGGATCGTTGCCGGCGGCGTCGTAGAGGTACTTCACCGAATCGATGTAGAAGAGCGCTGGCCGGTAAGCGAATTGCGCCATTACCCGCAGCACCAGGCCCGCCGCCAGCAGCGCCGTGGCCAGCCAGTGGCGGCGCAGAATGCTGGTCACCGCTGCATACCGGCTGACAGCTTCGCCGCTGGGCGCTTCGTCCCCTGACCGGCCGGCCACTTTAGTCATGGGATACGCGCGAGCGGCGATCGCCTGACCGGCCGGGCCGGCCCGTGTCTGATCGTTCGTCACATTTGCCCCAAGTTGGCGCCCTGACCGCCACCGGAATGCCACATGGCGAGCAGGACGGTGACGATCGTCAGCCACCGGGTCATCCGGTTGCGGGGGACCTGGGTCATCGCGACCCAGGCGATGGCCGTATACCAAGGGAACACCCACGGGTAGACCAGGATCCAGGCGAATGTCAGCGCGAACGGCGCGACGACTTCAGCCGGCTGGTCGGAGGAGATCCGCTGATAGATCAGCCAGGCGACGACGAACATCGCGATCGGCCACAGGCAGCCGATCACGATGGCGGTCGTGTCTGTGCTGAAGTGCAGAGCATCACCCAGCATCTGGACGAACCGCCAGGGCGAGGGGAGTATGACGAGCTTTGCACCTTCGAAGAGCGGTTTTAGCCCCTCGAGTCCGTACGAGCTGTACTGCAGGGCGACGACCACCAGTGACACAAGCGCGATGCGGGTGACGCGCAGCCACTGGCGCTGTCGCAGCATCGGCCACGCCAGGCCGAGCGCCACCAGCGCCGCGGTGGCCTTGATCCCGATGCCGAGCCCGAGCAGCACGCCGATCAGCACGTCGCCCCACAGGCCGGAAACCCGCCGTGCCACCTGAATCGCGCAGATGGCCGCCGCGGCCACGAACGTGTCCAGGTGGCCTCCGCTGACCAGCTGCTGGATGATCACCGGGTTCGCGGTCCAGAACAGGGTTGCCCGGACCGGATCATCGGAAGTCTTCAGGAGCAGCCATCCGACGCCGAGGAAGACGGCGCCGTTGAGGATCATCAAGATCCAGATGGTGGTAGCGGCGTCCGCGCCGCCGATGGATGCCGCGAACCTCTGGATGGCGGTAGCGAACGGCCCGTAAACGGACGCCACATGCGTCCAGGCACCTCCGACAAGGCTGAAGTACCTAGCGTCACCAGGACGAGGGTGCAGCCATGAGAAGGGCGTGGCCACATACGGATTGCCGCCCTGTGCCGCTATCCGGCCGTACGCGGCATAGCTCGCGGTATCGGACGAGCCAACCGGCGTGAGGCTCACCATGACAGCGACTACCGCAGCGCTGACCAGGAACAGGTGTCGCGGCCGGGGGCGCCATCCCTGGCTGTGCGCCCAGAGCATCCCGGCGAGCCCCAGGCAGGCGAAGGAGTCGCCCGCGTAGAGCAGCACCATCGTCACGACGGGGTGGCCGGCCAGCGATGGCAGCAGGTGGGAGAGCGGGAGCCGAGTCGGCAGCGTCGCGGTGTTCGGCGCTGTGGCCCCGACGACCATCCCGAGGAGCAGCCCGAGCCCGGAGATCGTGACGGCCACTTTGGGATCGGAGAGCTTGCTCCAGGCGAGCTTGCGGATGACGAAGCTCATCAGCCGGTCGATCGGACCGCTCGGAGCGGCACCGATGGCGGGAACTTTCGTTCCTGACCGGTCGGCCGGCCTGACCGGCCCCGGCGGACCAGGCGGCTGCGTTGGTGCCTGCGTCAACTCGGCCATGCCTCCATGAACGGTCGTGCACG
>Ga0335075_10013023_pt1 | contig 12540 bp, 11 predicted proteins | sample Lox_Sample_24_FD_206723 | JGI IMG/M metagenome (GOLD analysis project Ga0335075, IMG submission 206723) | Soil microbial communities from Loxahatchee National Wildlife Refuge, Florida, United States - Lox_Sample_2.4 | ecosystem: Environmental > Terrestrial > Soil > Wetlands | place: USA... | reverse complement strand
GGGGACGCTCGTCGTCGGCGCGGACGCCTCGCAGGCCACCGTGCGCCGTCTGCGGGAGCGCGTCGTGCCGGCGCTCGAGGCGCTGTTGAGCGCCGCGCTGGAGCGCGAGGCGCTGCTCGGCGGGGTCGTCGAGACGGCGGCGCTGCGCCGCGCGGACACCGTCAAGACGGCGCTGCTGCGCTCTGTGTCGCACGACCTGCGCTCGCCGCTGACGGCCATCTCCGCGGCGGGCGCCGCGGTCGGCTCGCCGTCGCTGACGCCGCAGGAACGACAGGAAATGGCGGCCGTCGTCCAGGAGGAGGCCGAACGGCTGTCGCGGCTGGTCGACAACCTGCTGGACCTCTCCCGCTTGGAAGCCGGCGCGGCCGAGCCGCACCGGCAGTGGGTCGCGGTCGAGGAGCTGATTCGCGCGGCGGTGGCCGAGCTGGCAGCGCCCGCGGACGCGTTCACGCTGTCGATCGACCGCGACCTGCCGCTGGTCCACCTCGATGCGGCGCAGCTCGAGCGCGCGCTCGCGAACGTCCTCGAGAACGCGCGACATCACTGCGGCGGGCACCCGGTTTCGGTCAGGGCGCGTGCCGTGCGCAGCCGCGTGATCGTGCGCATCGTCGATCGCGGCCCCGGCATGGCGCCAGCGCAGCTCGAGCGGGTGTTCGAGCCCTTCTACCGTGCCACCACGGCCCGCGGCGGGCATCGCGGCTCCGGGCTTGGCCTGGCGATCGCACGTGGCTTCGCCGAGTCCAACGGCGCCTCGCTGCACGCGGAGTCGCTGCCGGGACAGGGCGCCACGTTCGTGTTCGAGTTCCCGCTGCTCGACGCCGGCGAGGAGCCCGCCGATCGCGAGCCCGCGCCCGACGGCGCACGCGGCGATCGGCCCGAGCGCGCCGCGCCGGAGCCGGCGCCGGCGCGCGCGAGATGAACGCGTGAGTGACCCTGCGCACCCCCCGCGCGTGCTGATCGTGGACGACGAGCCGCAGATAGTGCGCGCCCTGAAGGTGGTTCTGCGCGATGCCGGGTTCGAGTCCGTCCCCGCCGAGACCGGCTCGCAGGCGCTCGATCTGGCGGCCGTGCGCCCGCCGCAGGCGGCGATCATCGACCTCGTGCTGCCCGACGTCGACGGGATCGAGGTCACGCGCCGCCTGCGCGAGTGGAGCGACATGCCGATCCTCGTGCTGTCGGCCGTGGGCGAGGAGGAGCAGAAGGTCAGGGCGCTCGAGGCCGGCGCCGACGACTACATAACCAAGCCGTTCGGCACGCGCGAGCTGGTCGCCCGCCTGCACGCCGCGCTGCGTCGCGCCGGGGCGCCGGGGGGTGAGCCGAGCATCGAGGTCGACGGCCTGCATATCGACCTGTCCGCGCGCGTCGTGCGCCGCGACGGCGAGCCGATCCACCTCACCCCGATCGAGTTCGACCTGCTGCGCGAGCTGGCGCGCAACCGCGGGCGGCTGATGACGCACCGTAAGCTGTTGTCGGAGGTGTGGGGGCCGGAGTACGTGGATGACATCCAGCCGCTGCGCACCCACATCGCGCGGCTGCGCGCCAAGATCGAGCCGGAGGGTGAGAACGCGCCCCGCTACATAGTCACCGACCCCGGGGTCGGCTACCGCTTCTCCGAGTAGCGCGCTGCCCTCGCGCGCCACACGCGCGCGTTTAGCTCGCCGTTATGAAATCGTTATGCGTGGCGGCGCATTCGTCATGCGCCCGTCACGCGCTGGCGCCCATAGTGCTCGTATGGACGTCGTTTACATCTTGCTCGGGGTCGTCATGTTCGCGGTGCTGCTGGCGATGATCGAGGGAATCGACCGCGTATGAGCCCCGCGCCGGTGCTGGGGTCCTTCGTCGCGCACATGAGCGGCGCCGACTTCTTCGGCCTGGTCGTCTCGGTGCTGGTGATCGCTTACCTCTTTTACGCCCTGATCCGGGGAGAGAAGCTCTAAGGCATGACGTTCGCCGGCTGGTTCACCATTGCGGCGTTCGCGGTCATCCTGACGGTGCTCGCCGTCCCGCTGGGCAGCTACATGGCGAAGGTGTACACGGGCGAGCGGGTGTTCCTCTCGCCGATCTTCGCCGGCCCCGAGCGCTTCCTGTACCGCATCCTCAGGGTCGACGCCGAGCGCCAGCAGGACTGGAAGGGGTACGCGAAAAGCCTGATCGTGTTCTCGCTCGCGGGTTGGCTGTTCCTGTACGTCGTCCTGCGCACACAGGACGCGTTCTTCGTCCCGCACGCGCTCAACCCGCTCGGATACCACTCCGCACCGGCGAACGTGACGTTCAACACCGTCTCGTCGTTCATGACGAACACCAACTGGCAGTTCTACAGCGGCGAGACCACGATGAGCTACCTCAGCCAGATGATCGGGCTGACGGTGCAGAACTGGCTGTCGGCGGGAGTCGGCATCGTCGTCGCAGTCGCGCTCGTGCGCGGGATCGTCGGCCGGTCCTCGCGCCAGGACGGCGTCGCAGGCAAGGGCATCGGCAACTTCTGGCAGGACATGGTGCGCACGATCCTGTACGTGCTCGCGCCGCTGGCGGCGCTCGGCGCGCTCGTGCTCGCCTCGCAGGGCGTGATCGACAACCTCTCCGGCTATCTCACCGTTCACACCGTCACAGGGCTCACGCAGACGATCGCGATGGGTCCCGTCGCCGGCCAGGAGGCGATCAAGGAGCTGGGCACCAACGGCGGCGGCTTCTTCAACACCAACTCCGCCCACCCGTTCGAGAACCCCACCGCGTTCACCAACTTCTTCGAGATGCTGCTCGTGCTGGTGATCCCGGCGGCGCTGATCTTCATGTACGGGCGCATGACCGGCAACCGCCGCCAGGGCTACGCGATCTACGCGACCGTGATGGTGATGTTCCTCGGCGCGGTGATCGTCGCGTACATCGCCGAGGCGCACGGCTCGCCCGCGCAGCACGCGGCGGGCCTGCACACGGGTGTGATCTCGGGCTCGGGCGGCGGCAACATGGAAGGCAAGGAGCAGCGCTTCGGGATCGCCGGCTCGGCGCTGTTCGACGTCGTCACCACCGTCACCTCGTGCGGCGCCGTCAACAGCGCGATCGAGTCGTTCACCGGCATCGGCGGAGCGGTCCCGTTCGCAAACCTCAGCGCCAGCGAGGTGATCTTCGGCGGTGTCGGCACGGGCCTCTACTCGATCCTGCTGTACGTGCTGCTGGCCGTGTTCATCGGCGGGCTGATGGTCGGGCGCACGCCCGAGTGGCTGGGCAAGAAGCTCGAGGCGAGGGAGATCAAGCTCGCCGGCCTCGGCATCCTGATCACGCCGCTCGCGGCGCTGTTCTGCACGGCGCTCGCGACCGCGTCCAAGTCCGGGCGCGCGTCGATCTCCGAAGCGGCCACGTCCGCGAAGCTGGGGGTGCACACGCCGCAGGCGTTCTCCGAGACGTTCTACGCCTATCTCTCGCAGGCCAACAACAACGGCTCCGCGTTCGCCGGGTACACCGGCTTCGTCCAGCCGAACGCCGGCAATGTCGGCTCCCACGGCATCACCTTCGCCGACGTGCTCGGCGGCTTCGACATGCTGTTCGCGCGCTATGCGCCGATCCTGTTCGCGCTCGCCGTCGCGGGCGCGCTCGCTGGCAAGCGCGTCACCCCCGCCGGCCTCGGCACGATGCGCACCGACAACGGCACGTTCGTGGTGCTGCTGATCGGCGTGATCGTCCTCGTCGGCGCGCTCACCTTCTTCCCCGCCCTGCTCCTCGGCCCGGTCGTCCAGGGCCTGACCGGACACCTCTACTGACATGAAGACCTGGCAGCGCGACGCCACCACAGCGATCCTCGCGGTGATCGTGTTCGCGATCCTCACCGGGCTCGTGTATCCGCTTGCGATCGCAGGCGTCAGCCAGCTCGCCTTCCCCGGCAACGCCAACGGCCAGCAGGTTCACCTCGACGGCAGGCTCGTCGGCTCCAAGATCATCGGCCAGAGCTTCGCCTCCCCGGTGATCGGCAAGAACGGCAAGCCCGAGGAAAAGGAAGGAGAACTCGTCACCGAACCCGACCCGCGCTACTTCCAGAGCCGCCCGTCGGCGACCGAAGGCGGCGTCGACAACGCAGCGGCGAGCACGTTCTCCAACCGCGGGCCCAACAGCGTCAAGACGAGGGAAGCCGACGAAGAAAACATCAAGGCGTATCTCGAATTGAACAAGCCGTACGACCCCACGCTGACCGTCGCGAAGATCCCCGTCGACGCCGTCAACACCTCCGCCTCGGGGCTCGATCCGGAAATCTCCAAGGCGAACGCGTGGGTCCAGGCGCACCGGGTCGCCGCGCTGCGCCACCTCACGCTCGCGAGCGTGGACGCGCTGATCGCCAAGCACACCTCGGGCCGCGGCCTCGGCTTCTCCGGCGAAGAAGGCGTCAACGTGCTCGAGCTGAACCTCGCCCTCGACCGCGTCCAAGGAGGCAGCAGCTGATGTCCGCGCAGGTGCCAGCCGCGCACGAGCGGCAGGCGATCTCGCTGTTCCAGCGCGACATCGTCGCGCGCGCCCTGGTCGACAGCCTCAAGAAGCTCGACCCGCGCGTGCAGGTCCGCAACCCGGTGATGTTCGTCGTGGAGATCGGCGCCGTGATCACGACCGTGACGTGGTTCATCCAGCTAGGCGGCGGCGAATCGCTCGGCGGCGCCGAGCCCTCGTGGTACACGTTCACGATCTCGATCTGGCTGTGGCTGACGGTCGTGTTCGCCAACATGGCCGAGGCGTTCGCCGAGGGCCGCGGGCGCGCGCAGGCCGACACGCTGCGCGCGATGCGCAAGGAGACCGTCGCGAAAATGCGCGACGGCTCCACCAGGGCCGCCTCCGAGCTGACGCGCGGCGACGTCGTGGTGGTGCCCGCCGGGGAGCTGATACCGGGCGACGGCACCGTGATCGAGGGCATCGCCACCGTCGACGAGTCGGCGATCACGGGGGAGTCCGCGCCCGTGATCCGCGAGTCCGGCGGCGACCGCAGCGCCGTCACCGGCGGCACGCGCGTCACCTCGGACGAGATCGTCGTGGAAATCACCCAGGAGCCCGGGCAGTCGTTCCTGGACCGCATGATCGCGCTCGTGGAGGGAGCCTCGCGGCGCAAGACCCCCAACGAGATCGCGCTCAACATCCTGCTCGCCGCGCTCACGCTGATCTTCGTGATCGTCGTCGCCACGCTGCGCCCGTTCGGCCTGTTCGCGCAGACCACGATCTCCGAGACGAGCTTGATCGCGCTGCTGGTCGCGCTGATCCCCACCACGATCGGGGCGCTGCTGTCGGCGATCGGGATCGCCGGGATGGACCGGCTCGTGCGGCGCAACGTGCTCGCGCTGTCCGGGCGCGCCGTCGAGGCGTCCGGCGACGTGGACGTGCTGCTGCTCGACAAGACCGGCACGATCACGATCGGCAACCGCCTCGCCTCCGAGTTCGTGCCGATGCCGGGCGTCGCCGAGCCCGAGCTGGCCGAGGTCGCGCAGCTGGCCTCGCTCGCCGACGAGACTCCCGAGGGTCGCTCGATCGTGGTGCTCGCCAAGCGGTACGGCATCCGCGAGCACGACATGGCCACGCTGAACGCGGAGTTCGTGCCGTTCACGGCGCAGACGCGCATGAGCGGCGTGGACGTCGACGGCCAGCAATTGCGCAAGGGCGCCGGCGACGCGATCATCGAGCTGGTCCGCCGCGAAGGCGGCTCGCCGCCGCCCGAGCTGCAGGCGGCGCTCGACCGCATCGGCAACGAGGGCGGCACGCCGCTGGCCGTCTCGCGCGACAGCCAGGTGCTCGGCGTCGTGTACCTCAAGGACACGATCAAGGAGGGCATGAAGGCGCGCTTCGAGCAGCTGCGGGCGATGGGCATCAAGACCGTGATGGTCACCGGCGACAACCGCCTGACCGCCGCCAAGATCGCCGAGGAGTCGGGCGTCGACGACTTCCTCGCCGAAGCCACCCCCGAGCGCAAGCTCGCCCTGATCCGCGAGCAGCAGCAGGACGGCCGGCTGGTTGCGATGACCGGCGACGGCACCAACGACGCGCCCGCGCTCGCGCAGGCGGACGTGGGCGTGGCGATGAACACGGGCACGCAGGCCGCGCGCGAGGCGGGCAACATGGTCGACCTCGACTCCAACCCCACGAAGCTGATCGAGATCGTCGAGGTCGGCAAGCAGCTCCTGATCACCCGCGGCGCGCTCACCACCTTCTCGATCGCCAACGACGTCGCCAAGTACTTCGCGATCCTGCCCGCGGTGTTCATCTCTACCTACGCCGCGAGCGCGGGCGCCAAGGGGCCCCTGCACGTGCTCAACATCATGGACCTCGGCAACCCCGAATCTGCGATCGTCTCCGCGATCATCTTCAACGCGATCGTGATCCCGCTGCTGATCCCGCTGTCGCTGAAGGGAGTGCGCTACAGGCCGATCGGCGCGAGCGCGCTGCTGCGCCGCAACCTGTGGATCTACGGCCTCGGCGGGATCGTCGCGCCGTTCATCGGCATCAAGCTGATCGACCTGATCGTCCACAACCTGCTCGGGGGATGAGCCGGCGCGCGTCGAGCCGTGCGAGCGCGCCCCGCCTGCCGTCATGGCTGCCTCCGAAGAACACCGCCGCGGGCGTCTCAAGGTCTTCATCGGCATGGCCGCCGGCGTGGGCAAGACCTACCGCATGCTGCTCGAGGGCGACGCCGAGCAGGAGGCGGGACGCGACGTGGTGATCGGCCTGCTCGAGACGCATGGCCGCGCGGAGACCGCGCGGCTGGCCGAGGGCCTGCCGATCGTCGCGCGCAGGCGCGTGCGCTACCGCGACACCGTCATCGAAGAGCTGGACCTGCCCGCGATCCTGCGCCGCGCGCCGGAGATCTGCCTGATCGACGAGCTGGCGCACACCAACGCGCCCGGGACCGAGCACGCCAAGCGCTACGAAGACGTGGAGGCGGTGCTCGACGCCGGCATCGACGTCCTGTCCACGCTCAACGTCCAGCACCTGGAGTCGCTCAACGATCACATCACCGAGCTGAGCGGCGTGCGCGTGCGCGAGACGATCCCCGACGCGATCCTCGCCCGCGCCGACGAGGTCGTGCTGATCGACCTCACCCCCGAGGCGCTGCTCGAGCGCCTGCGCGCCGGCAAGGTCTACCCGCCCGAGCGCATCGACGCGGCGCTCAACAACTTCTTCAAGATCGAGAACCTGTCGGCGCTGCGCGAGGTCGCGCTGCGCCAGGTGGCCGAGGAGGTCGGCGCCAAGCGCCTGACCACCGAGCTGGTCGGCTCGCGCGAGGAGAGCCTCGCGGCCGACGCGCCGCAGGCCGTCGGCGAGCGCCTGCTCGCGCTGGTGGAGCCCCAGCCGAGCGCCCAGCGGCTCGTGCGGCGGGCGTGGCGCTCGGCCCAGCGCCTCGGCGCGGGTCTCGACTTGCTGTGGGTGCGCGAGCCTGGCAGGCCGCTGACAGACGACCAGCAGCGCTCGCTGGCCGCGCTGCGCCAGCTCGCGTCGGTGCTCGGGGCGAGGATGATCGAGGAGGAGTCCGACGACCTGGTCAGCGCCGTCGTGGACGTGGCGTCGCGGCGCGGGACCACGTACATCCTGATCGGCGGCTCGCGAGCGCCGCGCGGCCTCGCGCGCCTGCGCGTGCCGCTGCCCCAGCGTCTGATGGCGCGCCTGCCGGGGGTGGACGTGCGCATCGTCGCCGACCGCTCACAGCGGGCGAACGGCGCCGCCGTGGAGGGCCATTGAGCGCTGGCGTGATCGTCGCGGTCGCCTGCGCGGCCGCCCTGCTCGGCATCGGCGCGGGCTACTGGCTGCCTCCGCACGGGCGCCTGCCGGCGCGCTACCGCCCGCGCGAAGGGCAGCGTCGCATCCTGCTCCCGTTCACCGGCGAAGAGATCTCGCGCCGCTCGTTCGAGGCGGCGGTGCGCCTGGCGAAGGCCGAGGACGCGATCATCATGCCGGCGTTCCTCGCGCGCGTGCCGTTGAACCTGCCCCTGGACACCGCCCTGCCGGTGCAGTCCGCGCGCGGGATGCCGCTGCTGGAGGCGATCGAGCAGCGGGCCTCCTCGCAGGGCGTGCCGGTCGACTCGCGCGTCGGCCGCGGGCGCACGGCGCGCGACGCGCTGCGCAAACTGCTCGAGCAGGAGCACTTCGACCGCATCATCGTCTCCGCCGACGAAGACCCGCGCGTGGGCCTCAGCTACGAGGACCTGCGCTGGATGCTCGCCCGCGTGCCGGCCGAGATCCTGATCCTGCGCCCCGCCCCAGAGGACACCCGCCGCGTCTCCGTCGAGGCGGTCAAGGGGCACTTCTGAGCGGGTCACCGCCAGGCGCCGATCAGCACGCCGACGAACACCGCGTATGCGGTGATGATCGCCAGCCCCACGCTCCGTCGCAGCCCGCGCCCGACGTAGGCGAGCGCGAGCGCCAGCGCCGTCATCGCCAGCAGCGAGGCTGCGATGAACGTCGTCTGGCCCGACGGCGACCCTGCGCCGAGGATCGTCGCGGGCAGCAGCATGCCGGCGAGGATGTTCAGGGCGTTGCTGTTGAGCGCCGTGCTCAGCACCGCCGCGCCCCTGCCCCGCATCGCCAGGTACACCGCTGCCACCGCGTTCGGGAGGCTCGTCACCACGGCCAGCACGAGCGCGCCGACGAGGATCGAGGCGACGCCCCAGCGCGTCCCCAGCGCGGTGGCGCCGTGCTCCATCTCGATGCTCGCCGCGACCACCACCGCGACCGCCGCCGCCGCCGCCAGCGCGTCGCGCACGCCGCCGCGACGCGGGTGGATGGCCACCTCCAGCTCCAGCTCCTCCTCGCTGATCGCCGCCACCAGCCAGCTCGTCCAGGCGGCTGGCAGGCGGATGCGCGCCAGCTGCTCGTCGCGAAGGGCCAGGACCGTGACGTACGGCACGAGCACCGCGAGCACCAGCAGCAGCCCGGCGAGCGGCGAGCACGCCCCCGCGACGACGAGCAGCGCAGCGGCCGCGATCCACACGGCGACCGCCCCGCCCAGCTCGAGCACGCGCCGATGCAGCGCTATCTCCCCGGCCACCACCGCCGACAGGCCGAGCAGCGCCGCCAGGTTGAAGACGTTCGAGCCGATCACCACGCCCGCGCCGACGTGCGGGTCGTGGCGCACGAGCGCCGTCACCGCCGAGGTGATCTCCGGCGCGTCGGCCGCGAGCGCGGCGAGCAGCCCCAGCAGCGCCTCGGACAGGCCGATGCGCGCGCCGACCCGCTCCAGCGAGACCACCAGCCGCCAGCTCGCCCCCAGGCTGATGGCTGCGGCGAGTACGAAGGCGACGAGCTGTGCGGTCACGGAACGGTCCCTTCTCGGGCACGCCGACCAGGCTTCCCGGCTCGCCGTCCGGCAGTCTAGCCTGAGTTTCCGCGCCCTTCGAGCGAGACGGGCCGGCGGTCAAATTAAGCGTCGTCTAAAAGATCGCCGTCACCGGCAGGTCGTGGGATAAGCGCCTCGTAAGACTGGGTGGAGCGCACGCAACCCCGGCCCTCCTAGTCTGTTGCCCATCGGTATGAGAACACCTCCCCGCCTGCTCACGATCGCACTGCTGGCGGCCCTCGCCGCCGCTTCCACCTTTGCAGCCGTGGCCGAGGGCGGCGCGTCCGCCGCCCGCGCGCCGCGCGCGCACGCGGCGAACTCGTACATGACCGGCGTCGGCAACGAGAGCGCGTCGATGTTCGCCAACCCGCTGTACAAGCAGCTGCACACGAAGATCGTGCGCTACATCGCCGGCTACGACGACGTCGCGCACCCGTACTACCTCAACAAGGCACGCGCGTTCATACAGGACGCCGAAGCGCAGCACGAGCAGGTGCTGGTCGCGTTCTACCACTCCGAGTACACGCCCACGAAGCTGCCGAGCGTCGCCACCTACCAGCGCGACGTGCAGAAGTTCGTGAAGCTGTTCCCGCACGTGCGCCAGTACCAGTCGTGGGACGAGGCCAACCGCGGCAACGAACCGCACCAGTGGTCGAGCCCGTCGGCGGTGCAGGCGGCCAAGTACTACCAGGCGCTGATCCGCGTGTGCAGGGGCTGCACGGTCATCGGCCTGGACGTGCTCGACCAGGCCTACATCCAGCCCACGCTCCGCTACATCTCCGAATTCAAGCGCGAGATCTACCGCCTGGAGACGGTCATGCCGAAGATCTGGGGGCTGCACAACTACTCCGACGTCAACCGCCTGGAAAGCTGGCGCACGCGCGACATCGTCAGGGCGCTCGGCGGGCAGGTGTGGCTGACGGAGACGGGCGGCATCGTCAAGTTCGGCGGCGCGTTCCCCAACAAGCACGGCTCCGGGCTCAAGCGCGCCGCGAAGGTGCTCAAGTTCATGTTCGGCGTCGCCCGCTCGATCCCGCAGATCAAGCGCCTGTACATATACGACTGGCAGGGCGGCACGTCCTCGACGCGCTTCGACGCCGGCCTCACGAACATCCGCGAACAGCCGCGAGAAGGCTACGTGGTCGTCTGCCGCCAGCTGCGCGCCGCCAAATGCGGCGTGCGCGTGGCCGACAACTGACGCTCGTTGCGCGTCAGGCGCACCGCGCACAGCGCGAGCAGGCCGGCCACGGCAGCGGTGGGCGCCAGCGTCTTCAGCGGGTAGGTGCTGCCCGAGTGCAGCTTGAGGTTGAAGGCCGTGTGGTCGCCCGCGTCGTAGATGCTGCGCAGGCCCGCGTGGTCGATGCCCAGCAGCGTCGGCGCGAGCGCCGCGAACAGGCCCCAGCCCGCCAGCGCCAGCGCGCCCGCCAGCAGCCCGCGCGCGGGCAGGCGCAGGCGAGGGGTCAGCCACACGGCCAGCGCCAGCCCTGCGCCCGCCGCCAGGAAGAACGGCCAGATGCCGCCCCAGCCGCGCCCGAGCCCGTACGCGGAGGCGATCGTCGGCTGGAAGAAGCCGCTCGAGAGGAAGCGCATCCAGCTCGCCGTCTCGTTCTCATAGCCGATCAGCGGGTGCGTGGTGGTGGCGATCACGGTGGTCGTGATCGACACCGCCGCCAGCGCGACCGTCGGGCCGGGGAAGCGCCGCAGCGCGAGCGCGATCGGCAGCGCCAGGAACGGCAGCAGCGTGTCGAGGAAGCGCGGCCCCATGAAGCCGCCGCCGAAGGGCAGGTAGTAGCCCGAGTTGTACAGCAGGTAGCACAGGCAGACGCCGGTGATCGTCAGCGCCTCCGCACGCCTGCCGCGCCTGTAGAGCATCGCCGTCCCGATCGCTCCCATGATCAGCACGGGCGAGATCGTCAACAGGCCGCGCGAGTCGAGCAGCAGCGTGATCAGCACCCGCATGCTCGGAGCGCCGATGCCGAAGAAGCCTTTCTGCTGGCGCGGGATGTTGGAGTAGGCGAGGTGCGTCCAGGAGTGAAACGCATAGTGGTTGTAGAGCAGCAGCGGCACGATGCCCACGAGGCCGCCCGCCACGTATGCGCCGCCGCGCCGCAGCACGCCACGCACGTTCAGCGAGTCCTTGCGCGAGAGCATGAACAGGCCGAGCGCCACTGCCGCGAAGAACGTCGGGTACTCGGAGCTGAACGCGTAGCCCACCGCCAGCCCCGCCAGCGCCAGCAGCAGCGGGCGCGCAGGGCCGTCGCGCTCCTTGAGCATCAGCCAGAAAGCCGCGAAGCACAGGAACGTGGTGAACACGTGCGAGAACAGCAGCGTCGACAGCGGCAGCACCATCGTGCCCAGGCCGAGGATCACCGCGGTCGCCACGCCGTAGCCGGGCTCGAAGCGCTCGGCCACGCGCCACACGAGCAACAGCAGCAGCAGTCCCGGCAGCACGTTGCCCCACAGCCCGATCAGGTAGATCATCTCGTCGCCGGGGTGGTCCGGCGGCGCGACGTGCTCGTCCGTCCACGATTCCGCGTCCACCCATTTCAGCGCGTTGTAGAAGGGGATCGAGAACAGCGCCAGCCCCGGTGCGCGCGCGGAGTACCAGTGTCCCTTGTAGTACGCCTTGTCGCCCGTGTTCGCCTGGTAGCGGTCGATCGTCGTTTCGCCGTCGTTCAGCGCGCGGATCAGGTCGTAGTGGGAGGTCTGGTTCCAGGAGAAGCTCTGGATCAGCGTCGCGAACGCCACGCCCACCAGCACGATCGCCACGATCGCCGCGCGCCGGGCGCTCATGGGTTGCCGGCGTGCAGGGCCGCGGGCCCGGGGCCGATCTCGTATATGACCACCGAGCCGACCTGCCGCCGCGTGATGCCCAGGCCCGCGATCGGCTTGCGGGCGGCGGCGGCTGGGTCCGGCGGATTGGGCAGCACGTGCCCGTGTTCCGGCGGCAGGTCCTTGGGCAGCACCGTGTGCAGCACCACCGTGCGGATGCCGTAGAAGCGCAGCTTCTCCACGCTGTCGCGGTCGGGGAAGCCGTTCATGCCGCCGCGCAGGTCGTCCACCTCGGGCAGGTCGAAGGTGCTGTTGCCGATCGGGATCTTGTAGAAGCCGTCGGTCGAGAAGTACTGCCAGACGCGATCGAGCGCGCCGTCGGTGGGCAGCTCCATGATCGGTCCGGGCAGCCCCACCTCGGCCTTCGCCGGCTGTGGCACCGGCGGGTGGCCGAGGTGGCCGGCGCCTTCGCCGAG
>Ga0335075_10013022_pt1 | contig 12540 bp, 12 predicted proteins | sample Lox_Sample_24_FD_206723 | JGI IMG/M metagenome (GOLD analysis project Ga0335075, IMG submission 206723) | Soil microbial communities from Loxahatchee National Wildlife Refuge, Florida, United States - Lox_Sample_2.4 | ecosystem: Environmental > Terrestrial > Soil > Wetlands | place: USA... | reverse complement strand
CCCTATCCCCCGGTCTTCCATGACTCTCAGTAGCAAAGCAAGAGCATAGAATAACTGAGAGTAGTCGGCAACGAGCCGCGCTAATCCGGCCGCGTGAAACTTCAATGGCGCCACGTTCTGATCGAAAACGGCCCATTATGTATGCCATCCGCAGCCGGGCCGCGCGAAGTTTCATAATTCCAGCTGTTGCTGTGATTAAAATCGGCCGACGGGGTGATGGCACAACGATTATTGACGTCGTACGTCGTATTATCGCGCTGCCCATCAAATTCGGCTCACAGAAGAGGAAAATGTTACAGAACACCGATTCCCGGTGCATTGCCATTGTGGTCGGCACACGCCCGGAAATAGTCAAGCTCGCGCCCGTTATACGCGTCCTCGGCCCAGCGGCCAGATTCCTGCATACCGGCCAGCACCGTGACGAAGAGCTCTCCGGCGTGTTCCTGACCGGGGCCCGCCTGCCGCCGCCGGAGACCCTGCGCGGCATCTGCGGCCAGCCGCGCCACGTCCAGATCGGCCGGATGATCGAGCAGCTTGGCGGCATGTTCGCCGAGCGGCCCCCGGCCGCGGTGTTAGTCCAGGGCGACACGAACACGGTCTCGGCTGCCGCCCAGGCGGCCAGCTACGCGGGCGTGCCGGTCGTGCACGTCGAGGCCGGGCTGCGCTCCCATGACCGCGCGATGCCGGAAGAGATCAACCGGTGTGTCGTCGGCGTGCTGGCCGATCTGCACTGCGCCCCCACGCAGCGGGCCGTGGCCAACCTGCACCACGATGGCGTCCCGGCCGACCGGATCGCCCTCACCGGCAACACGATCGTCGAGGCCATTCTCGACATGCTGCCCAACGAGACAGCGGCCCGGCAGATCGTGACCGGGCTAGGCGCCGAGCCCGGTGAGTACGTGCTGGCCACAATCCACCGGCCGGAGAACACCGACGACCCGCAGCGCCTGCGAGCCACCCTCGACGAGCTGAGCAAGCTCGGGCTTCCCGTCCTGCTGCCGCTGCACCCCCGCACCCGGGCCGCCGCGGCGCGGCACGGGCTCACCGCCGCGCTCGACCGGCTCCGGCCTATCCCGCCGGCCGACCACCGGACCTTCCTCGGCCTGGCCCGGCATGCGCGCCTGCTGGTTTCCGACTCCGGCGGCGTCCAGGAGGAATGCACTGTGCTCAAGCGACCGCTCATCGTGGTCAGGAACTCCACCGAGCGGCCAGAGTCCATCGAGGCCGGATTCGCCCATCTCGTCCAGCCCGGTCCCATGCTCGGCGATCTGGGCCGGCAGTTGATCAGCGACCGAGGACTCGGCGAGAAGCTAGCCGCCATCCCCTGCCCGTACGGCGACGGCCAGGCCAGCGAACGGATCGCCACACTCCTGCAGGCCTTCCTCCACTGACCGAAACATGCCGAGCCACTGATCATGGCAGGACCGCATCGGCCAGCGCCTCAAAATGTCAGGCATGCGCTGGACCGTTACCGGCGCAGACGCCATCACCACGCTGCGCTGCCAGCAGGCCAGCCGCCCCGAAGACCGCATCTGGCAGCCACGTCACAACCAGACAGGCCCTGCCGTTGGCCTCGACCGACGTCCGGCCTGAACCGGCCACCCCGGGGTCAGGATGGGGAAAAGAACCACGCCTGGCCATCCAGCGGTGCGCCGACGGGGCGGGGCGAGAAGGACGGGTCCGAGGAGGCGGATAAGCGGGGATCTGGCGGTCCGCACGGCCGACTGACGCCATCACCACGCTGCGCTGCCAGCAGGCCAGCCGCCCCGAAGCGCGCCCTCGGCAAAAGACGCTGTCCGGGATACCCGGAGTGGCTGTCCCAGCGGGCGGCTCCGCGGCACTGGCACCAGGCGAAGTGACTGCGAGCCTGCCCGTAGAACTACGCGCCGACGCGGTCGTGCTGCTGCGTGGGGCGGACGGCAAGCTCGCAGTGGTGGCCGAGGTGCAGATGTCGGCCCATGCGATCAAGCGGAAACGGCGGGTCTGGCCCGCCTACCTCACCCAAGCCCGCGCCCAGCACGACTGCCCGGCAGCGCTCATGGTGTTCTGCCGCGACCGTTCGACAGCGCGGGCATGCGCCAGGCCCATTCCCACCGGCCATCCCGAGTTCGTCCTGACCCCCATCGTGATCGGCCCAGATGACGTGCCTGATCCAGATGGGCGAGGAACGGCCGTTGCAGCCGCAGAGCTGACGATGATGGCGGCCTGGGCGGGCCGTGCTGACCTCCGCGATCCGGCCGTCCAGGTCCGCATCTTGCGGCTGATCGCGGGCCTCGAGGCGGAACGGCTGGCCGCATACACTCGTATTGTCCTCATCGCCGCACCGGATGAACCGTCCCGACGTGCCCTGGAGGCGCTGGTGGCCACCGTGTTCAAGAACGAGTTCCTCGACAAACTCCAAGCAGAGGCCGAGGCACGTGGCTCAGCCCGCGGTGAGGCACTGGGCCTGGCCCGCGGTGAGGCACTGGGCCTGGCCCGCGGTGAGGCCCGCGGTGAGGCACGCGGTGAGGCACGCGGTGAGGCACGCGGTGAAGCCGCGGGCCGAGCGCGGATGATCTTGCAGGTACTGGCGGCGCGTCACATCGCGGTGCCGGCCGAGATCCACGATCAGGTGCTGGCCTGCACGGATATCGCGCAGCTGGATGCCTGGGGCAGCAAGGCCGCCACCGCCCAGAGCGTCGAGGAGATCTTCGGCGCAGCCGGCGACGCACGCTAGGCCCCGCGGCACGCTATTCGACGCTGCCAACCCGGCTCAGCACGTCGAATGCGTTCTCAAGGACGTCGCGCTGAGCTGGATCGATCGCGGTCCTGCGGGGCCCGAGGGCGGTCACGGCGCCGGGTGCCGGGCGTCACGGAAGACCAGCCAGCGCATCGCGACGTACATGTATACGGCCTCGCAGAGGCCCGCGGCGATCCGGGCCAACTGGTAGTCAACGCCCAGGGCGGCCAGGCCAGCGCCGACCCCGAGGATGCAGGCCAGGTAGTTCACGATGACGACGACCACGTACACGCCGGTCTGCGACCCCACCGGGCCGTGGGAGCGGAAGTTCAGCCGGCGGTTGAGGAGATAGCTCAGCCCGGACGCGGTCAGGTAGGACAGGGTGATGCTGACCGGCACCGGCCAGCGCAGCCCGCCGTGCAAGGCAGTGAGCAGCGCGAGGTCGAGGGTGAACGTGCCGGTGTTGATCACCGCGAACCCGAGCATGTTCGGCGCCACGATCCGGGCCAGGCCGAACGGCAACCTGCGCACAATCGCGGCCATCACGGCCGCGAACCGCTCCCCGTGCCGGGCCCTCGTCTCCGCACGCACAGGCTCGGCCACGGGCATGAACTCCAGGCTGGCAGCCCCGGATGACCGGCAGCCGACCTGCAGAAGCCGAACCGGCCAACGAGCCCTGGCCATCAGGCGGACATGCTCTGGGGATGGTGATGGCTGCTTATCGACGTGTTCGCACTCGACGTGTTCGCACTCGACGTGTTCGCACGCCTTCCCAGGCGGCGACAAAAGTGCGGCGGGCGTCGGGGGTTAAGAGCCCGGGTTCAGACGAGGCGGATGACAGAGTTCGGGCACAGGGCTGCGGCCAGACGTGCCTGCACCTGGAAGGCGGGCGGGGGCTGCTCATCGAGGACGACGACGGTGCCGTCATCCTCGGACTGGTCGAACAGTTCGGGCGCGGTCAGTGCGCACTGGCCGGCGCCGCGGCACCGGTCCCGGTCCACCTGGATTCTCATGCTGTCATCACCCCTACCAGGCGACGGGGAGGCGGTGGACGCCGTAGATAAACATATCGTCGCGCATTGGCACCTCGGCGGGTCGCACGGCCAGGTGGAGTGTGGGGAAGCGCCGGAAGAGAGCGCTGTAGCCGACCTTCATCTCGACCCGGGCGAGCTGCTGGCCCAGGCACTGGTGGATCCCGTGCCCGAAGGCAACGTGCTGTGCTGCGGGCCGGGCGAGATCCAGCTGATCGGGTTCCGGGAATTGCGCCGGGTCCCTGTCGGCGGCGGGCAGCGAGGCGACGACGGTTTCGCCCGCCCGGATGCGCCGGCCGGCAAAGTCGACGTCTTCGCGGGCGACCCGGACGGTGCCGAACTGCACAATGGTGAGGTAGCGCAACAGTTCCTCCACCGCGCGATCGGCCAGATCGGCTTCCTCGCGCAGGGCACAGAGCTGATCGGGATGGCACAGCAGGGCGAACGTGCCCAGCGCGAGCATGTTCGCGGTGGTCTCGTGGCCGGCGACCAGCAGCAGTTGCCCGATGCCGGCCAGCCGCTCATCGGTGAGGGCGGTATCGGCGGCACCGGCCTGGATGAGGCTACCGAGCAGCGCGCCATCCGGGTGCTGCCGCTTGGCGGCCACCAGGCCGAGCATGTACTGCCAGAGCTCGTCCCTTGCCGCGGATATCGCGTCCTCGTCCGCGTCCAGCCTGAGCAGGGTGGAGGTGCACCGCTGGAACGTCATTTTGTCCTCGTACGGCACACCCAGCAGCTCACAGATCACCAGCGACGGGATCGGGCGGGCGAAAGCCGGCACGAGATCTGCCGGGGGGCCGCTGCGCTCAATCGCATCCAGGTGCTCCGAGACGACCTGCTCTATCCGCGGCGCCAGCTCGCGCATCCGCCGTACGGTGAAGTAGCGCGTCAGCATGCGCCGGTAGCGGGTGTGCTCCGGAGGGTCCATGCCGATCAGTGAGCCCGCCCGCACTGCGGGCGCATCGGGGCGGATCGGGAACCTCCGCACTGGCGAGGAGGCCCGCCGGCGGTCCGCGCTGAACCGGTCATCGGCCAGCAAAGCGCGGACGTCCTGATGCCGGGTGAGCAGCCAGCCGACCTTCCCGTCGGGGAATGCCAGCCTGCTGACCGGTTCCTCCTCGCGCAGGCGCCGGTGCCCGGCTGGCGGATCGAACGGACTGTTACGCTGCATCGGCAGCGGTACCGGACAAAACGGCGCAGAAGGAGTTACGGGCATCGGAACCCCCCGATCCGGCCCGGTCGCCAGTTCCCGCCCCCGTCAGCGATCACTGTCCGATCGGGGCCTACCGCTAAGCCCACCATCCCCCACGGCGCCTACCGCTAAGCCCGCCATCCCTCACACTAACTCGCTCCCGTTCTCCCCCGGTATCGCGCCACCGCGGCCGCCCGATACCGCCCCGGCCGCGCTCCCGCCTGCCGCTGCTGCGGCGATCACCCTCAGCGCTGGGGCGCCGAAGGATCATCAATGATCACGATCGGGCAGGCGCGCCTCGCCGAGCAGGCGGGACTTGACCTCACCCTTGAGAACCTTGCCCACTCTCGACCGGGGCAGGTCGGGCCATACTTCGATCTGCTTGGGAGCCTTGACGCTGCCCAGCCGGTCCTTGACGAAGGAGCGCAGGTCGGCCGCGGTGACACCGAAGCCCGGGTGAGGCTGCACGACCGCGGTGACGCGCTCGCCCCACTTGTCGTCAGGCAGGCCCACGACCGCGCAGTCCTGAACCGCGATGTGCTGCATCAGCGCCTGCTCGACTTCGACGGAGTAGACGTTGAACCCGCCGGTGATGATCATGTCCTTCGCGCGGTCGACGATGAACAGGTAATTGTCGGTGTCGAGGTAGCCGATGTCGCCGGTGTGGTGCCAGCCGTGCCGTGCCGCCTCCGCCGATGCCGCCGGGTCGCGGTAGTACCCGGCCATGACCAGCGAGCTGCGGACCACGATCTCCCCGCGATCCCCTGGCCCCAGCAGGTTGCCGTGGTCGTCCATGATCGCGACGGTCACCAGGGGCGCCGGGTGGCCGGCGGAGGCGAGGCGCTCGGTGGCGAGCGTGCCGTCGGCACGGAAGTGCTCGGCCGGCGCCATGGTCGAGATCATCATGGGTGCCTCGGTCTGCCCGAACAGCTGGCCCATGACCGGGCCGATCTTGGCGATGGCCTCCTCCAGGCGGGCGGGCGACATCGGAGCGGCGCCGTACCAGAGGCACTGCAGCGAGCTGAGGTCGGCGACGGCCAGCCCGGGATGGTCGAGCAGCATGTAGATGACCGTCGGCGGGAGAAAGGCGTGGGTGACCCGGTGCTGCCCGATCAGCGTCAGGAACTGCGCCAGATCCGGCTCTGGCATGATCACGATCTCGCCGCCGAGCGCCATGATCGGGAAGCACAGAACGCCGGCCGCGTGGGTGAGCGGAGCCAGCGCGAGATATACGGGCCTGCCCCGGAAGGGATAGCTCATCAGCGTCAGCGCCGACATCGTCTCGATGCTGTGACCGGTCAGCATCACGCCCCTGGGCCGGCCGGTGGTCCCGCCGGTGCCGGCGATCAGGGCGGTGTCATCGGCTGGATCCGCCTGCCAGGGCTCGTCGGGCAGGCCGTCGATCCAGTCGGCGAAGGCCACTGCCCCAGGCGGGCGCCGGTCAAGCTGGTCGAGGCAGACCAGCGTGGCCAGCCGGGGCAGCTCCGGCGATATCTGCTCGACGAGCGTCGCGAACGCACCCTGGAAGATCAGGCAGGTGCAGTCGAACAGGTCGAGCAGCTCCCGGTTTTCTGCCGCCTCGTTGCGGGGATTGACCGGGCACCACACCGCGCCCGCGCGGGCTATGCCGAAGATGCAGGAGAACGCGACGGGGTCGTTGGCCGACAGGATCGCCACCTTGTCTCCCGGCCGGATCCCCGACTGCCGCAGCGCCCGGGCGATCTTCCAGGAGGCGCGCTGGACGTCGGCGTAGGTTTGGGACCGTCCCGTCATGGTCAGGCACGGCGCCGAGGAGCCCAGCGATGCGCCCTTGTCGAGGAAGTCGATCAGGCGCATGACCGCTCAGCCATGCGCGGTGAGGATCGGCTCCATCACCAGCCCGAAGCTGCGCAGCGCGCCGAGCAGCTCGCGGTGGCCAAAGGCCTGGCATCCGGAGGCGAACCCGGCCCGCATTGGCCGCTGCTGCAGCAGTGAATACGCCGCGTACGCCTGCATCAGGCCGGTTTGCTTGTAATTGCAGTTGCCGTGGATCACGCAGTGCGCCCGGCCGAGCGGTCCCGAGGCGTGCACCGAGTCAAGCGACGTGTTTATCCGGGTGTACTCGCGCGGCGGCATCTGGTTCATCACGGCCGCGGCCTGCTCGCCGAGGACCTTGTGCTTCTCCTCATCGGACAGCCCCTGGATCTGTTCCAGGGCACCGCGGACGATCTGCGGCACGCCCTGCATGAGCGGGCGGTTGAAGACCCCACCGAGCACCTTGACGTTGGCCACCCTCGGGTCGCGGGCGAACCAGACCGGGTGCGAGGTGCCGCCCCAGGGCAGCGCCAGCCCGGTCTCGTGCTGCCCGGGGATCGTGACGTCGACCAGGCCGCCGTCGGCGGGCCACTCGACGTAGGAATTCTGCTCCAGGTAGTACGCCTTCGAGAGCGCGGCGTTGACCAGGATCGTCCGGGTCGACGCCACCGTGGGCAGGCCCTTCCAGAACACGAGGATGTCGAGCGTGTCCAGGCCGGGCCGTTCCAGGCACAGGCAGGCCGCGATCTCTCCGGTGGTGTACATCTGCGCAAGGCCCGGCGACAGCAGCAGGCCCTGGTCCGCCATCCGCTGGCCGTAGTCGTCGTCGCAGGCCATCAGCCAGTCCTGCTCCCCCGTGGTGTCCAGGTAGTGACAGCCGGCCGCCAGGCACGCCTCCACGACCTCGCGGCCGTACTCAGCGAACGGCCCCACCGTGTTGCAGACGACCTTCGCCCCGGTGAGCAGCTCGGTCAGCGGCTCCACCTGGTGCTCAACCTCGACCACCTCGTGCGCCACGGTGTCGATGCCCGGCACCCGGTCGAGTGCTTCCTGGATGCGGGACTTGTCGCGCCCGGCCGCTATGAACGGGACGTTGAACTCACGCAGGTACTCGCAGACCAGCCGGCCGGTATAGCCGGAGGCGCCGTACACAACCACGTGCTTGCCGGTACTCATCGTTCCGCCTCTCGCCCTTGATCATGAACGGGCAGGTCACATGCCCATGCCGCCGTCGACCGGCAGCAGTGCACCGGTGATGAACCTGGATCCCTCGCCGGCCAGGAATACGACCGCGTCGGCCATGTCGGCGACCTCGCCGAGCCGGCCCAGCGGGGTCAGGCCGATAACCTCCCCCACGGCGGCCTCCGGGCTGGCAAATAGCTCGAGGGCGGCCACATCCTGGGCTAGTTGCGTGCCCATGTCGGTGGGCACAAGCCCGGGGGCGACGCAGTTCACGCGCACGCCGTAGCCGAGCTTGCCTGACTCCATGGCGGCCACCCGGGTGAGCCGGTCCACGCCGGACTTCGTCGCCGAATAGACGCCGATTCCCGGGAACGCGATCGTCGCGGCCACCGAGGCGATGTTAATGACCGAGCCGCCCGCGCCAGCCGGCCCACCCGGGCGCATGGCCAGGAAGGCATGCTTGATGCCCAGCGTGGTGCCCAGCAGGTTGACATCGAGCATGCGGCGGACATCCGCCGGGTCGACGTCCACGAACAGGCTGGTGATCTCGACCCCGGCATTGTTGACCAGGATGTCCAGACCGCCAAGGACGCTGATGGCCTCGGCCATAGCGTGCTCCCAGCTCGCGCCGTCGGTCACGTCCAGCGGCACGAACTCGGCCGTCGCGCCGGACTGCCGGATCGACTCGGCAGTCGCCTTGCCGAGCTCCTCGCTGATGTCCGCGATGACCACGGCGGCGCCTGCGCGCGCCAGGGCCTCGGCCATCCCGGCCCCCAGCCCTCGCGCGCCGCCGGTCACCAGCGCCTTCCGCCCGTCCAGGTCGTACACGCTCATGCGAGTCTCCTGCTCTTGTGAGGTGCCTTATAGGCTCCCCGCATGTCTTGACAACTGTCAAGAGTTTGTCTGACAATCGTCCAAATTCTTCTGACCGGCTGTCAAGATCCCAGACCGGGGCGCAGCCGGGGGCTCGGTAAACTCAGGTCCACGGCCCGTGGGCATGCGGGCCCGGGCCCCGATGGGATCAGGCAGTGACCGAGGTTGCGGAGCGTAACCGGGACAGGGTCGCGCGGCGGCAGGTCGACAAGTTCGCCGAGCGGCGGGCCGAGCTCGCCGCGGCCGCGCTGCAGACCCTGGCCGACTTCGGCTATGCCCGCACCAGCCTGCGGGACATCGCGCAGAACTCCAACTTCACGCACGGCGTGCTGCATTACTACTTCAGCGACAAGATCGAGCTCATCACCTACTGCGTACGGCAGTACAAGGCCGAGTGCGTGACCAGGTACGACAACGTCGTGGCCACGGCCGACTCTCCGGAGGAGCTCAGGCAGGGATTCGGCGCGGCCATGGCCGGCACCCTGCGGGATGACGCGCGCCTGCACCGGCTCTGGTACGACCTGCGGAACCAGAGCCTGTTCGACGAGTCGTTCCGCGACGATGTCCGGGAGATCGACCAGAGCCTGGAGCGGATGATCTGGCGCATCGTCAGCAAGTACAGCGACCTGGCGGGCGCGCCGCCGGCCGTGTCGCCCAGCGTCGCCTACGCAATCTTCGACGGGATCTTCCAGCAGGCCCTGATCCGGCATCTCGGCGGCAGCCAGACCGCCGCCGACGATCTTCAGGCCAACACCGAGCGCATCCTGCCATCGCTGGTCATCCCCGTCTGACTAGCCGGCCACCGGGACCCCTGGATCGGGGCAATGCAGGCGTAGGATGTATGACAAGTATTACGTGTCAGGAGGGCGATGATGCGGCTTAACAGCAAGGGCCAGGTGACGATCCCTGCTCCTCTCCGCGAGCGGTACGGCCTGCATGAAGGTGACGAAGTGGACGTGATTGAGGACGGCAATACCTTGCGCATCGTCCGGGCCGAGGGGAGCCCGACCCGCGGGCAGCGGCTCGTGCGCCGGATGCGCGGACGGGCGACCACCACGATGAGCACGGACCAGCTTCTGGCGCTGCTGCGTGACGACTGAGCCGCGAGCCCGCCTGTCCGTCGTTGCGGGGCGGCCGGCCACCTTGGTGGACTCCAGCGTCATGCTCGACATCGTGACCGACGATCCTTCCTGGGCCGAGTGGTCCGCAGATGCCCTCGCCCACGCCCGGGACGACGGCGTGCTGGTGATCAATCCGGTCGTGTACGCCGAGGTATCGACGGGGTTCGATCGGATCGAGGAACTCGATGACGCCGTTCCTGCTGATGACTTCCAGCGTGAGGCGCTGCCGTACGAGGCGGGCTTCGTGGCGGGCCAGGCATTCCTTGCCTACCGCAGGCGGGGCGGCCAGAAGCAGTCCCCGCTTCCGGGCTTCTACATCGGCGCGCATGCTGCCGTCCGCGGGTACCGGCTGCTGACCCGAGACATCGCGCGTTACCGCACCTACTTCCCGACGGTCAAGCTCATCGCTCCCGAACAGCGAGCGTCATGACCCACCGCCCCGCGGGACGGCCAGATCGGGGCGGCTGATAGCCCGCCGAGGTCCGCGCGGTTCAGCGCGGGTCGGCGCGGACCGGGCGGCCGGGCAGGGCGCCGGGCACGAGTCCGGCGTCCCGGACCACGAGAGCGCCGTTGACCAGCACATGCCGGATACCGGCCGACGGCCGGGTGCTGTCGGCGTAGCTGGACCGGTCGCTGATCGTGGCCGGGTCGAACACCACGATGTCGGCGTCGCTCCCGGCCTGCAGCCGGCCTTTCCGGCGCATGGCCGGCACGCGGTCCTGCAGCACCCGGGCGGGCAGCAGGCTGCACTTGCTCAGCGCCTCGGCCAGGCTCAGCGCAGCGCCCTCGGCGTCCCGGGTGAGCAGGCGCAGCGACCTGGCGAACGTGCCTGCCGCCCGTGGATGCGTGAACGCGCCGTCCGGCAGCGGCCAGGCCAGCGGATCGGGCTCCGGCCCGGTCCAGGTCAGCGGCATCGCGTCGCTGGCCACGATCGCACCGGGGAACGCCAGCGACCGCATCAGCAGCGCGCGGTCGGCCGGGTCGGCCTCGTCGAGCAGCTCGATGACCACCAGGCCGCCCGGGTCGGTGCGCCGCAGCTCGCGGAGCCGCTCCTCGCTGGCGATCCGCTCGCCGGTCGGCGCGTACGTGAGCGAGGAGGGGGTGAGGCCGCGCTCGCCGAGCCGCTCCGGCGCCAGGAACGCGGCGCCGACGCCGGTCATGCCCGACCCGTAGGGATAGGCCTCGGTGGTGACCCGGGACCCGGCCGCCTGGGCCCGGGCGACCACGCCGAGCACCCGGTCGATGTGCCGCTGCGAGGTGCTGTTCACGTGGCAGTAATGCATGTGCGCGCCGGTCTCCCCGGCCGCGCGGACGATCTCCTCGGCGCCGTCGGCGCGGGTGTGCGGCACCAGCTCGATGATGTCCCGCGCGTGCGTGAACGTCGGCGTGCCCGCCCCGGCGGCGAGCGCGGCGACCTGCAGGTACTCGGCGGGGTCGCAGCCGGGCGCGTAGCCAAGCAGCACGCCGATGCCCAGGGCCCCGTCGGCCAGATCGGCCGACAGCCGCCCGAGCAGCGCGGTGACCTCGGCCGCCGTGGCCTCGCGCTGCCAATCGCTGCGGCCGAGGTTGCTCAGCAGGCTGTCCAGCCTGCCGTCCGGCGCGGCCCCGGCGACGGCCGCCATCCGGGCCAGGCCCCAGGACGCGGCGAAGCCGTAGTTGACCGGGCGGCCGTCGGCCGCGGCCGCCCGGTAGGCGGTGTCGACCGGCGACACACCCGCCTCGAGCTCCAGCGCGGTGGTCACGCCGTCCAGCGCCTGCAGCCGCAGCCCGGCGATGGTGTTGACGTGGCTGTGCAGGTCGATGAAGCCCGCGGTCACGACCAGGCCGGTGACGTCGTGCTCGGCCCGCCCCGGGCCCAGGTCCTCACCGACCGCGGTGACGCGGTCCCCCTCGACCGCGACGTCGGCCACGGCGTCCAGGCCGGATTCCGGGTCGATCACGCGCCCGCCGCGCAGCACGAGGTCCCACTCGCTCACCGGGCGCACCCCTATGCCCAGAGCGCCACGAGCTGGGCCGGGCTGATGTTGCCGCCGCTGCAGACGACGGCCACGTTCCGGCCTGCGAACCGGGCCGGGTCGGAGAGCACAGCGGCGAGCGCGGCCGCCCCGGCCGGCTCGACCAGGTTGCGGGTCTTGGAGATCATGGTCCGGGTGGCGTCCCGCAGCGCGTCGTCGGAGACGACCACGAAGTCGTCGAGCTTGTCCCACAGGATCTGCTGCGGCAGCCTGAACGCGGTGCCGGTGGCCAGGCCCTCGGCCATCGTGCTGTTGTCGTCGGTCAGCAGAGCACGGGCCTGCCAGGACCGCTGCGCCGCCGGGGCCGCCGCCGACTGCACGCCGATGACCTGGATCGACGGCCGGGCGGCCTTGGCCACCAGGCAGGCGCCCGCCGCGCCGCTGCCGCCGCCGATCGGGACCACGATCACCTCGGTGCCCGGCTGCGCTTCGAGGATCTCGACCGTGTAGGTGGCGACGCCGGCGATCAGCGCCGGCTCGTCCGCGGAATGGATGTACCGGTAACCATGCTCGGCGGCCAGCTTCTCGCAGTGCTCCCGCGCCTCGTCGAAGTCGCGGCCGTGGAAGACCACCTCGGCGCCGAGCGCGCGCATCGACTCCACCTTCACCGGGT
>Ga0335075_10013020_pt1 | contig 12540 bp, 12 predicted proteins | sample Lox_Sample_24_FD_206723 | JGI IMG/M metagenome (GOLD analysis project Ga0335075, IMG submission 206723) | Soil microbial communities from Loxahatchee National Wildlife Refuge, Florida, United States - Lox_Sample_2.4 | ecosystem: Environmental > Terrestrial > Soil > Wetlands | place: USA... | reverse complement strand
ACTGACGACGATGCCGCAACCGACAGCGCCGCAACCAACAGTGCCGCAACCAACAGTGCCGCAACCAACAGTGCCGCAACCAACAGTGCCGCAACCAACAGTGCCGCAACCAACAGTGCCGCAACCAACAGTGCCGAGGATGACCTGACGGACTCCAGCCCTGAGCAGGTCAGCAACGACTGCCCGGCGGCGACCGAACTGAGCCTGGACGCAGCAGAGGCAGGGGCGCCGGGCGGAACCGACGGCGACAGCACATCACCTGCTCCGATGACAGCTGCCGCGACGACAGCTGCCCCGACGACAGCTGAGCCGGCGACAGCCGGGCCAGTGGCAGCCGACGGGCAGGCAGCCGACCTCGGCCAGCAGTGGCATGACATCCAGGCAATGTTCGTCGACGATCCGCGCGGGTCGGTAGAGCTGGCTGTGACCGCCGCAGACGCGGCCATTAGTGCCGTAGCGGAAACACTGCATCAGCGGCAGGCTGCTCTCACCCAGGCCGGCGCCGACACCGAGCAGCTTCGCGAGGCGCTGCGTAACTACCGGCTCTTCTGTCAGAGCCTGGCTGACCTCGGCCGGCAGTAGCGGCATCCGCATGCGGCAGGCCGCTGATCCGTTCGGCACGTCTCGACACAGTCCAACGCCGTTCGCAAAGGTGAAGCTGTGCTCCAAGCAGCCAATGCGCTGCATGATCTAAGCGTCGACACAGCGGACCAGTTCCGACGGCCAGTCGTTCGCGCCTGGCCGTCCCGGGGCCTGCGGGCGCACTCCGCTGAATCCGTTATTTTCCGGCCAAGCCGGCGCCAGCTGGGCCAGGTGCCAGGCAAGTCGGCTGGTGCGATAGGGAGACGGCGTCCGCATGCGGTCGTTGCCCGCCGCCACACCCAGCCGCGGCATGCGAGGTGGCGCACGTCAGCACCACGAGCGCGATGAACGCAATCGCCAGCTGGCTGATGATCAGCAGGTGCCGCCATGCGGGGCCGCGGCGGTTGCCGTGCCTAGCCAGCGGCCGCTGCCAACGCGCTGGGAGCCACGCGACGCGCTTGCGGACTGGTATCTGCTCGCGGCACGGCGGAGGCTCGTTTCTGGCGAGCCGGGTAAAGATCGCGAACATGACCGCAAGCCGCGGCTCGGTCAGCCGCAAGCTCTCCGCAATGCCGTCGAGTGTCCGCTGCTGACCTGCCGGCAAACTCATCTGGACTCCAAGCCGCTCGTCCGTGCTGCTGAGCAGCTACCCGGCCCGCGGACGGCAAACGCACGACGGCAAGGTTGATGGACCGGCGCCCGGATCGCTCTTATTGCCGGTGGTACATGTGCAGCCGGACGGTCGTGCCAAGCTCACTCGTCCTGATTTCGGCAAGATCGCAGAGCTGGTTTACGAGCCACAGGCCCTGGCCGCCGGGAAGATCACCAGCCGGCCGACCGTGGCCGGCCAGCGGATCGGCGATAAAACCGGAGTCCTCGAACTGGCAAAGCACCTCGCTGTCGGTGGTCCACAGCCGGACCGTGCCCGCACCACGGGTGTGCCGCAGCGTATTGGCCGCGACTTCGCTCGCGGCGATGACCAGATCCGTACACCGGGATGGCGGGAGTCCCGCGCGCTGCCCGACTGCGGCAACGAGCGCACGCACCGGCCGCAGATCGTGCCGGTATTCGAGCGCCTCAGCGCCGACAGGCGCGCTCAGCGGCCTGTCTAGTTTCGCCAGGTATTCGGCGGGCTCTAGATAGTTCATGCTGAGGGATTCAGCCCCGTTAGTGCGCATCATCGGGTGGGTGCCGCGGGCTTCTGCGATCACTGACTCCGGCAGCAGAGCGCTGTAGGGGCAAAAGATGCTGATGTCCGTATCGGCGAACGCCAGGTTGAGTAGCGCCTCATGGCGTGCCGTCTCCTGCTGCTCTGCGTCGGAGCGGCCAGGCCAGGCCGGCTCACCGAGGTACCTGACTCGCCGTCCCTGGTACCGTGCGCAAAAGCCGCGCAACGCCGGGATTATCCGCGCTGGGTTACTTCCCATCGCCGCCATGTCTGTCAAGGTCACCAGTGGCCCCGCAGGCAGCACCCAATTCCGTGGCAGCTGGACGGCGGGAACGGCCACGAGCACCGGCTCGCCGCATGTCTGCCCGGCCCGCACGAACTCCTCGATCGCGGCGAGGTAGTCAGCTTGCGTCCGGTAGAACCAGGACACATGGCGGAATCCGGCACCGCTCCCGGCCTGGTTGATCAACACCTGCTCTCAGCTCCTTGCCCGCCCTGCCCGCCCCGGGCTGCCAGCCCGCTTGGTACGTGCCCGCCGGATTACGGTCTATGCGACGGGCGATAGCGGGCGCGCGCTTTTACTATGGGCCGGTATACCGTTAATGCGAGAGTAGATTCCCCAGGGGTGGAGCGTGGAAGAAGCCTGGCTCTCCGCGGAGAGCCGTGGTGACTGCATGGTCATCACGATTCGCGGCGATCTGGACATCGTCACGAGCCCGCAGCTCGAGGAGTGCCTGAGCGCGGCTGAGAACACTCATGCCCGGATTATTCTCGATCTGAGTGCCGTCGATTTCCTGGATACCAGCGCCCTCGCAGTTATCGTCGGGCACTGGAAAAAGGCCGAGGCGGCAGGCGGGGCTCTGGCACTAGCCGGGGCCCGGTATCGCTACACCAAGACGCTGTGGATCACCGGGCTCGCCGACAAGCTCACGATGTACGAGACAGCGGACGAGGGCGTGCTCGCTCAGACGAGCGCAGCCGACCAGGCGAAAGCGGGCGGCCAGGCGACAGCGGGCGGCCAGGCGACAGCGGGCGGCCAGCCGCGCCAGTGACTGGAGGTGCTGCCGGTGCCCGGCCCAAATGTCCCCGATCGCACTACTCTTCCCGACCGCGCCGCCGCCCTCCTCAGCCTCGCCGGAGCCACGCAGGAGCGATCACTTAGCCAGCTCACCGCACTCGCCGCCACTCAGGTGCCCGGCTGCGCCGCTGCGAACATCACCGTCTGGCACGACGGCGAGCCGGTCAGCCAGGCGTCCAGCCACCCTGAGCCATCGCGCCTGGTGGCCATGCAGGTCGCTAGCGGACGCGGGCCGCTGATCGACGCCATCACCGACGGCAGCCCGACAAGCTGCGAGGACACCCTGACCGAGACGCGCTGGCCGGAGTTCGCCGCCGCGGCAGTCCGCATCGGCGTGCGCAGCGCGGTCACGCTCACCCGCAGCGGCGACGTGGTGATCGCCATGTCGCTGTTCGGCTTGCGGCCGCGCGCCATCGAAAGCGACCAGCTCCAGCTAGCGGAGCTGCTGGTGGCCTATGGCGGTGCTCTGGTCGGCGCGGTCTCGGACTACGACGAATCCCGCCGGGTAGCCGCGCAGCTCCAGGACGCGGCGGACGCCCGCGCTGTCGTCGACCAGGCTAAGGGCATCCTGATGCACGCCCTGGGCTGCACCGCAGATGAGGCACTCGACCGGATGCGCGAGGTGTCCCAGCGAACCAACCTGCGCGCCACCGAAGTGGCCAGGAGGGTGATAGACGCGCATACCCGGCCGGGCGGCCGAGGTGAACTTGCCCAGCTCGGCGGACTGGCCAGTCGCAAGCGCCGAACCGCCGGGTGAACTCGACGGCGGATACGATGGGGACCCGACCGCATCGATTGGTGGCAAAATGCCGGGGCCTGAGCGACCAGCGTCCGGCGGCGAGGTTGCCGAGTTCTCCGAGCGGGCAGCCGCGCTGCGACAAGCTGCCAGCTTGCCGCGGGCTGAGCCAGGGACGCTGCTCGATGCGGCGCTAGCGGAGCTGGACGGTGCCATCGAGGCGCTCGCCGAGGCGAATGGCGCCACCGCCGGGCCCGGCGACAATGGCCGTGCGCTGAGCGGCCTGCATTCCGAGCGGCGGCTGCTGCATGCGCTCTTCACCGCTGCTCCGCTGCCGTTGTACGTGGTGGACAGCGAAGGCACCGTGCTGCGAGCTAACTCGGCCGCATGCGAGGTACTCGGAGTGGGGCCCGGCTACGCCACCGGAAAAGCGCTGACGTCGCTGGTCGAGCCCGCCGCCAGGGCGGCTCTGCGCTCTCAGCTGGCCGCCGTCGGACGTACCGGTAAGCCGGCGAGGCTGAGCTGCGGCATGGCTGGAGCCACCGGTGTGGTCCGCAGCGAACTGGCCATCGGGCCGGTCCGTGTCCGCGGCGACGCCGACCGGCTGCTTGTTGCCCTCAACCCTGACTGCCACAGGAATGTCCCGGCCGACGACGATGCCGTAGCGAATGAGGCCGGCGAGCCGGGCGCCATCGCTACCGCAGCACACCGGCTTGACCTGCTTGCAGCCGCCGCCAGGTTGCTGCTTGAGGGCGCCAGCATCAGCGAATCGGTATTGCTGCAGCGATGCGCGCGGCTCCTGTCGGCCAGCGCGGCCACTTGGGTCATTGTTGACCTGCATCGTCGAGACCAGCTCCGGCGGCACTACGTTGCGGGTCCCGACGATCCCGAGTCATCCGGCCTGGCCCACGCCATGGCGACATCCGATCCCGCGCCGGGCTCGGTGCCCGAGCAGGTTCAGCAATCCGGACAACTGCTGCTTCTCACCCACGTAGCCGACGACCTGGCGCTCGGCGCAAGCGAGGACGGCCCGCCGTTCCTGACCCTGCTCGGTGCGACTTCGCTGGTCTGCGTGCCGATAACCGACGGCGCTCATCGCTATGGCGTTCTGACATTGGTCCGGCGCGCAGGCGACGGTCAGTTCGGACTGGCCGACGCGGCGCTGGCGGAAGAGGTTGGCGCTCTGCTAGGCCGGGCTGTTTCCGGGCGCCGCATGCTACGACGGCGAACTGAGACGGCCGATGCCTTGCAGGCGAGCTTGCTGCCCCCAGTTCTCAAACCAGTGCCGGGAGTCGAGATCGCCTCGGCGCACCTGTCGCCGACGCGGGGCCGGGAAGTAGGCGGCGACTTCTATGACGCGTATCCGACGCCGGGCGGCTGGGGTGTCGCCATCGGCGACGTATGCGGGAAAGGCGAGGACGCCGCGGCCGCTACCGCGACGGCCCGGCACGCGATCCGGGTGCTCGCGCACTGGAACGGCGACCCGGCTGACGTGCTGCGTCGCGCTAACGACATCATGCTCGCCGAAGAGTTCGGCGGACGGTTCGTGACGGCCAGCGCGGCACACCTCAGCTGGCAGCAGGACAGCCTGCGCGTTGTACTCGCCACCGCGGGTCATCCGGCACCGATCCTGGTCAAGCCCGACGGGAGCGTACAGGTGCTGCCAGGCGGCGGCGTTCCGCTCGGGATCTTCCCTGATCCGGAGCCGGCCACGCTGAAACTCGACCTGTCCGCCGGAGACGTGCTGTTCTTCTTTACCGATGGCCTCGCTGACGCACGCAGCCCGCAGGCGAGCTACTTCGAGGACAGTCTCGGCGACTGCCTCGCGCAGGTGGCCGGCTTGCCGGCTGCAGACATCGTCGCTGACGTCCGTACCGCGGTCCTGGGCTTCTGCGACGGCGTGCTTGTCGATGACCTGACGATGCTGGTGCTCAGAATCGGCGGACCGCCGGCCCCGGCTGACGCTCGCTGATCAGCTCAGCCCACCCGGCTAAGCTGATCGCGCGCCCGGCTGGCCACGATGACGCGCCGCTCCTCCTCGCTGGCACCGCCCCACACACCGTGCTCTTGCCTGGTGTCCAGTGCGTATTCCAGACAGCGCAGCCGGATAGCGCAGGACGCGCAGACACCTTTCGCTGTGGCTATCCCGGAAAGGCCGGCGCTCCCGGCAACTGCCGGGAAGAAGAGCTCGGGATCGGCATCCTGACATGCCGCTTGCTCCCACCAACTGCTGGTAGCGATCATCGTTGCGTTCGCCATACCTTCCTGCACAGATGCCGCCAACTGCCCGCAGCGTGCCGGTTTACGCCTGACAACGCCGGGAAAGCTATCGGCGCTCGGACGCCCGAACCCGATGGTGAGGCAGATGCAGGCTGAGACGGCGCCATCGGCCAGCCGCACGGCGATCGTGCTCGGTGGCGGCGGAGTACTTGGCGCTACCCAGGTCGGGATGCTGGGCGCGCTGCTGGAAGCCGGAGTTCAACCGGGCTTGGTCGTCGGCACCAGCGTCGGCGCGATCAACGGCGCGGCAATCGCGGCCAACCCGACGGCTGCGGGCGTCGCGACTCTCGCCGACTTGTGGGGGTCCCTCACCGAGGCCGGGATGTTCACTGACAACGTGCTCGCCAGAGCCGGGACGCTCGCCAAGTACCGGACCCATCTGTACTCGCCCGCGCCGCTGCGCAAGCTGCTGACAACTCACCTGCCCGCCACGTTCGCCGAACTCGCGGTCGAATTCCAGTGTGTTGCCGCCAGCATCGAGAAGGCGGGCGCGCACTGGTTCAGCCAGGGCAACCTTGCGAACGCGGTTATGGCGTCGGCTGCAGTACCAGGCCTGCTACCCCCGGCTGTCGTCGACGGGGAACATTTCCTGGACGGCGGGCTGGTCCACTCCATTCCGGTCGGGCGCGCACTGGCGCTCGGTGCGACCGAGATCTACGTGCTCCATGTCGGCCGCATCGAGCAGCCGCTCAGGCCGCCCCGCTCGCTCTGGGACGTCTGCCTGACCTCCTTCGAACTAGCCAGGCGGCACCGGTTCGTCGAGGAGATGGCGGAGCTGCCCGCCGACGTCCGGGTGCACGTGCTGCCAAGCGGCGAGGAGAAACTGCCGCTGATGTCCATGCGCTACCGGCACTCCAAAGCGGTAGCCAGCCGCATCCAGCGCGGTTATCAGGCTGCCTCGGAGTACTTGTCCAGCCTGCCGGAAATCGCGTGAGACCGCCGGCAAGGGCGCTCCGGCGGACGGCGATCGACCCAGTCTGGCTGCTGCTCGGAATCGCAGTGGCTGTGCTGTTGGTGGCGATGGCTGCCGTTGCCGGGCTCGCGGCCCCGCTAACCCGCCGCCGCAGGCTCTTGCGGCTGGCCTTGTTCGGCGCGCTCTACCTCGTCATCGACGTCAGCCTGGTGATCGGCTGCGCGATCCTTTGGCTGCGGCACCCGATGGCGAAGCGACGAGACGGGGCCCGCTGGTCGCGGTCGCACCAGCAGCTGCTGAGCCGGGCGCTGTCGGTGCTGGTTAGTGCCGCGAGGCCGCTGCTCGGGTTCACCGTGCAGGTACAGGAGCCACCCGGCCAGGAGCTCATCGCCGGGTCTCCGCTGCTGGTCCTGGCCAGGCACGGCGGGCCCGGCGACTCGTTCGCACTCGTCCACTTGCTGATGTCGCGCTATCAGCGGCGCCCGGCCATCGTGCTGCGGGAAGAGCTCCGGTGGGATCCAGGACTCGATGTGATCCTTAGCCGGCTGCCATGCTGCTTTATCCGGCAAGGTGACGGTGCCAGGATGGCCAGTGGCCTGACCGAGCTCGCCCGGGGCCTGGATTCCGACGATGCGATCCTGCTGTTTCCCGAAGGCGGCAACTGGACGCCCGGCAGGCACCGGCGGGCCGTCGTCAGGCTGATCCGGGCCGGCCGGCGGCAGGCCGCGGCTGACGCGCAGAGCAACCCGAACGTGTTGCCGCCGCGACCGTCCGGCGTCCTTGCCTGCCTGGCCGGACGGCCGGACCTGGGTGTTGCGATCGTCGCCCACACTGGCCTGGAAGACCTGGTGAGCCCGGCTACGGTGTGGCAGGCCCTGCCGGTGGCTGGCCGACCGATGACTATCCGATGGTGGTACGAGCCCGCCGGGGCGGTGCCTGACGCGGATGAAGACAGGCGGGAATGGCTGCGGCTGCACTGGGCAATCGTGGACTCCTGGATCGACGCAAAGAAGGCGGCCAGGAGCGGCCAGCTGGCCGAGATCGGACCCAGCGCCGAGTAGGTCCTGAGCACTATCGAAATCAGCGACGGGGGGACGGCCGATGAGCGGTGATGGCTCCGGAGCCTGCACCGACTCCCGGCAGGCCGGCCAGCGTCTCAGGGACAGCCTCGTCGTACTGCTCGCCGTCGAAGCCGGAGTTGTCAACGTCACGTCGTTCCTGGTCCTCGGGAAGGTCTTTAGCAGCGTGATCACCGGCAACCTGGTGGTGCTCGGCATGGCGGCGGCCAGCGTGCAGCCTGGCCTTGCGCTGCGCAGCGGGCTTGCGCTAGCCGGTTACTCGGCCGGGGTTCTCATCGGTGTCCCGATCGCCGCGCGGGGCCGCAGCCAGTTCTGGCCGCCGACGGTGACTGCCGCACTGGGTGCCGAGTTTTGCCTGCTGCTCGGGTTCACAGTCTGCTGGGAGGTGAGCAGCCGACGAGGAAGCTGGCAAGTCGCGCTGCTGATCCTGCTCGCCATACCAATGGGCGTGCAGAGCGCGGCCGTGAGCCGGCTGGGCCGCATGTCGGCCACATACCTGACCGGGACGCTGACCGGCATACTGACCGCGCTGATCACTAGCAGCAGGCCGGCCGGACTCTGGCGCGATGTGGGCGTGGTCGTCGCCGTCGCGATCGGAGCCGGCGCCGGAGCCGCGCTCATCCGCCTCGCTCCAAGCTGGTTGCCGGCACTGATGCTACTGCCGCTCACCATGGTGATCGCCGCTGCCGGCGTGTTCCGCCGGAGCACCGCCGCCTCCGGCACCTGACGCGCTCAGCGCAGACGCACTCGCCGGATGCCGTTGCTCGCACGGGGTTTGCCGCACGGGGTTTGCCGCACGGGGTTTGCCGCACGGGGTTTGCCGCACGGGGTTTGCCGCACGGGGTTTGCCGCACGGGGTTTGCCGCACGGGCCGCGGGGCAGTTCCGGGCCGGCCAGCCACGGCTGTTCCGGTCGGCGCTTGTACTGATACGGAGGTCACGATGGTTGCACGGTCGGCGCGCAGAAGACCGGTCCGCGTTCGCTCCGCGGGCCAGGGGGCTGCCAACAGCCGTGCGATGTCCCTGCTCGCCAGAGCGGGTCTTGCGGCCCGTGGCGTTATGTACGGGCTCATCGGCGTCATCGCAGTTCAGATCGCGCTAGGTAGTACCCGCAGACAAGCCGACCGGAGTGGTGCGCTCCGGCTTGTCGCGGCAACGCCATTCGGCTCCGTCATTCTCTGGCTGCTGGTGATCGGCTTCGCCGGGCTCACGCTATGGCGGCTGTCCGAAGCCGCGTGGGGCGCAGCGGGAGCCGACGGGCACAAGGCATCGCAGCGTTTCGTTAACCTGTGCAAGGCCGTGATCTATGGCTTCGTCACCTGGGGCATCCTCAAGTTCGCTCTGGGGCTCGGGGCTCCCGCCGCCAGCAACAAACAGTCGCGCGACCTAACCGCCACCGCGTTCAGGTATTCGGGCGGCCGGTACGCCGTCGCCATCGCCGGCGTCGTCATTGCCGGCATCGGCTTCTACCTGGCATATCAGGCCTATCGTGCCAGGTTCCTGCGCGACTTGCGCATGGGCTCGGCCTCGCGGCGGACTCGCCAGGTCGTTGCCTGGTTCGGAAAAGCCGGAGGCATTGCCCGTGGCGCGGTGTTCGTTACCGTCGGAATCTTCCTTGTCGTCGCCGCCATCGACGCCAGGCCGGGCCAGGCGAAGGGCATCGATTCAGCACTCGTGACGCTCGCCCGCACCCCTTTCGGCCCATGGCTGCTCGGAGTGGTGGCGCTCGGCCTGGTGCTGTTCGGCGTGTACTCGTGTTGCGAGGCACGCTGGCGCCAGGTCTGACCTAGTGGCCGGTCAGGACTCCGTGATCAGCTTCTCCAGGCGATCGAGGCGGTCAGCCAAGTCGGCGGTAGTGACCACGTCGGCCAGCGCCAGCCGTACCGACGCCAGTTCGCGGGCCAGGTACTCGGTGTCGTCCTGGATGCGCCCTGCCACTTGCCGGTCGCGCTCAACGCTGGCGCGGTCCCGGTCGTCTTGCCGGTTCTGTGCAAGCAGGATCAGCGGCGCCGCGTATGCGGCCTGCAGCGAGAACGCGAGATTCAGCAAGATGAATGGGTAGGGGTCCCATGCGCGCGTCAGGGCCACGGTGTTGAGGATGATCCAGCCCACCACAGCCACCGTCTGGCCCGCGAGGAACCGGCCCGTACCAAGGAACCTCGCGATCGCCTCGGAGAAGCGGCCGAATGCATCCGCGTCGTAGCGCGATCCGATCCGCGGAGCGATGCCGCGCGGAACCTCGAGTTCGCCTCGCTCGATGAGGCGCCGGGTCGGGTTCATCTCACGCTCCTCGCTTTCGCCAGCCGGCTGGCAGCAATCGGTCAATCACATCGTCGATGGTGACGGCACCGACAAGCCGGCCGGCATCGTCGCAGACCGCCACGCCGACCATGTTGTAGGCGGCCATTTTGGTGGCGACCTCCCGCTCCGCCAGGTCAGGCCGCACGAAGCTTCGGTCCTCGATGCACTGGCCGACCAGCGCGGACGGGGGCTCGCGCAGCAGCCGCTGGAAGCCGACAGTGCCTAGGTAGCGGCCCGTCGGCGTGACGGCAGGAGGCTCGCAGACGTAGACCTGCGCGGCGGCGGTAGCACCGGCTGCTGGCTGGCGGATACGTGCCAGCACCTCGGCAACCGGCGCCTCCGGCGTAACGATCAGCGGTCTGGACGTCATCAGGCCGCCCGCCGTCGTCGCGCCATAACTGAGCAGCCGACGCAGGTCATCGGCACGCCCTCGGGGCATGGCCGCAAGCAGCTCGGCGCGCTCTTCGCCCGGCATCTCTGCGAGCAGGTCGACTGCGTCATCTGGCTCCATCGCCTCGATAACGTCAGCGATGCGCTCAGTGCCGAGGCCCGCCAGGAATCGGATCTGCTCGTGCTCAGGCATCTCCTGCAGCACGTCGGCTAGTTCCTCGTCCTGCAACGCATCTGCCACCTGACGTCGGCCGGCGGCAGGCAGGGAGTCCACCACGCTGGCCAGATCGGTCGGGTGCAGGTCGCGGAGCCCGGCCAGTTGCTCGCCGACTCCGCCTGAGTCGAATAGCTGCGGATACTTGTCCCATGGAACGATGGCGCCGGAATGCCGCAGGAGCGCGTGGCGGCGCCCGACAGCCAGGACGCTGACTTCCCAGCCGCGCCCGGTCCCGGCCTCAGCGATACCCACGTCGAGGATCACGCCGTCGCCAGCCGGCTTGTCGTAAAGCTGAGAGGCCAGGATTTCCCCGGCTCGCCGGCTGAACCCGCCGAGATCGACGTTGCTGCCGTCCAGCGTGACACCGTCGACCGTAATCTCCGCGACCCGGCCAAGGCTGATGAAGATGCTCCGCCGCCGCACTGTCACGACCAGGCCGAGCGCCCGAGGCGGCTCGCCTGGCACTGCCTGCAGGATCACCACATCGCGGACCCGGCCAATAGAGAGGCCGTCGCTGCCGAGCAGCCGGCGGCCGGCGAGCCGGGAGGTGAAGACAAGCCCCTCCGTCACCGCGGGTCTCCCATGACGATCACCGCTCCGTCCGGCTCGTGTTCGGTCCGACGTGTTCTGGACCGCGTTATCAGGCGGCCTGCCGACCCTGCGTCCCGTTTACCACAAGATGTCGCCCTACCCAAACGCTCTATAGCAAACATGCAGGTCAGCGGCCTGCTCGGCAAAAGTGGTGCATAGCGTCGGCTTAACTGGGCAATACGCGGGGTCATAGCTCGGGCACGTCCGGTTAGGCGCCGCCGATGCTCGAGGGCCCGCAGAACCCGGGCGGGTTCGGAACAACGGAGAGGACGCAGTGCTCGCTGCGCTAGTTCTGGCCGGAATCGTCGCCGCTCCGATCGGCACGGCCGGATTGCTCGTCCAGGCCCACCGCCGGGTCCGTACCTCCGGCGCCTGGCCAGCCGTCCGCCGTTTCAGCTTTGCCATCGGCGGCACCGTCGTCCTCGCTGTGGTGGTCGTAGGCGCACTTCGGCTGCTGGGTGACTCCCAGCACCTCGCCATTGACGGTGCTGCCGGGCTGGTCGTGTCAAGCCTGGTCTGGCTGCCTGTCACCCGGCGGTGGAACGCACGCGGTCATTTGTGCTGGTCATCAACAATCTTCCTGTTCGTGGTGTACCTGGCATTCGTGCTCGAGTGGACATTCGATAGCCACCTCGGCGCCTTCAGCACAGCGGGCGGGTTGCTGCTCTGGGTCTTTGAGCTGTTCGCCGCGTTCCTGGCCTGCGCCTACCTGTGGGAGATCTGCGACGCACTGGGCTCAGAGCACTGGCGCAGACGGCTGGTCAGGGCCGAGCCGGGCAAAGTCCGCGACAGTGACCTGCCGTTCGTCAGCCTGCACGTGCCTGCCCACAATGAGCCACCTGACATGGTGCTGGACACACTCCGCGCGCTGTTGCGTCTTGATTACCCGAACTTCGAGGTGATCGTGATCGACGACAACACCGACGAGGAGGCGCTCTGGCGGCCGCTTGAGGCATGGTGCGCGCGGCACAGCGCGAAGTTCAAGCACCTGGAGAACTGGCCCGGTTACAAATCCGGGGCACTGAACTACGCGCTCCGCGAGATGACAGACCCGCGCGCCGAGATCATCGGGGTGATCGACTCCGATTACCAGCTTGAACCCGGCTTCCTGCGCCGGTGCGCGCCGCTGTTCGCCGATCCGTGGGTCGGCTTTACCCAGGCCCCCCAGGACTACCGGGGCTGGCAGCGGGCGCGCTACTACCGCCG
>Ga0335075_10013019_pt1 | contig 12542 bp, 11 predicted proteins | sample Lox_Sample_24_FD_206723 | JGI IMG/M metagenome (GOLD analysis project Ga0335075, IMG submission 206723) | Soil microbial communities from Loxahatchee National Wildlife Refuge, Florida, United States - Lox_Sample_2.4 | ecosystem: Environmental > Terrestrial > Soil > Wetlands | place: USA... | reverse complement strand
GATATTAAAAGAGAAAGATATCGATGGGGAGGTTTTCTTAGATGCCCGTCCAAGCTTATTCCGACGTATATGCGGGCTATCGCCAGAGACAGCTGTGGTGCTCGCGAATCTGTCGACGGAACTCGCTGGAAAGGAGAGTAAGTTACTATCTTTCATGCCACGCACACCACAGACAGCAAGCTAACCACCTCACCGGCTCCCCGAAACAAATTGTGACAGAGGCTTTCCCTGACGGACTCGAGTACAGAGATCCAGGTCCTCTTGTAACTACGAGAGGTATAGACTGGGTATTTCAGCCAAACTCGAAGCTATACGACATCCTTGCGAGCGAGGTTATGTGTCACTACGAGAACTACACGAAGGACAAGGCTGACAAGTCAGAAGTTGGCTTGTATTTTTATCTAGGGGGCGCCGGAACTGGAAAGTCGAGACACGGCACAGAATTCGCCTCTTCGATCAAAGATGCAATCACCGAGCACCTCTCTGGCCACGCTCTCTTCGACGAGCTTATGCAGAGATTGGAAAAAGCTTTTGTGTTTCATGTTTCGTTTGAGAATGGAACACCCTTAATGGAGGAAGAAGTGCATGACCCGTTGAAAGCGATTGGCATTAGAATGCTCTCCCAGCTACTTGACAGCGAAGAAAATCTTGCTGATCTTGATGTCATCCGCAACCAATACGTCGCAGAACCTAAGGCCGTTTTCAAACTTGTCGCTGCGAAGAAAAAAGTTGACTGGTACGATGATTTCACTGGAATTTTGGTTGTCGACGGAATTCAGCGTGCCCGTGAGAACGACGGCGACGGGAGGAATCTTAACAGTCGCTTTTATCGGTTAATGTCCCAACTCGCTTCTTTAAGTCTAAGGCCACCAAAAGCTCCCGGAGTTGGTGGACGAAAGGCAGCACCTTGCATCATAACTTGCGTCACGGCAACCTGCTTTGGGCCTGTAGAACAATTTTTGGCCAATTCTCACAGCAAACGCACATATCTACCTCTCAACGAGATACAGTCGCCAATTTGGAAGGAAAGCAACGAGCTAGACATTACACCTTCCCCTTTCGCGGATCTTCTCGTGGAAGACGTCGGTGGGCACCCACGGGCGATGGAGGTATTGGCGAAGCTGTTGAGTAAATTTCAAGGCGGCCCCAAGCGAGTCATATCCGAGTTTGTTAATAAACTCCTTGACGAGATGTCCAACTACTATAGTGAGGCTCTTCAACTGTTATCAGACCACACCTTGTCTATCACACAGTGCATTCTCTCTCGACGAGAAATTAATCTCGGAGACACGATCCCCGGGTCGAATGTTTCGTGGGATGATGTCACCATGTCTGGGCTACTCTGGTTTGAGAGAATTCGCGGTACAACGGGGCACCTTAAAGCCCCCTACATCTGGCTCTGGATAATCGCTAGGCTGCCGTTTTCTAACGCTACCCAGCATCGCAGCCCTGACACCTCGCGCCTTCACGAGTTCCTAAGTCAATGGGAATTCAACGATTACACGGAGCTTTATTACATTACGACACGCAAAGGGTCCCGGGGAAAACTCACCTGGCAATGCTTCGAAGATTTCTGTTGCTCGTTTCGCGCTTTGCGGTCGCTAGGATTTGATGATGGAGAGAAGGTGCGGTTGAAGTTCTTGCACTCAGGGTGCAAGTTACGAGATGACCGAGGGACGACCGTGGTGAACCGACACCTTGGACTCGCAGAGGCTCGCCACCAATACAGAACCGATTCAATAAAAGGAGAGAATCCTAATTCTGGCAAGGTAAAGAAGTCACGGAAGGCGAAGAAGGCGAAGAAGGCGAAGAAGGCGTGGAAGGCGCGGTTAGCCACAGAAGTCGACACCGAATGTAACGGAATTTTAAACGCAGACGCCCAGTTATCCCATGTCATCGCTAACGGTACGAGCGCGCCGGCCGGCGATTTCTTCTTCAGTATCGAGACGCCTGTGCCGGGTGAAACCGAGGGCAAAATTGTGCGTGAAGTAGGGCAGTGTAAATTCATCAAGGAGGAGTTGACGCCGGACGATTACTATGAAGAGAGGGATAAGTCTGCTGGGCCAGACGATATCTTTATAATGTACATGACAACCGGAATTTCGGGTAACTTCAACTTGCCAGATCGGTCCGGGATCGTTGATGGATCTTGCTGGGAGGAATATTTTGGTCCTTTCTCCGGTCGTGCCTACAGATCATTCCGCCGCACCCAGCGCTCCAAAAAATGATCAAAGCTTGAAACGGCACGATTGGATCATCCTTCATTCTAAGTTGCTGTGGGTTTGAGTAAGGTAGCATCAGTTCCAAAAGTGGCTTGGCTTGACCAGTAGCTAAGCGTATTTCGAACATCTCAAAAAGGCAGGAGGAAAGATAAAAATTATCGATGGGAAAGTGTTCAATCATTTAGGCTGCTTTGACTCTAATTGCTTGACCGGTAGCTTTGGGCTTACTTCATTAGCTGAGGACATCATTAGTAAATCTATTTAGTTCCTCTTCAGTCCCCTTCCGGGTCGTGCATGATTGGCAGGGGAATATCTACCTGTCAAGGTCTGGGAACTAAACAGAACTGGTCCCTCGCCGATAAAACAGGGGCCTGTGCTCGGTGCTCAGGGCCCTGCTCAGGATTACACAGCCACAGCTCAGGTCTGCTTACTCATTGCTCAGTTTAAAACAGCGGCTGCTCAAGTCCGAAACCGGAAACGGCATTTGGTGAGGTCATTTCTCGTGATAGAGTATAGTGGAATTCCACTCGCGATTCATGCATCCTCAGCCCCTCTGGCTGACGGGCTTGCGAACGGTTGGTTCTTCGCCTCGCAGTCGACATTTGAGGCCACGAATGCTGAGTGAGTTGGCAAGGGCTTACAGCGATGAGGCGCGTTTAGGCACGTTTATATAGGGAAAATGGAAGGACTGGCTTCATTAGGGATGCAATCGCGGGCGGTTAAACGGGAGACGTCGACTTCAATGAAGAATTGAAAATCGAAAAGTCTATTTGCCCTGCTGAGGGCTTTGGTAGCAAAAGGAATGGAAGCAATTTCGAAGATTGAAACTAACCGGGTAAGGTGAACCTTGTAACGCCAGATGAAATATGATGGCCTAGTCCCTGATAAGTTGTGGTGCCAATGTCGCCTCTTCTCTACTGTATTTTGCTCCCTTGTCTGTCTCGACGGTAACGTGTCGCATACATACATCTCCGTTGATGCCGAAGACACCAATTACTTCCCTCTGCTGCGGCAGCGGCGGCCGGTCTTCCCCTGCATCTCAAGCCACTTGTCCCATGTCTCGGCACCATGATCTCGCCTCACCAATTCCTTGGCTCGCTCAAGAAGCTCTCCCTTGAGGGTGCTGACCGACACCGTTGTGGGTGCCCACAGCAACTCACACTTCAAAGAGCCATCCTCTTCCACAGAAATGCGGAGGTCCTCAACATCCCAGTTTTTATCCCGGCAATGGCGTGGGAATACATGCCGTAGCCTTTCCTCTTTGTGAGAATCCGAGCGTGTTGACAAAGGAGACGTCTCCCTCATCTCCCTCGCCCTCTGCGTCGCCACCCGTGAGGAGCCACAGGACCGCTTGGGGGATGGTACATGCGACCCTGGAGGTGGGCCGGACCGTTTCCGTGAAGGCGTTTTTGGTGCGGTTGGATCGCTTCCAGTTGGCTCCAGACGCTGGTCTTCCGTCTCAGGTGTGGGCCCCCCATCGCGCTCCATGAGACAGCCAGCGGAAAGACCGTCGCTTCCAGCCTCGTCAGGGCATGCGGTGATGGTGTGGTCGAGAACCTGCAATCCATGCTCATCATCCTGGACTGATTGTTGGCTTGAGTTGTTGACATCTTTGGGTTTGACGCTCCGGTCGTGGAGGCTCTGGCCGCTACTGGCACTATCACTATCGGTGGTGGCGGAGACTTCAGCCTGACCGCTAGCGACAGGCTTAGCAGGAACAGCAGGGACAGAGATATGATGGTCATTGGCGTCGGGCGGCGGAGTAGCCTCCAGGTTCCGGTCATCATCATCATCGTCAGACACAGCAGTATCGAGCTCAGTGTCCGAGCCGTCATCTTCCAGCACGATTGGCTCATCTACAGGGTCATGTGAGCAAATGTCCATATGTGGTCAATGATAAGAATATCAGGAATTCAGTATGCTCACCTTGACTACCGCGCGGCCAATTGTAGACATGAGAGCCCTTCGCGTTACCGTTGTGTAGTCGTAGCCGTTCGGCCGTACGTCTTGCTTTGGTTTGTAAGAAGAGCTCCTGAAGAGTTGGGAGGTCACTGTCATCGGTGTCGGTTGCTTCGACGGTACTCTTGCAATGAGAGCCGTCATCTTGGCGTTCCGGAGTAGGGCCTTCCTGGTCGGAATCCGTGAGGTCTACAACTTCGTCACGTTTTTTCAGCCAGCCTCGTTCGCTGCTCTTAAACGACGCGTACTGGTCACGCTGCTGTTTCGGAAGACGACAGACAAAGTCCATATCCCCACAACTTTGCGAGGGAGCGATCGGGCAATCTTCTAAGGAATTGTTAGACTTATCTGAACAAGTAAGTCGCGGGCCCGACGAGTCTTACCCTTGGACGCTTTCCTACTTTTAGTACTTGCAATCTCGTCGTGCGAGTGATCGCTGGCTTGGCTGTCGGACTTGGAAGTGGAGACATTGCCTCCCGGACCGATGTCATCGTCAGCTTGACTTTGGGAGCTTGCTCCCGGCCTATTACTTTGCACCACTGGCAGAGGCTCCTCGGTCCGCTGATGATTGTCATGTTCGATACAGTTGTCGTTGCTCCGAATGGCACCGCAGCTTGCGCTGATGGTGTCCTTGGGACGACCTATCCGCAGGAGCGGTGCATCCGCAGCAGCCGTAGGGCCGCGCTGTTTGCCGCCCGGAGTAATACCGGAGTGCGGAATGCGTTGAGGAGCAACCGCTGCTTCGCGACAGGCTGGGAAACGGCTGGCAGCGCGACTAGAACCGAGAGGTGGCTGGTAGAATTTGATGCAATCCATTAGAGGCGTGAGGGAAATGTGGAAGTGGGTTGTCCAATGAGTGAGTAGGCAACTGCGAAAACTCGAACGGAAGAAGAGCTGATGAGGAGAAAATTTGGCCCAGGGACGAGCTGGCTTTTATGCACAAGCTTTGAGTGTCACACCGCTTGCCAGTGCAACATCACAATTGCCGCAGCCCTCATCAGCTGTGCGCATGCCGAGATCCCAGGCGGTATAAACATAGCATTCGTATTTCCGAGATGAGGGATTTTCAGCCCCTTGCCACACTGCGAGCGGCACAATTCAAACGAATGGTGATGCCATAAACTTCGGAATCCATGCGGCTAATAGCAGCTGACCGCCAATAGAGGCGACGAATGGTGCCACCAGGGAGTAATGCAAAGCTGTTGAAAAAGGGGCTTGGATTGGAAGGCGCAAGCTGAATCTGATGAGAACGCGGCACTGTATCCTGGAATGCATCACCTGAAAGATCGCTAGCCGAATGGTTCATTGTGCCTATGCCGGGATGTCCTGAAAGCGCCAAAGAGATAACGTGGGGGGATATGGATCGGCGATTGCGTGCTGCCCATCCTCATACTCGTATAACCGCTGAGAAAGGGGCCGCGTCATCGAGGCGATGCAATCTATGCAGAAACAATTGAATGTTCCGACGGCGAAAGGGGCTGGAGGATGCAGCATGTGCCGTTCACGCCTGCACTCCTCCGGCGCTAAGCCAAGTGTTCATCGGAGGCTGGAGTGAGCTGACCCGCACGAACCTGGAGTATTGTGCTCGAAGTGCCGTTGTGGAAATGCCAACGATCCGTAGCAATACCGGTGGTGCTGCTGGTCGAAGACTCACAAGCCCAGCTGGTTCACAGTCATTCTGTCGGATGCCGTCTCGGAATTGCGGCAAGAGCGAGGCGCTTTCGATGGCTGGCTATAACGCTAGGCTGCCTTGCGTGCCGCTATGATCCTCATTTCGGCCTCACCATGTCCGTAGTTCCATTGCGCCTCCTGGCGATCCAGGGCCTTCGTGTCATAGATTAATTTCCTAATTGGATATGGTTGCGGCCCGCACGAATCCACATGATGAGCTGCGCCTGGCCTCGTGGCTTATGTTGCCAGAAAAAATGAAGAGGTCATCGGATACGCCGGCACACTGCAGAGGGTGAACGGTGAACCGGTACGCGGCAAAGTAACCCGGGTGGCTGAGAGGTCAAACAAAGGCCTGACAAAGAGCGCATGAAGGAGGCGATCGCAGTGGACTAACGCGGCACATGCAGCGAGTGCCACCAGGCGAGAGAGAGGAGCAGGATTCCGTGCCACGACGCTCTCCGCTCTCAATGATACCAACTCTCAGCGAGGTTCTGTGCAGTCCAGAGATACAGAGAAAAGAGCTGGGAAACCGGTAGGCTAAGTGGCGTAGGAATGAGCGTGGAGTGATTTTGAGAGAGTTGATAGCGTCCGAGTGAGGCATGGCGATTTGATGCACGGGTAAGAGGTCAAGCGAGGCGGATTGCATAACGCCATGGAAAATGGAGCGCGGCAGCTGAAGCTGACGAGTGGAGCTGGGCCGAGCTTTGGAGAGGAGGGGGACAAGGAAGAAGGAAGGGACGCGGGAACATGGTGTGAGGAAGATGGGATTTTAAGAGAGAATAAATGCACCAGAACGGGAGGCAGACGGTGTCGGAGAAACTACGGGGCGGCCGCCGAAAATGGAGGCAGGTGTCCCGCTAAACCTAAACAGGGGCGCCCCAGGACAGAGTTTACTGTAGATTCAGCTTCGCCCACGCAGGCGCGACACGGGTTGCATGGTGACGCAGTTTTTTTCACAACAACACATGTCGCAAAACAACTCGTTTTGCAGCACACATCGAGTTTACCTGTACTTTCGTGGGACACGTGTATTACACAAAACGATTTCTACACTACATACAGTACACGGTTCTCGCCTTCCAAACAATGGAAAATTTATTTTTTTAAACAGCAATGGTGTCGGCGAGTGCTTCCTCATCCCTAATGTCATAACTGCTGCCTGTTTGTGCTTCCGAATCCGGAGCGAAAGGAACCCGTTTCGCTCTGTACCCGCTGTAGGATTCTACCCAGTGGGTTGCGATCAACCGATAGGTGCGGGGAAGAACTTCCACAAAGGATGGTGGGAATTGCCATGGCCAGTACGACTTGCTTTGTGACCCTTTGGTTCCGTATGCGTTATTGAATGCTTCGAAAAAGGCTTGACAACCTAGACAGGAGAGCTTCGAAACACCGACATAGGTGTATGCTTTGGGAGTGCCGGGATTTTCAGCTTCGGTTTTAAAGATATGAGTCAGAATTTTGATCTCACAGTGGACGACGATGTCTCGCTTGATGGCATTTCGATTTCTCGCCAAGTACTCCGTATCCTCTTTAGCTTTCTTTATGTCGATGACAAAGTCCCCCTGCGTACGTTCTTTGTTGGCATTTCTAAAACGCAACGCATTCTCAAGAATGGTTTTCCATTGCTTTGAAGTTTGTGGAACAGTGGCGACTTTCGATTGCTGGGCGGGTAGAGCATTGACCTTAAATTTATATGCAGAGATATGCCTGCACTGCGGCGAGTTTGCTGCCTTTAGGAGAACGTGGATATCGTTCGCGAACGACTCAATCTTGCGTAGGCATGACACGTATTCAAAGAAGTTTTGGGTTCGCTTCATGTCTTCACCACCAAATCCCCCAGCCTTGAAGAATTTGTCGATAGCAATTTTTGCGGACGCCAGAGATGCCCATAAAAGCTTCCATTCATTCTCATTGTCAAGGTCAGGCTTCCCGACTATCGGTTTCTCTTCACGAGTGTAACGATTTTCAATCGTATTTACGCGCTTTCGGACCAATTGAAAAGGGTGTGATCGGTCCATCTTGTCAATGCTGATGGTGGAGAAACGGGAAAACTTTTCGTTTATCCGCTTCTGGAGCTTGGCGAACGAAAATGTGAGGCAGAGCTTTTGAAACTTGGCTCTCAATTCATCGGATTCGGGAGGGAGGTGAGATGGCGTAGTACTTTGAGAATCAAGTCCGTGAACGTTGTGACATGAGGTGGATATCTGCCTTAGAAGTTTTTCGATGCTATAATAAGCTCGATCGATTGGGCTTTGTTATCTTACACGTAACGCGGTCGCAATAACTTCGTGATTCGTTTCGGACACGCAAAGATTAGCGATGGAGTCGAGTACCTTTGATAAACGCCAAATTTCCCGAGTCGGAGAGAAGCCTGGTTGATGGAGTTCATCGACATGCGACGCCTCTTTCTGCTCAATTTTGGTGATAGCGGCGATAAGCTCCTGTACATCTGACGGCTTCGGTGTAAAAGGCGGCATCTCTGCTTTTTCCATCTGCTGTTGTGTCTGTGGACGAGTTGCCACAAACTTTGGACAGCCGATCTGAGCTACCATGGCTCCGTCACTCAGCGCCAAGAATGATCAAAATAATGACTCGAACAACAACAAAACTTGGGCTGTTCTAAACCAAAACCCCGCATACTTGGTCTAAATATTTAGACTCCATCACATTAGCATGTAGGCTACGGCCAACCGACTTTTGGTATTGCATACACCAAACTCTCCACTATTCATGCACGCTACTCCTCTTCCGTAAGCGTGGATAGACATCCAGCATCCACTTAAGGAAGGTCATGATATCCTCTTTGGTAGATTGCACGAGGAGGGTAAACCTATCTTCGCCGAGAAAAGCACAGTGTCAAGATGTATAGTTAGCCATGCACCGTTATTGGCAGACCAATGCAAGTCAGTCTCGTACCGTCTCCATTTTTTTCATCACCCTCCAGATGTTCTCCTTTGTAGAGTCTGCGTTGTTCTTTTTTAACTGTTCCACTGGCGTGAGAATTACTTAGGTACTTAAATCAACTTGTAGTCCGTCTACATTCTGTACTTCCTACCCGCTCTCCAGCCTACTATCTAACTCCCCGCTATTATCAAGCTCCTGCCCTCTATCCAGCTCCTGCTCACCATCCAGCTCCTGTTTACTATCCACCGCCTGCCCGCTTTCTACCTCCTACCTGTTCTCTACCTCCCGTCCGCTATCGCTGTGCTTGGGCTTCCCTTCTCTTCCCGCTTGATTGTGCTTGTGGAGGTGGCGCGCGTGGAGGCTCGTCGAGGAAGGTAAGCTTGTCAAGGAAGGTCGTGGCAGTGCTTCTCGCTGTCAAGGCTGGTGCCGTCAAGGGGGGTTCTGGGTTCTTGCCATCAAGGTGTGTACCATCAAGGCGGGTTCTTGAAGCAGGCCAAAGGCGCATCAACCTCGCTTCGGGTCCAGATTCTGTTCATGGCCGTTGTGGCCAGCAGAGCCGTCACGGGAGCTTGTGGTTCTGGGTCTGTCGGTGCCTCGCGGCAGGTCAGGACTGGATTCGCTCCGTGCTTAGCAAGGTTAGATCTGGGTTCGCTCCATACCCAGCAGGCAAGCTAGATCTTGGCTCGTAGAGTAGTATTATGATGGAGGCTTGTAGGCGTGCGGGCATGGAGGTATGGAGGCGCGTAGGCGTGTAGGCGTATAGGCATGGAGGTCTGGAGGGCATGAAGGCATGGAGGCACGGAGGCGTGGAAACATGGAGATATGGAGGCGTGCAGGCGTGGATGCCCACGTGCAGGTGTGCAGGCATGGAGGCATGGAGGTCCGGGAGGTATGGAATAGAGGCGTGTGGGCGTGCGGGCATGGAGGTGTGTATCAGTCGGCCACTAGAGCTCTCGGGTCAATGCTGTCCAATCTAAAGTTTCGTCGGGCCTCATGGTGACCCTGTTCATCCATCTCGGACAAGCAGCTCTGCTTAATACGCCGCTTCTTGTCTTCAAATTGCTCTGCGGGGGTCATGGTGCCTGGCGTGGTAGGTAGAGGTGGAGGACTGGTGAGGCCACTCGTCAGAGAGTCATGTTGTTCGAACATCGTTGAAGCACTTTACTGAGGCACTGAAGGTGCTGGTGCAGCACGCTCTCAGCCTCCTTATGTCCGGCCCTCTCTAGCCGTTCCTCGATGTCGGGCCAGTTGCGGCTAGAGACGATCCACGATCTTGTGATGCTATAGTTGAGTGGATCATGAGGCCAATGATTGGACCAAGGGTTTTTTTCTGGCGGTCGTGATCGGAAGGTGTTCACGGTCCACGGGCCCAAGGCAGAGCATTTGTTGTTGCGATCGATACACCATTCTTTGGAGGAAACCATGCAGTGCCCCGACTGCGCCGTGTGGTTTGGACGAAATGAGGAGGGTCAATCAGTCACCAGCGAGGCTTATCATCAGCAGGCGGGAGGGAGACGCAGAAGGTTGCCCATTACGCTCGTCGATTGGCCCAGACTTTGTTCGAAGGAGTACGGCGTCCCTTCATATTGTTCGACAAATTGTGTTTTTTTGAAACGAAATTGGTTTGAAGCGATTCCCAAAGCCTTCCCAAATAGCCGTATTTTTTCCGAAAAAGTCACTATTCTGATAGAAGATTTTTCTTGCGCTTTCGAGATCTCAGGTTTCGAAAAATCTCGAATTGCATAGATGCGCCCCGTTTGGGTTTAGCGGCAAACCCTGGTGTTTTTTTTGCCACTTCTTTGTCGCGAACAATCCAACCACCTTCATCTACAACAAAGCTTTTCAACTCTTCATCCGACAAAGCTTTTTCATCACTCTTCATCTCGAACAAAGCTTTTTCATCACTCTTCATCTTCAACAAAGGTTCTCACCACTCCAACAAAAGCTTTTCATCACTCTTCATCTTTCCAACAAGCTATTCTTACCTCCCCATCTTAGAATTCTGACCCTAATATCGTCTACTGGTTGGCCGTTGCGCCTTCTCTTTCCACTCACTTGCCCTCTGCCGCCACTTCTACGCCCGCCTCCTACGCCTGCTCGCTTCTACTCTCCGTCTCTCCTTTCCACTTCGCTTGTTACGCCTACGTCCGGCTATCAAGCGCCATGGAATCTTCTCCAGAACATGACAAGCAGGGCAGCTACAAAGAGAAAGCCGCAATCAAGTGGAATGTAAACGACCTGCTTGCATGGATCAAAGACCAGCGACCGAACCTACTCTGTAATGTCAAAAGTGAGAAACTCAGAAAGGCAGATGTCACCGGGGAGGTTTTCTTGAGTTGTGCTGGTGACAGGGATTTCTTCGAAAATCATTGCATGCTACCTCCCGGGACAGCCGTGATACTCGCGAAACTGTCGGAGGAGCTCGCGGAAAGGGAGACCGCCGGTATAAAGAGTAAGTTACTTATCATGCACACCACGTAGACAGCAAGCTAACAACGTCACAGGAAAAAGACAACAGACCGAAGATGTGGACATGTCCGACACTGCCGATATGAAGAGTAAGTTACCATCTTTCATACCATGCACACCACGTAGACAGCAAGCTAACAACCCCACAGGCCCGAGAAAAGTAGAACAAGCTTTCAAGGCCGGAATCAAGTACAAGCCCCCACGTCCTCTTCTGAATTCGAGCGGTGTGGACTGGGTATTTCAGCCACACCAGGATCTATACAAGACAATTGTACCGAACCTTCTCCTACACTACAGCCAGTACAAGAAACATAAAGTTGACAAGACATACGCTCCCATGTATTTCTATCTGGGGGGTGCCGGAACTGGAAAGTCGAGACATGGCTCAGAATTCGCCTCTTCGCTCCAAGAAGCAATCAAGCTCCGCACTAAATATCGCCACTACGGTGAGCTTGCGCAGAGATTGAAAACAGCCTTTGTGTTTCATGTTTCCTTTGAGAACGGGTCATCCTTGACAGATAAAGAAAAGAGTGACCCGTGGAATGCGATTGGTGTTAGAATGCTAGCACAGCTACTTGGCCAACCTGTTCGTTATGTCCGCAGCCGATACCTCGCGGAACCTGATGTCATTTTCCAACTCGTTGCGACGGCGGAAGAAGTTGACCTATACGACAAATTCACCGGAATTTTGGTTGTTGACGGAATTCAAAATGCCTTCCCGACGACCAATGACGGGAAGAAAAAAGACAGTAATTTGTATGGATTCCTGAACCAAATTGGTGATTTAGGTTTAATGTCACGAGAAGAGGGAGATCCGAGTATTCCGAGACAAACAGCCTTCATCATGACCTGCGTCACTGCGACCTACTTTGGGCCTGCAAATCATTTTTTGGCCGGAAGCAGCCGCAAGCGCGTATATCTACCTCTCAACCGGTTAGATGCGCCAACTTGGCAGGATGGCAACTCGCAAGTCCTCGACAACAATCGCGGAACCCGTCTTCTCGTGAAAGACGTTGGTGGGCACGCGCGGGCGATAGAAGTAATCGCCGACGAGCTGGCTGAGTATCAAGATGGAACTCATCCTAGTATCACCGAATTGGCTCATGCTGTCTACACCGAATTGAGGCGCCGCTATAAAGATGCCATCTCCGTGATGAGACACCACCTCCTCCCTGTCGTACAATGTATCCTCTCTAGACAACCAATTTGTCTCCTACATTCGATCCCTGGGTCGAACTTGAAGTGGGAGCATGTCATCGCGCCTGGGCTTCTCTGGTTTGAAAGAATTGAGACAGATTCCGATTCCGATTCCGATTA
>Ga0335075_10013018_pt1 | contig 12542 bp, 14 predicted proteins | sample Lox_Sample_24_FD_206723 | JGI IMG/M metagenome (GOLD analysis project Ga0335075, IMG submission 206723) | Soil microbial communities from Loxahatchee National Wildlife Refuge, Florida, United States - Lox_Sample_2.4 | ecosystem: Environmental > Terrestrial > Soil > Wetlands | place: USA... | reverse complement strand
TATCCAGCGGAACCCGCTGCTGGCTCACACCGGCCAGTGCACTCGATACCGCTGCCGTTGCATTCTGAATCTGGGTGGAAGTGCCGGTCTGCAGTGCGTTAATCAGGCCGGTGAGGGCGCCGATCACGTTGGTTCCGGATGTGAATATCTGGTCTCCAGGAAGATTGCCGGAAACCTGGAGAGAGTCGCCAACCTGCACGTTGTTTACATTACCGTTTCCAACGTAGGCGTAAGAGTTGGCAACCTGCGAACCGGAAACCGCTGTGATGGCGCCGAGGACGGGATCGTTGGAAGCAACTACGATTCCCTGGCTCGAGCCTGAAGTGAACACCAATTGGTTATTCGCGTTAAGAGTGGCTGTGGTGCCTGCAGAGAGCGTCCCGTTGGCCGCGGCATTGGCAACTGCTGCAGAAAGATCGGAGATGGTTTCTCCGGGGGTCACCGTGAAGATGAAGGTTTTTCCTGTGGTCGCATCGGTGACAGTCGTTATGGATCCTGGGGTTAGGGGTTGGGTCGCAGTGAGCGGAGGCTGTACGGTTGCTGCTGTGGTATACGCGGTTGCCGCCTCAACGACGGGCGCCGTGCTGGTGTCGGAGCCGCCGAATACATATGCACCCTGATATGACGTATTCGCCTGGGCAACCACATTATTCAAAACACCCTGCACCTGGTTTGCGATTGCCTGCCGGTCCGACGTGGATGCGGTTCCGGTGCCACCTTGATATCCCAGGCTGATGGCTGTGTTAAGAGACGTCACAACGGAACCGAGCGCCGAGTCCGCGGTTTGCAGTTGAGAAGTCAGAGCGGTGATGTTCTTGGTGTACTGGTCCACGTTTGCTGAGGCGGCAAGCGAGGTGACGTAATTGGCGGCAGCAGCAGGGTCATCCGAAGGCTGGTTGACCCGCAAGCCGGTGGAGACCTGTTTCAGGGCGGCGGCGAGAGTCTGCTCACTCTGCTGGATGCTGTATTCCGCATCGGGTACCAAGTCGGCAACTCGCACTATGCACCTCCCTGAACAGGGTCTCGCCCCTGGTTAACTACTCGGCCGCTGCAGTTCCCATAAGCATGGTCGTCTGGAAAAGCGCCTGAATCGTAGTGACGACGCGGGCCGCCGCCTCGTAGGCTGTTTGATAGGTGATCAGATTGGTGGATTCTTCATCGATGGAGACGCTGGAGACGGAGCTGAGCTGATCATTCAACTGTTGCAGGCTCGCGGCCGTTGCAGTTGATTCTGCCTGAGCATTGTCTGCCAGGCTACCAACCTGGTAAACCACCGAGGCATATGCGTCTTCGGGTGTCTGGCCTAAGGGAAGCGGATCGTTTTGGATGGCTGCAAAAGTGGCCAGATTCCCGTCACTTCCAGAAGTTCCGTCGGAGCTGGCAGCGATGCCGGCCGGGTTAGTCAGGGCTACGCTAATCGATGCGGCCGAACCTGCAACTGTAGTGGGCACATTGAAGAAGTTCTTTCCTGCCGCACCATTCTCATCGAAGCCCGCCGCCTGCGCGTTGTTGAAAGCTGTTCCCAGTTGATTCGCCAGGGTATCGAGTGAGTTCAGGAGCCCAGGAATAGTTTGCTCCTGGGTCTGAAGGGTTCCTCCGAGATCTCCTCCAGTGATTGAGGCAGTGACGTTGCTGCCATTCTGATCGAGGACCTGCAGATCGCCACTGCTGCCGGGTACGGTCTCAAGCGCGTAGTTTTGCGCTCCCACCACCAGCGGCGTTCCGGTGCCGGTGGTGACAGTTATACCCAGAGGCGTCTGGGTCACAGAAACATTCGTGAGGGCTGAAAGGTCGAGCACCAACTGGTCCTGCTGGTCCTGAAGAGTTCCGGTGTCCTGCCCGCTCGCCTCGAGCCCGGCGATCTGCGGGTTCAACACCGCGATCTGCTGGGAAAGGTTGTTGATCTGATTGACGTCCTGGGTGATTTGCGTGTTGAGAGCGGTCTGCTGGCTGGTCAACGTATTGGACGCTGTATTGAACGCTGTAGCGAGATTTTGCCCTGCTGAAAGCACGGCTTCGCGGGACGAAGAGTTGGTGGGATCGGTGGAGAGAGCGGAGATACTCGAGAACAAGGCAGAAATCTCGGTCCCAATATCCTGAGTCGAAGAGGTGAATGTAGGTTGTATCTGTTGCAGAGTGGCGAGTTGGGCGTTTGCACTGCCCTGGGCCTGGGTTTCCTGTCCGATCCGCGATTGTAGCAATTCGTCGCGTACACTTTGATAGCCCTCCAGGACGGCTCCACTTCCATAATCGAGGTTGCCATCCGGTGTGGGCTGAACCTCCTCGAAAACGGGCAGCTTGCGCGTGTAGCCGGGCGTGTTCGCATTAGAGATGTTGTTGTCCGTTATCTGCAGCGCGCCAGTGTCCGCGTTCAGCGCCTGTGCAGCTATCGAAAGTGCGGAACTCAAAGAGGCCATATCTTACATCTCGCAGGACCAGGTCTGACGCTTCAGCGTGAGCCCGCGAACCTCCTTTGATTCACCGAGATGGTTTCTGCACAAAGAAGAAAGAAGCGCGATGGACCTGCCGGAATGCTTAAGGAGCGCGGCGTATCGAAGGTTGAGCTTACGGATCGCCTCGCTTGCCGCAAGGACCCTTTGGTACGGAGGTTCGTACGAGTTAAGAGGGTCTTTGAGCGCCGGAAAGCCTTCCCTGATGGCATCCGCTAACTGCATCAGGTTGAAGCAGAGCATTTCCTGTTTTGCGACGCTCTCCTGGAACCTGGACAATGCGTTGGCAGCGATCGCATCCATGGCAATCGAGATCTCAAACGCCAGGTCTTGAAGTTGCTGGAGATAGGAGACGGCGAGTTGATCGTGCTCCTGAAGTGGCCGATGATTCATCTTCATCCATGCGCCGCTGCTATTGGTTGCTCACAATCGCGTTGGCGACCCTCGCCGTATCAACGTTGTATTGGCCGCTGCTGACGTTCTGGCGCAGCGTTTCCACGGTCGCCTGCCGGACCTGAGGTGATTGCAGAGCCTGGCTAGCCAAAGATTGGACCGAAGCGCCGTTTGAATGGAACGTAATCCGGTCTTCTGCCGTGCCCTGGGTGCTGGTTGTGCCGGAATTAGATATCCGCGTACCCGCAGGTTCGGGGGGCAGCTGGCTCGTTGCGGAACCATTCAGTTCAATCTTCATCGCACCTTCTCCTCTTGACGGGGATGCTATCGGCGCTTTTTGACAAAGCTTTCAGTCCGTGTTCGTACGCTGCAACAGCCGGCCAGATGTGAGTTCCCCGGGCCAATTTATTTGCGCAGCGCCGGATGCCCGCCGGCAGCATTGGCCTGATGCGCGTCTTCCGCCTTGTGGAGCTGGCGGGCGATCATCCCGGCGATACCAATGCCACCGGCCTTGGTCATCGCCATGCCTAAAGACTGCATGGCAATTCCCTGTAGCTGCTCTTTCCCGGCGTCAGCATCCTCATCGTCATCTCCGCCGGGAAGGGAAGCAAAGGTCTGCTCCGCTTGCTGGAGCCATGTGCTGAGCAGAATAGACTCGAAATCTTTCGCCGACTTTTCGATTTTGCTGTTATCTGCCGCAGCCGAGGCGGCATTTTGAACGATCTTGTCCATCTGCGCGGCGAGTGGTCCGATGACCGGCACGGATGCAGTACCAAACGCTGAACTGTCCGGCATTAGATCACCTCCAGATCCGCCTGCAGACCACCCGCGGCCTTGATCGCCTGAAGAATGGCAATGATGTCGTGGGCGGTTGCCCCAATGGCGTGCAGCCCCTTGATCAATTCCTCCACGTTGGCGCCCTCCTGGAGCTCGATCGATTGCGCCGGCGCTTCGTTCACCGACAGCTGGGTTTCGGTCACCGTCTTCGTCTGCCCATTGGAGAATGGCGGCGGCTGGGACACGAGGTTGACGCTCTGCACGTCGATGGTCAAGCTGCCGTGAATGACAGAAACAGGCGAAAGCCGGACGTCGCCTCCCATCACGATGGTGCCAGTGCGTTCGTTGACAACGACCTTCGCAGGAGAGCGTGCATTGATGGAAAGATTTTGCACCCGGGAAATGAGAATGGGAACGGAGGGAGCACCGCTTGCGGGAACATCGACATCAATACGTTCGCTGTCGATAGCCGCGGCGATAGGCTTGCCGAACTCCTGATTAATGACGTCGGCTATATCGCGGGCCGCGGTGAAGTCGGGATTGAGCAAAAGGAGCGAGAGGGTACGGAAGCGGCTCAAGTCAACAGATACTTCCCGTTCGACAATGGCGCCGTCGGCAATTCGGCCGACGGTAGGGTGGTTGACAGCCCTGAGATTTCCCCCTGCACCCTCGGAATATCCACCAATGACAATGGGACCTTGCGCCTCCGCATAAATCTGTCCATTGGCGGCACGGAGAGCGGTCAGCAGAAGCACACCACCGACGATGCTCTTGGCATCGCCGACAGAGGAGACGGTAACGTCGACCTTCATACCCGGACGCGAAAAGGCAGGCAGATTCGCGGTTACAAATACGGCGGCGACATTTTTCACGACAACGATACTGGGGGCAATTTGCACGCCCATGCGAATGAGCGAATTAGCGAGAGTCTGTACCGTAAAAAAGGTTTGTTGGGTATCGCCGGTGCGAGCCAGGCCAATGACGAGGCCATAACCGACAAGTTGATTTTCACGCACGCCGGCAATCTGGGTTATGTCGCGAAGCAGTACCTTGTGCATGACTTCAGATCCGACGGACGCGGGAGCGGCCAGAGTCCAGATGAGCGCGCACAGGCCGAAGCGGGTTGCGCGGCCGCGGGATCTGCACAGAGCGGCTAGAAATTCAATAACCATAGCACCGCCCTGGTGAGCGCATTCGGCGGCTTCACGCCGTCGGAAATGATTCCCTTGCCTTTCATCTCAATTTCGAGGTTGCTGAGAGCGGTTGAGGGCACGGTGTTGCTGGGACCGATGTCACCCGGACGGATGAGACCCCGTACGATTACATTCTCATGCTGATTGTTCATAAAGATCTGGCGCTCCGCCTCGACCACCAAAGCGCCGCTGGGAAGTACGGCAATCACCTGTCCGGTGAGACTGGTTGAGAAGGTTGTGTTGGAAGCCGTGGCTCCAGATCCCTTGAGCGCTGAGGAGGATTGTGCGGTGAGCAGAGGATTTGTAGAAAAGGGCGTATGGCCCAGAACATTATTGATACTGGAACTGGTGTTAAAAGTTCTCTGGGTGGCGACCGAGCCGGATTGCGCTGCCGTGGTCTGAACGGAAACGAGGATGGTGATCGTGTCGTTCAGGTTGTGAGCTTTGTAGTCGGAATTTATGTCATCCAGCAGACCTTGCGGGGACCATAAGCTGCCGAGCGTGGCCTGTTCGGGTGGCGCCTGGTTCTTTTGCTGCAGGCGAGCGATGTACTCCTGACGCAGTTGCTCGCTCGTCTTTTGATTTGGCTTCGGCAGATGAATGGGTAAAGCCAAAAGTGAAGAACTGGCAAGCATAGCGAGGGATAACGCTCGTCTGGCGACCTTGCCGCAGCGCATGCTAGAAGGCTCCTCGCAAAAGATTCGCGTTCACGATTTCGGCATAATAGATCTGCTTATGGTCCCGACTGGCGACGCGGATCCAATGTCCAGCCATGCCGTTCTGAAGACTGATGACCGACACCTCGATGTGAGAACGGTTGTCGTCCATAACCAAGGTGGCTCGGGTGCCGGCAGGCATGGTGAACTGAGCACGCTGGGGATTTACGGCCACTCGTGATGGCTTCGACGCGCTGGTAACAGCGGCGGGTTCCAGGCCCCTCACCAGGGCATAGAAAGGCAAGCAGTCGCCCGGCTGACGACAGGCGAGCCTGACTAATGCCCGGGCTGTCGGATGCGGGATAAGCCGGCTTTGAACGGCTGGCTGAATTGCCACGATATCGAGAGCCGGAGAGGGCACGGACGCAACCACTCTCGCCGGCAGAGTAACCTGACCCGCGTCGATGTTCCTGCCCGTTTCCTGGAGAGCATGAGCAACCTGCGCTGGAGTGAGCACAAACCGATCCTGCAACTGGGCGCGTCCCAACCCTGGCATACTCAGCGCCGCAAAGAGAAGAAGCGGTATTCGTTTGGCCCTCATAGTTCCTTTCCGCTGCAACGTAAGAGCTCAACCCAAGATCGTCATCCGTCGGGAGCTAAACAGACTGCGGAAAAACTCGCGATCGGAAAACGTTTCACAGTTGCCAAAGTGTCTGCGTGAGAGCTCGACTTTGTAGCAGGCACGACTTTTAGTCGTGCCGCCAGTGCTTGAGAATAGTTTGGGCTTTAGCCCGTGAGGCCCTGTTCGTTGTCACAATTCTTGAGTTCTCACGCAGACTCTAAAGCGCGAAATACCTTCCAAACACCTGCGGCCCGACTAAAAGCCGGGCCTTGATACAAATCAAGTGGCCAGTTGATTCAATTGCTGCAACATCTCGTCCGCGGCCTTTACCACGCGCGAGTTAGATTCATAGGAGCGCTGGGCCAGAATCATGGCGACAAATTGATTGACGACGCTCACGTTCGATTGCTCCAACATGCCCTGCTGCAAAGTTCCCAGGCCGTCAGAGCCACCAGGAGTACCGATCACAGGTTGACCAGACGCGGTGGTCTGCAAGTACAGGTTGTCTCCAATGCTGTTCAGGCCGCCCGGATTGACAAACAACGCGGTCTGGATCGCGCCTACCTGGTTGGCGGCGGTTTGCCCGGGCTCCGTCACACTCACAGTGCCATCACTACCAACAGTAATGCTGGTTGCGTCGGGAGGGATGGTTATCGCCGGCTGTAGCGGGTTGCCGTCCGCAGTGACCAAGGCGCCCTGTGAGTCGGGATGGAAAGAACCGTCACGGGTATAAGCTATCTGCCCGCTGGGCAGCAGGATTTGAAAGAAACCCTGGCCTTGAATAGCCAGATCGAGAGGGTTATTTGTAGTGGTGAAATCGCCCTGGGTCTGCATGATTTCAGTTTCTGAAGGCCGCGTACCCAGCCCCAATTGCAGTCCAGCCGCTACCGTGGTTTGCTGTGTCGCAGCAGCTCCCGGCATGATCTCATTCTGATAGAGAAGATCGGTAAAGTTGACCTGACGCTGCTGAAAGCCGGTGGTGTTCGCATTGGCAAGATTATTGGCTATGTTGTCCAGATTCAGCTGTTGTGCGCTCATCCCGCTGGCGCCGGTGTATAGGGCACGAAACATATGGCGATTCCTTTCGCAACTGACTTAGATACGATCCGGGTCAGAATCTAGCTGATGCGCGGCAAGTCCTGCGCTGCCGTCTTGTCTAATTCGGAATTGAACAGGGTGAGTACGTGGCGCATTGTCTCTGCATCGCGTTGCGCACCCACTAACTCAATTACGCTGGTGACCGGATTGACATTCGAGCTCTCGAGCATTCCCTGACGCACCTGCGAGTTCCTGGCTGGAGTCGCCGCGCTCACCGGAGCGCTGTAATAGTTGCCGCCGGCACTCTGTATCTGAACGGTGGGAGCAAATTCGACGAGCTTCAGCCGCCCTGAAATGGCTCCGTTGACGGAGATGGTTCCATCCGTGCTGATCGAAACCGGCGCTCCGATCAAAGTGATCGGGCGATTATTTTCACCGAGAACAGGATCGCCTGATGCAGTGATCAATTGGGACTGAGGCGAAACGTGGAGACTCCCGCCCCGAGTGTATTCGGGGCCATCTGCGGTCTGTACTACCAGGTAACCAGGACCCTCCATGGCCAGATCGAGATCATTGCCTGTCCTCACCAAAGGTCCCTGCGAGGTATCCAGTTGCGTGCCACTCAACACGCCGTAGTCATTGGCATCCTGGTTGAGAACAGAAAGAGGAGAATCAGCGGTAGCGACGAGAAGGGAGCTGAAGATGTTATGGCTGGCACGAAATCCGCTCGTGCTCACATTCGCCAGATTGTTGGCAATCGTATCCAGAGATTGGGTTCGAGCCATCAGGCCAGTGCATGCAGCATAGTATCCACTGTTCATCGTGTGCCCTCGGCGAGAAGACATGCACGCCGGATGCCAACCGTCTGCGCCAGTATCTCCTTTGTTTGCGAGAAAAGACGGGCCGTTTTCTATCCAGAGGCCGGCACATATGAGAACTCAATGAGAAATAGGTGAGACGGGACACTCTTTCCGGGCGCCGGCAAGCTTGTGCGCTTCGCTGAGAATGAACCTCCAAGGCGAGGAATTTACTCCCTCGTGCATGCTGCGAAGAGCCGACAAAACAAAGAACGGGAGCGAGCCTTCCATCGACAGCGACGCCGCTGATTTCCTGACGCCGTGTACCCAGCCGAGGACACCAGGTATGTCTTCTATCTCATGCAGCAGGCCGATCAGGTATGCGTCTTCGGGCGAAACGCCTTCCATGGACTCGGCGACCAGCTGTGCATATTGCGCCACCAGCCGGCTATGGTTCCAGAGCGCGGTGATAGCCGCGTGCTCGGGCTCCCCGGCAAACGTATGAGCCGAGATCGCCTCAAACCAAGTGCTCGCATCGAGGCTGGCCAAACAATCACCCATTCGGCTGGGGTGCTCTGACGCTCCCTCGAATTCTCTTCCGACGAGACGCAGAATCTGGATGGTGGCTCCGACGTCACTCAAAATCAGATCTGAAACGCGCCGCAAATCGATACAAGGTTCGTCGAGGAGCATTTCCAGGCCAAGAACCGTAGCCGACATGACCGGAACAATATCGAGAAACTCACCACTGCACGGTGATAACTGTCTTTGTTCCAGGAAAGCGGCGCGACGCCAGACAGAAGAGGGTAACCAGCTATGAGCGGCCGCCGGTACCACGGCTTGATTCAGCATTCTTACTCACCTGAGTCCCTATCGGCAGATTGCCCGAATTTTTCCAAGGGACAGAGGAGATCTGATGCCGCAGCAGCTAGCGAGCTCTAAAAAGTAAGTCCATTTTCGCAAGTTCCGAGCTCAGACGTGCCCACAGGTAATCCTTTCCCATTTCCATACAGGCTTCATCGGCCTCCATTTCCAGTCCATGTGAGCAAAGAACGCCCGCGATCTCTGCAGCCGAGTGCGTATTTTCGAGATGCAGCTCCTTTGCCGTTGCCTCGCTCGGCACAGCCATGTGTTCGAGGTGTTGCATCTGAATCTGGAAGTCGCGCGGCGTCACAAAGCAGGGCTTGGTCTGGCATTCCATCATTCGCTCGACAGCATAGAGCAACTCGTATTCGACACTGTGAAGGAATGCGACCAAAAGCAGATTCGTGGCCGCGACATGGTGGACGGGGATAATGGAATAGAGACGGCTCAAAGTAAGAGGGATACGGATCTTGATGGGAGCCGGATATTTTGGCACGGTGAAGACCGGACATCCCCAATCGGCGGCGCGGATGGCGGTCACCTGTTTTTCAGTCACGACACCATTACGCACGAGCATCTCGCCCATTTCAACACCCGTTTCCCTTTGCGCATCCGTCGCTTTCTTCAACTGATCGACGGTTAGCAAGCCGCGGCTGATCAGACTCAGCCCAAGGGGCATACGGGGAACATGACCGGCATGGTCCGTGCCTGCTTTAAGGATCCGGCTGACCTCCTGCTCAGCAGCCGCGGTAAAACAACGCGCGCTGCAATACCAGGACTCCCGCAGCCTGATACCTGTCTTGCGGTTCGATACTCGTCGCAATGGTAGTATCGTGTGGCAGGCCCCACACCGATAGGTATCAACCTTGAAACCAGCCGCCCAAGCCGGCATTGGGATCGAAGAAATCAGCTTCATGCTTGCTCTGCTCCTCTCTGCTAATCCGCTCGCCTGTTTCCAATCCATGGCATGGTACGAATTTCAGCGCCTCAGTTGAGATGAAACCGGCTGGGGTACCTCCGTCACTCGAAGGCCATAATTTCCATCAATGACCACGGCTTCTCCCCTGGCGATTACCTTGCCTTCCAGGAGCAGCTCAACCGGTTCCTCTACTTGCCGGTCGAGCTCAATGACAGATCCACTGGTCAGTTCCAGGACTTCGCGCAGAGCCAATTGCCGCTGCCCAAAGCGCAAAGTCACACTGAGCTCGACGTCCATCACGAGGTCGAAGTTGACCGCTTCGGGCGGTGTGACTATCTCCTTAACCGCTGCCTCTCGCTTGGGGTCCGTTGCATCGCCGGCCTCGGAGTGACGCCCGAGCGACTCATCGAGCGAGCGGCTCACAGACATTTTGACCGAGACACGGTTTCCCCCTTCATCGCCGGCTGTCATCTCGGTACTGCCGCCAACATCCGGCAACGGGCCGGAGGTTAATGCGGTCTGCATGGTGAACGAGCCATACAGGGACGTGGCGGAGGCGGTGAACGCCGCGATGGCGGCTTCCAGTACCTTCAGCAGAGCCTGGGATTGCTCGGGGCCGAATTCCGCGGCAGCCTGGTGGAGGCAGCTCGATGCCAGCTTGGTGGCTTCGCGGCGGCCGAACCGCAGAAGACACTCTCCCGAAAGGTTGCCGTCGAGACTAAGCTTCACGCCTACTGGCTCAGATTCATCTGCCGTTGGCTCAGCATCGGGTACAGCGGAAACCAGCCAGGGGGACCCCGTGGCCTGAGTGATTGCCGCCACGAACGCGTCGAAGAAGGCGCGGGAAAATGCCTCGTGAGCGTTCCCGGCTGATTGGCTGGTAGTCATGCTATTCCTTCGCGGTCAAGGTCTCTTGCGAGCGGCCCAAGAGTTGTGCTGCCTTCATCGATCCATTTCGAACCGGCACGGCCTCAAAAAGGTCTACCCCTTCGACCGTAAGCCGGCCGGGATATTTTACCGGCGCTTTCATCTTCAGAATCGAGCCCGGTTTGAGATCGACCAGGTCTTTCACTAACACCCGCATGTTTGTAACATCCGCTGACACTGTAAAGTCGCAATCGAGAATGCGTTCGCGGAGGCTCGGGCTGGGGAGATGCCGAAGCAGCGACGACTTCTTGGATTGCGCCGCTTTCAGATGCCGCAGCAGGAAGCCGACAAACGAAGTGGGCAGCACAATTTTGAAAGGACCGGTGGTGCCGCCAATGGTCATCTCGAACAGCAGCAGCACCAACTTTTCGTTGGCAGCAAAGACCTGCGCGATCATCGGCGGTTTGATGGCCCTGCCCGGCGCCAGGGAAAGATTGAGGGCGCGCCAGGCCCGTTCCACCTCTTTCACAATAAGGCCGGTAATACTCTCCATAATTTCTTCATCAATTTCCGTTAACTCACGCGTCTCATCCGATGCGGTTGTCCCCGTACCACCCAGCAGAAGATCGATGATCGGAAAAATCAGCCGAATGTCCATCTCTATGAGGAAGTTGCTCTCCATCACGTTGAGCGCAGACGGCAGGAGGTATATGTTCGGGGCCAGGCTACCGATGTAGTCGTGAAGCGCCTGCTGCTCCAGCGAGAGCAGGCGCAATCGGGTCGAGGCGCCCAGGTAGACATCGAGCGCGTTGGTGGTGTTGACTGCGAATTTTTCGTGCAAGGCTGTCAGGGCACGGGCGTTCTCGTTTGACAAGCGCCCAGCGTAGCGAAAGTTGCAGGAATGGATGCTACGGGTCCTCGGCGGCCCGGCCGATTTCGTCGCCGTCATTGGTTCCTCTATCACCGGCGCTGCGGTCATGACTGGATCTTCACCTGCGAACGATTCGTACCTTGGAGCAGCGCATGGCCATCATCTACTGGCGCATGTTGAAGATGCGCGAGCGATACGCGCAACTTGAGCATCGCGGCGGCATGGATTTGAGAAACCCGGGAGACTGCGATGCCCACGACTTCAGCCACTTCTTTCATGGTCAGTTCCTCGTAGTAATACAGGGAGAGGATCAATCGTTCCCGTTCTGACAATCGGGATAAGGCTGCTGCCAGCTCCTCTTTCATTTCGCTTCGCAGGCAGAGCTCAAGTGGATTGTTTCCCTCCTGGTCGGGGGCGGACTCGATCAGATCGAATGACTCAGCGTTCCCGCCCGAGGCAGAAACCTTGGCCAGTTGCCCAACAATACATAAGCCATCCAGCTGAGCCAGGATATTCTGTAGCTCCTCCACGCGCATTTTGAGGTCGACGGCTATCTCTTCCTCCGATGGATATCTTCCCAGCCGCGACTCGAGCCTGGCGGTCGATGAGGCAATCTCACGTCCCTTGCGGCGCAATGTGCGCGAACCCCAGTCGAGCTTGCGCAGGCTGTCAAGAATCGCGCCCCGGATTCGGTGTTTGGCGAAGGTTGAGAACTGCGCGTCTTTTTTGCTGTCGTAGTTTCGGCACGCATCGAGCAGGCCGATCACACCAGCCTGAACCAGATCTTCCATTTCCACGTGTTTGGGCAAGCGCTCACGGATTCTCGCTGCGACATAGTAGACCTGTGGCAACTCGCGGAGCACAAGCTCGTTGCGCTCGTCCATTTCCTCTCCGCTTGCCCGATAGGCGTTTTCTGGACTCGTCATTGAGTCACTCTCTTACGACGTTTTAGTCTCGCTCTACAAGTTATGATTCCATTTCGGGTTGCAGCCCCACTCAACGAAGAACTCCTACAGATTGCACTGGCGTCAAAGGAGGAATTTCCCCAGGTGAAATGACCACAATTCTGGGAATGAATGGCTCCAGCAGGCGGCG
>Ga0335075_10013017_pt1 | contig 12542 bp, 10 predicted proteins | sample Lox_Sample_24_FD_206723 | JGI IMG/M metagenome (GOLD analysis project Ga0335075, IMG submission 206723) | Soil microbial communities from Loxahatchee National Wildlife Refuge, Florida, United States - Lox_Sample_2.4 | ecosystem: Environmental > Terrestrial > Soil > Wetlands | place: USA... | reverse complement strand
TCCAGTCGCGACTTTAGCAATTCGGGATCGATCTGCAGCGGTCGAAGCAACCGGAGCATCAGGAGGAGCTGCGCAAGTTTCAGGACGAAGAAGATCAGAAGCGGAACGCCGAATATCAGAACCACCGCGGTGGCAATAACAGAGATGTGTTGTGCCACCTTATCCAACTGACGCGCGAAAACAAAACCACAGCCGATGTATGCGCTAGCCCAAAGGGAGGCCCCGCCGGCATCGTGTACCAGGAAAGCGGCTCGTGAGGCGCCGAACATCCCTGCTAACGGAGGACAAATGCCATCAAGGCCAGGTACAAATTTGGCAATCAGCAGAAGCCGGAGACCTCTCTTCGCAAAGACTTCCTTGCCCCGGCGGATGCAGAAGCTGGGATCGGAGGTTAACGCACACAGCAATCGCAGCACACGCTTGCCACGAAGACGACCAGCTTCGAACCAGACCAGGTCAGCCAGCACGCATCCCAGCACAGCCACCAGCAAGACTCCCACAAAATTCAGCTTGCCGGCGCCGGCCAACGCACCGCTGGAAAGTAAGAAGAGGAGAGCGGGAACGGGGAGACAGAGCTGGCGCGCGAGCACCGCAATAAACAGAATTCCATCATATTCCCGGAGCGTGCCACATTTTAGGAACAGAAAAGGACCAATAGAGCGCGGGTCGAGATGCCCATTCAAGCGGGCCATTAGAGACAGTCGCGGGCTACGGTTCTAGGCTCAAGTCCATACGAATTGTGGAGGTGGGCAGAGGTCGTGGGTGGAACCGGGGAAAAATGCACCCTCGATTCGGGGCATTTTTGGGCTTAATGGACCCTTATTGGACCCGGATTTCTTGTTCACTTTAGGTCGCCATTTGATTCTAAGTCTTTTAGAATCTGGCGGGGACGACGGGGCTCGAACCCGCGACCTCTGCCGTGACAGAAGTGCATTTTGAAGTAACTCAATGAAAAGATGAGCACCGATGCTCATCCTTCCTGTGCAACTTTGTAACGCTGTCAAACTCTCGTCTCTCTCTTGTCGACAATTGTGCTGTGCATGATTAGGCCGAATTTCGCCACTTTCGTTATCTGCTTGCCATCCTGGAAAAACAAGGCTTTCGCATTGCGACTGAAGAACTGCATACCTCCCAGCACAATTTGAAGGTGCAGGTCCGGCGGTTCCAGGAATACGCTCAGCTTCGCCCAGGCTCAGGGAACGATGGACTTTCTCCGGCGCGCAAACGCTCATGACGACATTCAAGACTCCTGGCAATAGGATGCCTGGCACAGCCGTCGTGAATACTCTTCGATAAAGCTAGCTGTCCTTTTCCAATGGCTTGATGTAGGACCAAAGGCCAATAGACACACACTGTTGAAGGCGGTAACCTTCCCAACCAAAGGACGTTGATGGAACATCGGATCACAATCGTCGACGACGAAGGCGAGGTCCGTAGTGCCCTTCGGCGTTTGTTCAAAGTAGCCGGTATGAAAGCAGAGAGTTACGCATCGGCGGAGGAGTTTCTGGACGCATCTTCCTGCCGTAGTTGTGATTGTCTGATCCTCGATCACGGGCTCCCGGGAATGAGTGGCCTGGAACTACAGAGCCGCCTGGCTACCACCAATCGAAGACTTCCCATCATTTTTGTTTCAGCTCGGGACGATGCGCTCACGCGAGCGCAGGCCATGCAGGCAGGCGCGCTCGCTTTCTTCGGAAAGCCGTTCAGCGACGAGGTTCTTCTGCGAGCTGTTCAAACGGCTCTGCAACTGGCCAGATCCTAACCATGGGGGTGGGAACAATGGTACGAGCGTATTGTTCAAGCAGATCGATGGGGTCCATTGCAGCGACCTTTCACAAGGCGAATGAGTGCCCGCGAGTGGAACCGCCTTCCTTTGGTTGTGTTGTTCGCAGAGAGTACCGTCCATTTGCCAGAAGCGGTCTTCCGCGCCCTCGCCTACTGCCGGGCATTTCGCCTTCGAACAGCGGCTCTGGCCAGTCCATTGCACGACACCCATCGCACGGCGATCTCGATTACTCGGAGGACCCCTCCGCCGCGGATCTTTGGCCACGAGGAAATGTAACACCCGTTGCAGAACAGCATTCGCGGTTCGATGGCTTAAAGGACAGAAGATCGTGGCTCCGCTAAGCGCACAGCTCTTTGCAGACAACTCCACCCTGAACCTGAGAGATGTCGCCCTTTTACAAAGCGACCCTCCTCAGGCATTTCGCGAAAAACTGGCAAGAGTCATCCTGGACGAGATGTATCAGTTCGTAGGTCTGCTCGACGCCAACGGCATGACGCTGGAGATCAACCGCGCTGCTCTGGAAGGTGCCGGAATCGAGCTGAACGAAATTCAGGGCCGGCCGTTCTGGGAAGCACGCTGGTGGCAGGTCTGCAGTGAAACGAGGGAAAAGCAACGCGAGCTGTGTGGAAGAGCGGCACGCGGCGAGTTCATCCGCTGCGACATCGAGATCTACGGACGGTCTGCCGGCGAAGAGACGATCGTAATCGACTTCTCATTGATGCCGGTCCGCGATCAGCTCAACAGAATTGTGTTTCTGCTGGCCGAAGGCCGCAACATTACCGAAAAGAATGCGGCCGAAGCAGAACTGGCGCGGAAGAACCAGGAACTCGAGCGGCTTCTCGACCAAGTCCGCCAACTGGACCAGCTGAAGAGCGACCTGTTCGCGAATGTCAGCCATGAGTTGCGTACTCCTCTCGCGCTCATCCTCGGACCCGCCGAGTCGATGCTCGCTGCCGGCGCGAATCTTACCGAGGTCCAGCAGCGCAATCTGGGCGTGATCCGACACAATGCCGCGACTCTGCTCAAACACGTGAACGACCTGCTCGATCTATCGAAGCTCGACGCCGCCAAGATGACGATGGATTACGTCCACATCGATCTCTCGCGTTTGGTGCGCACCGTGGCGGCGCACTTTGATGCTCTGGCCCCACAGCGGACGATTTCCTACGTGATCGTCACGCCCGACGTAGTTCGGGCGGAGATCGATGCGGAAAAGCTGGAACGGATACTTCTCAATCTGCTCTCCAATGCTTTCAAGTTTACGCCACCCGGCGGACGCATCCGGTGCACGCTTGTGGTCAAAAAAGAAGGCTTCCTTCTGGCCGTGCAGGACAGCGGACCGGGGATTCCGCCCGCAATGCGCGACAAAATCTTCGAACGCTTCCGCCAAGCACAGGGTGGAACTACCCGCGAATTCAGCGGAACAGGCCTGGGGCTGTCCATTACAAGAGATTTCGTGGAACTGCACGGCGGTACGATCGCCATCTCCGACGCGCCCGCCGGAGGAACCCTGGTGCAGGTCGAGATTCCGCTCCGTGCTCCTCGGGGTTCGGTCGTCAGAACCGCAAACGATGCCGAATCGGTGCCCGCAGTCTCGATGATCACAAGCGCAACCGTGGAAGAACTGCGGCGGGATCAGGTGCAGAGCCCGCTGCCTGCTCCGGCGGCGGGAAGTCCTACCGTGCTGGTGGTGGAAGACCATCCGGAGATGCGCCGCCTCATTGCGGAAACATTATCGACCGACTATCGGGTGATCACCGCCTCGGATGGGGTCGAAGGTCTGGCCCAGGCCATCGCTGAGAGGCCCGATCTGGTGGTCACGGATCTCATGATGCCAAAGCTCGGCGGGGATGAGTTTGTGAAGCGTCTGCGCGCGCACCATAGCCTGCCGCAACCGCCAGTGCTGGTGCTGTCCGCCAAGGCGGATGACATGCTGCGCCTCAGGCTGCTGGCGGAGTCGGTGCAGGATTACCTGGTGAAGCCATTCTCGGCCGCCGAACTGCAGGTAAGGGTCCGGAACCTCGTCACGATCAAGCGAACGAAAGATCTTCTTCAGGAAGAACTCGCCAGTCAGGGTGAGGACCTGGCTCTTCTGACACGCGAGCTGATCTTGAGCAAGCGACAGATTGAGGAGAACCTGGAAGCGCAGCGCCAACTCTCCGCTCTGGTGAAAAACAGCCGCGATTTCATCGGCTTCACCTCGCGAGAGGGACGGGCGATCTTCGTCAATGCCGCCGGCAGGGCACTTGTTGGACTGAGCGAAGAAGCGGTCCAGCAAACATCTCCGCTCGACTACGTGATCGATGAAGACCGAGATCTGCTTCTCAGAGGCATGGCAACAGCGACCGAAAGAGGCAATTGGGAGGGCGAGATACGCTTTCGTCATTTCGAATCGGGCGCTGTGATCCCTATGCACCAGACTATCTTCGTCGTCGATCCTGTGGAGAGCGGCGGAAAGATCGGTCTCGCCACCATCAGCCGCGACATCCGGGAACGCAAGCACGTTGAAAAAAGTCTGCGTGAAGCTCATGCGGAGTTGGCCCGTGTCTCTCGGGTTGCTTCCATGGGTGAACTGAGCGCTTCCATCGCACACGAGGTCAATCAGCCGCTGAGCGCGGTCGTTGCCAATGCCAATGCATGCGCCAGGATGCTGGATGCGCAGCCGCTCGATCTGGAGGAGCTTCGCCTGGCCATCAGCGATATAGCGGTCTCCGGCAGAAGAGCCTCGGAGATCATCACGCGCATCCGGAATCAGGTGAAGAAGTCCGATTCCGCCAAACGCAAGCTCGATATCAACGAGGTCATCGTAGAGGTCATTCCGCTGATACGAGGCGAAGTCGACCGGCACCAGGCGAAGCTCGAAACCCACCTCGAACACAATCTTCCCGTGATCCTCGGCGACCGTGTGGAATTACAGCAGGTCTTAATCAACCTCCTGATGAATGGCATGGAGGCAATGACAACGACGATGAGAGGACCACGCGCGCTGACGGTTCGCTCGCAATTGGCGACGACGGGAGAAGTGGTTGTCGCTGTCCGCGATTGCGGAGAAGGGTTTCCGGCCAATCAGATGGGCAAATTGTTCAACAGCTTTTTCACCACGAAGCCGAATGGGATGGGAATGGGCCTGCCCATTAGTCGCTCGATCATCGAGGCCCACGGGGGAAAGTTGTGGGCCACGCTGAACCCCACAGGTGGCGCGACTTTTCAGTTTGCCCTGGCGTCGGCCGCATAGAGGTGCGTATGGAACAGGTACATCCAGTGGTATATATCGTGGATGACGATCTTGCCGTCTGCTCAGCATTGCGACGGTTGATCCGTTCAGTGGGTCTGGAAGCGGAAACGTTCACATCCGCGCGCGACTTTCTCGACGCGAAGCACATCGACCGCCCGGGCTGCCTGGTGCTCGATGTACGCTTGCCGGACCTGAGTGGGCTGAATCTGCAGGAGAAACTCGCGGACGCCAATATCGATCTGCCCATCATCTTCATCACCGGCTTCGGCGACATTCCTATGACGGTGCGGGCGATGAAGGCTGGGGCGCTGGAGTTCCTGACCAAGCCAATAAACGAGCAGCAGTTGCTAGATGCAATGCAGTGCGGTATCGAGAAACATCGAAGGCAGTTGATGAGTCGCGCCGAGATGACGGAAATGCAAACGCGCCACCGATCGCTGACCAACCGCGAACGGCAGGTCTTTCCGTTGGTCGCCAGCGGATACCTTAACAAGCAGATCGCCGCGAAACTCGGTACCAGCGAAAAGACAGTCAAGATTCATCGCGGTCAGGTAATGGTAAAGATGAAAGCCGGTTCCGTGGCCGACCTGGTGCACATGGCCACCATGCTCGGTCTTCCTTCTTCACGGGACACCGCGGCTTAGCGCGCACTCTCCAGGCCCTCGAAGGCAAAGGAGCAGAACATCTTGCCTGCTTGACTAGTTGGGACCGGGCAGACATGTCGAATCCAAATTGGATGCAAGTGGAGGTCGCCCAAGGTTGGTTTCCCATTGACCAGAGACGCAGGACAAAAGGGAAGGTTGTTTGCCCCACAGCACTGGTAAATCGGCACGCAAGTCCCGCACCGGTTCCCCATCATCCTGTTCTCGTATGACTACTGGTGGATAGTTCGACCGAACGTTGTTCGGTAATTTCGATGAAGTAGATTCCAAGCTCGTTTGCAGGAGTCCCCGGACTCTGTCTGCACAACGCTCAAGCCTGCAGGAGCGCAACCGCCAACAAGGAGATATGTCATGAACGAGTACGTTCCGAGTTTCATCTCGAATAGGGGAACAGTACTTCCCCCGATTTTGCGCGATCCGGATCAGCTGCGGAGGGTCGATAATCTGCACGCTGCTCCCGTCGAGGCCGCGGGCATCGCCGGACTGGCCGCCGAGTCCCTTCCCCGCAAATCTCTCGACGTTCTGGTCGCCGATCCTCAGCCAGTGGTGCTGGCAGGAGTGACGGCCCTGCTCGCCAGCCACGAGCGTGTGAGAATTGTCGGCCAGGCACGCAACGGCCGCGAGGCGGTCGACCGATTCTTGGCGACAAAACCGGATGTAGGCATCTTCGAGGTACAAATGCCGCTACTGGGGGGGATAGAGGCGGTGGCCGTGATCCTGCGGCAGGTTCCGGACGCACGCCTGGTGATGTTCACAACCTGCCAGAGTACGGAGGATGTCTATCGCGCCGTGCGCGCGGGCGCCCGGGGGTATGTATTCAAAAACGCGCCCGTGGAGGAACTAATCCAGAGTATCTGCGCGGTCTCCGCGGGAGAGCAATGGATCCCCTCAGCCGTCGGAGCCCAGCTGGCACGTCGCATTGTCGAGCGCGCGCTCACCACGCGCGAGCGCGAGGTGCTGATTGGCATTACCAACGGCAAAAGCAACAAAGAGATAGGCGTGGCGCTGAATATCAGCGAATCCACGGTCAAAGTGCACGTGACCCACATCCTCGAAAAGCTGAGGGCGAGCGGCCGTACGGACGCGATTCGCGTCGCAGTGCAGCGCGGACTGGTGCACTTCGATCTTGCTAGTGCAGCGTGACCGGGAATCCGGCTACGACGATGGTAGGATTTCCACTTCTCCGGAAGCAGGGGTCCTGATGACCGACTTATTTCCGATACTGCGCCCCATCGGCTGCCCGATTGTACAGCGCAGGAAGGCCAGCTAACATCGGCCGTAAATCACGCAAACGGCATGCTGCACGAAGGGTGCCGAGCAGGAGAAATTTCATGACAACAGAAACACTGATACATACGGACCAGAAGATTCAGGCGGATGTAATGGCTGAGCTTCGATGGGATCCGAGTGTTCCCTCCACCGAAATCGGCGTCGCCGTGAAAGATGGCGTCGTTACGCTGACGGGAACTGTCGATACGTATATGAAGAAGTGGAGGGCCGAAGAGGTCGCTCATCGCGTCAACGGAGTGATCGCCGTCGCGAACGAAATCCAGGTGCGCTCGATCGGAGAACGCACGGACTCCGACATCGCGGCGGCTGCGGTTCATGCCCTGAGCTGGAATTCCACCGTTCCACAAGGCAAGGTTCACGTAACGGTGGACAAAGGCTGGATCACTCTCAAGGGCGACGTGGAGTGGCAGTACCAGCGCCAGGAAGCCGAACGCGTGGTACGGCGTCTTCTCGGCGTCAAGGGCGTCAGCAATCTGATCACGGTGAAGCCAGCGGTCACGCCTTCCGATCTGAAGAGGAAGATCGAGGATGCACTGGTGCGCAACGCGCAGGTCGATGCGGAACGGATCACGGTGGAGGTACAGGGGAGCAAGGCGGTCCTGAAAGGCAAAGTTCGCTCATGGGCCGAACGGGAGGAAGCCGAGCGTGTTGCATGGCTGGCTCCCGGGATCACGTCCGTGGATAACCAGATCAGCCTGATCTGAGGCAAAGCGGGGACGAGGCGATCAGTCATTTGTGTGAAGCCGTCGGGGCGCCAGAGAAGCCCGGTGCGACTTTCTGCCTTGGCTCGCAGTCTTCTGCCCTGGTACCGGGTCGCGTGGGAGGGCCGGGGCGAGGAGACGCTTAGTTCGGCGATCACTCACGGCCCAGCAAACGCGAGGTTTCTCATGAGACTTGAACACGTACGCAGGCGGCTTAGGGTTGAGGGAGCCACGGTCCTGTTGTGTCTGGCCGTGTTGCCCTTGCTCTCTGCCGCCGTTACCCGGGAGACAAGTGCAAAGCTCACCGAGTTGCTATGGGATGCGCGGGATGAGGCTGTCCAACTGGCGAGTGACGCAAACCAGATGCAGATGCTGATTCTGAGCGATAGCAACTGGCTGACCCACGACTTGATGTTGCAGAAGGTCCGAGGCCATGTGGACGATATGGCGCTGATCATCAAAAAACTGAACGAAACACAGAAGTCAGGTTCCGATGTACAGCAGCAAGCCGTGGAACAGATGCTTCCGCTGGTCCGCGAGTTATCGGAAAATACGACGGCGGCCATCCACTACCTGAACCAAAATAAGAACCGGCCGCCCTCGGATACCTACAGGCAATACCTGCAGAAGAATGCTGACACGGCCCGTGAATTGTCGTCGATGGTTATGTCGCTGGTCGACTATGAGCAGAGCATGGCAGACATTGCAGAACTGAGGCGCAAGCTGGCCAGCGAATGAGAATCGAGCGGAAGAAGTGGCGAAGGCGTATGCAGGAAGCGGAGGCCCGGTGGCGAATAGCGTGCTGACACTCGCGACTGAGTTCCGCCAGCTGCAGTCTAAATGGCAAACTCTGTCACTCTATGAACGATTCGAGCAGACGGTGGTTGCGGCATTGACCCTGGTGATCGGGCTAATCGTGGTGCTTGCCACATGGCAGTTGCTGGGTGAGACGGCGGGACTCCTCAGGCGAGGCGCGGCTAGGACAGCAGACCCGCAGATCTTTCAGGGTGTCTTCGGCATGGTTCTTACGGTTCTGATTGCGCTTGAATTCAAGCACACGCTACTGGTTGTCAGGCATCATCGCCGCGCCGTGGTCGAGGTCCGCTCCGTGGTTCTCATTGCGCTGCTGGCGCTCGTCCGCCGCTTCATCATTCTGGATGTCTATGAGGCCTCGCCGGGAATTATCGCTGCGCTGGCGGGAGCAACCGTGGCTCTGGGAATTGTCTTCTGGCTCGTCGCCGATCGCTCCGGGCCCGAGATTGACGCCGAGGCTGAGTGAGCCGAACCATCGTTCGGTATCAGGGCCACAGCCGGCGGCACAGCAGGTGCTCGCAGTGGTGCGCAAGGGCGGAGCACTCCGCCATGCGTACCAGGTCGGGCAAAGAGCGCGCCCGCATTTTGTGCATCACCCGAGCTCGGTGGACTTTGACGGTCTTTTCGCTCGTCCCAAGCTGGAAAGCGATCTGCTTGTTCAGTAATCCCTGGACCACGCCTTCCATTACTTCTGCTTCTCTTGGTGTGAGCGATGCGAAACGGGCACGCATCACAGCCATCTCAGCCTGCTGCTGTCGCACAGCGGAACTATGCCGGATCGCCCGGTAGATAGCGCCGAGGAGATCCTGGTCGTGAAACGGTTTGGTAAGGAACTCCACCGCGCCCAATTTCATCGCGTGCACCGCCATAGAGATGTCGCCATGGCCGGTAATGAAGATGACGGGAATGGGGAAGGACGACTGCGAGAGCTGATTCTGCAGATCGAGTCCGCTTATGCCGGGCATTCGGACGTCGACGACCAGACACTCCGGGGCATTCTCGCGTCTGGACTCAAGGAACTCTGCGCCACCCGCAAAGGTACGCGCTTCCAGACCCACCGAGCGAACCAGAGAACTGAGCGAGTTTCTGACGCCAGGCTCGTCGTCGACGATGTATACGATCGGGCGCGGGTTTGCCATGTCAGAGAGGGCGCTGCAGGGGGAGAGAAAAAAGGAACACGGTGCCGCCCGAGGGATTGGGAGCGGTCCACAAACTTCCGCCGTGGGCTTCGACGATCGAGCGGCTGATGGGTAATCCCATGCCGAGGCCGCCGGCTTTGGTCGTATAGAAAGGCGCAAATAGGCGATCGGCCGAACCTGAATCAAAACCTGTGCCCGAGTCCCGCACTCCGATGACGACCACATCTTTGGCCCGCCTGGTTAGCGTCAGCAGCAGATCGCGATCGCCAGCCGGTCTCGGGCTCATTGCATCGACGGCGTTAAGGATCAGATTGAGCAGCACCTGTTGCAGCTGCACAGCATCCCCCTGGATCGCCGGGATATCGGGCTCCAATTCGATTTCGACACGAATGCCGTGACGATCGAGATCCCGGCGTGTCAGCAGGATCACGTCGCCAATGAGCTGGCGAAGCTTGACTGGCGCGAATTGCGGCGGGCCTCTCTTCACCAGGTTGCGGATCCGCTCGAGAAATTCGCCGGCACGGTGCCCCTGGCGCAGGATCTCCTCGAAGGCGTCGCGGGCTTCCTCCAGATCCGGCGGATAGTGGCGGAGCCAGTTCAGCCCCGCGCGTCCCGCATTGACGACTGCGGAGAGCGGTTGACTGATCTCGTGCGCGATGACTGTCGCCAATTGGCCTAGAGTGTTCACTCTGGCAATATGGGCCAGCTCCGCCTGAGCTTGCTGCAGCGCCTCGACTGTTTTTTTCCGCTGGCGCATATCGCGTGCGATGGTTCCGAGAGCAACGGCCCGGCCGCCGACTTCGTCGCGAACGACAAAGGTATGTTGCATCATCGGGATGAGGTCCCCGGTTTTGAAGTGGCGGAAGCGTATTTCGCCTTGCCACGCGCCTTTGCGCATGACTGCGGACATCATCTTGGGAAGCAGGTCCTTTCTGTCCTCTTCCGCGATGTAGTCGGGGATTCGCGTGGCGCGTACAGCTGCGAGGTCGTCGAGTCCGACCATTTCTCGTCCAGCACGGTTCAGGATCTCCGCGTGGCCGTCCAGGGAGGCGAGGCCGACGAAGTCCATGCTGTTTTCCACAACAGAGGCGAGTTTTCGTTGATTCTCGAGGCTGCGCCTGTGACTGATGGCTTCGGCCGCGTGCCTGACATAAAGCTCGATCAGACGAGATTCTCTTTCCGGAGAAGAGCGGGGGCTGGGGAAATAGGCTGACAACACGCCGATGGGCCCACCGAGGCGATCGAGCATGGGCGTGAAATGCACCGAGCGAAAGCCGCGCACGACGGCAACCTCCCGCCAGGCAGCGAATCTCAAGTCGCTAAGGACATCTTGGGTAACGATGCGCTGCCCGGTAAGCATGGCAAGCCAGGCGGGCGAATCGCGTTCGTACATTCCACCGTAGGCACGAGGAAGTGCGGCCCTGAATCCGGCCGACGTAACCAGTTCGAGCGAATCTTGATTTGAATTGTACAGGCGAATCTCCCCCAGTTCCGCAGACTGGACAGCGAGGACGGCCTGCAGCAAGGCCCCCATCATTATAGAAACATCGTTTGTGCCAAGCAGGCGGGTGCTGAAGTCCGAAAGGCGCTGGATGGCGTCCATTTCTGCGGCAAGGGAGCCCTTTCCCTTCGATGACTCCTCTCCCATGCGGTCGTTCTCGAACATTTCGCAAAGTACCCAGACGACTGCGGTTCCTTCAAGCCCGATTCGGCAGCGAGGAGCATTGACGAAAGGTCAGTGCGCCGGTTTCTTCTTGAATTAGGGGTAGAGTTCCGGGCCGCAGATTCGAACGACCTGCGCCGCCGACGAGGTTTGGGCTCGGTCGGGTTTGATTCAGGCTGCTCGCAGTCTGTCCCGACCGCGAGACGAAGAGATCACCGGTGAAGCGCGGATCCCCTCAACCGCGAGTCAGGTTGTTCTGCGTGTCCGTCGCAGTCTGCGATGTTATTCCTGAGAAGCTTTTGCGATGCCGCGATCGCGCGCAGGTAACTCGATTCGTCCAGTAGTTGCGCTCCGGTTACATTTTACGCGCAGCGTAACAGTAGCGAGCCCTATCTTTTGATAGGGCGAATAATGCATCGTCGGCCCGTGCGCGCTCCTGGATCAGGCGGCATGTTCGATAGCTCTACGCAAAGAGAGCACATCGATCAAACCCACATGACGCACGCCGTTAATAAAGAAGGCGGGCGTCCCGTTGATGCCGCTGCGCACGCCGCCGAGGAAGTGCTCGCGAACGGCGGGCGCCCAGGCGTGGGCGGCCATCTCACGGTTGAAGCGGTCCATGTCGAGACCAGACTGGCTGGCGTAGAGGCGGAGATGGCGGTCGGTAAGTCGTGTCTGGTGTTCGAAGAGAGCATCGTGCATCCGCCAGAAAAGCCTCTGCGAGCCGGCGGCTTCGGCGGCCTCTGCTGCGTTCTGCGCGTGAGGGTGGATCGTGGCAAGAGGGAAATTGCGAAAAACGAGGCGCAACCGATCGCCGAGCGACTCTCGGATCTCGCGGACCATGGGATACGCCTGACCACAATGCAGGCACTCAAAATCGCCATATTCCACCAGCGTGACTGGTGCAGAGAGCGAGCCCAGGAAATGGTCGTGTTCACTGACGGGGGCACCGAGTTCGACAGCCTGCTCATCATTCATGCGGCCGCCTGAAGCGGGGGCAGGCAAGAGCCGCCTCCCGGTGGGGATAAACCAGCCTGCCCCCAGCGCGCTCGAAACCTTCGCCTGAGCAGAAGAATCCTCGAGCAGATGAGGCAAGAAGGGGCTGACGAACTGCGATCGCATTTCCATAGCAGACTCCCATGAATAGTTGTCTACTCAGGTTGTAGTTGTGGCCTGTTTTCAGGAGGCCAGGACAAAATTGGGGAAGTCAGCGAAGACCCAGTTGTTCTTCAGGGTGTGGTAGATGACTCCCA
>Ga0335075_10013016_pt1 | contig 12543 bp, 14 predicted proteins | sample Lox_Sample_24_FD_206723 | JGI IMG/M metagenome (GOLD analysis project Ga0335075, IMG submission 206723) | Soil microbial communities from Loxahatchee National Wildlife Refuge, Florida, United States - Lox_Sample_2.4 | ecosystem: Environmental > Terrestrial > Soil > Wetlands | place: USA... | reverse complement strand
ATGCGACATGCGCCGGACTCGGGGCCACCGGCGCGCCACGTCGAGCAGCGTCTCTTGCGTGATGTCCTCGGCCTCTTGGAGGTCCCAGACGATCAGGAACGCGGTTCGCACCAGGGCTTCGGTGCTGTCCGCGACGAAGCGGTCGAAGTCGGCTCGTCGGCGATCCATCTACAGCGTTAAGGGCCGGCCGACGCGAAAAGGTTGCGTCGCTCGCCCGTCCCAAAAAGGCTCAGCCGCCGCGGCTCCAGTCGCGCAGGCGCCAGTAATGCGTCTCGGGATCGCCGCTTGCGTCGTCGCGCGCCGGGAACACGATCGACCCGATCAGCAACACGAGTAGCGCCCCGCCGGCGAGCATCACCATGCCCTCATTGCTCTTGAACACGGTCACCGCTACAACCGTGGCGAGCAGCCCCAAGGGGAACAGCCACGGGAGCATCCACCACTTCATCGCCTGGCGAAGGCTACTCCGGTGTTCGCCTTCTGACCAGATGCTCAAGCCCCGGGCTCCGAATGCCGAGAAGGGGAGTGATCGATGGCGGGCGCCCAGGCTGGAAGGGCCCCTCGCGGGGTGAGCTTCGGCGCCTCACCGTCCGCCTCCCGATCCCTCTCTCCTCTCCCGAGCCGGCTCCTCAGCGAGCCGGCTCACTTTGTTGGTGAGCCGGCTCGCGTACGGAGTAACCGCTACTGGAAGCGGATCACCTTCTCCAGCGCCAGCGCCAGGAGCGACTGCCCGGCGTAGCTCGGGTGGATGCCGCACCCGCCGCCGCTGAGCTGCGTGAGCAGCCCTGCGGTGCAGGGATTGTCACCCGAGTGCGCGGACGCCGTGTGGAACGCGCCGAACCCGTCCGCGATCTCGACGTGGAACCCCTTGGCGCCGCTGTCGACGGCGTCATTCAACAACGGGAGCTGAGCGTCCTCGCTCGGCGACGTCGAGTAGTAGTTGACGATCGCCAGCTGGCCGTTGTAGTGGGCCTTGTTGCGGATCTCCGACACGATCGTGTGGACGTTCTTGCCGATCGCCTCCAGGGCGGCCGACTGCTCGACAAGGCTGCTGCAGTCATCGGCGGTGGTCTCCTCGCACAGGAAGAAATCGTTGGCGCCGATCATCAGCGACACCAGCCGGACGTTCTTGTGCTTCTTGAGATAGCTGACCGCGAACGCCAGCTGCGATCCGCTGTAGCTGGCGTGCAGCGGGTACAGCGTGCGGTAACCGACGTTCCCCTTGCCCGGGGTGTTCTCGCAGCCGTTGCTCTGGGCGGTGTCATTGATCAGGCTCGCTGTCGTCTCGCCCGGGCAGGCCGCGTTGACGACATTCATGTGCAGCTCGGATCCGAGTATCTCGGGATAGCCGACGAGGCTCGCCGCATCCGGATAGTCCGGGGCGGGTGTGACGGTCGACTCCTCATATCCGAACGTGACCGAGTCGCCGAGCGCGAGATAGGTCGAGCCCTTGGTGATCGGCGTGGTCGGGGTGATCTTCGACTTGCTCGCCGCTGGCTTCTTGCCGGCCGGCTTCTTGGCCAGCGCCTGGCCGCTCACGGCCACGAGCATCCCGGCGGCGCAGACCAGCACCAGCGCCACCCTGATGACCCGCTTCGCGCCCGCGGGCATACGTACGACTGACTTCATTCGGGTTCCTTCTCCCCACGCTACGAGTTCGCGCGCGCCGGCCCGCGCGCCCGATTGGCCGGGAGATGTAAGCAGATGTGACGATCCCGTGAACGCCCGGGCCCCACGTGCTGCCGCAACCCGATTAGACTGCAGCCGTCGTGACGGAGCTCACGATCGAACGCAGGGATGACGCCCGGGGTGTGGTGCTGGTGCTATCGGGCGAGCTCGACATGATCTCGGCTCCCGAGCTCGCGGGCACGCTCGACGACGTGCTCGCCCAGCCTCACGCGCGCGTGATGCTCGACCTCAACGGCCTGAGCTTCGTGGACAGCGCGGGGGTGAGCGTGCTGATCAAGGCCAAGAAGGCGGCCACGACGCACGGACGCACGCTCGTGCTCCGCCGTCCGACCGAGCAGCTCGAGCGCGTGTTCGCGCTGGTCGGGCTCGCGGACTGGCTGGCGGTCGAGGACTGATCGCCGGCATCGCGATCATCGCCGCGTCAGGATGCTGACGGGCTGACGCCGAGGGTGCGGCGCAGGAAGTCGTGCTCGGCGGCGAGCGCCGCGTCCGACACGCTCATCCCAAGCGACACGAACCCGTGCGGAGCTTCAGGCCAGATTCGAAGCTCGGTGGCATGCCCGGCCCGGCGCCAGCGCGCCTCCATGAACAAGGTGTCGTCGAGCAGCGGGTCCTGCGTGCCGCAGGTGAAGATCGCCGGCGGCATCCCCGACAGGTCCGCGAACAGCGGCGAGATGTCGGGGTCGCGGCGCCCCTCGCGGTCGCGATCGGGCACGAACTGATCGGCGAACCAGGCGATGATCGGCCCGGACAGCACGAGGTTGCGGTCGCCCCACAGCCGCTGGCTCGGCGTCATCGACAGGTCGAAGCAGCCGTACTGGAGCACCGCGGCGCCGAATGCGCCGGTGATGCCGTGACGGTCGCGGAGCCGCAGGAGCGTGGCCGCGGTCAGCTGACCCCCCGCCGAGTCGCCGCCGATCGCGCGCTGCCCCGGGGCCCCGATCGCTGCCTGGCCCTCGTCGCTGAGCAGCCATAGCGCAGCGGCCTCGCAGTCGTCGGGCCCGGCTGGGTACGGGTTCTCCGGCGCGAGGCGGTAGTTCACGCTCACCACGGTCAGCCCCGTGTCGCGCGCCAGGCCCTGGAGGCGGACGTCCTGCCCGTCGCTCTCCCCGAGCGTCCAACCTCCGCCATGGAGGTGCAGGAACGTGCCGGCCGGCTCGCCCTCGGGCGCGATCACGCGCAGCGAGATCGGCCCCCGGGGGCCGGCGATCTCCACGTCGCGCGCCTCGGGGACGAACACCGGCGCCGGAAAGATGCCCCGACCCTCCCGCCGGGCCCGGCGGGTCTCCTCGACCGGAACGGCGTAGACCGGCGGCATCGTGGCCAGCCGCTGTTCGAGCTCGGCGTTGAACTTGCGGGTCTCGGCGAGCAGCGTGTCTGGATCGGGCGTGGTCACGGTGGGAGCCGGCGACTGTAGCCGGTCGCCGCGATCGGAAGCGTTGCGCCGCCAGTCATTGCCACGACGAAACCGTATAAAGGCTCTTGACATTCCGCCGGCCCGCGCATTAGCTTTTGCGCCGTTCGTATACAGCACACGTTGTGCGTATTGCGAACAATCCGGCTCAAGCGCGGCTGCGCTTGACCGATCACCCCTGATAGGTCGGCTTCTCAAAAGCCAGACGCTCAGCTGTGGTGCTTGGCCCGGCGGCTTGGGCTGAGACGCTCCGCCGCCGGGGCACCACGGCTGGGCGTGCGTGGATACCTGCACTAGAGTCGGGCCATGCTCGACCTCGACGCGTACCTCGCGCGGATCGGACTGGGCTCGTCCTCGGAGCAGCCGGACTTGGCCGAGCTGCACCGCGCGCATGTCGCAGCGATCCCGTTCGAGAACCTCGACCCCCGGCGCGGCGTGCCCGTCTCGCTCGACCCCGCCGACCTCGAGGACAAGCTGGTGCGGCGCCGGCGCGGCGGCTACTGCTTCGAACAGAACCTGCTGCTGAAGGCGGCACTCGATGCACGGGGCGCACAGGTCGATCTGTTCCTGGCCCGGGTTCGCGTCGGCCGGCCCGCGGGAACTGCCCGGCCGCGCACCCACCTGGTCCTGCGGGTGCGAGCCGACGGACGCGATTGGCATGCCGACGTCGGCTTCGGCCGTGGCACTCTGTTCGAGCCGATCCCGTTCGGCACGGGCGGGCCGTACGAGCAGTCCGGCTGGCGCTTCCGCGTCGTACAGGACGGCCCCGAGCTCGTCCTCCAGACCATGCAGGACACCGAGTGGGTCGACCTTTACGGGTTCGTTCCCGAGCCCGTTCCGTTCATCGACGTCGAGACCAGCAATTGGTTCGCCTGCACCCATCCGCGGTCCCCGTTTGTCACCGGCCTGATCGTCGCGGCCCAGCGCCCGGACGGGTCTCGGCTCACCCTGAGCGACTGGGATGAGCTGTCGCTGACCGAGGAGACGCCGGCGCGCGCCTCGGTCCGCCCGGTCGGGTTGGGCGAGGTGCAGGAGCTGATCGCGGGCCGGTTCGGTCTGGACGGCGCCGGTGACTGAGCCGGTGACTGAGCCGGGATTGACCGTCGCGGTGACCGGGCCGACCGGGACCTTCGGCTTCGGACTGATCCCGCTGCTCGAGGTCGAGGAGCGGGTCGACCGAGTCATCGGCCTGGCCCGGCGGCCGTTCGATCCATCCGAGCACGGCTGGAGCAAGATGACGTACCGGCAGGGCGATGTGCGCGATGCCGGAACGCTCCAGGAGGCGTTCGACGGCGCCGACGTGGTCGTGCATCTTGCCTTCATGATCACCGGAACCGCCTCGCGCCAGACGATCCGCACGATCAACGTCGACGGCACCCTGAACGCGTTCCGCGCCGCCGCGGCCTGCGGCGTCGAGCGCTTCGTGTACGCCTCATCGGTGGCGGCGTACGGCTTTCACCCCGACAACCCGATCGGCATGTCCGAGGACTGGCCGGTGCGTCCCGCCGCCCGGCTGTTCTACGCCCAGGAGAAGGCCGAGCTCGAGCAGCTCTTGCGCGAGCAGGCCGACGAGCAACCGGACGTCGCCTTGTACGTGCTGCGCCCGCCCATCGTGCTCGGGCCGCACGCGATGGGCGCCAAGGACGCGCTGCCCGCGCCGCTGGCCGCGCTCACCCAGCGCACTCTCGAGATGGCCCAGCGGCTTCCGGTGCCGATCCCCGTACCCGCCCCCGATCTGCCGCTGCAGCTCATCCACGAGGAGGACGTGGGACGGGCGCTGCTCGCCTGCGTGCTGGCCGAGGGGCCTCCCGGCGCGTACAACATCGCGGCCGACGACACCCTCACCGTCGCCGACGTGGTCCGAGAGCTGGGCCTGACGCCACTCACGGTTCCCGCCGACCTCGTGCAGAGCGCCGCCCGCGCCGTCGCGCTGATCCCGCTCCCGTCCTTCGCCCCGCCGGTCAGCGAGTGGATCGAGGCCGCCACGCAACCGGCGATCATGGACACGAGCAAGGCCAAGCGCGAGCTCGGATGGAGTCCCCGCCACACCGCGCTCGAGGCGCTCCGCGCCACGCGGCACCCCGAGACGTGATGGACACGGTCCCGCGGTTGCGGGACACTGCGGTCTGTGCTCCGAGCAGGTGCCCGCAGGCATCGACTGGCGCGAACGTTGAACGCGGCGTACGCCGAGGGGCTGCTGAGCGAGCACACGCTGGCCCACCGCCTGGACGTGCTGTTCGCGAGCGCGGTGGTCGATCCGGCTCGCCTCGTCGGCGACCTGACTCGGCGCGTCCCACGGCGGCCGCGACGGCGCCGCGACGAACGCGGCATCCTCCTCGCGCTCGATTGGAACGGCGCGCAGGAGGCGCTCCTGATCGGCCGCCACCCCGATTGCGATGTCGTCATGGCGGACACGACCGTGTCACGACGGCATGCGCTGCTGATCTTCCGCGACGGAGGCTGGATCATCCAGGACCTTCAGTCGACCAACGGCACGCGCCTGAACGGGAAGTACGTGGGCCGCTGCCGCCTGCGTCCGGGCGATCAGCTCGCGCTCGGCGATCAGCTGCTCCGGATTGACTAAGTCGCCGTCCTGACCGATACGACAACCCCGGCGTCGAGCGGGATATCGACGGTCACGTAGCCGTTGCCCGGCGCGTGCATGCGCTCGACGTAGCTCACCTGATCGGGATCGTCCGAGCTCAGATCGGCGATTACCAGCGCCCCCGACGACAGTCGTGGCTCCAGTAGGTCGACGACCGGCTCGTACAGGTTGTTCCAGCCGTCGAGGAACAGCAGGTCCACCTCCTCGATGTCGGCGAGGGTCGTCAACGCGTCTCCGGCACGAACTTCGATTAGATCGTCCAGTCCCGCCGCCGCGAGGTTTCGCTCGGCCGCCGCGACCTTGGACGGTTCGATCTCGGTGGTGATCACCCGGCAGGAGCCGACATCGCGCGCGCCCGCCGCGAGATGGATCGTCGAGTATCCGTGCGAGGACCCGAACTCGACGATCGTCCGCGGCCGGCGGGCAACCACGAGCGCATACAGCAGCTTCCCCACCTCCGGCGTGATCGAGAGCGGGGCGCTGCCATACGCCTGCGCGCGCTCCGCGCCCCACACTCGGCGACCCAGCTCGTGCTCGCGCTGGAGCACGCGCTCCTTGGCCGGCGGATCCTCGACCTCGCCGAGCCGCTCCAGGGCATCCAGTACGCGGGTGACCTCCTCGCTGCGAAGAGTGCTACTGGAAGATCTCAGTTGTGCAGTCCCCGCCGGGGAGGTGAATCTCGTGCGGACGCGCGCCTTCGGCCTGTTCGTGGAAATCGACGAAGAAGTTCGGGTCCAGCGCATAGGTCCCGTCGGACTGACGGTCGAGCTTGACCAGCCACCCCTCGATGCCGGGATAGAACTGGTTATCCCAGGTCGAGAAGAGCGAATTGGTCACGTACACGCGGTCGCCATCGAGTGAGTTCTGGATCATCTGCGGGCCCCCGTTCAGCGACCCGCGCGCCTTGGGATGACCGCCGTCTCGGCCGAGCAGCCCGCCCAGCCACACCTGCGATTTGAGCTGCGGGTGCGCCGGGTCTGAGACGTCGTAGTGGCGGACATCGCCGTGCAGCCAGTTGGAGAAGAACAGGTCCTTATCGTCGAGTGACAGCACCAGATCGGTGATCAGCCCGGGGACCCCGCCCTCCAACGGCCAACCCTCAAGCTCCTCGTTGGCCACGTCGATCGCCTTGGCAACGCTCCAGCTGCCGTTGTCGCGCCCGAAACGGATGATGTTGGACGACAGCGTCGCGCCGACGAACCCCCGGGCCGAGTCGGGATCGTGCTGCCAGCGGATCTCGAGCGGGATCCAGCCTTCGTCGCCGAGGTCGATCGTCTGTACCTTCTTGCGCTGCTCCAGATCCCAGAAGTGGAGCTTGCGCCCGTATTTGCCGGCGGCCACGTCGGCCGGGTTGAACCCGTCCTTGAACGTGTTCGGCGCTCCCCACTCGCTCGTCACCAGCGCGTTCTGTCGGGGCTGATACCAGAAGTCGTACATGAACTCGATGTCGCCCGCGTCGCGCTCCCAGCGCTCGGCGACCGAGAAGTCTCGTGCGTCCAGCACCGCGAACCCACCCGGGCTGTTCCCATCGGCGTCGCCGAGCATCGAGATCGTGACGATATCGCCCGGCATGCAGTGCACGGTGTGCGGCGCGCTCAGCCCGAGCTTCTCCTTGATCTCATCGCCCTCGATCACGTTCTTGATCCGCGGAGCACGCGGGTCAGAGATGTCGAGGATGTGAATTCGCGACGAACGCAAACCCGGAACGATCATCGTGTCCCGCTGCAGCTGCGAGTGGCATGCCGACGAGCATGCGTTCCAACCGAAGTGGTGAAGCTCGTCGCCCACGTTGGGCATCTCGGTCCGATTGACGATCTGGCCGTAGGTGCCGGAGTCCGGGTCGACGTCGACCACCGCGATGAAGTCGGGCCGATCGATTCCCGTGCCTTCGTACAGCGAGGCGACGTACACGAACTTCTCCGGAGGCTGCTGACGCGCCACTGCAGGGGACGCGTATCCGGGCCCGTTGTGTTCGTGATCGTCGTGGCCGTGAGCGCTCATGCGGTGGGCTCCTTCTCTTCGGTGCCTGGTTTACAAAGGCAGCTTAAGACTCTGCGAATTACCACAAACCCTATAGCAATGATTGGCTTCCCCGGGGCGGCGCGCTATCTGGGCCCCACGGGGCGGCGCGGTGTCTGGGTTCCCCGGGGCGACGCGCTATCTGGGGATTCCTGGCCCGAAAGACCGCCCGCCCGTGGCGTGGATGCCACGGGCGGGCTATCGGGGGCGGATGCCGCGAGCTCAGGAAGCCGCGCGCTCAGGAAGCCGAGTGCTCAGGAAGCCGCGTTGCGCGCGATCACGCGCGTGACCTTCGGCCCCTGCACCACGCCGACTCGCTGGCCGGCGCTCAACGCGGAGAGCGTCGCGCCCTGGCCGTTGTCGCGAACCTTGGCGCTGGACGGGATCGTGAGCGTGACCGTCTTGTAGGTCGCCTTCTTGGTCCCTTCCCGGATCGTCAGCTGCTGGCCGTTCACCGACTGAACGAACCCGCGATTGAACGTGACGGTGGTAAACCCGTTCCGAGTTGCCACGACCACGTCGCCCTGGATCGCGCGGCGGGCGAGCGCGCGTCGGTCGCGCCGCTTCGCGGCCGGCTGGGCGGTCGACGAGCCGGCAGAGCTCGTGGCGATGGAAGTGGTACCGGTGGCGCTCGTGCCCGCCGCGCCGGCCGTGGCGATCGCGCCGGCCCCCCCGCCGGCGGCGGCGCATACCGCGCCCACGGTTAGCAACTTCATGTGTTTCCGTATCAACTTCATCAGAGCCTCCCTTGGTTTCGCTCTTGGTTGCCGTCACGAGCTTGGCAATCGCGTGCAAGGTGAGGGTCAGGTGAAGGTCAGCTGCGTGTAAAAAGTATGGCTCGGCCGCGGGAGCCCACGCCTACGATTCTCCGCATGGCAGCCACGGTGCTGGTGGTCGAGGACGAGCCGAACATCGGCGAGCTTCTGCGCACCTATCTGCGCCGGGAGGGGCACCAGGTGGTGTGGGTGCGCCGCGGCGAGGACGCGCTCGTGGAGTTGCGCCGCCATCCGGTCAAGCTCGTGCTGCTCGACATCCGCCTGCCCGGGATCGACGGCTTCGAGGTCTGCCGGCGCATCGGAGGCGCCGTCCCGGTGATCATGCTCACGGCACGCGATGAGGAGGCCGACCGCGTCGCCGGCCTGGAGCTGGGCGCCGATGATTACGTGACCAAGCCGTTCTCGCCGCGCGAGGTCATGGCGCGCGTGAAGGCGGTGCTGAGGCGGACCGCAGCGCAGCCGCTCGTGGACGACGTCTCCCGACTCGGCCCGGTCACGGTCGCTCGGGGCGCCCGCGAGGTCCACGTCGACGGCCGCGAGGTGGCGCTCACCCAGCGCGAGTTCGACCTGCTCGAGTACCTCGCGCGGCGCGCCGGGCGCGTGGTCACCCGCGACGAGCTCCTTGAGTCGGTGTGGGGGTTCATGTCGCCGGGAGAGACGCGAACCGTCGAGGTGCACATCGCCCAGCTGCGCAAGAAGCTCGGCCATCCCGATCTGATCGAGACGGTCCGCGGTCTCGGCTACAAGGTCCCGGAGACCGGATGAGGCTCCAGCGCCGGGTCCTCGCCTATCTCGCGCTCGCCGCGATCGCCTCCTGCGCGCTGACCGTCGTGGTCGGGGTGGTCCTGGTCCGGCGGCAGATCGCCTCGCAGCGGCTGACCGCACTCGAGGCGCAGGCAGATCTTGTCGCGGCCGTCGGAGGGCCGGCGGGCGCGCTCCAGCCAGGCGACCACGTCTACGCGGTCGGGACCGGCCGGGCCCGGCGGGTCAGGCGAGTCGCGGCCGCAGCCGTGCTCGCGGCGATTCCGCCCGCGGTGTCCGGCCAGGGCAAGGCCGATGTCGGCGGCCGCTCGCTCGAGTACGCGTCGCGGCCGAGCCTCACCGGGCGGGTCGTGCTCATCCGGTCCGCGTCGATCGCGTTCTCGGAGTGGCGGCCGTTCATCGGGAGTCTCTTACTGGCCGGCCTGGGCGGGACACTGCTCGCAATCGCGCTCTCGTACCTGCTGGCGCGACGGCTCACGCGTCCGATCGGCGAGCTGTCGGCGGCGACCCGCCGGCTGGCGGCGGGCGACAGCGAGGTCGCCGTGCCGATCCGGGGTGATGACGAACTCACTGAGCTCGGCGCGGCCTTCAACGACATGTCGGGCGAGCTGGCACGCGCCCGCCAGGCCCAGGGGCGCTTCCTCGAGTCGGTGAGTCACGAGCTCCGAACCCCGCTCACCTCGATCCGGGGGTATGCGGAGGCACTCGGGGAGGAGGCGATCGCGCCGGCCGACGCCGCACGGGTGATCGAGACCGAGGCCGGCCGCCTGGAGCGGCTGGTTGCCGACCTGCTCGAGCTCGCGCGCGTAGGTCGCGCCGACTTCGCGGTCCGGCACGAGCCGGTCGACCTGGCCGACGTGGTGCGTCACGCCGTGGAGCGCCATCTGCCCCAGGCCCGGGAGCTGTCGGTCGATCTATCGGGCGGGGCGACGGCGGAGAGCTGGGTCCAGGGGGACGAGGACCGAATCCTCCAGGCGGTCTCGAACCTGATCGAGAACGCTTTGCGCCTGACCCCGGCGGGAGGCAGGGTCGAGGTGCGCGCCGAGCCGGGCCAGATCACCGTTGCCGACACCGGCCCTGGCCTTCAGGCCCAGGACATCCCCCGGGCCTTCGAGCGCTTCTACCTGCATGGCCGCTACCAGAGCGAGCGGCCGGTCGGATCCGGCCTCGGCCTGGCCATCGTGCGCGAGCTCGTGACCGCGATGGGCGGGACCGTGGAGGCCTCGATCCCGCCCGGTGGTGGAGCGCAGTTCACTATCCGGCTATCGCCTGCGCCGGCGCGCTCCGCTCGGCGAGATGCTGTCCGACCTTTCGCTTGACGCGCTGTAGGGCGTTGTCGACCGTCTTGCAGTCGCAGCCGATCCGTCGCCCCACCTCCTCGTAGGAGTAGCCGTCCAGGTACAGCGCCAGCACGCGCGACTCAAGCTCGGACAGCGCGGTGGAGATGCACGCCACCAGGGCCCGCAGCTCCTCGGAGCTGATCACCTGGTTGACCGGGTCGTGGACGGGCGAGCCGGGGATGACCTCGTCAAGGGTCGGTTCTCCCTCGGCGGAGGCGCTGGCCGAGCTCGAGAACGAGACGTACTGGTTCAGCGGCGTGTGCTTGTTGCGCGTGGCGGTCTTGACCGCGGTGATGATCTGGCGCGTGATGCACAGCTCGGCGAAGTTGCGGAAGCTCGACTCCCGGTCGGTCCGGTAGTCGCGCACCGCCTTGTAGAGCCCGACCAGACCCTCCTGGATCAGGTCGTCGGCGTCGCCGCCGGCCAGGAAGTACGAAGAGGCCTTCAGACGGACGAATCCGTAGTACCGGCGCACGATCGCGTCGTACGCGACCGGGCTTCCCTGCTTGGCGAGCGCGATCAGATAGCCATCCTCAACCTGAAGTTGAGGGTTGGAGTACGGCGAAAGCCGAGCCACGAGTCATCCCTTCTCGACCCCCGCCGAAAGCGACCAGGATCGGTCCGATCGTGGCGCACTTACCTCCCCTGGCGCCTGTTTCCATGAAGTTCGAGCACGAACGCCGAGCGGACGCACCCTCTTAGACAGCAGACCTAAAGCTTTACTCTACCCTTACTCTCCCGCGCGCAGAGTTACATAGCACCGCCCCCATGTCAAGCGGCAACGCCCATGGGCCCGACTCGCCGCTGTGCCCACCCGCTCCAGCACCCTGTAAATCCCGCCAAAGTGGCCACGAGAGCCCGGCCTTGGCGACATAAGCATTGGGTGCATGCTTATGTCGCCTAGGCGACCGGCGGCTGGCGGCTTTGCCACGTTTTGCGGGGCCGCGGGCGCTACGCCGCGGGTAGCAGCTCGGGCCCGTCGGGCCCGTCTCGGACCTCCCAGCCGTGCGCGCGGATCGCCTCGCGCAGGCGGTCGGCCTCGGCGTAATCCCGGTCCGCGCGCGCCCGCTCGCGCGCGTCGGCCAACTCGGCCACCTCGGCCGGCGCCTGGACATCGTCCACGTCCAGCAGCTCCTCGAGCCCGAGCACGGACAGCATGTCTCGCAGGTCCGCGTCGCCGGTCCCCGGCTCGGCCCGGTTCGCCTCGGCCACCCAGTCGAACACGGCGGCCAGCGCCTCGGGCGTGTTGAAATCGTTGGCGAGCGCGTCGAAGAACCGCTCATGCAGGGGTGCCGACCACCCCGGTGAAGGACCCGGCGCCAGCCGGCGTCCGGCTTCCCGGATCCGCTTGACCCGCGCCTGGGCCTCGGTCAGGCGCTCGTCGTCGAACTCGACCGGCTTGCGGTAATCGCTCGAGACGAAGTACATGATCAGCGCGTCGCGCCCGAAAGCGTCGAGCGCCTGGTGCAGCAGGAAGATGTTGCCGACCGACTTGGACATCTTGGTCTGGTCGAGCCGGATCATCCCGTTGTGGACCCACAGCTTCGTGAGCGGAACCCCGTGCGCGGCGCGCGTCTGGGCGGCCTCGTTCTCGTGATGGGGGAAGATCAGGTCGGACCCGCCGCCGTGGATCTCGAACCCGACGCCGAGCAGGGCCTCGGCCATCGCTGAGCACTCGATGTGCCAGCCGGGCCGGCCGCGTCCCCACGGCGCGTCCCAAGCGGTGTCCTCGCCCTCCTTCTGCGCCTTCCACAGCGCAAAATCGGCGGGGTCGCGCTTGCGCTCGGTTCCCTCCACCCCTTCCCCCTGATCCATCTCGTCGAGGTGGCGGTGGGATAACTCGCCGTATTCCGGGTAACTGCGCACCGAAAAGTAGACGTCGCCGTCCACCGCGTAGGCATGACCCCGCTCGATCAGCGTTTCAATCAGCTCGACGAT